>OJKP01000014.1_pt1 | contig 177051 bp, 139 predicted proteins | sample 1596521 | NCBI WGS metagenome assembly OJKP01 (sample SAMEA4350130, study PRJEB24818) | metagenome | biome: human; feature: gut; material: faeces | place: Denmark | collected 2013-09
TATCCTCACGCATCATCACTTTTTTCTCGTCAAGGTATATGTCAAAGCGGGTAGAGGTCTTCTCAAATTTCACAACATCAAAATTATCTATCAACACCTCTGGCAATATAGCACGTAATAGTTTTATTGATTCCATGATGCAAAGCTACTCAATATGCATGATATGAGCAAGCGCTTTTTACCATCATACCAACCGGAAATATCCGCTGACCCGAAAAAGTAATGTTATGTGGTCTAATTTTGAGAATGCGAATGTTTCACTTCGCAGTGGGATATTTTGCCAAAGTGGACAAAAGAAAACATAACGATACTCTACGATACAAAAAAGCGATACCAAGGTGATACCAATTTTTTGATGGTGATACCAAAGCACAACTTTTGAACTGCTGAAAGAAAAAAGTTTCCTTTTTTGAAAAAACTTTTATCAAATCCAATGGAGTTTAGAAGGAGAAAAGGAATTTTCCATCACACTTAATGGGATTGATTTATCGCAATTCTCAACCGATGGAAACTGTTTCAAACTTTATCCAACAAAAGACATGTGGCAGTTTATTCTATTAGATGGCGCATCAGGAAGAGCTTGACATGTTCAATGGGGATTTGAAGAAAAAAACAGATGGATAAAGAGAATTGAAGAATTCAATAGACAATTCAAGCGCAAATTCTTTGCAACCACATATTGCAAAGGAATTGCGCTTGTTCTATACAATAACCTTATTTCTCAAATACTCTCCCATGACATCATAAACATCAACATTTGCTTTCTCGCAAACATCAAAGCACTCATTCATGAGAGCATTGTACTTTGCTGTCTCTTCGGGTGAGAAAGTAGGATCCTTCGTTTCGTAGTTTACGTAAAACGAAAAATCATCGTCGGGGTGGAAGTTGAGATAAAGGTCGTTTGCCAAGTATTGAGCAAAAGCCTTAACATCTTCGATGGTGGTTATTTCTATTGTCATATTTTACTCTGTTTCGTAGCCCTCATCATGTACTATCTGTTTTACAACACTCACATCAACTGTTTAAAAGTCAGATTTATCATAAATGAGAAGTAATGCTATTATACCATTGTACTGTTCCGCAATTACATTGTACGTAATAACACGTGCGCCACCAGAATTACCTTTACCTTTTGACTTGATGGCCATACGAATTTTTCGAATACCAGGTGTAAGTTCATCACCTTGCAATGGATTTTCTTGTAGGCTCTCCAAAAAGATCTGGCTTATTAGTCAAAAGTTTTGTACGAGATTATGTATTGAACGAAATTCATATTATGATGGAAGGACTAAGAGAAATCATAAATAATCCAAAAGAAACTCTTGAGCAAATATCTACTATTTATCAAGGAAATGTTAGATTATCAACATTAAGACCATTTACTAAAAATGAATTTCAGTTATATGAAACTACGAAAGAAGAAATAACTTCAGTATTTAAGATAGAAAAGATTTCAGGAGCATTGCATTTTATCGAGAATCTCAAATCTTTGAAAGTTCTTTGTTCCGAAGTTGATTCTGTCATAGATAAAATTATAGAACTGAACAAATCTGTTGCACCAGAGATACATTCAATATTAGAATCTATTGATGTTTCAATCCAGCCTATTCAGGAAGAAATAGATAACTTAAATAAAGAACTTGACAAAAAAATCACAGAAAAAGAAGGATTAGAAAATCGTTTGGAATACATTCTGTCATATTGGAAGCAGAGGAGCGATGAAGCTAAAAAGAAACGCGAAGAAAAATTTAAGAGACAATATCCAAGATATGAAATAGTTGCCAAAGAGATTAGTGATCTGAACGATAAAATATTTCCTCTAAAAAGATATGTAGAGAGTCGGAAGAAACTTCGTAAAAGACTTACGGATTGTAATGATATAATGAATTCTTATATTCAATAGTGGAATTGTCATATTTAATAAAAGCCTCCTTTGATAAAGGAGGCTTTTATTAAATATCATCAAGTCTGCTATCATCATTCTTATTAGAATTAGAAGCATCTAAATAGTCTATATGGACAGAATACTCATAAGGGTAAGCAAGAGAGTTCTTCGATATATACATATCAATCCGTCCGTTATCTGCATATACGGAAAGAGCTTCTTTATCCTCTTGTTCTCCATAAGAGATTTCATCGTACTTTTGCATAAATAACTGTCGCATGGAAGAATACTTTTGTTCAGCCATGTCTTCACTTAGATCCTCAATGACAGATTTCACTCTATAAACGATTTTGGAGCGAATGTCATAGTAAACGAATATCGTCACTTTATTTCCTGCAAAAGTACCATGAAATCCTCTAGTGCCAGCATCTAATCTTGCGCTCATCGGTTGATTGTATTTGATGCCTTTTGCAGCCAATTTGTTTTGAAATTGGGTGATTGTTCCGGTAATTGGAATACCCATATACTTCAAATGTCCGTTAGCGGATTGAGCGAATGCTGCAATGACGAGCAACATACAACAGAGTGTAAAAATGAGTCTCTTCATAGTCGAATGATTTTAATTTGCCGCAAATGTAAATAAAACATTTCACATAAACACCTCCATTCCATTGATTTCAAACACGCACACATCTCTCAACTGCCGGATTTCGTTGCTATCCAGCAGTTTCACTCTTCGCGTGCCCTTATAGAAGTCGTAGCGGAGAGAAATGCAGCGGTGCCAGCATTGGATTTCACCCGAGCGCGTCCATAGTTTGAGGTCTACGGGTTCGGGAGATTGGAGCATACGTTTGAGCGTGGTGATATGAATAGCGTGGGGCATTAGTCGAAAATATTGTTGTAAACCTGGTTGAAGATATTATGTAAGCGAGGGACGGTGAAAGACACCTGCTTGCGAAGTGGTTTCCACTTGAACTTCACATGGCTGTTCGTATTGGTGGCATCAGAAAGTTCACTTTCGATGTCAGTGATAAGAATGGAACTGCCCACAGGGAGTTCAGGAGAGGTCAAGTAGAGTTTGTGAGACTGCAAAGCCTGCGTAAGATGACGGGCGAAGGAATAGGAAAGCGAGGACGTCTCGCTCTCGTATTCTACCTCCGTGTTATCATCGTATGCAGAAGATTTTCCACAACACACAGCAAAGCTGCGGTCAAAAGAAACCTTGCGTTTAGTTTGGGCGGTGAGATACAAGGTATCATTCACATTGAACTCATTCTGAAAGATCAGCGTGAGCGTGGGAACTTCATCAGTCAAGAAGAACGTGAAAGTACGTTTTCCACGAAAAAGCCGCCATGCGCACAGCAAGAGAGCCAATGCGCACGGCGGCTGAAAGAAAGGATTGCCCGAAAGGGAGGGCTTGGGAGAATGGGGTACTACTTCTTGTACGACTGATCTAACAGTGGCAAAATCATTTTCGGGTCTTTCTTGAACTCCTTCAATGAAATCTCATCATTCTCTATTTTCTTTATGACTTCAGGAAAATCCTTTAAAGCAAATTTTAGTTCCTTTTTTATTGCAACTCGTATCCCTTTGACATCAAGCCAATATGCGTTCGCATAGGTGGCATCCTTGGTCAAGTAGTAGTATTTCCAAGTGTCGCGTGAAGTGGTGGAACTTTTGGTGTACGTGTTGTCCGCAAAGGACATCGCATAGCCTTTTACGTTCTTTCCATTGTAGAAAAGGCGCAAGAAAACAGGCTTCTTGAATGGTTTCGGATTTTTGCGGAGAGGACCAGGAATAGTTGACAATGCTTGAACCGATTCGTAGACAAGAGGCATAGAATCCATTTCAAGGTTGACGAACTCCACTCTTTTCACCTCTTCACTCGTATAGGTAGTAGTTTTCCCCTTGTACTCTGTGCTAAAGGTAAACTTCTTTACTTCAGGAAGCATGGTGTTGTAGAAACTTGTCATGGAGTAGCCTTCCAAAGTAGTTCCATCCACCTTGGTTATCCTTACACGATACTGTTCAGACTTATCCGCTTTTTGTGCATACGCACAGAATACGAAGAAGAATGCAACTAAGATAGCAATGACTTTGTTCATAATCATAAAAAGTTTTAGTTCGATTTCGCAAAAATAGACATTTTATCTAACACCCCCCACCAATCCCCCATAAAAATCATGCTGCGGAAACTTCTCACACCCAATATACAGCGTATCAAAAGCATCTGTGCCATCGGTGCGATGCTCCAACAAGTCCTCCTCTGATTCGGGATTTTTCTCCGTGGACTTGTTTTTACGGAAGCAGTTTCTTCCACGTTCTACCCCTGCACTTTGTATGGCAAGAATAAGATCATCATTGTTCTGGCGATTGAAATAAGGCATCAGGCGTTGCTTCCCTGCAAACCCCTGGTTAATCAGCAAGTATTTCTCGTCATGTCGCATCGGGTGCCCCAGATACACATCATTCACCGCCCAACCATTGCGTTCAAACTCATGCACCACCCAATGAAAGTCCTGGTCATTCACCGCATTATTATTGGGCAAAAGAAAACCGCCATGCGCATAGCAAGAGAGCTATAGCGTAGGCAGTTGAAAGAAAGGAGTGTCCGAATGAACGGGCTTCGGGCAACTATTACGAAAGGAGTTTATTCTTTTGCTTAAGAAATTCTTCTTCAGTAAGAATTCCTTTATTTTTTAGATCAGAGAGTTTCGCTAACTCATCAGCAACAAGCATAGTACTATTAGTTGTATTTGAATAATGTAGATCTTTTTTTTCTGAACGATCAACATCATCAATAATTACACTAACAAGGTCTATAATTGTTTTTGCATGTTCTAAACCTTGTTTATATCTATCCCAGCTTAAATTATTTTTTTTTGCCACTTCACCATGACCCATACTTATATAATCAAAACAATTTATTATAACAGCTGGCTCTTCTAAATTTCTCAATCTAATTTTAACTTGTACCAAAGAAACTTCTTTTTTTAAATTTGTGTTTCCAGACAATCCACCTACAACTGCGCCTGCACCGCCTGCAATAGCTCCACCAACAAGTGTACCACCAATGGTACGCATTGTCGACTTTGAAGCAACTGTAGCACTATCTTCACTAAGTTCTACATTTATTATATCTTCAAAGGAAAAAAATCTTTCCTGAGTTCCATATAAATATGCAACTTTACGATGTTTCTTATCAACAGCAAAAATATATGCAAACATTACTCCTTCCACTTTTTGTGAAGGAGTAAAATCATGTTTTTTATATATTTTGTATATTCTATCTTTAAAATCAAATCTTCGTTTTTCTGTCAAATCACGATCTTTCTTTGCTGCAATGCCTCTAAAAATAAAAAATAATAAAACACAAATTATAATATAAACAAATCCCGCATTCATAATACTTAGTTTAACCATGCAACACCATAAAATAATGATTGATAATAAAGATAGTGACTTATAGAAGAAAATCCTCATCTTAGTATTGCGAGAAATGAAGGAATTCAACTAAAGACTTTGCAAAGATAAGTCAATTACCTAACCCCACCAACCGCAAAAACATAAAAATCATGCTGCGGAAACTTCTCACACCCAATATACAGCGTATCAAAAGCATCTGTGCCATCGGTGCGATGCTCCAACAAGTCCTCCTCTGATTCGGGATTTTTCTCCGTGGACTTGTTTTTACGGAAGCAGTTTCTTCCGCGTTCCACCCCTGCCGATTGTATGGCAAGAATAAGGTCATCGTTGTTTTGTTTTACGAATGTTGGCTGCACTCGACAAAGTTCAAACAAGTTTGACTTTGTTCTCATTTGCACAACATTTGGCGGTTGAAGTATGGTATGAGCCGTTGCTTGCCTGAAAAACCTTGGTTGATGAGCAAATACTTTTCATCATGGCGCATAGGGTTGCCAAGATACACATCTTGCACACTCCAGCCATGACGTTCAAACTCATGCACCACTACCCAATGAAAATCTTGATCGTTCACGGCATAGTTAGAGCCAAGAGCGGTGGCATCATAGTAATAGATAACACTGTGGTTGGTATGAAGCGCATAGTACGTGCAGAAGTCCCACTCCTCCTCACCCAAGCACACGAAAAGGCCGCCATGCGCATAGCCAAAGAGCCATGCGCACGGCGGCTAGAAATGAAAGACTTTAATCACCTACATATTCACCGTCTTAACACCATTCTTAATAGAAATTCCTTTATAATTCTCACTTACTTGACGACCTGAGATGTCGTAGCGAGGAGCATTGTAAGCGTTCGTAGTATCTACTGTGCTCTGAATAACATCTGTAGATAATTGCTTAACAGACAACACATACACCTTAGTCTCGTAAGGTTTGAGTGTGCCTACGTTCAATGTGTTTTCTACATCAGCCTTCGTTTTCGACCATAGTTCACTGCAAGTATAGACGGTATTTTCTTGAAGATAAAGGTCGGTAAGCTTGAGTGCAGGAATCTCTACATCCGAGCCACCACGATTAGTAACCGAAACAGCCATACGTCCATTTACCAAGTCTTTCACGTAAACGTCGTAACCATTATTGGAGTAGTTTTCTTTTCCTGTAGAAAGGGCCTCCATATATTCCGCCTGTTGTCCGAGCGCGTCTTGGTTAATCGCAAGGATTTCAGTATTGGTCAACGTTTCGATATCAGCTTCGGTAATCAATGGATTAGGCATTGTTTGACCACTATTGGCCTCGCCTTTAGGAGTTTCACGAAGATCGCAAGTCAGAGCCAAGGGGCTTGCAAACATACACCACAACGACATTTGTGAGCGAGCCTGTGCATCGTTTAAGCCAGTGATTTTACCACCATTTTGCTGATGGCCTGCTGTATTATTGCTCGGTCCGCCCAATCCATGAAGACCGATACACATCATGTCGAGGTCGTTGAAACGGTTCACGCCAGCATACATCCACAAGCGGCGAACTTCATCCGCACCACCAATTACGCCTGGACGTGAGTTGTTACCCACCCAGTCTTCGCGAGCATCACTCGTAGCACGCCAGCTTGAGCCACCAACTTCAGCGCCCCAAGTCCAAGGCTGTGTTTTACCCCACTCACAAATATTGAACACGAACGGGATGTTTCCCTTTGCCTTGCGTTCTTTGTTGAGTTCAGCAATGACCTTACCCATCTGTGAATAGCTCACCTGAGTGCTTGCCTCGCGGTTGCAATAGTCATACTTCAGCATATCTACACCCCATGAATCGAACAATGCAATGTGTTGTGCTTCATGACCATAAGACCCTGGCTGATAGTTTTCACAAGTCATAGAACCTGCATCACTATAGATGCCCAGTTTCATCTTGCTATTGATTTTCTTCAAAGCAGCCTTCAGTCCACTAATACCCTCGGGGAATTTTGCAGTATCGTAAGTCAAATCATTTTTATCAGAAGTCTGCTTTGCCCATGCGTCATCTAATACAATGGTATTAAAGCCTGCGTCAATCAAGCCATACTTTTGCATACCCTTAGCAATCTCCACCATCTTATCGTGGCTAATGGCACGTGCAAACCAGTTCCAAGTAAGCCAACTCATCATAGGAGTGGGCGACTGCATGTGGCTATCCACAATGAGGCGAACCTTGGTCAAAGCCTCGTCTTCGTCATCGGCGCCCTTGGTTTTAACAATGTAAGTGTATTCACCCTCGGTAGTGGGAGCTGTACCCGATACGTACTTGTATTTGTTACCCACATTTACGCGGTCGTCCTTCAGCTCCAAGGTGGAAGAAAGATTGGCATCAAATTCAACACCAGTTACAGTTTCTCCCTCGTTGGGCACCAACTTGTGAATATAGGGAGCACCAGGGAGCGCATACATCAATGTGGCGCAAGGCATTGACCCTGCTGATGGGTCAACAATTTGCCAAGCAGAGTTGCGGTCGTTAGCATTGTAAAGGTTTAACACACAATTGTTGGCAATGCCGCCTGTAAAGTTCCACGATGCGGAACTTGCTTGAGGCTCTGCAATTTCGCCCGGAATGATGGCAACTGTTTCGTCTGAAAGATAGTAAAGTTGCCAAGTATTGGCTGTTGTTTGATCGGTAGTGTATTTTACATTACTCTTTGCCGTTTCGGTGGTGTTACCACCATTGTTAGTTGCTGTGTAGTAAATGTAGCACTTGGCCGATTGGTCGTAGATGTAATACTTACCAAGCTCGCTTGATTCTACAAAGAGAAACTTATCAGCCTCGCCACGCTTTGTGGTGTGGTGAATGTCGTTACCAATTTTCTTGATAAATGCCTCGGGCATATGCAAAAAGTAGGGATATTTCTTCTCAGCGTCAACACTTGTTGTTGGTGTGAAATACTGTACAAACTTCACGTCGACCTGATAGTTTACATTATCAATGGTTACCTTTGCCAAGCTTCCACCACCTACGCTAACTTTTACGTCGTTAAGTTGGAGTTCACCTTCCACCGTAATTGTTTGATTACCTTGAGCATTCAATCCCTTGAAATCTTGCCCATTGATAGTTACCGTAGCTGTACTGGGCATACCATCGCTAAAGAGGATGTATTCGTGTTTTACACCAACTTCTTTAAGGAGCCATCTTGAGCCACTATCTTGTGCACCATTGTCCTGATAAATGCCAAGCGTAACCGTTCCATCTTCAGGGTTAGAAGTTCCAACGCCATAAAGCCAATTCAAGTATTTAGCTGCCACACCTGTGCTATTATAAGGCTGGAATTGATAGTAACCATTATTGACTTCTGTAATTTTGTAAATGGCACTTTCTTGCTTATCATCGGTCATTGACACAAAACCCACTTGATTAGAGTAACCATCTTGCGTGGTATAACTTACCCACTTACCAGCAGTCACGTTGTAAATGTAGTAAGAGTCTGCCTTATCACTTTCGTAGAAGGCAAACTGTGCATAATTTTCTGGATTTTTTGTAGGCGATGTCGTCGCGTTACAATAATAACCCTGTGCATTAGCCATGGTGTAGCAATGCTCTGGTTTTCCTACTGTGGGGAGCGTTGTGCTCACCGCAATACCTGCAAGGGCTGTCAATGCTGTAGTCAGCATACATACCACAAGTAATATTCTCTTCATATTCATTATATTGATGGTTCGTTAGATTTTAGGGTGGTTCTATAAATTCTGAGATTTATGGTACCCAATTCTGATGTGCGATTTGCATGATCTTGAAAGCGTCTTTCTGATAGTAAATTCAGTCACATAGCCCGCTATGCTCCTTCATTTACAATCAAAATACATTCCCAATACCATATAAATCCCATCATCAGAATTTATAGAAGCACCCTTATATTTATCGGCCAGCTACATTATGCCACCGACCGAAGAATTCCTTAATCGCAACAGAAGTCTGAGCCATAGCAAAAATATAGCAAGAAGTGTCTCTCCCTGCCAAAAGTAAAGTTGAGATTCTCTGAAATAGTGGTGTTAGATGTTATTAGCCACGCAAATATATCATCTTTAATTAACATGACAAAATAGGGGGGGGATTTAAACTTCATTAACTAAAGGTATTTACGTTTCATCGCACTCTTAATCAAGTCGGACACGAAAGTGTAGGCATCATAAATTTGCCCATTGTAGAACACCCTACCTTACAGGGCGTCACTTTTTCTCTTGCTGATAACCCAAGGTGTTGGCCTTAGGCTATGGAATTCATTGGGCCTTCAGCCCGTTCAAGTTAAAACTTGAAACTTGAGTTAAAGAGTTAATAAAAAGTGATTGAACTACTCTCAGCGGAAGTATTTCCCTGATTACGAATGCAAAGGTAGGAAGGCAAGAAAGGGGGAAAGATACATGTTGGTTGAAGAAGTTTGAAGATGATAATAGACCATTTTGACTTTATCATTCAGCTGGATAAATGCCAAGGACGAAAGAGAGAAAGTCCCTCCCTTTTAAGCACACACAACACACCTATATAAATACACGCGCGCGAGGCAAAATCACCTCGTTATGCGTTCAAAATCAGTCTATCCTATCGGTCTTTATCCATAGAGTCTAACGGTCTTCATCGTTAGCACCTAATGATCTTCATCGTTAGCACCTATCGGTCTTCATCGTTAGAGTACTAAGATTTAGGTCGTAGAAATAGCTTAATCTTCATCGTCAAAACAACCTTCCGGAAGGCCTAAATTATCCACGATGAGGCGAGTTTCACGAATCGTAAGATTTTGTCTTTTGTCGAACGAAGCAGCAGTGGGTCAGCTGTTCGTAAAGATCTGTGCATCGCTTCATCATTCCCGTCTGTCGTCTTACCGCATTGCGTGGTTCACAATCAGGAAAATAGAGCATAACCAGTGAGCGGCGAGTATAAGAAGAGTTTAATTTCATATCTATTATTATTTATTTTTTAATTTATAAATTAAGTTTCGGATTTAGAATGGGCGGGCTGAATCCAAAAATTGAATAAGAAATTAAAAAGGCGAGCTAAAAGCCCGCCTATGCTAAATCCGAATGTTGAGTTATGACAGCTATTGAAATAGGCTGTCCGTTCGTTCGTATGAGGAAGTAGGTCTACTCTCATTACCATAGACATCGACTGCCGTCACCACATAGCTGCTATGGCGCAATGCAGGCAAGGCGAGGACGCACTCATAGTGAGTTTCACGCAGATGCGTGGCTAAGAGTCGGTCGCCGAAAAGAGGGTCAATACGATAGACGTTGTATGTAACGCTTTGCCCGCTATTGTCTATGGAAGGAGTCCATTGTAGCTGGAGATGTAAGCCGTCAACTCTTTGCGTCAAAACGGGGTGTGTGGGCGGAATGCTATCCTGCCAAGTCATGGGCGGAACGAGGGCTTGCTGAGCATAGAAGGAATTTTTCAACCAATCGTAGAGACCTTTCTCATTGGCTAGGAGAAATTTGGTGCGAAAGAAAGCTTGTCCGCCTAGTCCTTCGGCACGAGCCACATTCATCTGCCGGCGAATCGTAGTGAGCGGCCAATTCTTTTCGCGAGCATTGAGGAAATAAATTCCAAGGCCTGGCACGATGGGGCGACCAGCATCATGCTCTTTCCAGTCAGCGAGGAAGGGATAAAAATGTTTCCCATCGAAATACATCATGGGAAAGAGCATGTCCATCCATCCTTCACGGAGCCAGCGCTGTGCATCTTGCGAAACGGCATCTCGAGCGTTCCACCCATAAGAAGAATAGCGCGCGAGGTCGGAATATTTTCCCACGGGCGAACAGCTCAACTTTATCCACGGACGCACAGCCTTCACAGCATCATGTATCATCTGCACGCAACGGTCTATATTAGACGTGCGCCACTGACTACGAGACTGCTTATTGCCATACCGACGATAGGTGGCCTCGTCATTGAAAGGAATGGAGGCTTCGGGATAGCGGATATAGTCTAGATGAATGCCATCTACTTCATAATTCGCTGCAATTTCTTGACAGATACGTGCCAAGTAGTTGGCTGTTTGAGGCACGCCAGGATCCATCATCCACTGATCGCCGCAACGCTGACAGAGTTCGGGATGTTGCTGAGGAAGCGCACGCTTTCCTAATTGCTTTGCCACCGCCACTTTGCAGATGGGAAAGGCTACTACCCAAGCATGAATTTCCATGCCACGCTTATGACATTCATCCACAGCAAAGCGGAGCGGATCGTAGAGTGGACGTTGACCAGGAGTACCCGTAAAGATGCCATCCCATGGCTCTACTGCTGAAGCGTAGGCCGTAGTGGAACGAATACGCGACTGAAAGAGCACTGTGTTAATGCCCGCAGCCTGTAACTTGTCGAGCATGGTGCAGAGTTGCTGGCGCTGCGCCTCAGCTTGAGTTTCGGTTGTGGCCGGACGATTCGGCCAATCCAAGCCCATCAATGTGGTGAGCCAAGCGGCACGCACTTCATAACGAATGCTTGGCGAGATGGGCGAATGCTGTTGCCCTCTTACAGTGAGGAAGAATAGTGCCAATATCGACAAAAGGAAAATCCTACGCATATATTTAATTAGAAGTATGAAAGGTCTATATACTATTTCACCTGTTGGAAGAGCGGGTGTAGCATACCTCGAGGTACGCCGAGCTTGAGTGCTTGATTAAGGTCGGCCTTGGCGGCATTCTTTTCGCCTAGACGGATAAGCATCTTTGCACGCTCTATGTAATAGCCACTCTCAGAGGGACAGAGCTGTATGAGTGTATCATAATCGGCTCGAGCCATGGCAGGCATATCAAGTTCCGACTCCACCATGGCTCGGGTGGAAAGCGCGTCAATACTCTTGGGATGAGCCGAGACAATGAGGTTGAGCCTATTTAGAGCCTCCTTAGGCTGACCCATTTTCTGAAGCGAGAGGGCATCAAGAAGTTGTGCATTCTCATTCTGCGGATTCTCGCGCAAGATAGCTTGCAGGTCGGCATGAGCATCATTGAAGAGGCGAAGCTGATAGCGAGCTGCTGCACGAATGAAGCGAGCTTTCTCAAGAAGTTGAGCGCTCATACCCTCAAGGCCGGGCTTATCAAGAATCTGCTGCGCATCGTCTATGGCCTCGGCCGAATGCCCCAACTGCAGATTCGCCTCAGCACGAGCTAGGCGAGCATCGAAATAGTTGGGATATTGACGAACTATCTCCGTTAGTTTCTTAACCGCTTCCACATTCTTACCGCGCGCCATATCCACGAGGCCAAGATTATACTTTATCACGTGATTGCCAGGCGCGGTTGGACGGAGTTTGAGTGCCTCGCGAAATAAGGTTTCTGCTTCACTGAGCGAATCGGCATGTAGGGCATTGAAGGCTCTGCGCAAATGGTCTACATACTTCACGGAGTCGGCCTGTAGGCGTTCGTTCATCTTGTAATCTTCCTTATAATCTTCTACCGTTTTAGAACGGACGCTTCCTCCACGCTTCAGTTCCACGATGGTCTGCGCACACATTTGCTCACTCCATGCAAAAGAGAGCACTGTCAGGAAGAATACGGATAAGAATTTGGAGAACATGCTTTTTATCTTTGGGAATGAAACACCTCTTTCCCCACCCCGACGCAGAAGTGGGGATGAAAGAAAGAGGCTTTTCAATAGTTATTTACTTTTTAGGGCAGGAAAGAATTATGAGAGAACGAGCAAACAAGCTGACGAATAGGAATGCTCAAAAGGAGACTCAGGGAATCTGAGATTTGGGGCAATGAGTTTCTTATTTTCGTTATTTTTTGTCGTTGTCATTTTCAATCCTTATTTGATTGTTTGAAATAGCCCACCAATTTGAAGGACTATTTTTCCACAAGTTATAGCAGATGACAAGCTCGCTTATTCTTTACTTTCAAGAGTATATTCCTCGGAGGTTTGCTGCTTTATTTCGAGCAATGTACGTTCATATACTTCTTGTAACTGATAACTTGCTACACCTAATGGTGTGGTGATGCCACGCAAAGACCATTCCACAACGGACGAATCTTTATCCTTGCAAAGAAGAATACCAATACTTGGATTGTCACCTTCACCTCGAAGTAACTCGTCTGCTGCCGAAACGTAGAAGTTGAGTTTACCAATGAATTCTGGCATAAAGTCCACTATTTTCAGTTCTATCACAACATAGCATTTCAGCCGTGTATGATAGAATATCATGTCGGGAAAGTATGATTTGCCGCTTGGTGTGTCAAGCTCCATCTGTCTTCCTACATAAGCAAATCCTTTGCCTAATTCCAAAAGAAAGCGAGTGATGTTCGTTGCCAACTTGTTCTCCAAGTCCATTTCGCTGAACTTGCTTGGCAATGAGAAGAAATCCAACTTGTAAGGGTCTTTTATAATCTCTGTTGCCAATTCGTTTTGAGGTCGTGGTAATGTAACATCAAAGTTATTCAAAGCCTTGCCTGTGTGCTCGTATAGTTGAGCCTTAACCACATGCTCCAATTCCGTGCGGCTCATGTTTTCTTCAACAACCTTGTTGAGGTAGAACAATGCAGCGTTTATGGTGGCGCATTTGGAAACAATTACTGTTTGATGCCTCCAAGGAACAAATTGCAGTAAGTCTGGCATTGGGGTTGTTGCATTATCAACCTTTTGTAATTTTGTACCAGCTTGGTACAAAAATTCAATTTGTGAAGAATAGAACAAATACCATTTTCGTATTTTATAGAGGTTAGACCATGAAAATCCCTCAGTTTGTGGAAATTCCGCACGCAAATCAAGGCTTAACCTTTTCATAAAGTTTGCACCCCACTTATATTGCTTCTGCTTCTCGCAAATGTCCTCGCCCAAACTCCAATAGAATTTGAGCATTTCCGTATTCACTTTGACAGCAGCTTTAAGCTGTGCAATGTGGAAACGTTTCTTTAAGTCAGACAACCACTTCACATAGTTCTTGTCTGCCATGAAAGAATCGCTATTCACAAACTGCGGTATATTGTTCTTGGCTGTCATAACTTTTATTCTTTAACAGGTTCAAGCAACAGCACCAATTCAGACTCGGCTATGTCGCATTTCTCAAACAAGAAGCATAAACAACGAAGTTTACTTCTATTATCCATTGAAGTCCACAAGTATTTTTGTGGAGGAGTCTTCTTCATTGAATATCTTATAGTAAGCGATACGGTCATTCTCTATGGGAACTAACTTGATTTTACGCTCAGAGTTACAGAACTTGGCTTTTAAGAAGACTTCGTATGCTTCGTCTATTTTTGATTCTTTGCTAATCTCAATAGCACCATCTTTCACTGCTTTTATACCTGCCAACAAAAGAAGTGAAATGATGGTCAAACGCTGTTGACCATCAATCACCAATCTATTGTAGTTGCTATCCGCAGATGATGTCAGTTTTCTCCTACTTTTTCTTCTCCATCACGATAGCGTCGATCACGGCTACTGCCGTCACATTGACGATATCGTTGACAGAACTTTCGAAGTCGGTAAAGTGGATAGGCTTGTTAAGTCCCATTTGGATGGGGCCTACCAACTCGCCATCATCAACAAGTGCCTTGACCATCTTGTAAGAAGAGTTCGCTGAGGAGAGGTTGGGGAAGATAAGCGTATTGACATCCTGTCCCTTGAGCTTATTGAAGGGATATTTCTCGTCACGAAGCTCCTTGTCCATAGCAAAATTGAGTTGCATTTCACCATCGACCATGAGATCAGGACAAGTCTCGTGCAAGCGCTTCACTACGTTCTGCACAATCGCTGCACTGCCATCATTATCAGTACCAAAGTTGGAGTATGAGAGCATGGCCATAGATGGTGTGCGGTTGAAGAAACGCACGGTATCGGCAGAAAGGCGTGCAATATCGTAGAGAACCTCTTCATTGGGATGACGATTCACCAATGTATCGGCCACGAAGAGAATGCCCTTCTTTGTGTTGATTAGGTGCATCGTGCCGAAATGGTTGTAACCCTCACGAACACCGATTACCTCACGCGCCACCTTGAAAGTGTTGGAATACTTCGTATAAAGTCCAGTGATGAATGCATCGGCTTCACCTGTTTCCACCATCATCATGCCGAAATAGTTACGCTCGTACATCTTATCCTCAGCCTCTTGCGGTGTATAGCCATGACGTTCCATCTTCTTAGCGAATACTTGTGCATAGCGATGACGACGCTCGTTTTGCGAATCGTTGCGCAGATTGAGTATTTCTATGCCCTCGAGGTTGAGCTTTAAGTCTTCGGCAATCTTACGTATCTGCACATCATTGCCGAGCAAGATGGGGAAGCAGATGCCCTCTTCCTTAGCACGCACAGCAGCTTCGAGCATGGTGGGATGAGTGCCTTCGGCAAACACCACACGCTTGGGATTAAGGCGCGCTGTATCGTAAAGATTTTGCGTAAACTTGCTTTCTTGTCCCATGAGTTCGCGCAGATGCTGACGATATGCTTTCCAATCGGTGATGGGTTTGCGAGCCACACCGCTTTCCATTGCAGCCTTAGCCACAGCCATACTTACTTCTGTGATAAGGCGCGGATCAACGGGTTTGGGAATGAAGTAATCGGGACCAAAAGTAAAGTTGCGCACATGATAGGCTCTGTTTACAATGTCGGGCACCGGACGACGAGCCAAGTCTGCAATGGCTTTTGCGGCAGCCATCTTCATCTCTTCATTGATAGCAGTAGCGGCTGTGTCGAGCGCACCGCGGAAGATGTAGGGGAAGCCGATTACGTTGTTGATCTGATTAGGATAGTCTGTACGTCCTGTACTCATCAGCACATCGGGACGCGCAGCCGTGGCATCCTCGTAAGAGATCTCGGGCACAGGGTTGGCCAAAGCGAAGATGATAGGACTGTTAGCCATAGAGCGTACCATGTCTTGCGTAAGCACATTGCCCTTTGACAAACCTACGAATACGTCAGCACCATTCACTGCTTCTGCCAGTGTGTGTACGTCGGTGCGTGTGGTAGCAAATTCGCGTTTCTGCTCGTTGAGGTTGTCGCGATCGGCAGTAATCACGCCCTTAGAATCGAGCATCACCACATTTTCCTTACGTGCACCGAAGGCACAATAGAGGCGAGTGCAAGAAATGGCTGCTGCACCAGCACCATTGACTACGATCTTGACGTCTTCTATTTTCTTGCCTGCCACCATGAGGGCATTAATCAAGCCGGCTGCCGAGATGATGGCCGTTCCGTGCTGATCATCGTGCATCACGGGGATGTCGAGTTCTTCCTTCAAGCGCTTCTCTATTTCGAAGCATTCGGGAGCCTTGATATCCTCGAGATTGATACCGCCAAAGGTGGGAGCGATAGCCTTTACGGCTGCGATAAACTTATCGGGATCTTTCTCGTTGACTTCGATATCGAAGGCATCTACACCAGCATATATCTTAAACAGGAGGCTCTTGCCCTCCATCACGGGCTTACCGCTCATCGCACCAATATCGCCGAGGCCGAGCACGGCAGTACCATTAGAGATTACGGCCACAAGATTGCCCTTATTAGTGTAACGATAGGCGTCGTGTGGATTTTTCTGAATTTCTAAACAAGGTTCAGCCACACCTGGCGAATAGGCCAATGAGAGGTCGGTCTGTGTGCGGTAGGGCTTGGTAGGAACAATTTCAATCTTTCCAGGCTTACCCATTTCATGATAGTGAAGGGCTGCCTCCTTTGTGATTTTTACCATTATGTAGTTGTTAAGTTGTTGTGTATGGCGTTACAATGATTGAGCAAATCCATGCTTTTCACAACGTGAGCAAGACTTACTTCTTTACAAATAGCCGAGTACACTTGGCACTCGGCTACAAATGTTTAGCAAAAATACTACTTTTGTTTGTAGTTTGTAAGCAATCTTGCAGTATTTTTTTACCTTCTGACTATTTTTCGTGTCTCGTTGCACAAAGTTTACCTCTCAGTGCAACATTGTGGTGTGATTTAGAACCGATAAGTAAGTGTAAATCCGATATTACGAAAACCGCGGTCGATGATTGCATCGCCGTGACCTAGATTTATGGCCACCATGGGACGATAATCAAGTCCCATCGTAAGAGGAACATCTTTGATGGTAAATCCAAAACCGAGTGTACCAACAGGACCAATAAATGCGCCATCATAGTCGTCGAAATCATAATGTCCTACGCCACCGCCAAAACCACCCCAAAATTTCCATGTTGCAAAACGTGGGGTCCAGTTGGGCCATTGCTTGATATTCCAATTGTATACGGCTTGAAAAGCGAATCCATCACTAAGATTAAACAATCCTGCCGTTACATCAAGGAAGTTGCGCTTACTAAAGTGATATTGATATTCGAGGTCAATGGTGGAACCGCCTGCGTGGAAACCAAGTGAATGGCGTGTTTTTTGTGCCTGCGCGCTCAGTGCACAGAGCACAAGGGCCAGGGTTAGAATGATCTTTTTCATTGCAGCAGAATTTTTAGAGGTTAAAATGATTGCCGCAAAAGTAAGCTTTTTTACTACACACAGCACAAGCTAAATCTTAAAGGGTGCAAAATATGTTGTACAACATACGCTCACAGACTTCTGCACATACATACTTCACAAATATTTTGTAAATTCGCTTCCAATAAGTTCCTTTCTAATCACATCAAAATACATACGCTATATGAAAAAGACTTCTATCGAATCCCTCGCTCGCGAGGATGCCTTCCAACTTATTGGTAAGGAGTGGATGCTCATCACGGCAGGCACACTGGAGAAGCACAATATGATGACTGCCTCTTGGGGCGGCATTGGCTGGCTTTGGAATAAACCCGTAGCATTCATTTTCGTACGTCCCGAACGCTTTACATATCCCTTAATCGAGGAGAACGAGCACCTTACACTCTCTTTCTTGGGAAACGACGAAAAGATGCGTCAGATATATAATTTCTGTGGTACAAAATCGGGGCGCGACTTCGACAAGACACATGAAACGGGGCTCACCCCTGTTATGACGGAACATGGTGCTGTGGCCTTTGCTCAGTCTCGCCTTACCATCGAAGGTAGAAAGATGTTCCGCAGCGAATTTAAGCCCGAGGAGTTTCTCGATAAAGAAGCCCTCACTCGTTGGTACAACGACCAGCCTGGCGGTTCTCTCCACACAATGTATATCGTAGAGATTGAGGCTGTCTATGTAAAGGAGTGAGGATACGTAAAGGAGTGTGAGGAACAGCTGAATATAGCAAACATCCCATGGGATGCGCTTACAATCATACTCACTCTTTATTCCGTAAGCGAAAGCGGAGAGGCGCTACCCTACTTATTGGGGATAAGCACCTCTCCGCTTTCATTGTTTTGTGCAATGCTATCGCAATGCTCGGAGCAAGGATGTATTAGAACATCTTTTCAGGATACACACCTTCGTCGCCGAGTTTTTGGAATTTCTCTACTACGCCAGGACGATCCTCAGGATAAGTCACGCCAAACCACTTAGAAGTGGTATCAAGCACTTCGCAAGTAGCTACACCATCCTTAATGAGTTTGTCTACCATCAAGGGGATGAAGAATTCGCTCTTGGGATTCTCCATGTTCTTCGGATCTGAAAGGAAGGTCTTGAAGAACTCGTTGCTATGCTTGAAGTAGTCAGGAGTGAAGCCCCAGAAGTTCATCGAAACGGGAGTGTTATCAGGGATAGAAACCCACTGTTCGTCGTCGCCGAGATACTTCACAACGCCATCAAAACGCTGTATTTTAGTACGTTCTACTACAGAGGTCAAGTGGTGGTTGGCATCATTCTCGCAAACGCCACGGCTTACCGTACCGCTATCAGAGAGTGTGTTGCCTACGCGGAAGCCAACCATCGCATATTTGCCTGTGCTTCCCTCAGGAAGTTCAGAAAGCCACTTACCCATTACTTGGAAAGCATCACGATCATAGAAGTCGTCGCAGTTGATCACAGCGAAAGGCTCGTTGATTACGCTTTCACCCATCATCAAAGCGTGGTTAGTACCCCAGGGCTTGGTGCGACCTTCGGGACATGTAAATCCTTCGGGCAGTGCATCGAGGCTCTGGAACACGAGTTCACAAGGGATATGTCCTTCATACTTAGAAAGCACGATGCGGCGGAAGTCTTCTTCGAAGTCTTTGCGGATTACGAATACGAGTTTGCCAAAACCAGCGTGGATAGCGTCGTAGATAGAATAGTCCATGATGGTTTCACCATGAGGACCGAGCTCATCGAGCTGCTTCAAGCCGCCGTAGCGGCTACCCATTCCTGCTGCCAGGAGAAAGAGTGTAGGTTTCATTTGATAGAAATGTATTTTAATGTTGTTAGATGCTCTTGTTATTGCATGCAAAATTACAATAAAAGCATGAAATGCAAACCATACTTTGCTATTTTTTGCAAGAAGAGGATAAGGAAACCTAGAGTTGGGGCTGATTTTCCTATTGTCCATGTGCGTAAGAGGGATTCCTAGGAGTGTCCTTTCCCCAAAAAGTACAAAGATTTCCGAAACGCCTATTCACTCAGCATTGCTGAAAGAATCAAGCCTTTGCGGCCGCTGCTTCCGCACAGCGCTCGCCATCAATAGCAGCGCTTACTATACCACCAGCATAGCCTGCCCCTTCGCCACAGGGATAGAGTCCAGCCACTTGCACGTGAGCCAATGTTTCATGATTGCGAAGAATGCGCACGGGAGAAGATGTACGCGTCTCGCTAGCGATAAGAATTGCCTCATTGGTCAGAAATCCCCGACTGCGACGTCCAAAGGCATTAAAGCCCTCAATCAATCGTGTGCTGACGAAGCGTGGAAGCCAAAAGTGAAGGGGCGAAGAAATAAGTCCCGGCGAATAACTCGACTTGGGCAAATCGTAACTTAATCGGCCATTCACGAAATCGGCCATACGCTGTGCAGGTGCCGTTTGATTGCAGCCTCCCTGTTGCCATGTAGCCTTTTCTAGGGCTTCTTGGAAGTACATCATACGCAACGGATTTTGCGGATCGTTCATATCATGATGCGTTTCAGCAAAAGTTCCATCAGCCATAGCTTCAAGTAGGAAAGGAGCTAATTCACCATCAAGATCCTCGGGGCGGGTTTCCACCACCATACCCGAGTTGCTCCAAGCTGAGTTGCGCAGTGAAGGGCTCATTCCATTAACTACCACTTGTCGAGGTCCACTTGCCGCAGGCACTACAATACCGCCTGGACACATACAAAAGCTGTATACACCTCTTCCTCCACTCTGTGCCACATAGCTATATTCAGCAGCGGGAAGATAACGACCTCTTCCTTCGCGACTATGATACTGTATCTGGTCGATAAGTTCTGAAGGGTGCTCTAGGCGTCCCCCCACTGCAATGCCTTTCTGTTCGAGAGCGATTCCCTGCGCATGGAGTTGGCGGTAAACGTCGCGAGCAGAATGCCCCGTAGCCAAGATGACTGGGCCATAGAAGGATTCACCCGTATGGCATTCCACTCCCTTTACCTCTTCCTGTTCCACGATGAGTTTGTCTACACGCGTTTGGAAATGCACTTCGCCGCCACAGTCGAGGATTTGCTTACGCATATTCTCAATAATGCGCGGCAAGCGATCGGTGCCGATATGGGGGTGAGCATCAATGAGGATGTCGGGGTTGGCACCGAATTGGCAGAACACACGGAGAATTTTCTCCACGTTGCCTCGTTTTTTCGATCGAGTATAGAGTTTACCATCAGAGTAGGCTCCTGCCCCACCCTCGCCAAAGGAGTAATTACTTTCGGGATCTACGCTATGTTGGCGCGAGATGAGAGCTATATCCTTACGACGTTCGTGCACGTCCTTACCTCGTTCCAATACGACAGGCTTCTTTCCCAACTCTATTAGTCGCAGTGCAGCAAAGAGTCCTCCAGGTCCTGCTCCCACCACAATAACACGTTCTCCGTGGCTCACGTCCTGATACTCCACAGGAGCAAAATCTAAGCGCGGCGGCATCTCATTGATAAAAGGTTCGAGGGTGAGATTCACCATTACCTTGCGCTGACGTGCATCAATGCTTCGCTTGCGCAGACGAAGCGCATTGATAGTGCGCACATCGATGTGCAGACTTTCGGCCACGAAGCGTTGCAGTCGCTCTTCATCGTAAGCTATATCGGGAGTGACGCGCAGAGTAATGCGACGCTCCAACTCATCATATTGGATTGTATTTTCCACTGGGTGCTCCCTTGCTTGTCGAGTTTCGTAATCATCACGCGTAACAAGGCTTGAACGTTTCTTTCGATAGTCGTTATTCTTATTATAGGAACTGCGTTCCTTATTATATATGTGTTCTTCCTTATTGTTAGAAGCACGTGAATTACGCTGAGTTTGCGAAGCAGTGGAACGTTCGCGGCGCTCTCCCGGACGAGCAGGGCTAAATTTGCGGTGCTCTCCCTCATGGCCTCGACCGGCGCTGATAGCATTGCGGTTGCGCGGCGAATGATTACCACCGCGCTTACTATTATCTCTCATTCGTTTGATTTGTTTCTTTATATAGGTATTCTCCTCGCAGACTTACCCAAACAGTTCTCTCAGCGCTTGCTCCACTCTTCCCACGGGTACTACTTCTATACCCTCTACGTGAGGCAAACCTTTCTTGTTTCCTTCGGGCACAAGTATGCGGTTGAAGCCGAGTTTGGCAGCTTCACTAATGCGCTGAACAATACGAGTCACAGGACGTATTTCGCCGCTCAGCCCCACCTCGCCAGCCATACATACACTGCGTTCGATAGGGGTATCCACATTGCTCGAAAGCACGGATGCGATTACAGCAAGGTCTATCGCGGGATCTGCCACACGAATACCTCCAGCAATATTAAAGAACACGTCTTTGGCACCTATCTTAAAGCCCACGCGCTTCTCAAGCACTGCCAATAACATGTTAAGTCGTCGCAAGTCAAACCCTGTTGCCGAGCGCTGGGGCGTACCATACACTGCCGACGACACCAAAGCTTGAGTCTCGATCAAAAAAGGGCGCACTCCCTCAATGGCAGCAGCCACAGCCGTACCGCTCAACTCGTCGCCTCCCTGTGTTAGGAGCATCTCTGAGGGATTGGCCACAGCACGTAAACCATCACTCTGCATTTCATAGATACCGAGTTCAGAGGTCGATCCAAAACGATTCTTAATACTTCGTAAGATACGATACATATAGTGACGATCACCCTCAAACTGTAATACTGTGTCGACAATGTGTTCGAGCACTTTCGGTCCGGCGATAGTACCATCCTTCGTAATGTGCCCTACGAGAATAACAGGCACACCGCTCTCTTTCGCATATTTTAGCAGTGAAGCGGCACATTCGCGTATCTGCGTAACACTTCCTGGCGATGATTCCACACTCTCTACACTCATGGTCTGAATAGAATCTATCACAACAAGCTGCGGACGCACTTGGCGTATCTGTTCAAAGACCTGTTCCACGCGAGTTTCGCAGAGCAATAGCACGTCGGCCGAGGGCTGGCTGATACGATCAGCACGAAGCTTTATCTGATGCTCGCTCTCTTCTCCACTCACATAGAGTACACGCAACCCTTGCAAACGCACCACCATCTGAAGTAACAAAGTAGACTTGCCTATACCAGGCTCACCACCTATGAGTGTAAGCGAACCTGGCACAATACCTCCGCCGAGCACACGGTCGAGCTCTGCATCATACGTCGATATACGTGGTTCTTCCTGTACCGACACTTCTGATAGGGGTATGGCTCGCGTGCGCCCCACGCTCACTCCCGTAAGTTCTTGACGTGCTTGACGTTCGCTCACAGCAGTGTTCTGTTCAGGGCGAATGGTCATTTGTTTCATCGTGTTCCATGCCCCACACGACGGGCATCGGCCCACCCACTTCGGGGAGTCCATGCCACATTCCGAACACACATATACGGTCTTTGTTTTTGCCACTTTCACTTGTTTTTAAGAGGATAAGGAGGGAGATAAGTTGCAGACGAATCTTCAACGCCTCCGTTTCTCTTCATTTACATTGCCCCCAGCGCATGCTTCATAGCCACGAGTTCTTCACGGATTTTACGCAGTCGCTGCACAGCTTCAAGAGGTTGAGCTGTACCTTGTTTATTTTGTTTAAGCACTTCGCGAGCGGCAGCAAGTTTTAACCCACGCACCTTCACAAGATCGTAGATAGTGCGTATTTTTGCAATATCGTCTTTGGTATACCTGCGTACGCCGCGAGCCATTTTTTGTGGAGCGATTTGCTTAGGGAATTCTTTTTCCCAATAGCGGAGCAGTGTCTCGCTCACACCGATTTGCTGAGCCACTTCACTGATAGAGAAGTAGTACTTTTCGTCGTTGTTTGCCGTATCTGCCATAATGGTTAGGTTTGGTTTACGGGCAAAGTTAACATTTGAATGTCAATACTGAAAGTAAATGAGAAAGAAATTACGCAAGAGGCCATCGTTGGATGGGCATTATATACTCTGCCACCCCAGGGGTAGCAGCTCTACCGCTCTGGGACAAGGATATAACGCGCAATAAGAGAGATTGTATAGAACCACCTACATGCAAAAACGGACCGTCCACATTCTGGACAGTCCGTTTTTTTCTCTGTTTGTTCAGTAGATAAGTTCTTCTGCTGATAGATGCGTTAAGCGTTAGCCTCTTCTACAGATACCACGCTGCGGTCGCGCTGACCACGGTGGAAGCTAACTACGCCGTCAACGAGGGCGAAGAGTGTATGATCCTTACCCATGCCAACGTTCTTACCAGGATAGTGAACAGTACCGCGCTGACGAACGATGATGTTGCCAGCTACGCAGGTCTGACCACCCCAAATCTTAACGCCTAATCTCTGTGAGGCCGATTCACGACCGTTCTTAGAACTACCTACACCTTTCTTGTGTGCCATTTCTTTCTAATACTTTAAAGGATTAAGCAATTACGTTCTTGATTGTCACTTCAGTGAACTGATGGCGATAGCCATTGAGCTTACGATAGCCCTTGCGACGCTTCTTGTGGAAAACGAGCACTTTGTCACCCTTTACGAGTGAGCTTACTACTTCGCATACTACCTTGGCGCCTTCTACGGTAGGAGCGCCCACCTTTACATCGCCGTTGTTGTCAATCAACAACACTTTGTCAAATTCAACAGTCTGGCCGGCTTCGGCACCGCAGATGTGATTTACAAAGAGCTTCTTGCCCTCTTCTGCTTTAAACTGCTGACCGTTAATCTCTACGATTGCGTACATTTAAATTACTGTATAAACGGGTTTTTCCAGGAGGCGGACTGCAACCGCAGTCTCTTTGTTTAGCCCCGTTGGACTCTAAATCGGCTGCAAATGTACTACTTTATTTTGAGTTACAACGACTTCTGCCCCGTTTTTTTCCTTTCCTAGCACTTTTATTTTCTTTTCCGCATACTTTATGTATCTTTGCTATTATTTCTTCCGCATCTACTCTTTTTCTCTCTCACATGAAAAAAACACAACATAATTGGCTTAGGAATTACCAAGAGCTGAAACAATTTATCGAGGAACATCATCACTTGCCCGACAAGCGAAAGGAAGAAAACCGTGGCTTGCTGAATTGGTGGAAATACAATCGGAAAAAGGAAAAAGCAGGGGAACTCAGTCCCTACTATTCAGAACTTCTCCGCTTGCTATCAGATATGCGCTCCACGACTTCCGAGCATACAAAAGATTAGATTCTATTAGGTTGGGGGGGGCAGTTCTTGGATAATAGGTACAGAGTTAGTATGTGCAAATAGCCTCGTAAGTTATACCAATATAGCCAAACAAGTTGTCTCACCCCGTTCGATGTGAGACAACTTGTTTGGCTATTTAGAAAGACTTATAATGGGCTTTAGGACGATTTTATCAGTGTGTTTGTCTGTTATCGTATCTCCCCGCCAGAGTTAGTTGAGGTTGATAGCCTTTTCCCTTGTGGGGCTTTAATTTCGCCACCGCTAGTTGCGCGTAGCTTCGAGTAGGCGGGCTTAAGGTTAGAAGCCTTTACGCTTGCACCACTTGAGGCTTCGAGTTTAGCTTCGCCACGTATAGTGCCACTGAGTTTGATGTCGGCAGCACTGGAAGCTTCGGCTTCTACGGCGTTAGTGTCTTCTGTAAATGCCACCTTTATGCTAGAACTGCTCGAAGCATCGAGTTCCGCTTTTTCGGTAGCCTCAAGCGCTTCGGTAGTAATAGAAGATGCGCTGCTTGCGTCTGCTTTAAAGTTAGCGACGTGAACCTCTTTGGCTTTGAAAGAGCCAGCACTGCTAGCGTCTACTTCAATATGTTTTCCGCTAAGTTTTTCGGCAATAAACGAAGCAGCCGATGACATGTCAACTTCAAATTCTGCCGGAAGCACTGTAGCACTAGTAAAACGTATGACGCTAGCCGATGTGCCTTTCACTTCAGAGGGTACGGGGGCAGATATTTCTACACGTGCTGCAAGCGATTGTTGCTTCTTTTTGAAGTCACGTTTCAGTGCTTTTGTATCCCAAGTGATAGAGAGTTCACCGTCCTTTACTTCGGTTTGTAAATACTTAAGGAAATTCTTCGTAGCCGTTACTTTAAGCTCTGCTTTTTGCGCATTGTTAGGTGTAAAAACTACTTCTATTCCCTGAGCCGAAGCGAGGGTAGAGAAGGTTTTGGTTGTGCGGAATTCGGATTCAACTTTCGTTGGGTCACTGAGTTGTTTTTTATCGTTTGAGATGCTACAATATTCATTGTTTATCGTAGTGTTGTTCTCCGACATACAACTTAGAGCCATGCAGGTTGAGGCTACGAGGCCAAGGCATAGCATAAGGGTGTGGGTTATTTTTTTCATAAAGCAAAATGTTTTTTAATAAGATAATGCAAGGCGAATGTAGAGCCAAACTTGTTTGAACTATGCTGAGCCGCAGCTTATCTTATGCAAAGATAGTGCAAACCGAAAATAAAATCAAGTTTACTTGAATTTTATTGAGATGCCGCCTATCTTATTCCTTAATTCCGCAACACTATTGTAATTTAAACCTTTTAAGTACCTGATTATGTTTTATTTCATATAGTATAGCGCTTCACCCTTGTCGCCATTCTCCATGTCTTCAAGCACAATGCGGAACACACGGTAGGGTTTTGACTCCTTTTTCGTAGGCATAGCCACGGTGAGCAAATAGGCGTCGAGCGTCTGCTCGGCTGTAGCGAACTCGCGCACGGGTTGTTTGAGTAGCACCTTTACGGGCTCGCCGTCAATGGTTACTTCTGCCTTAAGTTTGTCTGCTTCGGGTGCAAAGTGAGCGGGCTTTGAACGGTCTGTCATCCACTGCGCGGTACGGGTTAGGCTCATCGGACGAACGTATATCTGATAGGTCGCAGAGCCACCTTGCACACTAAACACATTGACACCATAAACCTCCATCCGCTGATATCGCAAGTTGAGCGTAGTGTCGCGGTCGGCTATAAAACCCCAGCTCCAAAACTCCAATCGAGCATCAGTTACATTGCCGTTGAAATGGGGCGATTGAGGATAGTTTTCCTCGCGTATGGCACTAAGATAAGGGTATTCGCCAGATGGAATGCGAAGCACATATTGCCCCTTTTTATCGCACTTTACGTGGTATAAATCTTTAAAATCTTTATCTTGTACAAACACATCGGCTCCAGCAATAGGATGATTGTCAAAGTCGGTCACAGTGCCACTGATACAAACTCGTTTTTGAGCAAGCAACGGGTGGATTGCAGTGGTAAGCAATAACAATATGACAGTTATGGCTTTGGCTTTATTTTTGTTGAAAGTGAGGTATGAGAATGGAAAGTTGTGCATAAATAGAATAGTTTTCGAAAAATATATATGTTGTGAATTAGGTATTTACAAAAGTAGGCATTTTCTATACAATAGTCCGTTAAAAAAATCGGAACAATCGAAGTTTCCATACATAAGCTACGAATGAGTCTGTATGAGATATCTGATAGCACCTTGAAAATCAATAATTTAACAACAATATATTTAATATAAAATAATCGACTAAGTAATGTTTAAAAAATAACTTCCGCAATTTTCTGTTGCTGTTTAGGTTTAGCTAAATTGCCAAATACCTGACAAATGATGAATTCCCAAAATGGAACTATCTCATCAGATGCTCTTAATCGCAGGTTTTCTGCGGAAGTTATTTTTTGAACCTTGCTATACGAACACAGATAGCACAGATCTAACAGATAATTCTCTATCTGTGTTATCTGTGCTATCTGTGTTCAAAAATAGATAATTCTCTATTCGTGTTATATGTGTAATGTTCAATTAATGGTCATTAATTCCGATGTGGAGAAGGCGAAAAGAAATCCGTTCAATACCGTTTATTTTGATTCAATCTTCGTTCAAAAAAGCGTGATCTCATTCAATCCTCGTTCAAGAATCATTCAATCAGTGAGCATGCGGTCTATAAAGTGCACTTTAAGCACTCTATGAAGTGCACTTTAGGCGCCCCTTAAAGTGCAGTTCAAAGGACCTATAAAGTGCAGTTCAAAGATCTCGTAAAAAAAACAACAAAACCATGAAAGGAAACAAGTCCAATGTGACCATCAATATACAGGGTGGAAACAATCAAATACTGCCCAATACCACTCATGCTGTACAATATTTCTATGGCGACAAGTTTCTGCGAAAGTTATTTATTGAACATTACTTAAAACCGAACTTAAATATTTACCCCTCTTGTGGTGGTGCATTTACACCGCTGCATCAGGATTTTTTCCTACTTATGCAAAGTACGCTCCAAAAACAAGCTAACTTACTTTGCATTGCCCACACTTTGCATTATCTTTGCAGAAGATAAGCTACGGCTCGGCAATTTGAAAGTGAACTCTCATTGCTCTCGCACTTGCATTATCTTTGCAGAAGATAAGCTACGGCTCGGCAATTTGAAAGTGAACTCTCATTGCTCTCGCACTTGCATTATCTTTGCAGAAGATAAGCTACGACTCAGCAATTTGAAAGTAAACTCTCATTGCACTCGCACTTGCATTATCTTTGCATCGCATTTAACAAAACAACAAACTCAAAATATGATGACAGCTAACGAAATCCGCGACTCATACAAGAAATTCTTTGAGTCGAAAGGACACACTATCGTGCCCTCTGCACCGATGGTGATTAAAGACGATCCTACGCTGATGTTCACCAATGCCGGTATGAACCAGTGGAAGGATATTATCCTCGGACAACGCGACCCAGAGCCACGCCGACGCGCAGACTCGCAGAAGTGTCTCCGCGTAAGCGGTAAGCACAACGACCTTGAAGAAGTGGGCCACGATACTTACCACCACACCATGTTCGAGATGCTCGGCAATTGGAGCTTTGGCGACTACTTCAAAGAGGGGGCCATTGACTACGCGTGGGAATATCTCGTCGATGTGCTCCACCTCGACCCGAAGGATCTCTACGTAACCGTGTTTGAAGGTTCTGAAGAAGAAGGACTCAAACGCGACGACGAAGCTGCCTCATATTGGGCCAAGCATGTGCCTGCCGACCATATTATCAACGGCAATAAGCATGATAATTTCTGGGAAATGGGCGATACAGGCCCTTGCGGTCCTTGCTCAGAAATTCACCTCGATAGCCGTACTCCTGAGGAGAAAGCAAAGGTGCCCGGACGCGAGCTTGTCAATAAAGACGACCCCCAGGTAATTGAAATTTGGAACATCGTGTTCATGCAGTTTGAGCGCAAGGCAAATGGTTCACTCGTGCCTCTGGGCATGAACGTAATTGATACGGGTATGGGCTTCGAGCGCTTGGTACGTGCCATTCAGGGCAAAAACTCCAACTATGACACGGATATCTTCCAGCCCATCATCAAGAAGATTGGTGAGCTCTCGGGCTTCGAATATGGCAAGGACGAGAAAATTGACGTGGCCATGCGCGTGATTGCTGACCACTTGCGTGCCATTGCCTTCTCTATTGCCGACGGACAGCTGCCTTCCAATGCAAAGGCAGGCTACGTGATTCGCCGCATCTTGCGTCGTGCCGTGCGCTACGCTTACACGTTCCTCGGCCAACGCGAAGCCTTTCTCTGTAAGCTCGTGCCAACCCTTGTTGAAGAAATGGGTGAAGCCTTCCCCGAACTCAAAGCTCAGCAGGTACTCATTGGCCGCGTGATGCAAGAAGAGGAGGAAAGTTTCCTCCGCACCCTCTCTACGGGTATCAACATGCTCGAGGGCGTGATTGCTCAGACAAAGCAGGAGGGCAAGACCACCGTAGATGGAGAAAAGGCATTTACGCTGTTCGACACTTATGGATTCCCGCTCGACCTCACCGAGCTTATCTGCCATGAAAACGGCCTCGAAGTGGACGAAACTGGATTTAACACTGAGATGCAGAAGCAGAAGGAGCGCGCTCGCAACGCTGCCGCTGTAGAGACCGACGATTGGGTGATACTCAAAGAGGGCGAAACGCAATTCCTCGGCTGGGATCTCACAGAGTGTGATTGCCACATCTTGCGCTATCGTCGCGTACAGCAAAAGAAGCAGACCTACTTTGAACTTGTCCTCGACCAAACTCCTTTCTACGCTGAAATGGGTGGGCAGGTAGGCGACCAGGGCGTGCTTGTCAATGGAGACGAGAAGGTGGAAATCTTCGACACGAAGCGCGAGAACAATCTGCCTATCCACCTCACGAAAAAGCTCCCTGCACATCCCGAAGCTACCTTCCATGCCGAGGTGAACATCAAGTTCCGCCGCGGCAGTGAGGCCAATCATACGGCTACTCACTTGCTCGACCAAGCCTTGCGCGAAGTACTTGGTGCTCACGTAGAACAGAAAGGTTCACTCGTCACTCCCGACTACCTCCGCTTCGACTTCTCTCATTTCCAGAAAGTCACTCCTGAGGAGTTGCGCCAGGTAGAACGCATAGTGAATCGTCGCATCCGCGAGGACATTCCTTTGCAAGACCATCGCGACGTACCTATGGAAGAGGCCAAGAAGCTTGGTGCCATTGCCCTCTTCGGCGAGAAGTATGGCGACAAGGTACGCGTGGTACAGTTTGGAAAGAGTGTAGAGTTTTGTGGTGGTTGCCACGCTAAGAGCACAGGTCGCATCGGATTGCTTCGCATCGTGAGCGAGAGCAGCGTAGCTGCTGGCGTGCGCCGTATCGAGGCTATCACGGGCGAAGCTGCCGAAGAGAGCGTATACGACATGCAGGATATGCTCACAGGCTTGAAGTCGTTCTTCAACAATGCCAAGGACCTCACCGCAGTGATTAAGAAGACCATCGAGGAGAACGATGAACTGAAGAAGCAGGTGGAAGGCTACGTGAAGGAAAAGCTCGCCGAAACGCGCAACCGCCTCGTAAAGAGTGCTGAGGAAGTGGATGGCGTGAAACTCGTGAAGTGTGTCATCCCCACAGCCATTGAGCCCAACGCTGTGAAGGACCTTGCTTTCCAAATTGCCGGTACACTGCCCAACGATACGCTCTGCGTACTCGGTTCTACACATGAAGGGAAACCCTTGCTCACCGTAATGATTAGCAAAAACCTCGTTGAGAGCCGCAAGCTCAATGCTGGCCAACTCGTGCGCGAAGCCGCTAAGCTCATTAAGGGTGGCGGCGGTGGTGCTCCCCACTTTGCCACAGCTGGTGGTAAAGATGCTGCTGGACTTGAAGAGGCTGTTAAGAAGATTGTAGATTTGGCTTTGGCCTAATCCGCTATAAAGAAGAGCCCTTGGATGCCAATGCGTGTCTAAGGGCTCTTATTGTGCTACATTTCATTGAAACGAAGCGCCGCTCACAACATGGATTGCGAGCGGCGCTTCGTCTTTTTTAGAGGGGAATAATCAAGGTTTAATGCTTGCAAATTTTAGTTGCGTCTACCGTGAAGCCTTCTGTACTTGTAGGCATAAACTTTCCTTTCGCAGAAAGAAATTCTACGATTTCTAAGGCCGTCATATTCGTGGCAGAGCAAGTGTAGAAGCGCTCATCCTGGCCAAAACGAGCGTGGATGGCATCTACGAGTTCTTGCTTATTAGCATAGGTATTTCCCTCCATCATGTGGAGTATTTCATGTCCGTGTGTCATAATTATAGTCGTTGGGGATGAAGTGTTAGGAATTTTAAAGTCAAGAGGTAATAAAGTGAGCATCTACTAGCTTATCAACGAGCTTTATAACCTTTAAACCGAGTTCATCACAAAGTCCACAATTCAGAAGATGTGCGGCTCGGAAACGGGAATTTCCACTTCGTCGTTAGGCCAATGAGGCTGATATATGAGGTCGATGGGACGACCTCCTACCCCACTCCAGTCAACGCGCCGAAGAGCACCGAAATCGGGCTTTCCAAAGTCAAAAGAGCGTCCATAGAGTAATAGCGCTCGTCGAGCCTCATCAATAGCCCATAAGCCGCCGCCGTTAGTACACGTCTCGCCTGGTTGCAAGAGTTCGCGATGGAGGTAGACGTGACCAAAGCGGAGCACACCTTCTTGGGTGATAATGAATTTCTGATACATCAGTCGTCAGGGGAAAGAGATTTAATGCTTAGAGATGCGCACCTTGTAAGTAATCACATGGTTGGGTACAAGATACATAGGCAGAGTGTCTACATCCTGACCACAAGAAGCATTACCAATACCACGCATCCAAGCATCAAGGTGAAGCACGTTGTGTGCTTGGGGCTGGAGTTCCCAGTAGTGGTTGGCGTTCATCAGTTCTTCGTCTGTATAAGGAATGAGCGAGAAGTTAACGCGTCCCTGCATCTCCATCTTCACACCGAAACCTTTTCCGTCAGTAAGAGTAAGTTCGCGAAGTTCTTCACGATTGCCCGTTGACTGCGGTTTCATGTTAGGCTCTATCATGGCAGCAGGCGTAGTGGTATATCGACCTGCAATCACGCCATCGCGACGATCGCAAGCATTCTCCCAAGGACCAAGAGCGAAGTAGTCGACGTGAGAAAGGGCAGAATCAAGCAAGCACACAAGACCTGCACGACGAAGGTCGCCCGTGTGGGGAGCGAAGCGCACATCCATATCGACGATACCTTGCGGATAGAGGGTATAATTGATTTCCGTGTCGCAGAGCGAACCTTTACGGGTAGTTTTCACCACCGTGTTGCCTGCTACGTTTTCCACTTTCAGCGTACCCTTTCCTTCAAGACCATTGGCAGTGTAGCCAAAGCGGTCGTTTTCTATCCAGCGATGATTACTATACTCAAAGCCTGCTTGATTGGCAAGAATATTGCGGCCACCGAGGGAAAGACTAGTGAGACGAGCGGTTGCATTGTCGAAGCTGAGTTGCACACGGTCGTTGCCAATGATGGTCTGGTCGAGCGAGAGCGTCTGAAGCATTTCGGGAGCCTTCGTATCGGCCTTTACCTCGGGCAGAGCACCGCGCTCGCTGAGCGTATATTGTTTCATTGCTGCCACATGACCTGCTGAGGCATAGAGTTGCGTATTACGGAAGGCAACGCGGAGATTGAGAAGCACTTCTGTTCCTGCTATTTCTGCATTGACTAAGTCTGCCTTGGCTAGTTTCAGCGTGAGAGAGGTGCTATCACCAGGAAGCACAGAGGGAAGTTTCACACTCTTCGTGCTTATGATGTAGCCATTCTTTACTACCTCATAGCGGAGATTGAAGTCCTTCAGATTCTGGAAAGCATAACCATTCTTCAAGGTGATGGTGGCGGTATTCTTGGCCTTGTCTACCTTGTTAAGACGGAACTTCACATACTGATGAGCAGCCTTTACTTCAGCGAGTTTAGCACTCTCTTGGCGCGAGCTATTGATGATACCATTGCAGCAGAAGTTGCCTTGGTGAGGACCAGGATAGTCGTAGCCTGTCGTGAGGCGATAGATGCCTTGCTTCATAAGCTGCGGATCGAAGATGGACTGATCTACCCAGTCCCAAATGCAACCACCGATAGTAGCATTCGAGCTTTCGATAGAGTTCCAATACTGATCAAGGTTGCCTACGGCATTCCCCATGGCATGAGCATATTCGCAGATAAACATGGGCTTGTCGAGATTGGAAGTATTCTGTCTCATCCAGGCCATACCGGGATACATCTTTGAATAGAAGTCGGAGTAGCGTTCACCGCCGTAGGGTTTGCTGATTCGTGTTCCTTCATAGTGAACGGGGCGCGAGTCGAGTTTCTTGGCAACTTCATAGCAATATTTAAAGTTCTCGCCAGCACCGGCTTCATTACCAAGGCTCCATATCACTACGCTAGGATGGTTGCGATCGCGCAATATCATGCGATCAATGCGATCGGTAAAAGCGGGTATCCAACTTTTTCGGTCAGAAATGCTTTGGTTGGCATGGTCCTCGAGGTCGGCTTCATCCACGGTGTAAAGGCCGTAGTAGTCGTACATGGCATACATGCGCGCATCGTTGGGATAGTGTGAGGTGCGAATCGTGTTGATGTTGTTTTGCTTCATAAGAGTCACATCGCGCAACATTTCATCCACTGTTACGGCGCGTCCGTTCTTGGGCGAAGTATCGTGACGATTTACGCCTTTGAGAAACACGCGCTTTTCGTTCACATAGAGCAACGAGCCCTTTACCTCCACTTTGCGCAGACCTACCTTAGTAGAGAATGCCATTTCATCGTTGCCCTGCTCATCTTGCTGGATAATACGCAAGGTGTATAGCGTGGGAAGTTCGGCGCTCCACAACTCGGCGTTGGGCACACAGAGCTTAATGTTGGCTTGCGACCCATCAGCGCCGCTCATTTCTACGCGGTTTTCCTGAATCTTCTCTCCCTTGGGATTGAAAATCTTCGCAACGATGATTTTCTTTCCCCTAAGGTTGTCACGATTATCCAACGTGAGCTGCACGTTGACCGTAGCATCGGCCACATGGTTTGCATCTATGTGCACATCGGAAGTGACGTAGTGGTCGCGAACAGCCATTTGGGGTGTATTATATAGGTATACTTCGCGGAAGATACCACTCATGCGGAACATGTCCTGACATTCCAAATAAGAACCATCACTCCAGCGGAACACTTGCACGGCTAGGCGATTGTCAATGCCTTTCTTCAAGTACTTGGTAATATCAAATTCTGCAACGTTATTGGAGCCCTGTGTGTAGCCCACATACTGTCCATTGAGCCATACAAAAGCTGCACTATAAATGCCACCAAAATGAATAAACGTACGGCGTCCATCCCAATTGGAAGGCACTTTAAAAGTGCGCACGTAGGAACCCACAGGATCGATTCCATAGTTCTTTCCACCATCGTTATAGCCCGGACGAGCCTTGATAAAGGGAGGAGTGTTAGCATGCGGATATTCTACATTGCAGTAGAGAGGTTTGTCATAGCCTTGCATCTCCCAGTTGGAAGGTACGGGGATATTATCCCATGCGCTTACATCGTAACCTTCCTTCCAGAAGTCGAGCGGGCGTTGCGATGGCTCGGGCACGAAGTGGAATTTCCACGTACCATTGAGCGAGAGATAACGATCGGTCTGCGGCTGTGTCCAGGGAGTATCGTAGTAGGCTGCATCGGCAAGCATTTCCTTTTCGCTGTTGTAGGGCAAGTAGGTAGCTACACCTGCTTCCTTATTCTCAGCGAAAATAGTTTCATCTTCCCAATAGGGCGACTTAATTTTAGGTTTTTCAACCTGTTCAAAGGTAAACCATGCTTCTTTGTCTTTGGCATTATAAGTTGTCAGCTTGAGCTGGCCATTCTTCAAGGCGTACATCTTGCTACTCTTAGCTTGCCCTGCAGAACGAATGATGTAAGTGCCTACATGACCATCCACAGGCTCAAACTTAAACTGGGCATTATTCCACACACCATCCTGAGCAGGCCACTGCAACAAATAGTCAATGGAAGCGTTGCTGCCGCCATCGTCGAAGTTTTGCGTGTAGAAAGCATTGCCTACAACACGGCGATCGAGGTCAAGCATCTTGATATTCCAATACTGACCGCGGTTGCCTTTATCAGCTTTTTCGCCTACGATGTGGGCATTGTTCTCGCCAGAATCGCCATTACCGAGCACACAGTCGGGATATTGCACCGAACGAATGCGATAGGTTAAGTCGGCATCAAATCCTGAGTGGGCTGCCTCTACCACTGAAAAATGAGCTGCCTTATTGCCTACAGCTTTGGCACGCTCTATCAAAACGATTTTCGTGCCCTGTATAGCAGCTGCCATCTGAGGACGATTGGTCGGTACGAGTATGAGATATTTTCCATCGGTCTCAACTTTCCAAAGCTGTGCTTCGTCTGAACCATTGTTTGCGCCCTCTTCTACAGCGTTGCCCTCGGTACGAATGGCTTTATTGGTAAAGGGGTTAATAAAACGCCAAGAGCCAGAAAGTTCGTTGACCGTGAAGTGTTGGCCCGCATTGTCTTCATTGATTTTCGACAATACTAGTCCACCCTTTCCATTTTCACTCACAGCAAGTCCTTTCACTGCACTTACCAAGTGGTAGAGCGCACCAGGCTTGAATTTCTGCGCTTGCACGCCCAATACACCACATACCAAGAGCACGAGGAGCATTAAACAGTGCTTGCAATTTGTTGTCATCTTCATAGGTGTGATTATAGTTATATATGATTATTTTCTAGAGAGAATCTATGGCATTCGGAGGGAGATACCTCAATGTTCCTTTAGTTACTTTAGCGTGTATTCCTTAAAAAACTCATCAATCATACTCACGCCTTTGGGTGTGGCGCATCCACGAATGGTGACGAGCACGGTATTCTCAAAGAGTTCGCGTTGAGAGTATTCATTAGCGAGTCCATTGCGCTGAAACATTTCCATCCCCGATGAGAGTTGCCTCGTCACAACTCGAAAATTTATTTCATCACGGAATAGGCCTTGCTCTTTGCCACGATTGAGAAATGCTACTGTGTCATCTTCGTTGTCTCGCTTATGCTGCTCAAAATATTCCATCACACGAGGATATTTCATCACATCAGCGAAAAAAGAGGAGCATATCTGATCCATTTCTCTCATTTTCGCAACGAATAGGGGCAAGAGAAACTCTAGTACATTCTTTGCACGTTGACTGATAAGCGTAAGTCGTTCACGCTCCTTCTTGTCGCGGTAAACGAGACAAGCCAAGAGGAGTTCCTCCTTGTCGGCAAAGAGTTGATAGAGCGTTCGTTTCGACATGGTGAGTTCGTGCGCAATGTTGTCCATCGTCACACTGCGTATTCCCTGGGAATGGAAAAGTTTTGTGGCCACACTGATTACGTGTTGCCTTACTTCTTCGCGTTGTTGCATGAAATCGTGCTTTTTTGTCGTGCTGCAAAAAGTAATCTTCGCACTGCAAAGATACGAAACTTTTCCGAGTGCTAAAGTTTAGATACTGATATTGACATATTTATGGATTAGGCCATAAGAATTTTGCTCTTATACAAAGGAATAGGTTGCGATTAGCAAATATCGGCAGCTTATTATCAAGAGGAGTCTGTTCGCCTTAGAACGGAACAATCTTCCATAACCTTAGAACCACAACCAAATAGAAATAAGAAAGTTAGTTTTTCTGCACCAACGTAACTAACCCTGAGAAAAGTGTGAGCGATACGCCCACTACGGACACGCCTGTCCATCCCGCAATACCCCAGCCTAATCCCGATAGGAAAGTGCCCATCGTACCTCCAACAAAATAGGTAGTCATGAAGATGGTGTTGGCTCGATTTGAGGCTTGTGGCTCTAAACCTAGACACAGGCTCTGATTGCTGAGTTGTATGCACTGCATACCAATATCCATCACCACAATTCCCACCACGATGGGGAAATAATGATTGGCACCGAAGAAGAAGAGCATCCACGCAGAAAGATGAAGCAGCACGCCCAAATAATTGAAGTGTCTCACTCCTACACGATGAATATACTTTCCGATGCCAGAGGCCGTGAGCGCTCCTGCAATACCACACAATCCGAGTAACCCCACCACGTCATTGCCCGCATAAAAAGGAGCCTGATTCATCTTAAAAGCAAGAGAACTCCACATGCAAAGAAACGAGCCAAAAGCAAGGCCTGCTCGCAACGAGCTGATGCGCATAGCAGGGTATCTGCGATAGAGCTGCCACACCGAAGCCATAAGACTGGCATACGTTCCTCGATAGTTGGAGGCTACGGGAGGCAAAAGTCGCCCAATGACAAGGAGTGCTAAAAGCATGAGCACACTTCCTATATAATAGATGGTGCGCCACCCCCACACTTCGCCTACTACTCCACTCACCACTCGAGAGGCAAGAATTCCCGTCAATAGGCCCGAAAGCACAATACCCACATTACGACTTTTATGCTCGGGAGCAGAATATTGCGACGCTATAGGAATAAATATCTGCGGCATGACAGAACAAAGTCCTAGTATGGCGGAGGCCACCCACACCACTTGAATGTTCTGTGCCGTAGCAATGATGAGCAATGTTGCCACTAGCACAGTGAAACTGACCATTACGATATGCTTTCGACTGAGCATATCGCCTAGGGGTATGATAAATAGCAAACCAAGAGCGTAGCCCGCCTGCGAAATAGTAGCAATCAGATTCGCCTGAAAATCCGTTGCGCCGAGGTCTGCGCTGATAAGGTTGAGCAGTGGCTGATTATAGTAGAGATTGGCCACTGAAATTCCCGCTATGATGGCGAGCATCCATAGCAAGGAGAGCGGAATGCCTCCATTTTCTTTCAGTATATACATTGACAGAGCTTCTCTTTATTGAAGTTTCGGATTTAGTCAAGGCGAACTAAAAGCCTTTTCTAAATCCGAAACTTCGATACCTTATATATATAAAGTGATTCTATATTCTTTACACTTATACATTGGCCACACGCATGATATCAGCAAATACACCGGCAGCGGTCACTTCAGCACCGGCACCATAGCCTTGGATAAGCATCGGATATTCATGATAGCGTTCGGTGGTGAGCAGAAGTATATTGTTAGAACCTTCTAGGTCGTAGAGTGGGTGGCCTTGACTAATTTCACGAAGGCCCACGCTTCCCTTTCCTTCGGCCCATTCGGCCACAAAACGCCAACGTTTGTGTTCTTTGGCGAGGCGTCGACGCTCATCTTCAAACTTCTCATCGAGCTCAGGAAGATGCTCCCAGAAATTGTCTATTGTTCCATCGAAAAGAGTTTGAGGTATGAAAAGATTACGCTTTACATCCTCCACGTCGACAAGATAACCGCTTTCACGGGCAAGAATTACAAGTTTTCGAATCACATCTTTTCCCGAAAGATCAATGCGTGGATCGGGTTCACTATAACCATTTTCTTGGGCCAAATGCACTGCACGGCTCAGAGGAATGGATTCGGAAAGCGTATTGAACACATAATTAAGTGTTCCACTTAGCACGGCTTCAATCTTCAGTACCTTATCGCCCGACCCAAGCAAATCACGAATGGTGCTAATGATGGGAAGGCCAGCACCTACATTGGTCTCGAAAAGAAACTTCACACCTTTTTCTCGTGCCAAGTCTTTAAGGCGTCGGTAGTTAGCATAGGGCGAGGAAGCTGCAATTTTGTTAGCGGCAACAACGCTAACATTCTGACGCAGCAGCCTCTCGTAGTGAACGGCAACTTCCTCACTCGCCGTGCAATCTACAAATACAGAATTGAAGATATTCATTTCCTCAATTTCTCGCAGCATGCGTTCCATTCCTCCTTCGCCACCAACAGCCATTGCCTCTCGGTAGTGAACGGGGTCAATGCCTTCCACATTGTAAGCAGCATGACTTCGTCCGCTCACGCCCACGATATTGAGTTTCAGTCCACGTTCCTTATATAACTTATCGCGTTGCGCCGCAATCTGCTCTAGCAGACTATGGCCCACGGTTCCTGTGCCGCAGATGAAGAGGTTAAGATCCTCGTGTTCACTCAGAAAGAAACTATCATGAAGCACATTGATAGTCTTGCGTAATTGCGAACGATCCACTACGAATGAAAGGTTCATCTCTTGACCGCCCATCGCTGTTGCGTTGATGCTGATACCATTGCGTCCTAGCACACTAAAGAGCTGACCTGCGATACCTGCCATGTGGCGCATACGCTCACCTACAACGGCCACACTCGAAAGACCTTCTACCAACAGAGCTGGATTCATTGCTCCATCGGCTATTTCAGAAGCAAATTCCTTGTCGAGCAAGAGGCAAGCCCGTCGGGCATCAGCAGGCGTCATGCAGAGTGAAGTACTTGTCTCGGAAGAATTTTGCGCTACCATAAACACGCTAATACCGCCCGTTGCCAACGTGGTAAAGATGCGACGATTCACACCTATCACACCCACCATGGCGGGTCCACTCACTGTCACAGTGCTCGTTTCCTTTACCGAGGATATACCTCGAATGGGGCGCCCGCTCGGAGCTGCATCTTTGCGAATCACACTACCTCGAGCCTCTGGACGGAATGTGTTTTTCACGAAGATGGGAATATTTTTCTGACAAACGGGATAGATTGTTGGTGGATAAATCACTTTCGCTCCAAAGTTGCAAAGTTCCATGGCCTCTGCATAAGAAAGTTCATCAATAGTGAAGGCACCAGGAATAATGCGTGGATCTGCCGTCATAAAACCATCCACATCGGTCCATATCTCAAGAGCTTCAGCTTGAAGGGCTGCAGCCACAATAGCTGCGGTATAATCTGAACCTCCTCGACCAAGGTTCGTCGTTATGCCCGAAGTACGATCAGAAGCTATAAAGCCCCCTATCACGACCACAGACGTACAGCCGCCCAAGTTTTCTACCACGAGTTTATTCGTCAAGTCGAAGTCGACGAGATGCTTTCCATTGCGCAACTCCGTCTTCACAAGGCGGCGCGAATCGATATGTTGCGCCCCCTCTATAAGATTGGCCACAATGAGCGAAGAGAGACGTTCCCCATAGGCCACAATTGCATCAGCAGTCTTGGGAGTAAGGTCTTGAATCAAACACACACCATGAAGAATGCTACGAAGTTCACCAAGCAAAGCATCGAGTTGAGAGATAAGTAGCGCCTGCTTTTCGGCCACTATGACATCGGCCACCATTTGATGGTGGCGCTCTGTCAAGGCGTCAAATTCGGCCATGTAGGAAGTATCGCCCTTTGCCGCCACCTGCGTAAGTCGAATCAGTTGGTCGGTCACACCGCCTAAGGCTGACACCACCACTACGACGGGCTGCGGAGTGTTCTCTACAATATGTTTTACATTACGAATCGCGGTGGTTGTGCCCACCGAGGTTCCTCCAAACTTCAACACTTTCATACGTCTGTCTATCTTAGTTTAGGGTTTTCTGTATTCAAGACGATTTATTCCACATTCTCTCTTTTCCTTGAGTGTATCCATTTCGCAACTCAAAGTTTCACTTTCTTCTTCACAGCTTTCGACTCGTTCTGAAGTCGATCGAGCGCCGTCACCACATAGACAGCCTTTTTGCGTCCATTCTCGTAGGGTAAGCGATAGAATGTCTGCGGCGTTATAGCCACGATGTGTTCGGGATTGAACAGGTCGATACGCTCGCCTTGCTCGAATCGATAGACCACATAGTTACGAGCCACATCCATCTCCTGTGTTCCCTTTGGAGCTGTCCAGAAAAGGTAATATCCATTGGGCATCCACATTGTTTTCAGTTTGCGTGGTTTGCCAGGAGCCTCATCGTCGATAAAGGGAAACAATGGTTGGAGCGCTGGTGTGCGGTGATAATTCTTTTGCAACGCCGTAGCATAATTTCCTTCGTTGCGCACCACGGCGGCGGAATACCACAAACAAGAACCTTGAATGCCGCGCAGACTACGCTGGAGGCCAAACTTAGCCGACATTTGGTTACGTTGCGGATTTTTCAAATCAGCAGCTCGAACAGTTCGTTCCACATCCTGTCCGATAAATAGAGGACGTCCACCTGCAAATCGGCTCCACCACTTGATGAGTTCCTCGTAGTCGGCCGCTTTATGACCTATTTCCCAATAAATTTGCGGGATATTATAGTCTACCCATCCCTTGTTAATCCAATAAAGCACATCGGCATAGAGATTGTCGTAATTTTGTAATCCACGAGTATTTGAACCAGGGATATTGCTTCCAGGTTGTACATTGTGATAAATACCAAAGGGACTTACACCAAACTTCACCCAAGGCTTCACAGCACGAATGGAGTCGTGCATCATCTCCATAAAGAGATTTACATTGTACCGACGCCAATCGTCTACATTATCAATGCCATTTTTGTGAGTGATATAGGTGGCTTGATCAGGAATAGTCATGCCCGCCACGGGATAGGGATAAAAATAGTCGTCCATATGGATGCCATCTACATCGTAACGACGCACAATGTCGGCTGCTATTTGGCAAATGTAGCGGCGATTCTCATTGAGGCCTGGATCAAAGAGATAAAGCCCATCGTACTCAAAGAAGCGCTCGGGGTGCTTCACGTAGGGATGATTTAAAGCCAATTCCTTCGTACCCTTTGTTTTCGCACGGAAGGGATTAATCCATGCATGCAGTTCCATGCCGCGCTTGTGGCATTCCGTAATCATCCACGCCAGAGGATCCCAATAGGGATTAGGTGCCATACCTTGTCTGCCTGTCAGAAAACGGCTCCACGGCTCGTAAGGTGATGGATACATGGCATCAGCCTCGCCGCGCACCTGAAACATGATGGCATTGATTCCACACTGTTGCAGCACATTGAGTTGATGTGTGAGGTTCGCCTGCATTTGGTCGCGACTCATGCCTTCAAACTGTCCGTTGATTATCTGTATCCAAGCTCCACGAAATTCTCGTTTGGGCAACAAATTCTGTGCTGTGACACAAGGCCACAACAACAAGAAAGTTAACAAAAGGGTATATATACGCTTCATTAGTCAAATTATTTATTGTAATTCAAGGCGTAAAGATAGTGTTTTTTTGCGAGAGCTGACTATACGTGTCAGCATTTTTACACAAGTAGGTGCACAAATTGTTGATTTTCAAAAACTAAAAAAGGGGCGATTAAGCCCCTATAAAGTCAGACAAGCTGACAGTGAGGTTCCGGAGACGACAAAGCGGCTCTCCAGTACCATCGCAAAGGTAATAATAATTTAATAAAACAAATGTTATGAACAAATTTTTCTTTTTTTTCGCAGCGTCCAACCGATACAAGCATCTCATCGGCGATATCTACGATACGCCAATCATTCTTCACATCTCTTTAGGGTGCTACTAATATAGAAGGGGCATCTAGCCAAATTTCACTCCTACCACATGGCAACTGCACCACGCGCTGCAAAGTTCCATCAAGGCGGAAGATTTTTACACTCCGTGCTCGGTCTAGATGTATCGTAATTCTCTGTTGACCTGCGGCTTTAATAGGAAAGTCTGCATCATGGTTCATCGCTATTGTCGTTATGTCTGTAGCCACACTCTGGAGGTCGCCAACGATTGTGCCAAACTTGCTCCAAAAGCCCGACGTACGGTAAGCCTCCTCGCAAGACGCGGGTACATGCAGTGTCACATTATTCGGCCGGCATTGAGCGAAAGGATAGTTATCTCCATTACTACCTGTTGGCGGCACCATTGCGTAACTATATATGTCAGTTAGATACTGACAACCACAAAAAGCATTATCGCCCAACCCCTCAACACTGGCGGGCAAGGTTATCTGCATAAGCATTGGGCAGTTACGGAAGCATTCGCTATCAATATAGCGCAAAGTAGTAGGCAACTGCAAAGAGGATAGGTTTGTACATCCCATAAACTGCATAGCCTTGAGCGTATCAATGCGCAACTGTAAATTGAGCGATGACACGAACGGATTCCCCACGAAAGACGAAAGTCCGTCAGTCTTTTCAAAGCCACACACGGTATAATCTAGACCCTCGCAACTCACCGAGGCTGGTATCGTCACCTCTCCACTGTAATAAGTTTGTCCGCTCGGTATAGCCACCTCGGCATAATTGCCATCGCCCTTATATATTGCGTTATACTCTATGCCATTGCTACTAAACTTCTGAGGCAGTGACGGCAGGTCGTCAACGAAATTGCTGAAACTACTCCACTTGCTATTGCGCTTAAACTCCTCAGCTAGTCCCTGCTGCACGTGTATGGTTACACCATCCGTATTAGGTATATTGCGAAAGGCATCTGCGGCCACGCAATCGGGCGACGATGAATGCACGTATATATCAGTCAATGCTCCGCAGCCTGCAAAGAGGTCGTTGCCCGTGGCTTGCAAGCTTACAGGCAATGAGATTGACTTTAGGGCACCACAATTCTTAAATGTCTCACTCCCTATTTGTTTTAACGAACGAGGCAACACACAGGCCACCAAACGTTCAAAGCCTTTAAACGGAGCGCCAAACAATCCCTCTGCAATAGTGGCATTCTCCATATCTAGCGACTTTAGTACTTGAAGAGTTGAGAGATACTGCAGGTCGCTGTCGTCAAGGCTACCTGCTATCGTAAGCGTCTCTATAGCGTCTGCGTCTGGAGTGACTTTAAGCAATGCATGCGGCAGTTCTCCTGCATTCGCCACATTCACCTCACACACTGGCACGAGTTCTGATGGCATATAGCCTTTTGCTTTGATATAGAGCGTATCAGTGGTAAGCTCAATAGCACCACCTTCGCTTGCTTGGAAGTAATCGCCACTATGACGCACCTGTACAAGGCTTTTCGCCACGCCGTCGGCAAAGGTCACTTTATAACGATAGGTTGAGCCGAGCAAGGGCTTACCATCATAGATTACATTTTCTAAGTTCTGGTCGTTGATAGTAGCATTCTTCGTGTCACAGATTATCTGTACCACAGGTACTTTGCGCTCAAAAGCCTGCACCACCACGTTCTGCCCTTTAGCATCTTTCACGGGAAGCCATTGGTCAGAACCATCTTCGCGCGCCATGAGACAAAGATAATCTCCCTTTTCTGCATTGCTTGTGGCTCTCACGCTAAAGTCCACGCTCTGACTGCCACCACCATTCATTGTCACATCCTTACTACCAAGATGTTCCACCACCGTACCATCTGCCCGGCACAAATGCCACTGCATTTGGCCTTTCCAGTCACGCAGCGCGGTGAGATTTGACAAATGTATATCCACGGCAGAGTTAGTCACAAGTGTAGTAAGAGGCGTATAATAGCCTTGATACACACTGTCGCGTTCAAGAATCAACGGTGCATAGCCATCTTCTTTGAGCGGCACAATGCCTACGACGGCTTGCTGCTGATTGGCAAACTCTATGGAGTGGTCTGTTGCATTCAGTGCTGATACGGCAAAGTAACCATTGCCGCTGCCACTCCAACCAAAATTAAAGTGGAATAAGTTGTCACGGTATCCATCGAGTACAAAGCCATGCGAGCCGCGTCCCAGCGTCGACCCACCAGTATAAAGCACGGGGCGTCCATTATCTATTTCGTTACGCATCATGCCGTTCCACGTTGCTGCATCGTAGTGATTGGCCGACAACAAGCGCGCCGTTGCGGCATATCTGAAATACTTTTGGAGCGCGCCCGGCACCAGACTTTGGTTCGCACCGCTGCTTTCTGTGTTATAATACATCTCCACCGAAATGCCCGCATGACGCATGAGCAGTGCCACCGCCTTGGCCTGTTGTTCGGTGTACGTAGTGTAACTGAGCGGCATATTATCCCAATCGTAATGTGTCTGTCCGAAGTTGGCAGTCATCACAGAATCCTTCCATATATGTGTTTTACTACCCGCTCCACATTCGGGCCATTGGTAATAACGCATCACAATGGCCATCGCCGTAGCGGCACATCCCGTCGGGGTTGCCTCTGGCGTCATACGGTTAAAGGGGGTGCCTTGTCCCCAGTCGGCAGTCTTTAATTGGCGTTCTCCCTTATAGAGTGCGGCCACACGCATAGCCTTGGTTGGAGCCGTAGCTAACACTCTGTACTGCGCCCTATATCCATCGAGAAGTTCTACCAAGCCATCGGGCAAATCTTCTTCCTTCACTGCGTAGTCTGTATATCCCAACACAAGCGGCATACGCTCATCGCCCGACACAATTACCAACTGACCGCTCTGCGCGCTGGTAAACAGATAATAAGCTGCTGTATCCTGCTTATTGTCTATCGACTTTGCTAACACTCGGTGTCCACCACGTGTACTCTTCATGTGCAATGAACTAACAGTTGCTGTTTGCCCCGCAGTCTTAAAGAAACTTCTTGCCGCCTTAACAGCCTCATCATACGTTCTTTTCTGAGCCTGCCCTGACAATATAACTGACAACAGAATACATATCGTTGTAACGAATCTCCTACTCATATTTATATCAATAGATGCGTTTCTATCTTATTTCTACGCTATCGTCACCATCCACTGCCTATATATTATCAGTACTCAGAGATCTGGCTTTCGATGCGAAAATACATGCTGCAAAGATACATATTTGACATCTATTAATAAGTACTCTCGCCAATATATTATTTGATTAAGACCTCCCTACCAACACATTGACATTCCACGTAGCATAAGCAAAAAAGTAGTAATTACTAAAAATAGTAACAACAATCATCCGCGGAAACCATAAATTTTACATACCTTTGTATACTATGAACGATAACAACCGCACTCAGTTCACCGTTTCCGTAGTGATGTGTACCTACAATGGTGAGCAGTTTCTGCGCGAGCAAATGGACTCCATTCTAGCGCAGGACTACCCCTTGCACGAAATCATTGTGCAGGACGACCGCTCGACCGACGACACTTGGGACATATTGCAAGCCTATGCCAAAGCACACCCGGGCATGTTCAAGCTGTTCCGCAACAACAAACAACTGGGCTTCAATCGCAACTTCCACACGGCTCTGCTACGTGCCACTGGACAATATATTGCTATCTGCGACCAAGACGACATCTGGTTTCCACAGAAAATCCGCCGTCAAGTAGAGACTATCGGTGAGGCAGACCTCTGTTTCTCCGACTACTTTACCGACCCCACTTACACTCTTCCACTTCGCAACTACGTGGCACCACGCACCGACTTCGAGCACATGCTCTTCTACGATTGCACCCCTGGTCATACCATGCTCCTACGCGCCGACCTCGTAAGGGAGATTAAGGAATGGAACTACCATATCTATTACGATTGGTGGATCGTCATGCATGCACAGATGGGGCGCGGAGTGGTAAAGGTTAGTGAAGCGCTCAATTGGCACCGCCACCATGCTGCTTCAGCCACCACACACATCTTCCGCAAAGGATTCTTCGAGGCTGTGCCCCACCCCACTTGGCAACCTTACCTTCTCGGTCCTTTACACCGACTACACTTGCAGCGTAAGCGCAACTACAGATTCTTCTACTCTTATCTGGCCGTACACATCGACCAACGCAGACAGCCCGTTCCTGCACGTATTGCGCGGCTCATGCTACGTAGGTGTCCTTTTGCTGTATGGGAACTTTGCCTTCTCTGCTGCCGCTACTTCGACCGCGTATATCCTGGCCAACCCCATGGGATCAAAGGCCGCATTCGTGGATTTTTCTATCCCTTTATCTCGGCCTACGGCAACGACCTTTTCAAACTCGAAAAATAGCTCTTCAGCTGCCAACGAGAAACGCGTATCCCCTAGTATGGGATGAACACTCAATGCATCCCCAAGTAGTCTGTAATACTTGATTCTTTTATACTTCAAACTTTTCTACACTATCATATGATTCGCAACATAGCCATCGTGCTAGCCGGCGGCGTAGGGAGCCGTCTGGGCCTCAGCACCCCCAAACAGTTCTTTAAGGTAGCTGGAAAAATGGTCATTGAGCATACGCTCGATACCTTTGAACACAATCCTCACATCGATGAAATAGCCATCGTTTCCAACCCTGTCTACGTGTCCGACGTAGAAAACATCGTGCTTCGCAATGGTTGGACCAAGGTGAAGAAGATTCTCAAGGGCGGCCGCGAACGCTACGACTCTAGTCTATCGGCCATCCATGCCTACGAGGGTGACGAAGAAGTGAACCTCATCTTCCACGATGCAGTGCGACCTCTCGTTTCGCATCGCATTATCGATGATGTGTGCGAAGCGCTCCACACCTACGAAGCCATTGATGTGACAGTGCCTGCCGTAGATACCATCATTGAGGCAGAAGGCGACCATATCGCGTCCATCCCCGACCGCTCACGTCTCCAGCGAGGCCAAACTCCGCAAGCGTTCCGTCTCTCCGTCATCAGCGAAGCCTATAAGAGAGCATTCAAAGACCCCGATTTCAAGGTGACAGACGACTGCGGAGTGGTAGTAAAATACATGCCTGAAGTTCCAGTCCACTTGGTCGCAGGCGAAGAGAGCAACATGAAGCTCACCTACAAGGAAGACACGTTCCTGCTTGACAAGCTTTTCCAACTGCGTGGTTCTGAAGCCCCCGAGGCAGTAGATCGTACACGCCTAGCGGGAAAGGTTGCCGTGGTATTTGGCGGTTCATACGGCATTGGCAAGGATATTGCCACGGAACTTCGCGAAGCGGGAGCACATGTGCATAGTTTTTCGCGCTCACTCACGGGAACTGATGTAGGCAATCGCAAAGAAGTGGCGCGTGCGCTCAAGGAAGTGTCAGATAAGGAAGAGCAAATTGACTTCGTAATCAACACAGCTGGAGTGCTCAACAAGGAACCACTCTGCGCCATGGACTATGCCATCATTCAGGCCGCCGTGCAAACCAATTATATGGGTACGGTCAACGTTGCCCTCGAGGCTTACAATTATTTAAAACAGAGCAAGGGTCAGTTGATATTCTTCACTTCGAGCAGCTACACACGCGGTCGTGCTTTCTATAGCATCTATTCATCAACAAAGGCCGCCATCGTCAATTTCGTACAGGCCATTGCTCAGGAATGGGACACCGTGGGTATTCGCGTAAATTGTATTAACCCTGAACGTACCAAAACTCCCATGCGTATCAAAAACTTTGGTATCGAACCCGATGATACGCTCCTTCGTTCAGAAGTAGTGGCCGACGCCACTGTGCGTTGCCTCCTAGCAGACTATACAGGACAGGTGATTGATGTAAAAAGAGGGTAATGATTCCTGTGCAGACACATTGACTATCAAGTATTTAAAATCAGAAAAGTACAAACAACGTAAACCATTCGCTATAAAACAGACTGTATACGTGCACAAGCGCGAAGCTTCATGAAAAGAGACAACTATACATTCCTGACGCAAGCCCCAGTACACCGAGTAATACTGACCATGGCGCTCCCCACCATCATCTCCATGTTGGTGACAAGCCTTTACAATATGGCCGACACATTCTTTGTGAGCCAGATTAACACACAGTGTACGGCGGCAGTGGGAATCGTATTTTCCGTTATGTCGGTAATTCAGGCCACAGGATTTTTCTTCGGACATGGATCGGGCAATTATATGTCGCGCAAACTAGGAGCTCGCCATACAGAAGAGGCTCAGACGATGTCGGCCACAGGATTTACTTACAGTCTGCTATTGGGATTCGTAATAGCCCTCGTAGGACACTTTTTCCTCACCGATTTAGCCATGTGGCTAGGCTCCACGCCCACCATTCTTCCCTACACTGAGAGCTACCTCGGCACGGTGCTTCTGGGTGCTCCTTTCATGACGGCTTCACTCACGATGAACAATCAAATGCGCTTTCAGGGCAACGCAGCCTTTGCCATGGTGGGCATTCTTACGGGAGCTGTACTCAATGTGATGCTCGACCCTCTGCTCATCTTCGGACTAGGACTTGGCATTCGCGGCGCAGCATGGGCCACAGTGGTGAGCCAAGTATGCAGTTTCAGCATATTGCTCTACATGACACGCAAGAATGGAGGCATACGCATCAATCTCCGCAACTTCTCACCCCGTCTGCAGCTAGTCAAGGAAATTTTTTTTGGCGGCACACCTTCGCTTTCGCGACAAGGACTTGCCGCCCTCTCCACGCTAGCACTCAATGTTTCGGCAGGCACCTATGGCGGCGATGCAGCCATAGCGGGTATGAGCATTGTAACGCGTGTATGCTTCTTCGTATTTGCCGCCATCATCGGATTGGGACAAGGTTTCCAGCCATTATGCGGGTTCTGTTATGGTGCAGGACTTTACGACCGCGTGAAGGAAGGCTTTCTCTATTGCATCCGCATAGGCACGATTTTCTTGGCCGTATGTGCCGTGTTGGGACTATGCTTTCCCAAAGAGGTGATTACGCTCTTCCGCAGTGACCCCGAGGTGGTGGCAATTGGCGCAATGGCGCTACGATGGCAGATGGTCACATTTATCTTGCTTCCCACCATAGGCCTTACAAACATGCTGATGCAAACAATCCGCAAGCCCTTACGTGCCAATCTAGTAGCAGCAGCACGCAGCGGTTTGTTTTTCATTCCACTCGTAATTCTGTTGCCCAAGTGGCTCGGACTTGCGGGCGTAGAGATGTGTCAAGCAGTGAGCGATGCACTGTCTTTTTGCATCTGTATGCCGATTGCATGGGGAGCATTTAAGGAAATGAAAGGAGAAAAACGCCCTTAATCTAATCAAAAAATTAACTAAAAACTTCTTTGTCTGAGCCCCAAAAGCACAGGAAAACACTTATTGTGTTTTATATTTTAACAATTATTACCCCCCGTTGAGGGAATTTAAAATTTGCTTCGTATATTTGCATCGGAAGTGGTATGTCCACGCTTTAAGCATAGGAAATACACTTTAAATTCACAAAAACACAAAACCATCTTATAACTCAACTTTCGGGTTGCACTTAGGAGGACTAAAAGCCCTTCCTTTCTAAAGCCGGAAGTTCTATTATCATATTGAAAAACATTTACTCAAATAAATTATCTTCTATGGATCAAAACATCAAGCGATGGATTGGTGCCTCTGTATGTTGCTTTATCATCGGCAGCGGACAGGGCATCATGGCGCAGAAAGTTATCTTTCCTCAAGAGCAGCAGGCAGGTATCGCCTCGGTAAGCTCTGACGACCAAACATTCACGCTACGCAACGACCTCCTCACGGCCAAATTCGTAAAGCAAAACGGCTCACTCGTATTCGGGGGATGCGATGAAATGAATCTCAAAGCAGGCACCGACCTTTTCAAGGTGGTACTCGGCAATGGCACGGCATTTACTTCTACACAAATGACGCTCGAGAGCGTAGAGACCGAAGATCTCAGCGCCGACGAAGCTGCCTTCACGGGTTCACTCCGCATTCCGGGCAAAGGCATCAAGGCGATATTTAAGAAAGACAACCTCACCGTGACATGGCACGCCGTACTGCGCAATGGCTCACACTATCTCCGCACCACGCTCGAAGTATCCTCTAGCGTCGACCAGGCTATGCAGTCTATCACACCGATGATTTACGATGTAGATACCGAGACGGCAGGAACAGTGCCCGTAGTAGTGGGCAACACGCGCGGCGCCGTACTAGCTAGCAATAAAATATTTGCCGGACTCGAGACCCCGATGGGTGTAAACTCTGCCCAAGCGGAGAACGCAGGCATGGAAAGCTTCACGCCAAAGGGATGGAATTCTCAGTCATTCAAGTGGGAGCCAGGTGATGAACTGCCTCAGGGCATTCGCGACCTAGATATCAAGGTAGACAACAATGCTGTTTCGGCCGACGATGTACTCGGTGCTCGCGGTTACGTGACTTTCCGCAAAACAGGAGCTCAGACCCTTACCTTTAAATATACAAGTGGTAGCCACCGACTTGATATCGTGGGCGTAGACGTAGTAGATGGACAAGGCAACGTAAAGGCTAGCGACTATCACTGCGGATACACGGGCGGTCAGACCTCTAATAATGTATACACGCTCAACATTCCCAAAGCAGGTGCTTATGTGCTCCGCTATTTTACAGCAGGCACAAAGCGCTCTGACTTTAATAGTAATGGTACGATTACCTTCAGTGATAAGATTGCTGTGCCCGTGGTGGTATACGATCTCGTAGCTGGCAAAGACGATAGCAAGACCGAGACTTCTGCATCTCAGAAGAAGGTTAGTTCCATGACCACGAAGGCCACCAACACCATTACCACCTACGATCGCACTGATTGGACCGTTACTGCCGATGGCTATAATAGCGACAACGGAACGGGCGGTGTAGAAGCTATCATTGATGGCAATGTGAACACCTATTGGCACTCACACTATGCCGACAATACCAATAAGGCCATGCCCCACTGGTTTATGCTCGACATGAAGGAATCAAAGGCAGTTCAAGCCTTGGGCATCGTGACCCGTCAAGCCGAAATGACTGTGAACGGCCACATTAAGGAATACGAAATCTACACTGGCGACGATAAGGACAACTTGACAAAGCAAACCTCGGGTACGCTGACCTATAGCAAAGACCTAGTATGGATTCCACTGCCTACGCAGGTGACGGCTCGCTACGTGAAAGTTCTTATCAAATCGTCACAGAATGGTGCCCAATTTGCTTGTTGCGCAGAGTGCTACATCTCGCCCGACAATCCTTACGCAGAACAGGAATTGACTAGTTTCGACGTTGACGAAGGAACCACTCGTGTTTTCACACCACAAAGTTGGACAGAAGTGGCCGAAGACGACATTCCTTGGCGCGTGAAGGAACAAGACCAAGCTTACCCCAACATTATGCAGAAGTGTATGGACGTACAGTTTGCAGTGAATGGTGGTACGTTTAAGACGACTTTCCAATATGGCAGCGGCAGCAATCGCCTCAACATGGTGGGCGTAGATCTGCTTGATGAGCGCAACGACGTGGTAGCTTCCGACTATCATGCTGGCTACACGGGCAATCAACAAGGAAATAATGAATACACTCTTTGGGTGCCCCGCGAAGGGAAATACAAACTCCGCATGATGGTGAGCAAGAAGAGTGAACCTATCACAGCTTCTGGTCTTATCAACTTCAACTACACCAAGGTGGACACCCTCCACATGATGGCTCCCACAGAAGTGCCTATTCAGGGCTATTGGCGCCGCAACACCACACTGAAGCAAGGCAAGACATGGGAAGTAAGTTCAGTGGTTGGATTGGTTGCCCCTGGTCAACAACGCCGTTCTTTCTTAGCCTATAGCGAGCGTGAGCGTGCAGTGCCTTGGCGCGCACTCCCCGTATACATCTCGTGGTACGAACTGAATATCGACCGCAACAATGCGAAGGGCAACAGTGGTGTGTACGACACGACAGACCCCGACAATAAGAAGGGCGACTACACTGGCAATATGACGTCCGATCAGTGTGTAGACGTGATGAAACAGTGGAAAGAAAAGTTCTACGACGTCTACCACAAGGCTCCCTACGCTTTCGTGTGGGACGATGGTTGGGACGCTTACGGAACGTGGACATTCAATTCCAACTTCCCCGATGGATTCACTCCCGAAGACAACTTGGCCAAGGGCATGGGCGCAGGCATTGGCGCTTGGCTAGGCCCTGTGGGTGGCTATGGCGGCAGTGGTACGTATCGCCGCAAGTATTGGAACGGACGTGGTGGCATGCAGCTTAGCAATCAAGACTATCGCGACTACTTCGTGAGCTGCTGCACGAGCATGATAGACAAATACGATTTCCGCTTCTTTAAGTTTGATGGTATCAGTGCACAAGGCACCGCCTTCGGTCCCGATCCTGGTGATACGGGTATTGAGAATGCAGAAGCCATTATCGACATCGAAAAGGACGTACGCAAGAAGCTACCCAATATCTTCTACAACACCACAGTGGGTACTTGGGCTTCGCCTTTCTGGTTCCACTATAGCGATGCCGTATGGCGTCAAGATGCCGACTGCTCTAAGATTAGCAACACAGGTACCGACCGTGAACAGTGGATTACGTATCGCGACTACCAAGTGTACAAAATCTTCACACAAGGTTCACCGCTCTGCCCCATCAACACACTCATGACCCACGGACTTATCCTCACTAACTATGGTAAGGGTTATACACCGCGAGATATGTCATACGATGGCGTAGTGCGTGAAATGCGCTGCGCATTCGGTTGCGGTTCGGGTATGGTAGAGCTCTATACCGACTACAAACTGATGAACGAAATCAAGGATAATAGTGGCAAAGCCGGTGCTCTATGGGGCGACCTCGCTGAATGCATGGACTGGCAGGAACGCAATGCCGATGTATTGCCCGATATCCACTGGGTTGGTGGTAATCCTTGGGATGGTAGCAAGGTAAACATCTACGGATGGGCCGCATGGAACGGCAAGAAAACCACACTTACACTGCGCAACCCCGATGTAAAGGTTCGCACGCTGACCACCACACTGCGTAAGGTGTTCGACATCCCCGATTACATCAAAACCACTATTGACCTTACGAGTTCATTCACCGACCAAGTGATTGGTGGCGACAATGGCTTGCGTGGCATCGAGGTGGACAAGCCCATCAACATCGACGATGAGATTACCTTCACCATGCCCGCATCAAGCGTCTACGTGTTCGAAGGCAAGGACAATGGCAACTTCGACTACCCCACCACGGGCATTGAACGCGCCACAACATCGACCTCTGTCACCGATGCTAGCGTATACGACCTCTCTGGCCGTCGCCTCACCCAAGCCCAAAAGGGTATGGTCAACATCATAAGTGGTAAGAAAGTAATCAAGTAAGGCAACTCTTCCCCAAGAGTAAGCCTCTGCTTATAACGCACAAAAAGCTCCGTTCTGTGTAGATGCAGAACGGAGCTTTTTCTGTCAGATAACGGGGCAGCAAATGTTTTTGGTTGTAGGATGAAGAGAGTGATTTGTCTTCCCGTCCACAGATGCACGTTTTACCATTCACAGATGCCCATTTTCCCTTTCACAGATGCTCATCTTACCTTTCACAGATGCTCATCTTTACGTCTACCGCTGCCGTGCGGTAAAGCTACCACAGGCCTGTGGTAGCTCTGCCGGACGGCAGCGGTAGCTTTACCACAGGCCTGTGGTAGACGTGAAAGTCTTCATTGAGAAACGGAATGGTCTAGGTTCTAGCTTGATTATGACGAAGTTAGGAACACTTCGTTCGCAGTTTATGAAAACCTCCGTTTATAGCATTGAAATTCCCATCTATGCAGAGAGACGATTCTCGTTCCTTGAAATAAGACTGTATCTTCACGCAACAGCCTTACTACAACATGGAAAATGGAAAAACATACGACATAAGGAAAATACCAACTGGGAATATCCGCTGACCCCAGATAACGCCCCTCTTGCACATAGCCGGCACTGACAGAAAAGCCAAGAAGTGAAGCCTCAGAAGCCCACTATCTTCTAGCCCTATCAATCTCCTCCACAAGCCTATCGGAAACACCCGACACCACCTTGCGGCAAAACATCTTATCGCTCTCGCAGAGCATCTGCCAATCATCGAGCGTAAGATGCTTCACGCTGCCTTGATAGAAGATATAGTGAAGCGGCGTGAGCTGTGCTAACCCTGGAAAATGGCCTCTTCTAAGGAGCGCATTACGTGAGAAAGGAGAGTTGTATATAATCGTCTGCATGCAAAGTTCGCTCGGTACGTAGACCGTGCGGAAATAGCTTGCTATGCTTGGATTTTGTTTCATTGTGCGAAGCACGTAGCGGGCACAATCGAGGGTAATGGCCCAATAGTCCGACCCGAAATAGACATCGCGCAACGTACCGTTGATACGCACCTGCGGGGTACGACGGAAGCCTAGTGCCGAGAGTATATGGCGCGAGGCAACGATGAGTTTGTTTTTTAGCCATAGGTTCTTCCAAGACAAGTCGCGGAAAGGATGGTAATGAGTAATCTTTTGCAACTGGTCTGGATTGTCGGTATGCGTTAGGTTATAGCCTCCGATAAACTCTCCCTTAGGATGCTGGGCAAAGAATTGATGGATGCGCTGGTTACTCCAAAGCGGATAATCCTGCCCACTCAAGCAGACCACATGGCTATACGGCTGACCGCTCTCTACTGCTGCAAGAAGCAACTCTCGCTGATACTCCACCTGCTCATAGCCTCCCCAACTCACGGGATGACGCTTCACGTAGTGTACCTTATCGGGCAATAGGCGACGAAATGGTGCGTCGTCTACACGAGCATCAATATGTACATAGAAATCGGCATCTACATCAAGAGCGTCGATGAGTTGCTTCACGTGGTCGGGATCGCAATAGGCCGAAATGAGATATGCTAACATGAGGATATTGTGTCTTTATGGGATTGCAAAGTTAAGCATTTTCCATACGAAAAACATCCCTCCTCACGTGCTATTTCTGTCTTTGCACGCGAGGAGGGATGCTTTTCTTCGTAAGAGAGGATTTGGGGTTATACGAACACAGATATAACAGAACTAACAGATAATTCTCTATCTGTGTTATCTGTGCTATCTGTGTTCAAAAATAAAGATCTAACAGATAATTCTGAGTTATTTTTTGAACATTACTAACCAGCCAAAATGCTATAGCCAGCGGCTTCAATGCCTTCGTGAAGCTCATCGATGTGCTTCTGATCGCGCGTCTCGAGCACCATGCGTAGGTTGCACGAATTCACGTCGGGGCTTTCGCCGTTACGCTCGTGGTGGATAGAGATAATGTTGGCGCCATGCTTGCAGATGACTTGACACAATCCGAGCAATGAGCCTGGACGGTCAGCCATCTCAATGAGCATTTCCGTGGTACGACCCCCCTTCATCAAGCCTCGATTGATTACACGGCTCAAGATGGTCACGTCGATATTACCACCGCTCACGATGCAACATACATTCTTGCCTTTAATATCTACTTTATTAAACATGGCCGCAGCCACACTCACTGCTCCTGCACCTTCGGCAATAAGCTTATGCTGCTCAATGAGGGCAAGAATAGCAGCGCAGATTTCGTCTTCCGTAACGCTTACGATATCGTCGACATACTGCTGACAATATTCAAATGTATGCACACCGGGCTCTTTCACGGCAATGCCGTCGGCTATGGTCAATACGTTGGTGAGCGTCTCTATCTGGTTGTGGTCCACACTATTGAGCATACTGGGCGCACCTTGTGCCTGCACACCGACCACGCGTACAGAAGGCTTCAATGCCTTGACAGCAAAGGCCACACCACTTGCAAGGCCACCTCCACCAATGGGCACGAAGATAACATCGATATTAGGATTCTCATTAAGTATTTCCATGCCCACCGTGCCTTGTCCGGCAATCACTTGCTCATCGTCGAAGGGATGGATAAAAGTCATATGCTTCTCCTCATTGAGTTGCATGGCACGGGCATAAGCATCATCGTAAACGCCAGGCACAAGGCATACGTCTGCACCCATCTCACGAGTGGCTTCCACCTTTGAGATAGGAGCGCCCGAGGGCATACATATCAGTGCGGGTATGCCATAACGACGCGCGGCCAAGGCCACACCTTGTGCATGGTTACCAGCCGAACAGGCTATTACGCCGTGAGCTTTCTCTTCTTCGCTAAGCTGCGAAATTTTAAATCCAGCTCCGCGCACCTTGAACGAGCCGGTTACTTGCAAGTTCTCAGGCTTTAGGAATACGTTGGCTTCGGGATTTATTTTCTGCGTAGGAATGAGTTGTGTGCGACGCACCACGTCTTTCAACACGGTTGACGCCTTATATATAAGGTCGAGTGTGAGCATAAGCTTTCTATCTTTTTGCTGTATAAAGTCGGGTTATGCTTGCAAATGTATAAAATATGTACTAACAAAAGAAGAGAAAGCACAATTATTTACCTCCTGTTCATCACTTTTCTTATTTCATATTAGGGGTCATTCCTTCTTTTTAACGTGAGTTCGGGATAATATTTCCATAAGCAATAAACCATATACGTTTCCAACCTCCCAAGGGTGACTATAAAATGATCACCGATAAGATTAGAATAAGCTCATGCCGAGCATACTACAAATAGCACGTTCAGCCATTATATATTAGCCGAACGTGCTATCTTGTTTCTCTACAAGCGGGGCGGACTTTCGCTCTGCTTATTCTCATTTGTTCTTCACTAATCTGATGCGATGGTCGATACACGAGGGAAGTTCGTCTTCATAGTGCGTCACCATGATGAGCGTCTTTTCGGGCTGATGCATGTATTGATCGATTACGCTCTGAGCACGCAAACGATGCTCATCGTCGAGGCCATGAAATGGCTCATCCAATATCAAGAGATCGGGGCTCTTGACAAAGGCTCGCACTAGGAGTATGAGACGCTGCTCTCCCGACGAAAGCTTCATGTAATTGCGCTCGGCCAAGTCTTCTGCTTCAAACATGAAGAGCCACTTCATGCAGCGCTCACGCTCCTCGGCATTGGCACGCTTATAAAGTCCGATGGTGTCGCGCAGACCACTGGCTACAATATCAATGGCGGGAAGATCTTTGCGGTAGGTAGAGAATATTTCGGGCGATACGTAGCCAATGTGACGCTTAATGTCCCAAATACTCTCGCCACGGCCTCGTTGGTGTCCGAAGAGGCGAATGTCGCACGCATAGCCTTGCGGATTGTCGGCACAGACGAGCGAGAGAAGTGTAGATTTGCCCGCTCCATTCTCGCCCATAAGAGCCCAATGTTCTCCTCGCATCACTTTCCAGTTGAGATCGCGCAGAATGGTGCGTTCACCATAGCGGATGTGAATGTTGCGGAAGTCTATCACGCACTCCGATGCGGCAGGATCCATGATATCCTCGGGCATAGAGGAGTTGGGAACATCGGGCGTCGACACCTTGCCTAGGAACTTCTTATATGCTTCTAGACTGATAGGTGCGTCAACTCGCTTATCGTGTACTCTCACTACACTCTGTACGAAAGGCGGAACATCTGAGCCACGACTTACTACAAGTACCAATGTGACACGTTGGGCCAAGCGTTCGAGCACGGAGTTGAGCATCTGTCGAGCCTCAACATCGAGACCTATATAGGGATTATCTATGATTAACACCTTCGGACATGATAAGAGCATCTTCGCTATCTGCAAGCGTCTCAACTCGCCACTCGAGAGCTGATTGACGGGCTTCTCTCCATGCGTAGCTATGCCTATTTCACGCAGTAAGTCTGCATTGGGCAGGCTTTCTAATCCATCGCTCACGATGGGCTGTTTTTTCTCTTCAATTGCTGTATCTTCGGCACTCGCCAATGCTCTTTGCTGCGCTGATCCGCCCCATGCCATGCATGCTTGCTTTAGCACTTCGTTGACGGTGGGAAACACTTGTTCGTCAGCCTGATTCCACCGCTGCTGATAGTAGGCTGGTTCGTTGCCGCCATATACATCGCGAAAATTTACCTGACGCACATTGCAGCTCACACGGCAATCGGCATCACTTCCGAAATCGTACGTTGCAGCATCGCCAAGCAATGGGTGTGCTCCTGTGAGCATGTCTACTAAAAAGGATTTACCGCTTCCGTTACGACCACAGATGGCCATGGTCGTTCCCTCTTCAAGGCGAAAATCGAGGGGAGCTGCAAGGCGATAATCAGGATGACGCGTTACGCCTTGCTTGATGCATATATAAGTACGAGACATGGAGGATAGTTTGTTCGTTGAGTTTAGGGTGGTTTATAGTCTACAAGAGTTCGAGTGTGAAGCCCTCATAACGTATTTTTCCTTGCTCGGTCAAATGCTGAATGGCGCGTTGAAGAATTTCAGCTGGATAGCCCGATTGTTGGAGCTGAGAGAGCGTGCAGGAACGTGTCGAGCCTTGCTCATTTTTTTCACCATCTTCTTGATTATTGAGAGTAGTGATTTCCTCTTTATGAATTGAGGCTAGGAAATCGAGTAAATACGCTTCAGCTGACTTCACTTTCTTTTCGGCAGAGAGACTTTGAATGTGCTCTTCTCTACTGATGCACACGTCGCAATAGCCGCAATCGGGTCCATCGTCGGCAAAGTAGTGAAGAAGATAACGGCTGCGGCAAGTATCGGTCTGCGTAAAATAGCCTAGCATGGCATCTATACGTGTCTTGTACTGCTCGAGACGACGCTCATAAATGTCGGGCGAGATCTCCACCAGGTTGCTGTCGATGCGGCGACTGATATATGTGATCTGCGGCACGCTTTTTCCGGGAATATAGTTGACTACTCGGAGTTGAGTCATATGGCGCAGTTTATCATAAACCTCTTCACGCGTCAAGTGGCATTCCTCGGCAATGCGATCTTCCTCCACAGGAACGTAATCTGAGAAGAAGCCGCAATGAGTGCGTAGCAACGCATTGAGCACGCGCTCTTCGTGAGCATCAAGATAGTCGACACCATAGAGTTCGTCGCGCCTTACGAGGAACATGATACGTGACCCCGTTTCACCTTCTAGACTGAAATGGATGTATCCCGCTCTAGTAAGCAGATTGAGCGCACTCACTAGCACGACGGGGAAATGCTTAAACACGCGACAGAAGCGGTCGATATCGAAATCGAAGGTACGTCCCTCAGCATCGCCCTCAGCTATCTGATAGAAAGAAGCAAGGTCGGAATAAACACGGCGAATGTAGCTTCGCTCGGGAAAGGTCTGCGAAAGGCGCGTGTTTAGTTTCTGTATATCGCTTCGATTGTAGAGCAACACTGCATAGGACACTGCACCATCACGGCCTCCGCGCCCTGCTTCTTGATAGTAGGCTTCGAGCGAGTCGGGCACATCTATATGAACAACTAAACGCACGTCGGGCTTATCTATCCCCATACCAAAGGCATTGGTGGCTACCATGATGCGGGTTTCATCGCTTTGCCAGGATAGCTGACGCATATCTTTATCGAGCGATGTAAGTCCTGCATGATAGTATAGGGCGGGAAGTCCGCTCTGATTAAGAATCTCTGCCACTTCACGAGTTCGTTTTCGAGAGCGTGTATAGACGATCGCAGATCCCGGAACACTGCGAAGTATGTGTATGAGTTGCTCTATTTTATCCTCCGCTTGACGCACAATGTAGTGAAGGTTAGGCCGCTCAAAGCTCATACGAAACACCTGTCCGTTCCGAAAGTCCAACTTCTCTTGAATATCTTTCACCACGAGCGGTGTGGCCGTTGCAGTAAGTGCTAGTATGGGAATGTTGGGAAGCGAATTGCGTATGGTCGCAATCTGTAAGTAGTGAGGACGAAAATCATAGCCCCACTGCGAGATGCAGTGAGCCTCATCTACTGTGATAAGACATACCTTCATGCCACGCAGTTTGCTCTGAAAAAGTGAAGTGGCAAGACGCTCTGGCGAGACGTAAAGAAACTTATAAGCTCCGAAGATGGCATTGTCAAGACGTTGCACCACTTCGGCCCGGCTCAATCCTGCATAAACAGCCTCTGCAGGTATCCCCCTTCGGCGCAAGTTCTGCACTTGGTCTTTCATGAGAGCAATGAGCGGAGTGACCACAATACACATACCCTCCATGCCCATCGTGGGCACCTGAAAGGTAAGGCTCTTGCCACCACCAGTGGGCATGAGCCCTAACGTGTCGTGCCCAGCCGATATGCTTTCGATAATGCTCAACTGTATGCTTCGAAATGCGGGATATCCCCAATAACGACGCAGTATGGCGAGCCAATCAGACGGAGTAGATGCTGAAGCTTCTGCTTGCGGCTCTGAAATAGGCTCTTCATTCTCAAAGGGATGCTGACTCTGAGCCTCTGCATCTTGAGATTGTTGCTCGAAAGAAGTATGCTGCATGGGAAAGAGAATATACAAATTAGTTGCAGGGACGAATATCGTCTATCTGTAACTGCACTTCGCCTCGCTTATGCGTGTTCTCCTCAATAGTATAACAGATATCGAAGGCGCGTTTCGTCTTAATGTAGCGAGCTTGCGAACTTTGTCCGAAAGCAATTCCATTCATCACGTTGTTACTCTTATTGTCCACTAGCTCTAGCTTGATGTGCTCCTGTCCGCGTCCCACTACTTTGCTAGTGCCGTAGTCGTAGACGCGGCGCGTACAGAAGATGGGCTTCAAATTGCCCGGACCGAAAGGAGCAAAGCGACGCAACTGCTGATAGAAACGAAAGGTCACGTCCTTAAAATCAAGTTCTGCATCGATGTTAAGACTAGCCTCTGTCTGTTCGTCAAGGATGTGTTCAGACACGTACTGTTCAAAGCGTTGGCTAAATTCCTCAACGTGTTCCACAGGAAGTGTTAGCCCCGCGGCGTAAGTATGACCGCCGAAGTTTTCGAGCAGGTCTTGACAACTCTGCACAGCCTTGTAGACATCGAAGCCCGACACAGAGCGTGCCGACCCCGTGGCCATTCCCTCGGAACGAGTCAATACAACCGCAGGACGATAATAGAGTTCCGTAAGACGAGAAGCCACAATGCCTATCACGCCTTTATGCCATGCTTCATTATAGATTACGATGCTACGGCGAGAGTCGAGTTCGGGAAGGTCTTTCACCTGCTCCACGGCCTCCTCGGTCATTTGCTTGTCAAGATCCTTGCGCGCCTCGTTGTAGAGGTTGATACGCCCAGCCTTCTCAAGCGCCGACTGATAGTCGCGATCGACGAGTAGCTCTACGGCTTCCTTACCATTCTGCATACGTCCAGAGGCATTGATACGCGGACCAATTTTGAAAATAATATCGTTCATCGTCAGTTCACGATCGGACAAACCACACACCTCAATGATGGCCTGCAGGCCAATACTAGGATTGGAATTGAGACAGCGCAGACCATGATAGGCCAATACACGATTCTCGCCCATCACAGGCACGATATCAGAGGCGATGCTCACAGCGCAGAGGTCGAGCAAAGAGGTGAGCTTGTTGAACTCTATGCCATTGCTCACAGCGAAGGCCTGCATAAACTTGAATCCTACGCCACACCCCGAAAGGTGGGTATAAGGGTAATGATTGTCGCGCCGCTTGGGATTAAGAATGGCCACAGCACAAGGCAACTCATCGTCGGGCACATGGTGATCGCAAATAATGAAGTCGATACCCTGACTTTTAGCATAAGCTATCTCCTCTACAGCCTTAATACCACAGTCGAGCACGATAATAAGTCCTACGCCAGTCTGCGCAGCAAAATCGATACCTTTCTTCGAGATACCATAACCCTCTTCATAGCGATCGGGGATGTAGAAATCGATGTTGGAGTAGTATTGCAGCAAAAACTTGTAGACCAAGGCAACGGCTGTACAGCCATCCACATCGTAGTCGCCATACACGAGGATGCGCTCTTTGCGGCCCATAGCCAGATTAAGGCGATCCACTGCCTGCTGCATATCATTCATAAGGAAGGGATCATGCAGTTCCGTCAGTTGCGGACGGAAAAAGTGGCGAGCTTCCTGCGGCGTATGGATGCCCCGCTCGAAGAGTAGCTTGCCGAGGGCGGGATGGATGCCCACCTCTTGAGCCAGCTCTGCTTGCGCGGCAGCCTCGTCGTGGGTGGGTGCCTCGTAGTTCCATTTGTAAATCATGCTGATATATCATTTTTTATTTTCTTCTGAGTAAGGGAAAAGAAGGGCACGCACATCGGCTGTAAAGCCGCGTTTTGCCATGCCATATAGGTAGATGTTCTTGTGGGGGAAAACGCTCCGCAACTTCCACAAGTCACGTTCGTACCCAATTTAGCATGCTAAGTTATGAAGAAAACGTGATATAAGCGGTAAGAAAAGGCTTCTATTTTTACTTCTCCCGTTAATTGGATAGATTGAATAGAAGCATACAGGAGATAAATAGCTACTACCATAATGTCTCTTCATGAGGGCCTTTCCGTTTCAATATGAGGGTTTAGCTATCGTTCAACGCCCAGTGACTCATCGTTCAACGCCCAGTGACTCATCGTTCAACGCCCGGTGACTGATCGTTCATTGGGCGTTGAACGATGGCTATATGCCCATCCGCAAACGGCTACATGCTCATCTTCAAACGGTTACATGCCCATCTACAAGCGAAAAGAGCATGCACAATATAACACGCCCCTCGGCTCTCCCTATTCTAAGATATTATGTTCCCCCCTTTCCCATAGTGGGAAGAGACTGTAAGGAGTAATGCCTTTCTCCTCCCCGCCCTTGTCCACGTGGTACGTATTTCGTACTTTTGCACCCTAAAAATCAAGCACATACAAACTCTCATACATGGTTTCAGTAGACGGACTCGCCGTGGAATTTGGCGGCACTACCCTATTTAGCGACATTTCTTTTGTAATCAACGACTCCGACCGCATTGCTCTGATGGGCAAGAATGGTGCGGGAAAAAGCACGCTGCTCAAAATCTTGGCAGGAGTGAGGAAGCCCACACGCGGCTCGGTCTCTGCGCCGAAAGATACGGTGATAGCTTATCTGCCCCAGCACCTCATGACCGAAGACGGCCGCACTGTGTTCGAGGAGGCGAGCCAAGCCTTTGCCCACCTACACGAAATGCAGGCTCACCTTGACGACCTCAACCGCCAACTCGGTGAACGCACTGACTACGAGAGTGATGAATACATGGCGCTCATAGAGGAAGTGGCCACGCTGAGCGAGAAATTCTATGCCATTGACATGACCCACTTCGAGGAGGATGTAGAGAAGACACTCCTCGGACTGGGCTTTGAGCGCACGGACTTCGACCGACAGACGAGCGAATTCTCGGGAGGATGGCGCATGCGCATAGAGCTTGCTAAGATGCTACTACAAAAGCCAGACCTTCTTCTACTAGACGAGCCTACCAACCATCTCGATATTGAATCAATAGGATGGCTAGAAGAGTTTCTTATCAATAGCGGAAAGGCTGTGATGGTAATCAGTCACGACCGTAAATTCGTGGACAACATCACAACACGCACCATCGAGGTGACGATGGGACGCATCTACGACTACAAGGTGAACTATTCGCACTACTTACAACTACGAGCCGAACGTCGCGAGCAGCAACAGAAACAGTACGAAGAACAGCAGAAGATGATACAGGAAACGAAGGACTTCATCGAACGCTTCAAAGGTACTTACTCTAAGACATTTCAGGTGCAAAGCCGTGTGAAGATGCTTGAGAAACTTGAACTTATCGAGGTGGACGAGATGGACACCTCGGCTCTGCGCCTAAAGTTTCCGCCCTCGCCCCGCAGCGGTCAATATCCCGTGATAGCCGACAGCGTGGGCAAGGCTTTCGACAACAAACGCATCTTCAAAGATGCCACTTTCACCATAGAGCGCGGAGCGAAAGTGGCCTTTGTGGGACGCAACGGCGAGGGTAAATCGACGATGGTAAAATGTATCATGGGCGAGCTAGAACATGAGGGAACGCTCACGCTGGGACACAACGTGCAGATAGGCTACTTTGCACAAAATCAGGCATCGCTGCTCGATGGGGAGCTAACGGTATTCCAGACCATCGACGACGTGGCGAAGGGCGAGATTCGCAACAAAATACGCGACCTTCTAGGCGCTTTCATGTTTGGCGGAGAAGCAAGCACGAAGAAAGTCAAGGTGCTTTCGGGCGGTGAGCGCACTCGCTTGGCGCTGCTCAAGCTCTTACTTGAACCGGTCAATCTGCTCATCCTAGACGAACCTACCAACCACCTCGATTTGCGCACCAAAGACGTGCTAAAACAGGCGCTGCAAGATTTCGATGGCACGCTCATCTGTGTGAGTCACGACCGCGACTTCCTTGACGGCCTTGTGAGCCGCGTCTACGAATTTGGTGGAGGAAGAGTGAAGGAGCACCTCTGCGGCATCTACGATTTTTTGGAAATGAAGAAGATGGAGGAACTGAGCGAACTTGAGCGAAAGTAGGCGCACGCCGCTATTATCTATCTTGACATCTTCGCCTTTTGTGCCGACGCGGGACGCGCTGTCCACACACTATGTAAATCTCTACATAGCTCTGTGGACAGCGCGTCCCGCGCTGAGCATACCTATATTTATATAAGGGAGACTCTCTATAAAGGACTACTTTCCCACCGATAGTCGAGAGATAAATTCATTCACCGCTGCGCGATAAGTATCGCCCACTGGGATTTCAGCACCTGTATCAAGAACGATTGAGCTACGATTGAGCTTGCGAATATGATTGAGATTTATCAGATAAGAGAAGTGGGCTGTTTGTTGATTCTTTTTGGAAATTGTCGCCAAAGGGTCTACTTTTGAAAATGTAAACAATGCGCTACCGTAGATCTAATTTTAGCAAGGGCGGGCTGAATCATCGTGCAAGGCGAATGCAATCAAGCTTGCTTGAATTGCTGAGCCGCAGCCGATGATGTCAATAAAAAACCAATGAAAAACATAGCAGAGCAAGCGTAGCGACACCCTAAGTTAACACATGTTGGAATAGTCGCGCCCTGAAAGAGCAAAAGCATTAAACGTGCGCTTTGGTTCTTCTCCATACAGCAATAATTCAGATTACTACACGCATTGGCGGAATTAGTAAAAACAAGTTGACGGGTTAACGGGTAAGTTTGCCCATATAGCATACTTACGCGTCAACCCGTCAACAGGTTAATCAATATGTCGTTCCTACTTCATCAACTTGGCAGTATGGCTCTTGCCGTCTGCCGTCTGTACGGTGATGTAGTACACACCCTCGGCATAGCGCGACATATCAATGCGCTCCGTGTCGGGTGCGGGGTTCTGGTTGATGTACAACAGCTGGCCATTGGTGGCGTGAATGGTGATAAGACGCATGGCCGGACCATTGGTGCTTGCTGTCACGTGCGTCTTGACGCGACGTGGCATAATGTTCACCTGAGGAGCCTCAGCATCTGTCACACCTGTCACGGTGGGCAACTCTATGGCAAACGGCTCGTTGAGCGTACCAATCATGGCATTGTCAACATAGGTCAGAGCAGCGTTGGTTGAACATATCTGACCATTGTGTGCCACGCGCACATCAAGTTGCGGTCCATTGCCATCGCCACTGATGGTTATGAAATACAGACCATCAATTTCGACCGATGTACCACGGCATTCGTTGTCAGCAAACACACCTATCTCGGCACCACTTACGGGTTGGCCGCCTTGCGTGATGCGTGCTATAACCGTCATGTTGTTGGGATAAGCATGGCGGTCAACAGGCGGGAAGGCCGACTGCACCTCGTTACTATTGGCAGCCTTGCGGCGGCGCATCTTGCTGGCAGGAGCCGCAGTGGGATAAGCAAGCTGGCGGCTGTTATCAGCTGCGCTGAAGTACATGTAGCCCTGTCCGGGTTCCATAGCCTCGAGCGAACCTATCCACTCATAGTCCTGATACATGGCAAATCCGTTCTGGCCCTTCACCATATCACCCGTAACGGGTGCCGCCGGAGCAAAGGCATAGAGCGGCGATGCGGTGTAAATGGGCGTGTAACCGAGCCATGTCCAGCCCTTGGCCAGTGTGACAGGCGTGGTGGCAGTAGTCACCTGTTCGCCCTTCACGCTGAAGTCTGCGGGCTGCTCCATATAGAGCATGTACATTTCCTTCACACTAAGCTTGTCAAGACCACCCGTCCAGGCCAGATTGTCGGCAGCGGGCACTGCAAACTGCGTCTGGTTTTTGAGTATGCGGGCTGTTGCAGCCACAGGGGCAAAGGTGCCGGTCACGGTGGCATCAACTGGCGTCACGCTGAACGACAGCCACTGCCAGCCCTGATGCAGACTGAACTGCTGCTCTACGGCGTTGGTAGCATTAAGCACATACGGCTTCGTTACGCTGCCGTACACGGCATTGGCGCGGAAGGTCACCTTGTCAGCGGTTTCAACCACCGGGTGTACCTTGCCCGTGGCGGCATGCCATGCCTTGAAGCTGACGGGCGAGCCCGGGTCGTCGGAGTTGCCATAGATGGTAAGCATGGCAAAGTAGCAGTCGAAGCGCTTGTTGTAGACGGGCGAAGCCACACCCACACAAGTACCCTTGGCATTGAATGCTGCCACAAGGTCAGCGCTATTCTCTGACGGCACACCGTTGAATTGCAACTGGGCCACCATGTTCATGTTCATGTCATACTTAGCAGCATCAACACGCCAGTCGGGCTGCTGTCCTGTCACAGTGAGCTGCACGTGCAGCGGCTGTGCCACACCCTGGTTGCCAGTGAGGTAGAGCGTTGCCTCATAGCGGCCTGTTGCCACCGATGCGGGCACTGTCAGGCGCAACTTAGCTGTGCCAAGGGGCTTGAGCTGTCCGCTCTCGGTATTGAGCGTGAGCCATGAGGGCAATCCGCTGATAGTCCATGCCTCGGCGGCGCTGCTGTTGTTCACAATCTCAACCTCGGTGGTGAGCTTGTCGGCCTGTTGCTTGGCAAGCGTCAGCTGGCTGTCGCCCCAGAGCAACTGGTTCTGCTGCACATAGGCCGTCCAACTGATGGGGTCGGCCAAGTTGTTGTTCACATCGCGTATGCCACGCAGCGTAAAGTTGACGGTGCAACCCTCGAGCGCAGCGGCCGATTCGTTAAGGGTGATGACTACCTTGCGCTCCGATGCGGTAAAGTTGAATGCCACATTGCTGAGCTTGGGAGCAGCCTTCAAGCCGGGAGCCTCATCGCCAATGGCAGCCGAGCCATAAAGTTTGGCCTCGTGCGGCTTGGGCAGCGTGGTGGTGGCATGGTCGGCCATGTCGGCCACCACTTCGGCCTGGCTGTACTGGTTGAGCTGTATCTTCTCAAACGGATAGTAAGCCACCAGTCCGCTCTCGGTACCTTCGAGGCGCTGCAAGCGTGCGGCGCGCAACACATCAGCAGTAAGGCGGGCATTCCACAGGCGCAACTCGTCAAGCTGACCGTTGAAGTAATTACTGTACACAAAGTCGGCAGCCCCCGCAGTCTGTGCGCGGCGCATCACGCCAAGCATCAGGCTGTCGCTCTGCAAGCGGATCGGGGCACTGGGTGTAAACTGTGCCACATTGTTACCGTCAACGTAGACAGCTGCCGTGCCCTCGTGCAGCACGTTCAGTGCAAAGTGGTGCCATTGGTTGTCAAGGCAGTCGGCTGTGCCAGTGGCCAGCATCTGATCGTTCTGGCTCAGTTGCAGCTGGCCTTGGGCATTGAAAGCAGCCATCACGCCATCGGCATGGGTGCTGAAGAGCGTGGCCTGCTTGCCAGCCTCGGGCTTGTTGCCCTTAAACCACAGTTCGAGGGCATAATCCTCGTCGGTGGCGGGTGAGCATGAGGTCAGGTCAATGGCAGCATAATCGGTTGTACCATTCAGGCTGACAGCCTTGTTGGGCGTAGCCATATACCACGAGGCGGCAGGCAGCGTGATGTGGCGCGAGCGAGCCACGTCGTTGGCTGTAGTGCCAGTGCCCTCGTTGAGCGGCCAGTAGCCGGCTATGTCGGCAGAGTTGGCCTGCTTGGTAGTGTACATGTCGGCCTTGGCCTCAGCGTATGAGCGGGCAGCGTTCCACAAAGTGAGTTCCTGCATGGCGCCCTTCATTCCGCCACCTATGCGCAGCGGGCCATTGCCGTTGTAGGCGGGCACGGGCTGCGATGCAAACAGGCTGGCGTCGGTGTCATCGTAAGCACAGTCGGCAGTGAGTGTGCCGCCCTGGCTGGCGGGCGCATAGCTGAGTGCGAGGTAGGTCCACTTGTCCTTGGGCAGTGTGCCTTCCGACGTCACCTTGGTGCCGGCCACATCGGCCGTGAGGTGACCCTCGTCGTCAACCGACAGGGTAAACTTGGTAGCTGCTGCGCCATGGCTCAGTATCTGGCCGGCGCCAGTGTAGTTGAGCCACATATTAAGGGCGAACGGACGTGCAGCCAAGTCGATGTCGGCCTCGGTTTGTGCACCCTCGGCACCTGTGAGTTGCAGGGCCACATCGTGGTCAACCTTCGAGCCGTTGAGCTTGCTGGTCACCACAAAGTTTTCGGTCTTGATAAGGCTCGATGCCTTGATGTCCTCGTTGAAGGTGATTGACACTTCAACGTCGGGGGTGAGCACACCGTTGGCGGGCGACGGGTTGCCCAACAGTTTCGGGCGCGCCACGTCTTTCACCACTTCAATGGTCTCACTCTCATTGTTCACCTCGCCACTGCCAAAGTCGCACATGGTGATGGCGCGCAGTTCGTAGGTCTGATCGGGGAAGAGTGCGTTGTTGCTCATGTCGAGCACATAGGTGGTCGATGCACCGCTGATAAGCTGGTTGTTGTCGGTAAGGTCGGCCTCATCGTTGACAAACTCCTTGGCCAACTGCCAGTCTACATCGCGGGCACCCTTGTACTGAATGCGGAAGCCCTTGAACGAACGGAAGTTGCGGTCGTAGCGGCTTACCAACATCTTGAGCTGACTGCCGGTGTTGTGGTTCACCACGCGGTCGGGCACGCTGAGCATGATGTCGGAACAGCTGGGCACAAACTGGGCCGAAATGGCCACGGTGTCGGCTATTACCGGGAATGACCCTGTGGGGTCGCTCTGACACTGCGAGCGCAGGGCGAGCTTGATGTTGTTGTACTCCAGCACGCTCTGGTCGGTTTGTGTGAGTTGCAGCTGCTTGCGCAGGGTTTTGCCAGCCGGCACCAGGAACACGCGGCCGTCGGTCAGTGCCTGGCCGTCAATGCTGAGTTTGGCGCCATTGGGGTTGGTTTCGTCGAGCATAGAGAGCTGGAACCACACGTCCTCACCCGTCTCGCTGTCGTTCTGCATGAGCAGAGTAAAGTTGGCGGTACCGCCTGAGGGCACATCGGTGGCATAGTTATTCTCCACATTGAGTTTGGGCACTTCTATCTGCATGGTAGCGGCCGATATCTCGGTGCCTGGCTCATAGTACTTGCTCACATACTTGTCCTCATAGGGGCAGCAGGTTTGTCCGCCACGGGTTATGAAGATGGGGCCGAAACCGTCGGGGGCATTGAACACGTCTACCGACAAGGCATCGTCGTCGCCATTCTCCTTGAGCGTATAGCCAATGGTCTTGGCATTCTCCGAGCTTGAGCCTTGCACAAAGGTGTTGCGGGTGCCTGTGGTGGTCTTCACCGTGAGGTCGACACCTGTGCCGCTTATCTCAAATCCGGTGGTCACACCGCCCACTATCATCACCTCAAACTCCTCGCTGGTTTCGTGGCTCTTGGCCTCGATGGTGCCTACTGAGTTCTCGATGGTGGCACCAGCGTCGAACGAGTAGTTGCTTATGAGGTACTCTGTGCGGCTGCTCTTGGCCTCAATCTTGGCCTTTTCGTTGTTGGCCAGGGTCTGTGTCCAAAGCGCCATCTGCGAATTGTACCACTTCACCTTGTCCTCAAAGGCTTTGGGCTTGCCATTGCTGTCGGTGGTCTTGGCGGGGAGCATCATGGTGTAGCTCGGACCGTCAAGCTTGTCGCCCGACACGGCGGCAGTGCCCCACACGTCCTTGTCGTTGTTGTTCGAACCAAAGCGCGGGTCGTCCTTGCTCACCTTCGACACATACACCACCTCGTTGGTCGTGTTGTTGGTAATGCCCTCTGAGGGGTCGTGCAGCAAACTGTTGCGCACGCTCTCGAGGTTGGGCAGCAGGGTGTTCTCCACATAGTTCTGCGAATAGTTGAACCCTGTGCCAAACTCCATGCCGGTTGATATAACGTCCTCGCGGGTCACGCCAAAGCCGCCCTTGCCGTCGGGACGTATGTCCACGCTGCGGGCATTGCCAAACAAAATGTTGGTGGCGGTGCCTATAAACACGTCGCCGTTGGCGCCCACATAATCCTCCTCGTCAGACGTGCTCACGCGGTTGGTCGTAGTGGTGGTGGTAGAGCTTTCCTGACTGTCGGTGATGTCGAGGTTGACCTCGGCACCCACTTCAAGGTCGGCCTTGGTCGACGCTTCGGTTATGACACCTGCACCCACGCCCACCCATGTGGCGGCCTCGAAACCGAGCTTGGTGAGGGTGCTCACCTCGTTGTTCGTTACAAACGAACCGGCATACGAAGTGCTTTCGGTCACAGAGGTGGCTGTCTCATAATAGGCGTTTGAGTTTGAACCCGGGGGGTCGCGCAGCACCATGAGCACCTTGTCAGGGCCTGATGTCACAAAGTTGTTGCCCGACGGCAGTTCACCAAGCACAATGGCCTTGAAGGTGCCGTTGCCGCTCCACTGCTTTTGTGCGCCATTCACGTCGAACACCATGTTAAGCCCCAGAGTGTACGGTTCTGTGATGTTGGGGAAACCTGCCATAAAGGTGTATTCGGCATGGCCGAGCGAGTCGAGCTGCAGCTGGTTGGTGGCCAAGTTGTTCTCGTCCTTAAACTTGCCGTCGTCGGCACCTTCAAAGTTCACCACCTGTCCGGCAGCAAACTGGTTGGTGATGGTGACAGTTGACTTCTGCAACGGTACACGGTCGGTGACGGGATTTTGGGCATCGTCCTGGTTGACGTACTGCTCGTAGCCGTCGAGGGTGAAGGTGTAGCGGCGCAACTGGGTGAATACCGGGGCACCCATGGCATAGGTCACTGTGCCCTGCTCGTCGGTGGTGTAGAGCGGCACTTCCTGGCCCTTGGGGTCGCTGAGTGTCACGTACTTGAAGGTGGCGTCGCCAAAGGCCGGAGCGCCCTTCTGCTTGACATCGAATGTCGGCTCTACGCGGTGGGCCAAGTTGAGCGATGCCACATAGTCGAAGCGTTGCACAATGCCCTTGTCGGTGGTGGCGGAGTCGGTCTTGACGGCCAGCGGATTGCTGGCGTCGATGTTGGGAATGGTGGCGCGGTCGAACACAATCTCGGCGTTTGACGGCACCTCGACACTGGTCACCTTGTACTGCACGGGGGGTACCAGGGCGGCAAACTCGCCTGTGGCGGGGTCGGTGGTGATGGTGATGGTTTTTACGGCATCGTCATCGCCGCCACCCACCTGGGCGGTGCTCTTCACCTGCTTGCTTGCTGCTTCATAGTTGCGAGCGTCGGTGGCGTTTTCGTAGGTGTAGGCGCCACCATTGTCCTTGCGCACCACATTCATGCGGTAGGCATCGCCTGCGCTGAGCTTTATCACGGCCTGGCCAATGTTGGCCTTGCTCTGTGCCAAACCAAGGGGCTTGCCCTTTTCAACGTCGCCACCTGCCACACGGCCGGCTATTACGACTTTGGTCACATCGGTAAAGTTCACCGGCTCTTTATCCACAAAGGTGTAGCGTGTGCCAACGCCCTTGTCGTCGGCAGGGAAACGGCCTGCCGAGGCAAACTCGTGGCCCTGCTTCTTTATCTGTATAAAGTGGTCGCCAATGGGCACACTGATGCTGAAGCGGCCCTCGCTGTCGCTGGTGATGGGCTCGCCGTCCTTATAGCAGATGTTGCCGTCTACGTAGAAGTTGCAACCCTCCACTGGATAGGTGGTGCCTTCGTACAGCACCTGGCCTGTAACGGGGAAGCTTGAGGTATCCTCAAAGTCAACGCCATTGTGGTTGATTGAGTTCTGGCTGACGTAGCGCGAGAGCTTCTGCGGTGTAAAGCTGTGTATGCCCATGCTTGGCACAACCGAGTAGTTGGTGCCGCTGCCGGTAAATGGCACACCTTTTATCACATAGTTGCCCTCGGCATCTGTGCGGCCGTAAATGCTGAATGCATCGTCGGGGGGCACAATAGTGCTGATTTTGTTCGACGACTTGATGGTGCCGTGATGGCCATTGGCCACGCCGCCGGTCTTGCTGTAGTCGTAAGCGGTAGTCTGGTTGGTAATGCCCTCATCGAGCGGCCAGTACAGATAGAGGTCTTTCTCGTCGCCCGAGAGCTGGTGGTCGTAGGTGGCTGTCAACTCGACATCGGTAAGCGCTTTGTTCCACACGCGCACCTCGTCGATGTAGCCGTTAAAGTTGTACTGTGCCTCAACGCCCACACTGGTGCCGAAGGTCAGGTCGTATTGCTTCTTGCTGTTTTCCTTGGGCACGTTCGTGGCCTTGGCCTCAAACTTCTGCATCTTGCCCTTAGCGTCGATGGCGCGCACGGTCCAGTTGGTAGCGCCGTCGGTTGACAGGGCTATGGCATAATAGTTGTTGGGCTCAACCACCACCGTGGTGGGCGTGTCGGCCCACCCATTGAGTTCGGGTGTGGGCAGGCGCAGTTTCAGCTGGTAGGCACCGCTGCTGGTGCGCTCGCCGAACAGTGAGAAGTTGCCCCAAGTGTCAATCAGCATGGGCCTTGCATATTTGGCTGCATTGCCCGACTGCTTAATGTTGTCGTCGAGGCGGAACCATGCCTGTATGGTGAGGGGTACATTGCCTATATACAGGGCCTTGGCCTCATCAACGTTGAGGGGCAGCAAAAGGCCACCGCCCACATTGTCTACACGCAATGAGTAGAACTGCGACTTGGCCTCTGCATCGTCCTTGGCCTGCACCAAATTGACGCGCACGCCCTCAACGGCCGTACCTGTGCCATAGGCTATGCGGCCGGCTATGGTGCCGGTGGCCTGGCAAAAGCCGTTGTCGGTGGCCTCGGCGGTCAGCGTGCTGTTGCCATTACAGTTGATGTACGACGACACGCGGTATTCGTAGTACTGGCCGGGGGCCACATTGTTGTCGTCGAAGGTGTACATCTCCGAGTTGCCCGACACGGTGTGTATGTCGCTCCAGTTGCCCTTGCTGCCAAGCATACGGCGTGCCACCACATAACGGGTGTTGCCCTCAGATATTTGCAGGGCGTTCCAGGTGAGCTTGACGCTGTTGCTGTACAGGCCCTTGCTCACGTTTAACGATGTCACTCGGCTGCTGCCGCTGATGGAGCCTACGGCAATGGGCGACTCAAAGGTCTTGCCAAAGGCTTTCAGCGCAACCTTGAACTCGTAAGAGTCACACACATTCTTGATGCCAGTGTACTCGTATTCGCCCGAGGTGGCATTTACATCAGTGCGGGGCACGCTCACGGGGTTGCTCCACTGGGTTGTGCCGGCCAAACGGCTGTACACAAGGAAACTCTGCTCGCTGTTTCTGAAAGCACCATAGTTCCAGGTCACCACCACGCTCTGCTCTTCAGAACGGGTGTCTACCTTGTCAAATACGAACGACGGCACTATCTTGGTCGTCACTGTGGCCTTGAGGTCGTCTACTATGCCTTCCTTCCACCCGTCCTTTTGGTAGGTGACGATATACACATATTCGGTTTCAAGGCTTGGCACTTCCACCTCGCATTCGTGGGTTTTATAGTCAACGGCAGCGATACGTTTGGCCGAACTTGCTGATTCGCCTTGCTTGTAGCGGTACACCAGCCACTTGTCTTTCTCGCTGCTCAAGCGGGTGTCGCCCTTGGTGTTCCAAGTCAGCTTCACGGTTTTGGTCCACTGTTTGGGTTCTGCGCTCAAATTGCCCGGATACGGGCAACCGGGCACGGTGACTGACCAAATGGTGCCGTTGTTGTAACGTTGGAACACACTGTTCTTGTTGTCGTGGATGGGATCTACCACACTACCCTCGCCAATATTCATCACGGCACTCCATGCGCCCCAATAGTAGATGGTGACGGCTTTGCGGTTGCTGAATGTGCCGTCGAGCGTCTTGGTCACGCTGGTGGCATTGTCGGCCGCATATACCGAACCATACGTAGGTAGGGAAGCATACGAACTTGAATTGTTGAAATAGTAGGTGGGCGCGAAACCCCAGGCTTTCTTATTCGGCAAACCCGAAGCATTGAATGTAATTTTGCCTGCGGCACTGCGCACAAAACTGCCCTTTTTGGTTTGGGACTGGCTGATGGCAGAGCCGGCAGTGAAGCTCAGGAACTTGTTTATGTTGTCGGGGTCGTCGCCATTGTCGTTGTTGTCCCAACAGCCCACAAACCTGAGGCCTTGTATTTTGCCCTTGCCGTCAGAAGTGCCTTCACCCTCGAGCATTTTCTTTGAAGGGTAAAAGCGGGCGTAGACAGTGCGTTTTTTGCCGTTCATCACGTCCCTTACAATGGTAAGGCGGCCATACGCTTCGTTGTGACGCACCAGCTTGTCATGACAACGGGGCATTTCGCCCACCAATATGTCTTTGAGATCGCGGACTGTTATATATCTATTCAGAACTTTAACAGACTTGAATCCAACGAACTCCCTCACATATATCTTGATATTACGCATGGCATCTGGGTCGCCGTTATCCTTGTCGTAGTCCATGTAACGAAATTCGATGTACGGACGTGCCTCGCTCATGGCTATGTCATCAAGACATATTGTGTTGGCTACATCTTTGGGGTCGGTGTTTGCCCTCACCACCTGCGGCACAAGGCCCCAGGTCATGAGCAACACGCCCAACACGAGCAACCACCGGCCCAAAAGGGGCGGAGGTGCTTTCTTCGCTACCCGCTGATGAGGTAATCGTGTAAAGTGTGTGTGCATAATGATAAATGTTTATGAAATTAGTGAATTTGTTTACAAATTTAAGTATTGCCATCGTTTCTATGCAAACGTTTGCCCTGTCTTGTTGTCCGATTGCTCATAAGTAGTTGTCCGATTGGTACCAATCGGACACTTTACCCGTTTTTTGCACCAGAAAGGCCGTTTTTGCGATGAAATGGGGCATTTCTGCGATGAAATGGGCCATTTTTGCACTTTACGCCCCTCATCTGCACGTTTACACGCTTTTTACCTACATCTTACACTTTTTGCCTGCACTGCATTGATTTTCAATGCGTTACGGCGTGTAGGTTACTCTGCACAGTGCCTACACACCTTTGCACTGCCTGCACGGCGGTTGTTCACGCCTTGCACAGGTTGTTTTTTCGACAACAATGGGCAGCAAAAACGCTTGCGGCAGGTAGAATTACCAGTCGGAACAACTGATATTTCTACCTACTGCAAGCGTTATAACGCGCTGGCACAGGTGCCAATATGTTGGGTGCAGATAAGTGCCGTGCAGGCAGTGCAGGGGGGGCAGGATGCACATAGAGCGTGCAGGTAGTGTGCAGAGTTGCCTACACAGCGTAACGCGATGAAAGTCTGCGCAGTACAGACGAAAGTCACTTTTCATTTTATGGGTGGATAGACGCTACTGGAGGACATTACCGTCCTTAAAAGCGCAAACACTAATGGGGGGCGACGCGTCCCGCGTCGGGAAAAATAGCACTAAATAAAAGCTCACAGATAGTACTAATTACACTACTATCTGTGAGCCGTTGCTTTAAAAATCCCGACGCGGGACGCGTCGCCCCCATTAGAGCTAGCGCTTGGTGGTAGCGCTTAATGCTGGTGCTTGAGCAGCTGCTTGAATCCGTTCGCATATTTACATGTTACCAGACAACAATATACCTTCTGCACATCACCGAGCACAGCTCGCTACGCCCTCTGCCCGTCACGCCACTCGCGGGGCGTCATGCCCGTGCGGTCGCTGAATATCTTGTATAACTGGCTGCGCGATGTAAAGCCACAGGCCGATGATACACTCTCGATGGTGTACTCGGGGTGGGCCTTGATGAGTCCTGCGCCTCCTTGAATCTTATGTCGCTCAGCCAAATGCGGAAGGTGGTGTGCAAATGCTGGTCGAAATAGATGCTGAGGGTGCGGCGCACCACACCTATGCTCTGTGAGAGTTTGACCATGTTGACGGTGGTGTCGCAAAAGTTCTTTTCGGCACACCATGCAGCAAGGGCGGCCTCAACAATACGCACCATTTCGGGTGATAACGGCTCAGGAACTTTGTTTGATGCAGACTCATCGGCGTCACCATCGGCGTCCACATCGGTCAGCACCTCATCGATGGGGGCAAGGTTGTAGCCCATGGCCACAAAGTTCAGGTTGAAGATGACGGCGGAGAACAGCACAGCCGGCCCTATAACAAAGAGCAACGGACGCCACATGATGGCACCCACGAGCGCAAGCGAGGTGCAGCAAAACAGCAGGTAGCCTGCCCACGTGTAGCGCACATAGGGCATGATGTCGCCACCCGTTTCGGCCTCTACCCTACTCCTGTTGCGGTGTATCTCGCTGAGCGGTATGACGATGCTCGTGAGCATGGACACCAAATAGAGGGTGTGCAACACCATTTGCTCATAGGGCATGTACAGACTGTTGCGCCTCAGCCACCCGCTGCCAAATGCAACGAATGTGGCCACAAGCAATATGCCAAACAACAGGTCGTAGCGACGGCGCCGACGCTTTTCGCACTCGAGGTTGAGTATGGAATGGGCCACCAGGAAGGTGGCGGGGGTGTAGAACAGTATGTTTACTATCGTGCCGGCATCGTCGCTGTGGGCTCTGAAGCCGCAGGCCATTTGCAGGCCGTAGTGTATCATCAGCAGCACGGCGGCGGCCACGAGCGACCAGCGCGATTTTTCGTACTGGCGGTTGACTACGGACACCTGAAAGCGTGACACGACAAGCACGAGTGTTTGCATGGCAAACACTAACAGGCAGGTGTATTGTAAGAGATATAATGATGACATTTATTGATTGTTAAGTAAGTGCCTGACAAATGGAGGCACTGCCCTTTCGGACACTGCAAAGTTAACCACATTTTTGCCGATATTCCAAGAATATATAGATATTTTCAGAATTGGTGCTTGTAAGCGGGCTCTCGGAATGGGGAGATTAGAGCCAATTATTGCTATTCTGTGAAACGTAAACAGGCGGAACGGACCATGCACCGAACGCTAACACAATACGGTCTGCATGGGATGCTTACCATTAAACAACCTACATGCTAATCAAATAAAAACGGAATCTCTTTCGCTAGAGATTCCGTTAGTTATGGTATAAGAGCCACAGGTGCTTGGACACACCTGCGGACTTGTGAGCGTGGTATTACTCAGCCTTTGCTTCTTCAGCAGGGGCTTCTGTAGCTTCAGTTGCAGGAGTTTCAGCTGCGGGAGTTGCGACCTTCTTGCTACGACGAGTACGAGTTGCTTTCTTCTTGGTCTTGGCCATGTTCTCATCGAAGTCTACAAGTTCGATGAAACACATCTCAGAAGCATCACTAGCACGGAAGCCAGTCTTGATGATACGAGTATAGCCACCAGGACGATCGAGAACCTTAGCGCGAACTTCGCGGAAAAGTTCAGTTACGGCAAACTTGTCTTGAAGATAGCTGAACACTACACGACGAGAGTTCATCGTATCGTCCTTGCTCTTAGTGATCAGGGGCTCAACGTACTTCTTCAGCGCCTTAGCCTTGGCCAGAGTCGTAGTGATTCTTTTGTGCTTGATCAAAGAGCAAGCCATGTTGGAGAGCATGGCACTTCTATGAGAAGCAGTACGGCTCAGATGGTTGAATTTCTTATTGTGTCTCATTTCAGATATTAATCTTTATCTAATTTATACTTAGAAATGTCAGTTCCAAACGATAGATTCTGACTCTCGAGCAAATCATCAAGCTCAGTGAGCGATTTCTTACCGAAGTTGCGGAACTTCAAGAGGTCGTTCTTATTGTATTGAACAAGCTCGCCAAGGGTCTCTACATCGGCTGCCTTCAAACAGTTGAGTGCACGAACTGAAAGGTTCAGGTCGGTCAACTTCGTCTTGAGCAACTGACGCATGTGGAGAACTTCTTCGTCGAACTCTTCGTTCTCCTCATCTGCCTTATCCTCCATAGTAATCTTCTCGTCTGAGAAGAGCATGAAGTGGTAAATAAGAATCTTTGCGGCCTCTTTAAGGGCTTCTCTCGGGTGAATGGAACCGTCCGTTGTGATTTCAAGCACAAGCTTGTCGTAGTCTGTCTTCTGCTCTACGCGGAAAGGCTCAACTGCATACTTCACATTACGGATAGGAGTGTAAATAGAGTCGATAGCAATCTCGTGGATGTCCTGGCAGAACTCACGATTCTCATCAGCGGGAACGTAACCTCTACCCTTGTTAATCGAGATTGTTATCTGCATCGTGGCTTTAGAATCTAAGTGACAAATCACTAATTCAGGATTTAACACTTCAAATCCATTGAGAAACTTACTGATATCACCAGCCTTAAACTCAGTAGAGTTAGAGATGGTGATAGTAGCCTTCTCTGTTTCGTATTCATCTACAATCTGCTTGAAACGAACTTGCTTCAAGTTGAGTATAATGTTGGTCACGTCTTCCTTTACACCGGGTACGGTGGCAAATTCGTGTTCAACACCCTCTATCTTGATAGTGTTGATAGCGAAGCCCTCGAGCGATGAAAGAAGGATACGACGCAATGCATTTCCGACAGTAGTGCCGAAACCAGGCTCCAAAGGACGAAACTCAAATTTTCCGTACTTGGGGTCGTTTTCCAACATTATTACTTTGTCAGGTTTTTGAAATGCTAATATCGCCATGAATGTAAGGGAATTATTGATTAGTTTTTAGAGTACAACTCGACGATCAACTGCTCCTTGATGTTCTCAGGGATGTCAGCACGTTCGGGCTTGTGAAGGAGCTTACCGCTCTTAGAAGTCTCATCCCATTCAATCCAAGGATACTTGCTGTGGTTGAAGCCTGCCAATGAATCTGCAATTACTTCAAGGGACTTTGACTTTTCACGAACTGCTACGATCTGACCAGGCTTAACGCTATAAGAAGCGATGTTTACCACACGACCGTCAACAGTGATGTGCTTGTGATTGACGAGCTGACGAGCAGCAGCACGAGTAGGAGCAATACCGAGACGGTATACTACATTGTCGAGACGGCACTCGAGGCTCTGGAGAAGAATCTCACCGGTGATACCTGATGCAGAAGCGGCCTTATCAAAAAGGTTACGGAACTGCTTCTCGAGCACACCGTATGTGTACTTAGCCTTCTGCTTCTCTGCGAGCATGATACCATATTCAGAAGTCTTGCGACGACGATTGTTGCCATGCTGGCCAGGAGGGAAGTTGCGCTTTGCCAACACTTTGTCGGCACCGAAGATAGCCTCACCAAACTTACGGGCGATACGAGACTTAGGGCCAATATATCTTGCCATTGTATTCTTATTTCTTTTACTGTAAAACTAAGTGTGTTATACTCTTCTGCGCTTCGGAGGACGACAGCCATTGTGAGGAAGCGGAGTAACATCGATAATCTCAGTTACTGCGATACCAGCACCGTGGATAGCACGGATAGCCGATTCACGACCATTACCGGGACCCTTAACATAAGCCTTCACCTTGCGAAGACCGAGGTCATAAGCTACTTTGGCGCAATCCTGAGCGGCCATTTGGGCAGCGTAAGGAGTGTTCTTCTTAGAACCGCGGAAGCCCATCTTACCGGCAGAAGACCAAGAAATAATCTGGCCCTCGCTATTTGCAAGAGACACAATGATATTGTTGAAAGAGCTGTGAACATGAAGCTGACCCATAGCGTCAACCTTCACATTTCTCTTTTTTGCTGCAACTGTTTTCTTTGCCATATTTATTTATTATTTAGTAGCTTTCTTCTTGTTAGCAACGGTCTTCTTGCGACCCTTGCGAGTACGAGCATTGTTCTTTGTGCTTTGGCCACGTACGGGGAGTCCGTTACGATGACGAACACCACGATAGCAACCGATATCCATCAGGCGCTTGATGTTCAGCTGAATCTCAGAGCGAAGGTCACCTTCTACCTTGTAACCAGCAGCAATGATCTCACGAATCTTACCTGCCTGGTCGTCAGTCCAGTCCTTCACTTTGATATCTCTGTCAATGCCGGCTTCGTCCAAGATTTTTGCCGAGCTACTACGACCTATACCGTAGATGTAGGTCAGGGCGATCTCACCACGCTTGTTCTGAGGGAGGTCTACACCAACAATTCTTATTGCCATATTTAATTTTATTTATTGCGGAACTTGGTTAACCCTGACGCATTTTGAACTTAGGGTTCTTCTTGTTAATCACAAACAGACGGCCTTTACGACGTACAATCTTGCAATCTGCAGACCGTTTCTTTAATGATGCTCTTGTTTTCATTATGTTTTGTTTATTTGTATCTGAACACAATTCTTCCTTTCGAAAGATCATACGGACTCATTTCTACTTTCACCTTATCGCCTGGCAATATCTTAATATAATGCATACGCATCTTTCCAGATATATGAGCAGTGATTTCGTGCCCGTTCTCTAATTCTACACGGAACATAGCATTGCTCAATGCTTCAACGATCGTCCCGTCTTGTTCGATAGCAGCTTCCTTTGCCATATTATTTTTTTTGACTTTCTACTTCTTCTATTTCCTTAAACGATGACATGATGTCGGCCTTGCCATGATGAATCGCGATGGTATGCTCAAAATGAGCTGCTGGCTTGCCGTCACGCGTTATCACGCCCCAACGATCTTCGAGCATGGCTAATTCTGGACTGCCCATCGTAATCATTGGCTCTATAGCTATACAGAGACCATTCTTAATCTGCTTACCACTTCCGCGGTTACCATAATTGGGCACTTGAGGATCCTCATGCATCTCATGTCCGATGCCATGACCCACAAACTCACGCACAACTCCATAACCATGCTCTTCGCAATGGTGCTGGACAGCGTAACCAATGTCACCCAAGCGATGACCCGCAACGGCTTGTTCGATACCTTTGTAAAGCGACTCCTTCGTAATGCGTAGAAGTTCTTTCACCTCAGGCTTGACCTCACCCACACAAAATGTATAGCAAGAATCACCACAAAAGCCGTCAATGTGCGTTCCGCAATCAACTGAAAGAATATCACCATCACGCAGCGGAATATCATTGGGAATACCATGTACTACTACATTATTTACAGAAGTACAAATGGAAGCGGGGAAAGGTCCCCCGAAAGGATTGGGGAAGCCCTTAAAAGTAGGCTCCGCACCATGATCTCTTATAAATTGTTCAGCCAAGGTGTCCAACTGGCGGGTTGTAACACCCGGCTCAACAATTTTTGCTATTTCCGTGAGCGTTGCACTTACCAATAAGTTGGCCTTGCGCAAGAGCTCTATCTCATCATCGGTCTTCAGATAAATCATTCAGAAGTCTTAATAAGCTGCTACCTTCGTTGAACGTGTGCGGACATGTCCAGAATTGAGCAATCCGTCGTAGTGGCGAACCAACAAGTGGCTCTCAATCTGCTGTAGCGTATCCAAAACAACACCAACTAGAATCAACAGAGATGTACCTCCGAAGAACTGAGCAAATTCCTGCTTCACACCAAAAATACCAGCAAAAGCAGGCATAATGGCAATGAGAGCAATGAATAGCGAACCAGGGAATGTGATGCGAGACATCACATCATCCAAATAGTCAGCGGTTGGCTTACCAGGCTTAACACCTGGGATAAAGCCATTGTTTCGCTTCATATCTTCTGCCATCTGAACAGGGTTCAAAGTGATAGCAGTATAGAAGTAAGTAAATGCTACAATCAGTATGACGAACACTACATTATAAAGGACACTCGTATGATCCAAGAACTGCTGCAGTACCCAACTTCCACCATCTTTTGAAATGGTTTGGGCAAGAGTCAGGGGGATGAACATGATAGCTTGGGCGAAAATGATAGGCATCACATTAGCTGCAAAAAGCTTGAGGGGAATGTACTGACGTGCACCACCCACAGCGCGATTACCTTCTACACGCTGAGCATACTGTACAGGCACCTTGCGTGTTGCCTTCACCAACATGATAGCTAAAGCCATCACAAATAGTAAAGCAACAATCTCAAAGAGGAACTTGATAAGTCCACCACCTTCAGCACCATTGTATGCTGTTACAAACTCCTGAACAAAGGCTACCGGCATACGAGCAATGATACCAATCATAATGATTAGTGACACACCGTTGCCTACGCCTTTATCAGTTATTCTTTCGCCAAGCCACAGGATAAACATACTACCTGCCGCAAGGATAATCGTAGACGATAACATGAACCAAAATCCGTCTCCAACAAGGAATGCACCTGAACCTGCAGTTTGTGCCTTCAAGTTGATTAAATATGTCGGAGCCTGGAAAAGCAAAATTGCTAATGTCAACCAACGAGTGATTTGATTAATCTTTCTGCGGCCACTCTCGCCCTCACGCTGCATCTTTTGGAAATAAGGTACAGCTATTGCAAGGAGCTGAATGACGATCGATGCTGAAATGTACGGCATGATACCCAAAGCGAATACCGAGGCATTTGAGAAGGCACCACCCGAGAACATATTCAACAAAGACATCAAGCCCTCACTCGTCTGACTCTGCAAAGCCTGCAAGCGAGCAGGATCGATGCCAGGAAGCACCACAAAAGAGCCAAAGCGATAAATAGCAATAAAGAGAATCGTTATGAGAAGACGCGTACGCAAATCCTCAATTCTCCAAATGTTCTTGATGGTCTCGATTATTTTTTTCATCGAAGTAAGATTGATTAGATTTTAGTAGCTGTGCCACCTACTGCAGTAATAGCAGCTTCGGCAGACTTGGAGAATGCATGAGCCTCAAGAGTCAACTTTGCTTTGAGTTCACCATTACCAAGAATCTTCACCAACTGGCTAGAAGAAATGAAACCGGCTGCGTGGAGTTCTGCCACACCAATCTTCTCAAGGCCCTTAGCTTCTGCCAAAGCCTGAATAGTAGAAAGGTTGATAGCCTTGTATTCTACGCGGTTAATGTTCTTGAAACCGAACTTGGGAAGACGACGCTGCAAAGGCATCTGACCACCTTCAAATCCAATCTTCTTGCTATAACCAGAACGCTGCTTTGCACCCTTGTGACCACGAGTAGAAGTACCGCCCATACCTGAACCAGGACCGCGGCCGATACGCTTACGTGAATGAGTAGCACCATTAGCAGGCTTTAAAGTATGTAATTTCATAAAGCTTCGTTGTTTTGAATATTATTCTACGACCGTTACTAAGTGGTGTACCTTGCGAATCATACCACGAATGATAGGAGTATCTTCCTTCTCTACGATATGATTCAATTTGGTCAGACCCAGTGCGTCAAGCGTGCGCTTTTGGTCTATGGGAGCACCGATACGGCTCTTCGTCTGTTGTATCTTAATCGTTGCCATATTTCTTTATCCTCTGAATACTTTTTCCAAAGATACACCACGGTGCTGAGCAACCGTACGTGCATCACGCATTTCACTCAAAGCTAAAATTGTAGCCTTTACGAGGTTGTGGGGGTTAGAAGAACCCTTTGACTTGGCCAAAACGTCCTTCACACCTACGCTCTCGAGCACGGCACGCATAGCGCCACCGGCTACAACTCCAGTACCTTCAGAAGCGGGGAGGATAAGAACCTCAGCACCACCGAAGCGAGCAGATTGCTCGTGGGGTACAGTACCCTTGAGAACGGGAACCTTAATCAAATTCTTCTTAGCTGCCTCAACGCCCTTGGCAATAGCAGCTGTAACTTCACCTGCCTTACCAAGACCGTAACCAATGACACCCTTACCATCACCAACTACTACAATAGCAGCGAAAGTGAAAGTACGGCCACCCTTGGTAACCTTGACAACACGATTGATAGCAACCAGTCTATCCTTTAACTCTTCTGTATTTACGTTTACTCTGTTTGCCATAATCTTATTTAGAATTTAAGTCCACCTTTACGGGCACCATCTGCTACTTCCTTTACACGGCCATGGTAGAGGTAACCGTTACGGTCGAATACAACCTCAGTAATACCTGCGGCAATAGCCTTTGCAGCTACAGCCTCACCAACCTTGGCAGCCTGCTCTTTCTTAGGCATAGTCTCCATGCCAAGAGAAGAAGCAGCAACGAGAGTTGAAGAAGTCTCGTCGTTAATGATTTGTACGTAGATCTGCTTGTTGCTGCGGAATACAGTCAAGCGAGGACGGGCAGCCGTACCAGAAATCTTATTACGAACCCGATATTTGATTTTTACGCGTCTTTGTTCTTTTTTCGTAGTCATAATCTTAGAGATTTAAATTACTTTGCACCAGCAGACTTACCAGACTTACGACGAATCTGTTCGCCTACATAGAGGATACCCTTACCCTTGTAAGGTTCAGGCTTGCGGAAAGAACGGATTTTAGCGCATACAAGACCGAGCAACTGCTTATCGCAGCTTTCGAGCGAAATGTACGGGTTCTTGTTTCTTTCAGACTTCGTCTCAACCTTGATCTCAGCGGGAACCTGAAGGAAGATAGCATGGGTATAACCCAAGTTGAACTCAATGAGGTTACCCTGGTTTGAAACACGATAACCTACACCTACGAGTTCCATTTCCTTCTTGTAACCTTCGCTCACACCAACTACCATATTGTTGACAAGAGCACGATAGAGGCCATGGAAAGCCTGCTTCTGCTTTTGCTCAACGGTATCGTTAGCTTCGTCGATAGCGAAAGTAATCTCGTTGTTTTCGATTGTGACGATGATGGAAGGATCAACAGCCTGGCTGAGCTCACCCTTCGGTCCTTTTACAGACACTACATTATCCTTCAGGGTAACTGTTACACCTGCAGGGATGTTAATCGGCAATTTACCTATTCTAGACATTTTGTTCCTCCTATTTATTAGTATACGTAGCAAAGAACTTCACCACCGATCTTGAGATCGGCAGCCTCCTTGTTGGTCATTACGCCCTTTGAAGTAGAGATGATGGCGATACCAAGTCCGTTGATTACACGGGGCATTTCACGATAGCCAGTGTACTTACGCATACCGGGCTTAGAAACGCGAGTGAGGCTCTTGATAGCGTTCACCTTGCTCTGGGGATTGTACTTGAGGGCGATTTTGATGGTACCTTGAGGACCATCTTCCTCAAACTTGTAGTTGAGGATGTAACCCTGATCGAAGAGGATCTTAGTGATATCCTTCTTCAAGTTTGACGCAGGCACTTCAACCACACGGTGCTTTGCCTGGATAGCATTACGCAAACGCGTAAGGAAATCTGCTATAGGATCAGTCATTTGTTTGAATTGTTTAATTAATCGGGACTTTCCCGACAATATTAAATAATAGAGAATTAGTTCTTTACTAGTAATTACCAGCTAGCCTTCTTTACGCCGGGAATCAGACCGTTAGAAGCCATTTCGCGGAATTGGATACGAGAGAGACCAAAGAGGCGGATGTAACCTTTGGGACGACCCGTAATCTTGCAGCGATTGTGCAGACGGATAGGATTGGCGTTGCGAGGGATCTTTTGGAGCTTACGAGCTGCCTCGTAAGCTTCCACGGGATCATTCGACTTATTGACAATTTCCTTGAGCGCTGCACGCTTGGCGGCGTACTTAGCGACGAGCTTGGCACGCTTTACCTCACGTGCCTTCATTGACTCTTTTGCCATAGTTTCGAATTAGTTTTTAGCGTTTTTGAAAGGAAGACCAAATTCCTTGAGGAGAGCATAGCCCTCTTCATCGGTAGGAGCAGAAGTCACGAAAGTGATGTTCATACCGAGGATGCGGTCGATAGTATCGATGTTGATTTCAGGGAAGATAATCTGTTCCTGAATACCGAGCGTGTAGTTGCCACGTCCGTCGAACTTGCTTTCGATGCCCTTGAAGTCGCGAATACGAGGGAGAGCTACACGAACGAGCTTCTCGAGGAATTCGTACATACGCTCACGACGGAGGGTTACCATAACGCCGATAGGCATTTTCTTACGGAGTTTGAAGTTAGCAACGTCCTTTTTAGAAACAGTAGCTACGGCTTTCTGTCCAGTGATGGCGGTAAGTTCGTTGATGGCTACGTCGATGATTTTCTTATCGGCAACTGCCATACCAAGACCCTGGTTGATAACAATCTTCTTCAGTGCGGGGATTTGCATTGATGAAGAATAGTTGAATTGCTTCATCAGAGCCGGGGCAATGCGCTCTGCATATTCCTTTTTAAGTTGTGCTGTATTCATTACTTAATCTCCTCTCCTGATTTTTTAGCGAAACGTACCAACTTGCCTTCATCGTTCTTGCGACGACCGATTCGAGTGGGCTTGCCAGTCTTGGGGTCAACTACGTTCAGATTAGAAATGTGAATGGGAGCCTCCATCTTAACGATGCCACCCTGAGGGTTCTTTGCGCTCGGCTTCTGGCTCTTTGACACCATGTTAATGCCTTCAACGATAGCACGTTGCTTTTCAACGAGGACCTTAACGACCTTGCCAGTCTTGCCCTTGTCTTCACCGGCATTTACATAAACGGTGTCGCCTTTTTTGATATGTAACTTACTCATTACTTTCTTTGAAATCTTGATTAAAGTACTTCAGGTGCCAAAGATACGACCTTCATGTTGACAGCGCGGAGTTCACGAGCCACGGGGCCGAAGATACGGCTACCTCTCAGTTCACCTGCATTGTTGAGCAATACGCAAGCATTGTCATCAAAGCGGATGTAAGAACCGTCAGCACGACGGATTTCTTTTTTGGTACGTACGATCAAAGCCTTTGATACGGCACCTTTCTTAATATCGCTTGACGGGATGACGTTCTTTACAGAAACGACAATCACATCACCGACTGAAGCGTAACGACGCTTAGTACCACCGAGAACGCGGATGCAGAGAGCTTCGCGTGCGCCGCTGTTGTCGGCAACTGTCAATCTTGATTCTGCTTGTATCATAATTATTTAGCTCTTTCTACAATTTCAACAACTCTCCAACGCTTAGTTTTGCTCAAGGGGCGGGTTTCCATGATGAGCACGGTATCTCCGACGTTGCAGTCGTTCTTCTCATCGTGAGCGTGATACTTTTTCGTTTTGGAGACGAATTTACCATAAATGGGGTGCTTTTCCTTGAACTTAGCAGCGACAACAATGGTTTTATCCATTTTGTTGCTGATAACGACACCCTGTCTTGTTTTTCTTAAGTTTCTAGCTTCCATCTGGACCATTATTACTTGTTAAGTTCGATTTCTCTCAACACTGTCTTCATCTGTGCGATGGTGCGACGAGCAGCCTTGATCTGTGAAGGATTTGCCAGAGGAGAGATGCTGTGATTGAGCAGCAGCTGATTGTAATTAGCAACCTCTTCAGCGATGCGTTGTGAAAGCTCTGCTGCGGGGATTTGGCGGATTTCTGAAATCTTCATGATTAGGCGTTTTTGTCGTAGTCGTGTCTTACAACGAATTTAGTAGTAACGGGAAGCTTCTGTGCTGCAAGGCGGAGAGCCTCTTTTGCAACCTCGAAGGGAACACCTTCAATTTCGAAGATGATTCGACCCGGTGTGATAGGGAATACGTATCCTACGGGATCACCTTTACCTTTACCCATACGTACATCAGCAGGCTTTTTGGTGATAGGTTTGTCGGGGAAGATACGAATCCAGCTCTGTCCTTCACGCTGCATGTAGCGTGTCATAGCGACACGAGCGGCTTCGATTTGACGACCAGTGAGCCAGTGCGTGTCGAGGCTCTTGATGCCGAAGCTACCAAAAGCGAGTTGGTTGCCACGCTGAGCGTTACCTTTGCAGCGGCCCTTTTGCGGTCTTCTGTATTTTGTTCTTTTGGGTTGTAACATAATACTCTAACTGAAAATCTGATTAGCGGTTGTTGTTTCTCTTGTTGCGGAACTTGCGGCCACCATTGTAGTTATTGCCACGTGATTCCTTCTCCTGAGTGAAGTTAGGAGCGAGGTCGCGCTTTCCATAAACTTCGCCACGGCAGATCCATACTTTGATACCGAGAAGTCCCACCTTTGTGAGTGCTTCGCACTGGCAGTAGTCGATATCAGCACGGAGGGTGTGGAGAGGAGTACGTCCTTCTTTGAACATTTCCTTACGTGCCATTTCAGCACCATTGAGACGTCCGCAGATCTGAACCTTGATACCTTCAGCACCCATACGCATAGCGTTGGCAATAGCCATCTTGATTGCGCGACGATAGGCAATTTTGCCTTCTACTTGTCGTGCGATGCTCTTGCCCACGATGTTGGCGTCGAGGTCGGGCTTCTTCACCTCAAAGATATTGATTTGAACATCCTTATCGGTGATTTTCTTCAGTTCTTCCTTGAGTTTGTCTACTTCAGCGCCACCCTTACCGATGATAAGTCCTGGACGTGATGTACAAACTGTGATGGTGATGATTTTCGGTGTACGTTCAATTACGATACGAGATACGCTAGCCTTTGCCAAGCGTGCGTCGAGATACTTACGGATTTTGCTGTCTTCGAGAATATTGTCACCGAAGTTACGGCCACCGAACCAGTTAGAATCCCAACCGCGTACGATACCAAGTCGGTTACTTATCGGATTTACTTTCTGTCCCATATCGATTAGTCATTTGTTTTAGTACCCACGAACAGAGTTACGTGGTTTGAACGTTTACGAATTCTATAACCTCTTCCCTGCGGAGCGGGGCGCATGCGCTTGAGCGTTACGCCTTCATCAACGAAAATTTTGGTTATAAACAATTCGCCATCTTCAGCCTTGCGATCGTTCTTCTGTTCCCAGTTAGCGATTGCGGAACGCAATAACTTTTCGAGTACTTCAGAAGCAGCCTTCTTAGAGAACTTGAGTGTGCCGAGGGCGCGATTCACCTCCATGCCACGAACCATGTCTACTACGTAGCGCATTTTACGGGGTGAGGAGGGAACATTCTGCAGCTTTGCAAAATATTGGGTCTTCAGGGCTTCTTTTCTTTTTTCAGCCGCTAATCTTTTTCTTGCTCCCATTATTTAATTATTCTTTTTTGTTTCTGGATTGAAAGGTCCTGCTTATTTTTTCTTGTTACCAGCATGACCGCCGAACTTGCGGGTGGGTGCGAACTCACCGAGCTTGTGGCCTACCATGTTTTCAGTAACATAAACAGGAATGAATTTGTTTCCGTTGTGAACTGCAATGGTATGACCAACGAAGTCTGGCGATATCACTGAAGCTCTGGCCCATGTCTTCACCACGTTTTTCTTACCGCTTTCGTTCATGGCAAGAACTTTCTTTTCAAGAGAGACTGCGATGTACGGGCCTTTTTTTAGAGAACGACTCATAAATTCTTCTTTGTTTTAGTGCTTGTTACTTTTTACGTCTTTCGATAATGTACTTGTTTGACTGCTTCTTAGGAGCTCTTGTCTTCAAGCCCTTAGCATACAAACCAGTACGTGAGCGCGGGTGTCCACCACTCTGACGGCCTTCACCACCACCCATGGGGTGATCAACAGGGTTCATTACAACACCACGGTTGTGCGGACGACGTCCCAACCAGCGTGAGCGACCTGCCTTACCTGAAGATTCGAGAGCATGATCTGAGTTACCTACGCTACCGATAGTAGCTTTACAAGCACTGAGGATTTGGCGAGTTTCACCTGAAGGCAATTTGATTACGCAATACTTACCTTCACGTGAAGTAAGCTGTGCGAAATTACCAGCAGAGCGAACGAGCAGAGCGCCCTGTCCAGGACGGAGCTCGATGTTGTGGATCACGGTACCTACGGGGATGTTCTGCAAAGGAAGTGCATTACCAACTTCGGGAGCAGCTTCAGCACCAGACATGATTTGATCGCCAACCTTCAATCCATTAGGAGCGATGATATAACGTTTTTCACCATCAGCATAGAAGAGCAATGCGATACGAGCCGAACGGTTAGGATCGTACTCAATAGTCTTCACAACTGCGGGTACACCGTCTTTCTCACGCTTAAAATCGATAAAGCGGAACTTTCTCTTGTGACCGCCACCGAGATAACGCATGGTCATCTTACCAGTGTTGTTGCGACCGCCAGATACGCGCTTACCGTAAACGAGAGATTTTTCTGGTACGGATGCAGTAATTTCTTCGAACGTACCAATAATTTTGTGTCTCTGCCCCGGTGTAGTGGGCTTAAATTTACGTACTGCCATTATTTATTTAGATATTGCTATAGAAATCGATGGTTTCACCCTCTTTGAGAGTTACGATAGCTTTCTTGAAAGCGTTGCTGCGACCACGTACGAGGCCTGCTTTTGTGTAGCGAGCCTTAGTCTTACCAGCATACTTGATAGTGTTTACGCTTACTACGCTCACGTTGTAAGTTGCCTCAACTTCTGCCTTAATCTGAAGTTTGTTAGCTTCAGGACGCACGATGAAGCTGAATTGGTTCAGCTTTTCTGTCAGGGTGTTGGCCTTTTCAGACACGAGCGGTTTGATAATATATGCCATTTTCTGTGCTTTTTTACTTTGTTAAGACATCTTCGATCGTTGAGAGAGCAGATTCAGTAACAACCATGGCACCTGCGTTGAGCACGCCGTAAGTATTGATATCTGAAGCTTTTGCAACCTTAGCGTTCTGTATATTGCGTGCTGACAAATATACGTTTTTATTTGCTTCGTTGAGAACGAAAAGCACCTTTTTATCAGAAACATTAAGATTATTTACGATTTCAACAAAAGCCTTTGTCTTAGGAGCTTCTAAGTTGAAGTCTTCTACTACAACGATTGCACCTTCTTGAGCCTTGTAGCTAAGTGCACTACGACGTGCAAGTGCCTTCATTTTCTTGTTGAGCTTGAAGCTATAATTACGAGGCTTGGGACCGAACACGCGTGCACCGCCTACGAGTACGGGTGAGTTGATATCACCGCGACGAGCGCCGCCGCCACCTTTCTGACGACCGAGCTTGCGGGTTGAACCGCTCATCTCGCTTCTTTCTTTCGACTTAGCCGTACCCTGACGCTGAGCAGCAAGATACTGCTTTACATCGAGGTAAATTACGTGGTCGTTCGGCTCAATGCCAAATACACTGTCATTCAGTGTTACCTTGCGGCCGGTATCTTCACCTTTGATATTGAATACACTAACTTCCATTGCTTACTTCTCGATAATTACGATTGAACCTTTGCAACCTGGAACAGAACCCTTGATAATGAGAAGGTTGTGTTCGGGGACTACCTTTAATACTTTCAAGTTTTGCGTAGTTACACGGTCGCCACCCATTTGGCCACCCATGCGCATTCCCTTGAATACCTTGGCGGGGTAAGAACAAGCACCGATTGAACCGGGCTTACGCAGACGGTCATCTTGACCGTGAGTGCTCTGACCTACACCACCGAAACCGTGACGCTTCACAACGCCCTGGAATCCCTTACCCTTTGAGGTACCTACTACATCAACATACTGAGTGTCGTTGAAGAGTTCCACCGTAAGAGTATCACCCAGGTTGAGTTCCTGATCAAAGCCCTTGAATTCTGCCAAGTGGCGTTTGGGGGTAACACCAGCCTTCTTGAAGTGTCCCATGAGAGGAGCTGAAGTATTCTTCTCCTTAGCCTCCTGGAAACCAAGCTGCACGGCTGCATAGCCATCTTTCTCGACGGTCTTAATCTGCGTTACCACGCAAGGACCAACTTCGATAACAGTGCATGGTACATTCTGACCCTCGGCACTGAATACGGATGTCATTCCGATTTTTTTTCCTAATAATCCTGGCATTTCAGTATTATGAAAATGATATGAAAATTGTTTTATGTTCCGTCGCCCATATTGATATTCCAAATACGGGTCGGAGGGTTATTGCTAACCTGGAGCCCGTAAGCTCCTCTAAACAAAGCAGTTATCTTACGTTTCCTACTTTCGGAGTGCAAAGTTACAACTTTTCTCTTATATACCAAGAGTCTGAAAGTGCCTTTTCTCCAAAATCCGCTATAAAACTTCATTTTTATAATTATTTATTTTTTATATATTCATTTTGTTATCTATGGATTACATTAAAAAGTTATCCTTGTAACAGTATCGTATGTGTGGCAGAATATGCTATTCGAATAGATTCTATACTTAAAGAGGACACTGCAACACACTGGTTAAACAACGACTATCAAAGTTTCAGATTCTGCCCACTCAAGTTAAAAGCGAAACCTGAACAAATTGAAAAATAGACTTGTCTATACAGATAATTTATTGCAACTTTGCGATAGTTTGCTTGAAAATAGGAATATACGACCTTACAAGTAAGTATGCACTCTGCATGTATTGCTAGAAAACCCTTATCGACAGAAAATCTCCTAATGTATCTGAATACCAACAGGCGGTTCTTCACCGAAACGACACCTCTTTATTAATTATGCAAAACACCTCTCAAAATCCCAAATCATTTTCATCAAATGACATTGGATGTAGCGCACTTCTTATACTGCTCATCACAATTGTTCTGACCTGTTATATTGGATGGGAAGATCATCCCATAATCTGCACATTGATTAGCATTATTGCTGCTTTTCTTTTCATTGGAATGTGGGTCTACCCGTCTAATTCTTCATCAGATGCAAAAGACTGTTCTGCTTCTCAAAAGCCTTCTCCACTGCTCAATCCTAACCCCCGTCCCGTACCCCTCAGCCACAAACGTTCGATTTGCGACATCGGTCCAGCTGAGTTTGACTTAGTACAATCTGAGGGGCGTCGGCTCTACGATTTTTTAGAGCACACATTCCAACGCTCCGACGTGCGCAAATGGCTCGATCGGGTGATGAACCTACTCAATGAAGATAGAACTCCTTGTAACTTTGAGTGGAAAAAGAAAATGACCATCTTTGCCGACATTAAGCGTGCTTATAATGGCCTTGGGCATGACTATCCCTCCGACGATCCAGAAAGCATGGGGCTTACTTTTTTTGTGACCTACTATCTCGATGAGAAGCACACGATATGGGAGTATCAAGATCGAGCTACATTGAGAGAGCTGCAAGATGATCTGAGCGAATTGCTTAATGATGCCGACAGAATAAATGATGCATCAAGCTGTGGTAAGGATGTGTTTTATCTCGAATATATATTGGGATTGTGCAACAAAGATTTAGTTACACAATACATCACGCTGCTCTATCGTTTCACTTCGGCCACTGCGAAAGCCGATGGCACGGTAAGCCCGCAAGAAGCAGAATGGCTCACTACGATAGCCCAAAAGAATTTCTCCATCGACACATCCGATTTGGAAGGATTTCAAGATGCGAAAGCCACGGATAACGATCCGTTAGCACCGAAATCGGTCTTAATGGAACAGATAAAGACAGCCGAGGAGGAACTCGACGGTCTCATAGGATTGCAAGAAGTGAAAGAGGATGTGAAGCGTCTCTCTAACTTTGTGCGTATTCAGCAAGAACGCGAAAAACGGGGAATGAAGACCACTTCGGTATCGTACCACTGTGTGTTTACTGGCAATCCGGGTACGGGCAAGACCACAGTGGCACGCATCGTGGCACGTATATATAAGGAAATGGGGATTCTCAAGAAGGGACAACTCATCGAGACAGATCGTTCGGGGCTTGTAGCAGAGTACGTGGGACAAACGGCGGTAAAGACGAATAAGGTAGTGGATAGCGCGCTCGATGGTGTGCTTTTCATCGACGAAGCATATTCGCTAGTGCAAGGTAGCAAGCAAGACTATGGTATGGAAGCCATCGCCACGCTGCTCAAGCGCATGGAGGACGACCGAAGTCGACTTGTAGTGATTCTTGCGGGCTATGAGGAAGAGATGCATACGTTTATCGAGGCGAATCCTGGATTGCAAAGCCGATTCAATCGATACATTCATTTCGATGACTATTCGGCCGAGGAATTGTTTGAGATATTCCAGTTGAGCATGAAAAAGTTGGAATATCAGTTGAGCCCTTCTGCCCGAGAAAAGTTACAACAAGTGCTTGCGCATGCGGTGGCAAACAAGGACAAGAATTTTGGAAATGCACGATTTGCTCGCAATCTCTTTGAACGTACACTCGAGAATCAGGCTACGCGATTGGCCACGGTGGCTTCACTTACAAAGGAATCGCTCTCAGATATTACCGACGAGGATATTCCAAAAAAATGAGAAAAAGCTGAAAGACGACTCTAGTTCTCAAGAAAATAAAGTTTAGGGATGGATTCTTTTTTCTTTGGGGAAGAGGAAAATGATCCTTTTATAGAGTTCTCAGAGGAATTAGTCTCATGACCAATTCAGTGGCCGCGCGACGCGTCGCTCACTGTGAATTGGCCATGAGACTAATGTTATTCAACGAAACGCCAAGTAAAAATGCATGAGGGGGATTTCATATCATCCGTTCCGTCGTAGGAGTAGACGTGGCGTTTGCCATCGGATGTTTTAAAATAGACGCTGACGTTGCGCACAAAGCCTTCACGAGGGAAAGCTAAGGAGATGATCTTCCCAAATTCTGCATCGGGACACTGCGTCATATAGTTCATCACATACGATTCTATCTGATCGGGAGCTATGGTTTGCGGCACATTCATATAGAGTACTTCATAGACCACACGGCCGCCTTCTTCCTCACGCACAAGTTGCATGGAAGGTTGTTTGTCGGTCACACGGGTGATAACAAATGAAGAATTAACCACATAGGTGTAGCTGGGATTGGTGCCTGCCACAAGAAATTGCAGTGTATAATTGTCACTCCCCGAAGGATGACCCACCGTGAAAGGAAGTGAATGATAAATACCCTCTGTGCGAACTTGGAAATGTGCATCAGGACCATCTACTGTCCCCATGCCGTCGGGACCTTCCACCTCATAAGCGGGAGGCATCACAGGCGCTGAGAGCTGCGCTACTTGAAGCAAACGGCAACGTGACTTTTGCGTCCATGCTCCAACCTGTTCCCCACCCTTTTGCTTCACATCGAGACAGATCCATGCAGAATTGCTCCCCACCACAGGAAAGAGATCACCAGCATAGGAGGAGCGATTCACTTGTACCCGACGACCTTTGTTGCTCGGTGTGAGGCGCATCAAGGGTTGTGCAGTCTTGAGTTGAGCAAAACTTTTAGGAGTAATCATCTTAAGCGAGAACTGTTTAGGTTGTGCCAGTACTACGGAAGTGCTTACCGTGGCAAATAGGAGAATTGCGGCAACGCGATATGTAGAAAAAAATCGTTTCATATTTTTAGAGGTATAATAGCATTGGAAGTGCAAACATACTCATTTTTCATTCAGCTACCATCATATCCATGCTTAAAATTTGCGTAATTTCTTCGGCACGAGTAAACGATTCGACCTATTGATTGTCCCTTCGGGTAGTCGTCAATGGATGTTGGTTGACCGCAATAGCAAATCTGCAAAGCATGCGCCATAAGGCGGAATTTGATTTGTTAGGCAATCTCATCCATAGTCAAATGCCTTATATGAAGTTTCTGTACGTTAGGTCAGATGCTTGCCGCCAGTTCCTTTCAGATTTCACCTCGCAGTGGATCCGCTATTAGGGATTGTTAGGAACTTGCACCCGTTAGATAATGCTCATGCCGAGCGTACGCAAGAAGGCCTAAGGTGCTCATGTGGCATCTTAGGCCTTCTTCGTACCCTTTTATGGGGAACAAAGCAAAACGGGCTGCGCGAATCACTTCGAACAGCCCGTCAAATTGAAAAAAATTACTTTTAATTACTCGCAGGGCTACCTACTTCCCTGCAAGTGAGGTAAAAAGGTCCGAGGCGCAGTTTACCCACACCTATGGTGCAAACTAAATCCTCGGCCTTTTGTGAGTTAATGGGTTAACGTGGCACTTAATTAGTCCTCGTTAGCGCCCCAAATGGGGTGTTCCCAGTTTTGTTGGTTCGACCACACATCGTCTGATTGCTTATCGTGTGTGGCGCTTTGAGTATTTGAACCGCAAAGTGGTTGCAAAGGCTCAATGTAGCTCACTTGAGTGCTAACAGGAGCAATATATGTTCTTTTCATTGTTTCGAAGTTTTTTATATCGTTTTAAGTCGTTATTACTTTACAATAAACTTTTTGCCGTTCTGAATGTAAACGCCACCCTTAGCAGCCTTCACTACGCGACGACCAGCGAGGTCGAAGATGGGTGCATTAACGTTAGCATTGTTCACTACTTGATCAATAGCTGTTACATTGCCACCAAAGTTCAAAGCAATTGCACCAGCAGCGCCCTCAAAGAATGCGCGGTTAGCAGGAATGGTGGTAACTGAAGTTGAAGGTTCAAAGAAACCTACTTCGTTTTTATTTTCCTTGTTCTTACCAAATACCAAGTAGCTTGTTTGTGAGTCAGCAATATCCTTTGCGAGCAAAGTACCTGAAAGAGCACTCTCCACTGAGGCAACATCACCAATTGTCAAGACAGCCTTTTCAGCAGCAGTTTCGCTTACAAGGAGAACACCATTTTTAGCACCAAAGCTTGCAGTTTCGGTCATTACGGTTTCGTTGTTAGCAGGAGCAGCAGCTACATAAGCCTTTGCATCCTTTACAGCGCTAACACCAACGGGAAGATAGGTTGTAGCGTATGACTTGCCATTTACTGCGTTGAGGGCAACTTCTACGTCATCTGCTTCAACAATGTACCAAGCCCAAGCAGCATCCTTATAGTCATTACCACTATGCCAACCACATACAGCATACGGATCGCCTTTTGTAGGTTCATTAGGATGGTTCTCAGCAAAGAGGCAGGCGTAATTGTTCTTACCCACTACGTGAAGACCCTTTTGCGTGGCAACCGTACCACTCATAATCTCAAATTTGTAACTCGGATTTTCTACCAATTTTGCACGGGCATCACCACCCTGTTCAACATTGTGCAAATAACCATTACCATTCATGTTCTTCAAATAGTAACCACCTTCAACTTGTTCAAACTTCCAAAGCTGGTCTACATTACCCTTTGAGAAAGGGGCTGTTACAACATTATTTTGACCACGAGTCAAAGTTGTGTAAGTGGGATCTGCAGGGTTACCTGAAGCATCTACATTGTTGTCTGTATCTACTTTAGGAGAAACGCAAACCAAACGATAGTATTTGTTCACGTCAATACCTCCCAAAGGAAGTTCCTCATTGATATGACGCAATGCCTCACCCATAGATGTAGAAGCAGTCATTTTGGCATTGAAAGCTTCCTTATTTTCATTAGTAAAAGAACCTACTTTAAGACCGCCTTCATAATACTCAGGCGCAGCTTCTGTCTTTACTTGCATCTGCTTAACCTCATCGAGAGTAGCCTCGACGATATTCCAAGCGCAAGGACCTGTTTCACCACCAAAGCCTGTTTCATCATAAGCAACTACATTACCATTTACACCATCACCACCCTTATGACCTTCCGCATGAAGTGATTTTCCACATTCCACACGGATATTTGCTACATGGGGAGCATACCAAGCCACTTCAACGCAGCCAGCATTATTTGACAATGTTGTTGCTGATGCAAAATAAGTTTTAGCATCAGCAGCCTGCAACTTATAACCATTGCCATAAGGAGTAAAGAACCAATACTGAGAAGAGTTCGTTACATCTTCATTGCCCCATTTAACAGCAACGCCATCATGGTAAATTGCTTTAGTTGTTCCAAACGAAGTATAGCCAGACTGAATACGATAAATCACACCAGCCTTAGGACTATTCGCTTGCAGTTCTAATTTGGCAAAATAATAATCGCCAGCTTTAGAAGATGCATTATTAAGTACTGCTTGGGCTACATTAACGGCAGCATTAGAGAAGTAACCTACCTTACTATCATCAATAGCAGTTTTAGCAGCCGTAAGTCTGTTTTGAAGTGCAGTTTTATACGTATTCGCATCGACATTATCATCAGCTTCCACATCAGCCAATTCTACCTTATAGAATTGTACTTTAGAACCGCTATTGCCAACAGCATTAGTTGTATTCCAATAAGAAAGATAATTACCACGATCATTCCAATAATAATTCTCTCCCCCGTTCAGTTTTATATTAAATTCTGTAGGCTTGCCAGAAACAGCTGAAATAGAGAACAAAGTACCCACTGGATCGCTTGAAGTGCCATCGGTTGAAGAAGCACAGAAAAAGGCTCTTGAATTTCCATCATCTAACAAACCTTTACGAATACCCAGAACTCTGCCAGGACCCGCTGCACGATTGTAGAACTTGTAACCAGAGGCTGCATCACCAACAACACACCAATACGCACCAGCACCTGATAACTGCGTAGCACTTTGGTTTTTAATTTCACCAATAATTGTGGCATCATAAGCCGATAAGTATTTGTCGTGAAGCGACATTCTATACCATGTGGTATTAGTGGCCCATTTGCCATCAGAAGGTGCATCCGAAACTTCGAACGCAACCTGCGCACTTGCCGTTACTCCTACAAATGCGAGGAGCAACGAAAGTAAGAAAGTAAATTTCTTCATGCTTTTGTTTGTTTAAAATTATAAATGATTATTACTCGTTTTCTCAGTTATATATATAAGGAAGTGGTGGACGCAAATAACTGCCCCACGCTTTCGGTTTTTCTATATAGTGCTTACAGTAACAAAATGAATTTATACTTTTATTAGCTTATCTCTCTTTATTCTCGCCACAAATGTAGGGGGATTTTGTGAAAATCCCAAACGGGGGGGGTGTAATTTTTGTTAATTGATTTATTTTTCTCGCTATTTGTTAAAAAACTGTACAATTTTGGGCGAAATTGGGAGTAGATACGGACATTATTTGCGTATGTTTTGATTTTTTGAGTACATGAGGAGGCAGTTGAGAGGAGGCGAGGCAAACTGAATTTGTTAAAACGAATTTTAACCCTGCTCTTCGTTCGACAAAAGACAAAATCTTACGATTCGTGAAACTCGCCTCATCGTGGATTATTTAGGCCTTCCGGAAGGTTGTTTTGACGATGAAGATTAAGCTGTTTCTACGACCTAAATCTTAGTACTCTAACGATGAAGATCATTAGGTGCTAACGATGAAGACCGATAAGTGCTAACGATGAAGACCGTTAGACTCTATGGATAAAGACCGATAGGATAGACTGATTTTGAACGGATAACAAGGTGATTTTGTCTCTCTCGCGCGCGTACTTATATAGGTGTGGTGTGGGGGGACTTTCTCTCTTTCGTCCTTCGCATTTATCCAGCTGAATGATAAAGTCAAAATGGTCTATTATCATCTTCGTCTTTCTTCAACCAACATGGGACTACTATAACCTTATTAGGGAAATAGAATGTACCAATCGTCAATTAAAGAATGATCTCAATCTGCTGCGTCCCATATTCCATCAGAAAGATGAAAGTAGTGATGCACATCTGTTCTTTGGTTTATTGGGTAGTCAACACCATAAGGTACGAGCTAAAACAATCAAACATAAAATGTTATTGGACAGAAATTACCAGACGTATGTCTACTCAAAAGCTAGTAACCACAAATGCTACGAATGCTTTAGGAGAAGCCATTGTTTTTAGACAATGTAGTTGTCCAAGCAAATCTGCGAAAGAAATCTATGATACGCTAAAGTTCAAACATGCGCTCTTTAAGAAAATACAGATTTGTAGGACACAAAGTTAACCTCTAATGATTGGATTTGCCCATGAAAGCAAGAGTTGCAATATTAGGGGTGTGAAAGTTGGGTTAGGGACTTGCACCCATTAGAATAAGCTCATGCCGAGCATACTACCAAAAAGAGGATGTGTCGTTTTGACACATCCTCTTTGAATATATAAAGAACTGAGATTCTATTTACTCAGCAGCTTTCTCTGCTTGAGCACGTTCGTACTCTTCTTTATCAGCTACAACAATCTTGCTAAACTCACGCAGACCTGTACCAGCGGGGATAAGGTGACCGCAGATCACGTTCTCCTTCATACCCTCGAGGTAGTCGGTCTTACCACTGATGGCAGCCTCGTTGAGCACCTTGGTAGTTTCCTGGAAGGAAGCTGCCGACATGAAGCTCTTGGTCTGGAGGGCTGCACGGGTGATACCCTGAAGGATCTGAGTAGAGGTGGCAGCCATAGCATCGCGCACCTTGACGAGTTTGAGGTCACGGCGCTTGAGCTGTGAGTTCTCATCGCGGAGCTTACGGGCGGTCACGATCATACCCTTCTTCATGGTCTCGCTGTCGCCAGCGTCGATCACTACCTTCTTGCCCCAGATGCGATCGTTCTCTTCAGCAAAGTCGAGTTTGTCAACTATCTGCTGTTCGAGGAAACGAGTATCGCCAGGTTCGTTGATCTGAACCTTACGCATCATCTGACGCACGATTACTTCGAAGTGCTTATCGTTGATCTTCACACCTTGGAGACGGTATACATCTTGTACTTCGTTGACAATGTATTCCTGTACGGCGGTGGGACCCATGATGGCGAGAATGTCACTTGGAGTGATAGAACCATCAGAGAGTTTGGTACCAGCACGTACGAAGTCATTTTGCTGAACAAGAATCTGCTTTGACAGAGGCACGAGGTACTTCTTAACTTCGCCAAGCTTTGAAGTGACGATAATTTCGCGGTTACCACGCTTAATGTTACCCATGGTAATCTCTCCATCGATTTCGGTCACCACTGCAGGGTTGCTCGGGTTGCGAGCTTCGAAGAGCTCGGTTACACGGGGGAGACCACCGGTGATATCACCAGCCTTACCTACTACACGAGGTATCTTGACGAGAACTTCACCTGCCTTGATATCCTGTCCATCCTCTACAACGATGTGACCATTGATAGGGAAGCTGTAGGTACGGATAATTTCGCCCTTTTCATCGATGATGTTACAGTTAGGCACGTGGCTCTTGTCTTTCGACTCGATTACGATACGCTCACGCAAACCAGTTGCTTCATCTTCATCTACACGATAGCTGATGCCCTCGGTCACGTTCTCAAACTGTATCTTACCAGCCGTTTCTGTTACGATCACTGCATTGAATGGATCCCACTTAGCAATGACAGTATCTTTGGTTACCTTCTGTCCGTCTTCTACAAATAGTTGAGAGCCATAGGGTACGTTCTGGCTAGAGAGTACAATACCTGTGTTCTCATCGATGAAGCGGACTTCGGCCAAACGGCCTACCACAACCTTGCAAACATTTCCTTCTTCGTCGTGAGAGTCCACAGTACGAAGTTCCTCGAATTCGAGGCGGCAATCGCTCTTGGCCTTGATGGTGGCATTGGCTGCAGCATTTGATGCGATACCACCGGCGTGGAAGGTACGAAGAGTAAGCTGCGTACCAGGCTCACCAATTGACTGGGCTGCGATAACACCAACTGCCTCACCCTTCTGCACCATACGGCTAGTAGCCAAGTTGCGTCCATAGCACTTCATGCAGACACCATGCTTACTTTCGCAGGTAAGTACCGAACGAATTTCTACACTCTCAATGGGCGAGGCCTCTATCTCTGCAGCGATTGGCTCAGTTATTTCCTCGCCAGAAGCAACAATGAGTTTACCTGTAGTGGGGTTGATAATATCATGTACTGAAACACGTCCAAGGATTCGCTCTGATAGTGAAGATATCACTTCATCGCCATCCTTAAGAGCTGTGCATACAAGGCCACGGAGGGTTCCGCAGTCTTCTTCAGTGATAATTACATCGTGAGATACGTCGACAAGACGACGGGTAAGATAACCCGCATCGGCTGTTTTCAACGCAGTATCGGCAAGACCCTTACGAGCACCGTGGGTAGAGATAAAGTACTCCAACACGGACATGCCTTCCTTAAAGTTTGAAAGAATCGGGTTCTCAATAATCTGCGCACCTTCGGCACCAGCCTTTTGCGGCTTGGCCATCAAACCACGCATACCTGCGAGCTGAGCAATCTGATCGGCAGAACCACGGGCACCAGAGTCGAGCATCATGAACACGGCATTGAAGCCTTGGTCGGCCTCGGTCATCTGCTTCATCAAGGTTTTCTTGATGTCGGTGTTCACGTGGGTCCAAGTATCAATTACCTGATTGTAACGTTCCTTGTCGGTGATGAAACCCATGTTGTAGTTCATCGTAATCTGCTCTACTTCCTCGTTACCTCGTTTCACGATATCGGCCTTCTCTGCGGGGATGATGATATCACCCAAGTTGAACGAAAGACCACCCTCGTATGCCTTGCGGTAACCAAGATTCTTAATACCATCGAGGAAGTCGCATGCGCGAGCCATACCTACAGTCTTGATAACCTTGGAGATAATGTCGCGGAGTGATTTCTTTGCTACTACGCAATTGATGAAACCACACTCTTCGGGGATGATGCCGTTGACGATGATACGACCTACCGAAGTCTCTACGATGTGCTTAATCTTAGCACCACGCTCATCAATATCATCTACCATCACTTTAACAGGAGCATGTACGTCAACACGGCGCTCATTAAAAGCGATGAGGGCTTCTTCAGGACCATAGAAAGTGAGGCCTGAACCCTTTGCTCCAGGACGGAGCTTCGTGATATAATAGAGACCAAGCACCATATCTTGTGAAGGTACGGTGATAGGTGCACCATTAGCGGGATTAAGAATGTTGTGGCTCTGAAGCATGAGCATCTGGGCTTCGAGTACAGCTTCATTGCTCAAGGGGAGGTGTACAGCCATTTGGTCACCATCGAAGTCCGCATTGAATGCGGTACATGCCAACGGGTGGAGCTGAATAGCTTTACCTTCAATCATCTTGGGCTGGAAGGCCTGAATACCGAGACGGTGAAGGGTCGGTGCACGGTTGAGGAGCACAGGGTGTCCCTTCATCACGTGTTCGAGGATGTCCCAAATAATAGGTTCACGGCGATCAACGATTTTCTTGGCACTCTTTACCGTCTTCACAATGCCGCGCTCAATGAGCTTACGGATGATGAACGGCTTATAAAGCTCGGCAGCCATAAGCTTAGGCAGACCGCATTCGCCCATCTTGAGCTCAGGGCCTACAACGATAACGGAACGTGCAGAATAGTCGACACGCTTACCGAGAAGGTTCTGACGGAAACGTCCAGCCTTACCCTTGAGTGAATCGGAAAGCGACTTAAGGGGGCGATTGCTATCGCTCTTAACAGCCGATGACTTACGTGAGTTGTCGAAAAGGCTATCAACTGACTCTTGAAGCATACGCTTCTCGTTGCGGAGAATCACTTCAGGAGCCTTAATCTCGAGTAAGCGCTTCAAGCGGTTGTTGCGGATAAGCACACGACGGTAAAGGTCGTTGAGATCGGAAGTGGCAAAACGGCCACCATCTAGAGGTACGAGCGGACGCAAATCGGGAGGAGTCACGGGGATGACCTTCATGATCATCCACTCGGGCTTGTTGCGATCGCGACTTGCACGGAACGACTCTACTACTTGAAGACGCTTCAGAGCCTCGTTTTTACGCTGCATTGAAGAGTCGGAATTGGCACGGTCGCGCAATTCGTAGGAGAGGCTATCAAGGTCAATGCGTTTGAGAAGGTCGTATACGGCCTCGGCACCCATTTTAGCGATAAACTTGTTGGGATCGCTGTCCTCAAGATATTGATTTTCTTTGGGGAGTTTCTTTACGAGGTCAAGATATTCGTCCTCTGTGAGGAGATCGTTCTGAGCCACATCGTCAGCCAATGCACCTGGCTGAATCACTACGTAGCGCTCGTAATAAATAATGGAGTCGAGTTTCTTCGTAGGAATGCCGAGAAGATAACCGATCTTGTTGGGTAGAGAACGGAAATACCAGATGTGTGCTACAGGCACTACTAACTGGATGTGACCAGCACGCTCGCGGCGCACCTTCTTCTCCGTAACTTCCACACCACAACGATCGCAGACGATTCCTTTATAGCGAATGCGCTTGTACTTTCCACAGTGGCACTCATAGTCTTTTGTAGGACCAAAAATGCGCTCGCAGAACAAGCCGTCACGCTCAGGCTTATAGGTGCGATAATTGATGGTTTCGGGCTTTAGCACCTCACCATACGAATTTGCCATAATCTCTTCCGGGGAAGCCAGACCTATGGTAATTTTCGTAAAGTTGCTCTTTATCTTATTGTCTCTTTTAAATGCCATTTTAGTAGGATTGATTGAGAGGGGTAATGTTGTGAAAGTTTTTAGTTAATAGGATAAGAGGCTAGAAAGTATTGATTAACTTCCGCTCCTTGCGCTTTTGCATTATGCATCTGTGAGCTGAATATAAACGGAAACTACTTAACCTCATAACCCTATAACTTAAAACTTAATCGAGCGTGATGCTCAAGCCCAGACCGCGAAGTTCATGGAGCAATACGTTGAGCGATTCGGGGATGCCCGGAGTAGGCATGGGTTCGCCCTTGACAATTGCTTCGTATGCCTTGGCACGGCCTGTTACGTCGTCGGACTTGATGGTCAGGATTTCTTGAAGTACGTGTGACGCACCAAAGGCCTCAATGGCCCAAACTTCCATCTCACCAAAACGCTGACCACCGAACTGTGCCTTACCACCAAGCGGTTGCTGAGTGATGAGCGAGTACGGACCAATGGAACGAGCGTGCATTTTGTCCTCGACCATGTGACCGAGTTTCAGCATGTAAGTCACACCTACAGTTGCCTCTTGGTCGAAAGCCTCACCTGTGGCACCATCGTAGAGCTGTGTAGAACAGTAACGGGGAAGGCCAGCCTTGTCGGTCCATTCACAGAGGTCCTCAAGCTTTGCACCATCGAAAATAGGAGTTGCGAACTTCACACCGAGTTTGCGGCCTGCTGCACCGAGTACAGCCTCGAATATTTGACCGATATTCATACGTGAAGGCACACCCAGAGGGTTGAGCACAATATCAACAGGAGTACCATCTGCCAAGAAAGGCATGTCTTCTTGACGAACAACCTTAGAAACAATACCCTTGTTACCATGACGGCCGGCCATTTTATCACCTACACCTATCTTACGTTTCTTTGCGATGTAGACTTTGGCCTGCTGAATGATGCCCGAAGGCAAATCGTCGCCAATGGTAATGGCAAACTTCTTGCGCTTGAGCACAGCATCCATCTGATTGTACTTCTTCAAGTAGTTAATCACGAGCTGACGGATGAGTTTGTTGGCATGTTCATCGTCTGTCCAATCATGTAGTTCTACAGAAGTGAAATCGAGCGATGCGAGCACAGCCTTGTTAAACTTAACATCCTTAGCTATTACCTCAGAACCTATGTTGTCTTTCACTCCAAGCGATTTCTTATCGCTGATGAGAGAGAGCAACTTGTCAATCATTACATCCTTTAACTCAGCCGTTTCCTTTTGGAAATCGTCATCGAGTTTCTGGAGCGTTACCTTATCTGCTGCCTTTGCACTACGGTTTTTCTGAACACGTGAGAAAAGACGCTTATTGATAACAACACCTGCAAGTGAGGGATTTGCTTTCAAAGAAGCATCTTTCACATCACCAGCCTTATCACCGAAGATGGCACGAAGAAGCTTTTCTTCTGGAGTAGGATCGCTCTCTCCCTTAGGAGTTATCTTACCGATAAGAATATCACCGGGAGCTACACGAGCACCAATACGAATAATACCTGTATCGTCGAGATCCTTAGTGGCATCCTCGCTTACGTTAGGAATATCATTGGTGAATTCTTCCATACCACGTTTCGTTTCACGAACCTCAAGCGAGTATTCGTCAACGTGTACAGAAGTGAGGATATCTTCTCGTACCATACGCTCATTGAGCACAATGGCATCCTCGTAATTGTATCCCTTCCAAGGCATGTATGCCACGAGGAGGTTACGCCCAAGTGCGAGTTCACCATTTTCTGTAGCATAGCCCTCTGTAAGAATATCACCTTTGTGAACCTTCTGTCCCTTACTACAAATAGGACGGAGGTCGATGGTCATATTCTGATTCGTACGGCGGAACTTAGGAATGTCGTATTCCTTCACGTTAGAATCGAAGCTTACAAATTCTTCGTCTTCCGTACGATCGTAAGCAATGCGAATGGTATTGGCATCAACATATTCTATTACACCCTCACCTTCAGCAGTAATCATCGTACGTGAATCCTCGCACACCTGCTTTTCAATGCCAGTACCTACAATAGGAGCCTCGCTACGAATGAGAGGCACAGCCTGGCGCATCATGTTCGATCCCATCAATGCACGGTGAGCATCATCGTGTTCCAAGAACGGGATAAGAGATGCTGCAATAGAGGCAATCTGCTGAGGAGCAACGTCTATGAGTTCTACCTGTGAAGGAGGTACTACTGGGTAGTCGGCATCCTGACGACATTTTACTTTGTCGCGGATAAAAGAGCCATCATCATTTAAGGGAGCATTACCCTGACCAATAACCTTACCTTCTTCCTCTTCTGCTGAAAGATATACAATATGATCGTTGTCTAAATCTACCATCGAATTTTCTACCTTACGATAGGGAGTTTCGATGAAGCCAAGATCATCTATCTTAGCATATACACAAAGTGAAGAAATAAGACCGATGTTAGGACCTTCCGGAGATTCAATCGGACAGAGACGACCATAGTGAGTATAGTGTACGTCACGAACCTCAAAGCCTGCACGCTCACGCGAAAGACCACCAGGACCAAGAGCTGAAAGACGACGCTTATGAGTTACCTCTGCCAAAGGATTCGTCTGATCCATGAACTGCGACAGAGCATTCGTTCCGAAGAATGAGTTAACAACGCTTGAGATGGTCTTTGCATTGATCAAATCAGTCGGAGTGAACACTTCATTGTCGCGTACATTCATACGTTCACGAATGGTACGGCTCATTCGAGCTAAGCCAATAGCGAATTGGTTAGATAGTTGTTCTCCTACCGTACGAACGCGACGATTGCTTAAGTGGTCAATATCATCAACAGTAGCCTTAGAGTTGATTAACTCAACAAGATATTTGATAATCTCGATGATATCCTCACGAGTAAGCACACGCACATCCATGTCCGTGCTGAGATTGAGCTTTTTGTTGATACGATATCGTCCAACCTCGCCCAAATCATAACGTTTCTCTGAGAAGAAAAGATTATTGATAACCTCACGCGCCGATGCATCATCCGCAGGATCTGCATTACGCAACTGACGATAGATATAGTTGACAGCCTCTTGCTCCGAGTTTGAAGGATCTTTTTGAAGGGTATTAAAGATGATAGAGTAGTCTGTAGAAGCGCCCTCCTCTGGGTGTACCAAGATTGTCTGCTCACCCGAAGCAAGGATTATCTCTGAATTTTCGGGAGTGATTATTTCTTCACGATTGAGAAGAATCTCATTGCGCTCAATAGACATCACTTCACCTGTATCAGGATCAACAAAATCCTCAAGGGTAGTAGAAAGTACACGCGCAGCCAACTTGCGACCTTGCAACTTCTTAAGATTTGTCTTATTGACCTTGAACTCTTCAGCAAGATTGAAAATCTGAAGAATATCCTTATCACTTTCGAATCCTATAGCACGAAGCAAAGTCGTAACGGGCAACTTCTTCTTACGATCAATGTAAGCATACATCACGTTGTTGATGTCCGTAGCAAACTCAATCCATGAGCCCTTGAACGGAATGATACGAGCCGAATAAAGTTGCGTACCATTAGCATGAACGCTTGAGCCAAAGAACACGCCAGGAGAACGATGTAACTGTGAAACCACGACACGCTCAGCACCATTGATGATAAACGTACCATTGTCTGACATATAAGGAATAGAGCCCAAGAATACATCCTGCACCACTGTATCGAAATCCTCATGATCGGGGTCAGTACAATAGAGTTTCAGTTTTGCCTTAAGGGGCACACTATAAGTAAGTCCGCGCTCTAGACATTCCTTGATAGAATAACGAGGTTCATCGATATAGTAATCAATAAACTCCAATACAAAGTTATTGCGAGTATCAGCGATAGGGAAGTTCTCAGCAAAAACTTTGTACAAGCCGTCGTTTTTACGCAATTCACTAGGAGTGTCGAGCTGCAGGAAATCTTTAAAAGACTTCAACTGAACGTCCAAGAAATCGGGATAAGGCATCGGATTCTTTACGGACGCAAAGTTTACACGTTGGTTAATTACTCTGGAAGACATTCGTCGTTAGATTGGGGTGAAAGAAATGTTTTCAAGTTTACAAGTTTAAGAGGATGTGCAAGTTAAATCAAAAAATCACATAGAAAAGACTCTATATAAATTCGTAGTAACGCTTCTACTAGAAAGCAAACAAAGTATTACCACATACGAATAGAATCAAAATTAGGATATAACATAACTCTCCATAAACCCATAAACCGATAAACCCTTTGAATGTGTCATAAATTTATCACAAATCAAATTACTATATTGAAAGGATAGTACTTATAATGAATGATATAGACACAAAAAGGTTATGAACCCTCTACCAGAGGATTCATAACCATAGCCCATATGGGATTGTTTATTAAGCGAGTTCTACTTCAGCACCAGCTTCTTCAAGAGCCTTCTTCAGTGCTTCAGCTTCTTCCTTAGCAACGCCTTCCTTAACCTTTGAGGGAGCGCCGTCTACGAGATCCTTAGCTTCCTTCAAGCCAAGACCGCAGTGTTCCTTAACGGCCTTAACAACCTGGAGCTTAGCGGCACCTGCGCTCTTGAGAACAACGTCGAAAGAAGTCTTCTCTTCAGCGGCAGCAGCACCAGCTGCGGGACCGGCAGCAACAGCAACAGCTGCAGCAGCGGGTTCAATTCCATACTCGTCCTTCAGGATAGTTGCCAACTCGTTTACTTCCTTCACTGTCAAATTAACCAATTCTTCAGCGATAGCTTTGATATCTGCCATTTTCTTAAATGTATTTTTTTGTTTGTTTTCTGAGTTTATTGAGGGTCCGGCGTTGTAACCGGAGATTATTCGGGACGTTCGCCCAAAGTTTTAAGCACACCATGGATGGTTTGTCCACTGCTCTGGAGAGCAGAGATAACGTTCTTGGCGGGAGACTGTAGCAAAGCAACAACCTCTGCAAGAACTTCTGCCTTGCTCTTGATTGCGCAGAGAGTTTCGAGCTGATCTGCACCAACATAGAAACCTTCCTCAGCGTAAGCACCCTTCAGCGCAGGTACACCATCCTTACCAACTTCCTTAATAAGTTTAGCAGGAACATTAGCGGTCTGGCAGAAGAATACTGCAGTAGTGCCCTTCAAGCAGTCATAGAGAGGAGTATAGTCAACCTCAGCTGCTTCAAAAGCCTTATGCAGAAGAGTATTCTTGGCTACTACCATTTTGATGTCAGAGCCGAAGCACTTACGACGGAGAGCAGAAGTAGCTTCTGCGTTCATACCAGTCACATCAACAAGGTAGAGATGTGCATATTCTTTGATTTGTTCACCGAGTTTCTCGATGATGATAGCTTTATCTTCCTTCTTCATGATTGTAATTCAGTTTAGATTTCTTCTACAGATTTAGGATCAACCTTGATACCCTTACTCATGGTAGATGAAAGATAAATACTCTTTACGTAAGTACCCTTGGCACTTGCAGGCTTCAGCTTGTTGATAGTAGCCATAAATTCTTTGGCATTACCAAAAATCTGATCAGCGGTGAAAGATGCCTTACCGATTGAAGTGTGAACGATACCGCTCTTATCAACCTTAAAGTCAATCTTACCTTGCTTTACCTCGCGAATAGCCTTGGCTACGTCCATAGTAACAGTGCCGCTCTTGGGGTTAGGCATCAATCCACGAGGACCGAGCACACGACCGAGTGCACCAATCTTACCCATGATGGCAGGCATAGTGATGATAACATCAATATCAGTCCAACCACCCTTGATTTTCTCGATATATTCATCGAGACCTACATAGTCAGCGCCAGCTTCTTTTGCAGCAGCTTCAGCATCAGGCGTACAAAGACATAGAACGCGTACAGTTTTACCAGTTCCGTTGGGCAGTGATACTACACCACGAACCATTTGGTTAGCCTTACGAGGATCTACGCCAAGACGTACGTCAATATCGACAGAAGCATCGAATTTGGTAGTGGTAATTTCCTTTACCAAAGATGCAGCTTCTTTCAATGAATATGCCTTCCCTGCTTCAACTTTGTCAGCGACTAACTTCTGATTTTTTGTCAGTTTACTCATTGTTCAAATTTGAAGTTTAAATTATTCACCAGGGAAGTCACCCTTTACTGTGATACCCATGCTGCGGGCAGTACCAGCTACCATTCGCATTGCACTCTCAACTGTGAAGCAGTTCAAGTCGGGCATCTTATCTTCTGCGATAGCCTTAACCTGATCCCAAGTGATCTCAGCGATCTTGGTACGGTTAGGAGCAGCAGAACCGCTCTTCTTTTTGGCTGCTTCCAGCAATTGAATTGCTACAGGAGGAGTCTTTACAATAAAAGAGAAAGACTTGTCATTGTAATAAGTAATGACAACCGGCAAAACTTTGCCAGCCTTGTCCTGAGTTCTGGCGTTGAACTGCTTGCAGAAATCCATAATGTTGATACCCTTAGAACCCAGAGCAGGACCTACGGGAGGAGATGGATTTGCAGCGCCGCCCTTAATCTGTAATTTGATTAATCCAGCAACTTCTTTAGCCATTGTTGTTAATTGAAATTTAAATGTGACGAGGAATTCATTAGAGGATACGTAACATTATCCTTATTCCTTCTCAATCTGCATAAGGCCGAGATCGAGTCCCGTATTACGACCGAACACCTTAACGATGACAGTCACTTTCTTCTTCTCTTCGTCAACCTTTTCGATTGTACCAGAGAATCCGCTAAACGGTCCGTCGACTACCTTTACGCTTTCGCCTACTACGTAAGGTATCTCCATTTCTTGAGGTTCATCCTCAAGTTCGTCAACCTTACCCAGGATACGATTCACTTCACTTTCGCGGAGAGGGGTAGGATTATCCATTCCTCCGAGGAAACCCAACACATTAGGAGTGTTGCGCAGTTCGTGAACTGTTTCACCAACCAGTCTAGCCTCTACAAGAACATAGCCGGGAAGATAGAGCCTTTCCTTGATAACCTGTTTGTTACCATGAACAGTCTTGACCTTCTCGGTAGGAATGAGTACTTGCGAAACATGACCGCCAAGGCGGCCATTTTTGATTTCTGCATCGATATACTCTTTTACCTTCGCTTCTTTTCCGCTTATAGCACGCAAAACGTACCATGCCATTTCTGCTTGTGCCATATCGAATTATAAATGAGGATAGATAAGTTGCATGACCCATTCAAATAATGTATCCATAAGGTACACCACGATTGCAATGATGATGGAAGCTGTTAACACAACAATCGCGCTATGCGTCAACTCCTGTCTCGTAGGCCACGTGGTCTTATGCGATAACTCGTCGTATGAATCTTTGCAATATGCAATTATTTTCTGGAACATATATGTGTCGTTTGGCACGGGAAGAGAGGCTCGAACTCCCGACACCTGGTTTTGGAGACCAGTGCTCTACCAACTGAGCTATTCCCGTAGAATAGGTCCTGCACAAGACAGGAACCTATTTTTATTTATACCTTGACTAATATTAGTCGAGGATTTCAGTGATCTGACCTGAACCAACGGTGCGGCCACCTTCACGGATAGCGAAGCGGAGACCAACGTTGATAGCTACAGCGTAGATAAGCTCTACAGAGATTTCAACGTTATCACCAGGCATTACCATTTCAGTTCCTTCGGGGAGATGGATTTCACCAGTACAGTCCATAGTACGGAGATAGAACTGAGGACGATACTTGTTACCGAACGGAGTGTGACGACCACCTTCTTCCTTCTTCAATACGTAGATAGAAGCCTTGAACTTCTTGTGCGGAGTGATTACACCCGGGTGAGTGATAACCATACCACGCTTGATTTCAGCCTTATCAATACCACGGAGGAGAAGACCTACGTTATCACCAGCTTCACCTTCATCGAGGATCTTACGGAACATTTCAACGCCAGTTACAACTGACTTCTTATCTTCACCGAGACCGAGAATCTGAACTTCGTCACCTACCTTTACAACACCAGTTTCAACACGGCCAGTAGCTACAGTACCACGACCAGTGATTGAGAACACGTCTTCAACAGGCATCAAGAAAGGCTTCTCAACGTCACGAACGGGCTCCTGAATCCAGTTGTCAACAGCGTTCATGAGTTCCATTACAGAATCTTCCCACTTAGCAACGCCATTCAAAGCACCGAGTGCAGAACCGCGGATGATAGGAGTATCTTCTTCGAAGTCATACTGTTCAAGGAGTTCGCGCATTTCCATTTCTACGAGCTCGAGCATTTCTTCGTCCTCAACCATATCGCACTTGTTCAAGAACACTACGAGACGGGGAACGTTTACCTGACGAGCGAGAAGGATGTGCTCACGAGTCTGAGGCATAGGACCATCAGTAGCAGCTACTACGATGATAGCACCATCCATCTGGGCAGCACCAGTTACCATGTTCTTTACGTAGTCGGCGTGACCCGGGCAGTCTACGTGAGCATAGTGACGCTTTTCAGTTTCATACTCGATGTGAGCAGTGTTGATAGTAATACCACGTTCCTTTTCTTCGGGAGCGTTATCAATCTGATCGAAAGACTTAACATCTTCACCAGTACCGAGCTTCTCGTGGAGAACCTTAGAAATAGCGGCAGTCAAAGTAGTCTTACCGTGGTCAACGTGACCAATTGTACCGATGTTAACATGCGGTTTGGTACGTTCAAATTTCTCTTTAGCCATAGCTGTTTTATTTATTGTTTGAATGAATTTTCTTGTTCTTCAATCTTATAGGAATATTCCCTATACAAAAAAAGAGCTGTTAGCGAGACTTGAACTCGCGACCTCTTCCTTACCAAGGAAGTGCTCTACCGCTGAGCTATAACAGCAACCAAATTAATCATAAAGTAAGAGCGGAAGACGGGGCTCAAACCCGCGACCCCCAGCTTGGAAGGCTAGTGCTCTATCAACTGAGCTACTTCCGCAAAACCCTTTCGGGACAGTGGGCAAAGATGGATTCGAACCACCGAAGGCGTAAGCCAGCAGATTTACAGTCTGCCCCATTTGGCCACTCTGGTATTTGCCCATATTTCTTCAAAACACAATATCTTGCCGTGTACAAGACTAATGTCTCTTGGAAACGGGTGCAAAGTTAGGCATTATTTCTTTCGCACCAAACTTTTCCACGTTTTTTTTTCAAAGAATATATTTTTTCTTACTTAAAAGACTGTCTTGACAGCTTATATATTACTTTTGTGGCATGGAATTAGAGAAAGAATGCGACCCTATGGGTCAAGCAATTTGGGACTTTGCCCATAAGGGTAAAGCTGGAGATTTGATTGTCAAATCTACGATGTTCGATGACGATGAGATGTCCGTAAAGAATCTTTTCCGCACGGAGCTAGAGATGCCACCACTCGAAAGGTTAGCACTTGACCTTTGCCAGGGACGCGTGCTCGATGTTGGCGCAGGCGCTGGATGCCACACTTTAGCACTGCAAGAGCGCGGATTGAAAGTTACCTCCATTGACATTTCAAGACTTTCCACACAGGCGCGCCAATTGAGAGGTGCCTTGGATGCACGTTGTCAGGATATTTTCGATACAGAATGGAATGAGCAGTTCGACACCATCCTCTTGCTCATGAATGGGCTAGGCATCGCAGGAAAACTTTCTGCCTTAACTCGCTTATTGAATCGCTGCAAAGCATTACTGAGAGAAGGTGGACAGATTTTGGCAGACTCGTCGGATCTTCGCTATATTTTTGAGGATGAAGAGGGCGTGTTTTATCCGCCCGAAGCATCCAACTATTATGGTGAGGTAGATTTTCAGATGGTATATAATGAATGCAAGGGGAAGCCATTTGATTGGCTCTATGTGGATTTCGATACGCTTCATCAGACTGCCGAAAAATGCGGACTGCACGCTGAAATTGTACGCGAGGGCATGCATTATGACTATCTTTGTAGGATTACAAATAGATAAAATCCTATATTATATATAATTCAAGCTTCGGATTTAGTCAAGGCGGGCTGAATTATCGTGCAAGTCGAATGCAATCAAGCTTGCTTGAATTGCTGAGACGCAGCCGATAATGGAGAGTGAATTATCGTGCAAGTCGAATGCAATCAAGCTTGCTTGAATTGCTGAGACACAGCCGATAATGGCGATAAAAATTCGCTGAAGTTAAAAGAGAAACTTGAATAATGTAATCTCTACATGGGCATTCAAGTTACGCGAAAAGGCCGTTCATGTTATCGTCCTTCGGTCGAAGGACGCACGTCCTTCGGTCGAGGGACGCATGTCCTTCGGTCGGGGGACGCATGTCCTTCGGTCGGGGGACGCATGTCCTTCGGTCGAAGGACGATAACATAAACGCTCATCTAGAAAAAGTATAATGAGCATCCGACGGCATGTAAGTCACACTTCGCTGACGATAGAGAGCCTTGTTGGTATGATTCATCTATAACTATTTCCAGACTTCATCACTCTCCTGCGTCATTACATAGCGCGTATTGAAAATCTATGAGTTACGTCAGATTTATGGATGGCTTTGGGTGGCGCATTGACGAAGTCAGGTGTGGACGGCATATAAGTCACTTTTCTTGTCATACCAACCCCGAAAAGAATCAATTGTCCCTTTCTCAGTAAGTCCAACACACTTATATATATTAAAAGAAGCGTATGCTAGAGGTTGAATCTCTGCATACGCTTCTCTTATATTTTTCCCTATTGGGAGCGAAAACTCTTCTAATTAGGAAGAATTAGTCCCAAAGAAAATGGAAATAACTTATTTCAGAATCTTATGTACACGATGTCCGTGGGGAGCATCCATCTTTATAAGGTAAGTACCACGAGGCTGGCCCTTTAGAGAGAGTGTGAGTGAGGGCACTTCCGATGAAGCAGAAACACTACCTATGCTCTGACCGCCTACATTATAAAGTGTCACCACCGTACCAGCTTCGATATTTCCAGAGATGGTCACCTGCTCACTATCGTGAGCCACTTTCCAATCATCGGTTGTTTCAGCTGTTGCTATGCCTGTAACATCCTTTTTCACTGGAGTAAAACGGAGTTTGTAGCTATACGAACCTGAGGTTGGCACGAAGTACTTGCTAGTTGTCAATTGTCCGCAGCTACCCGAACCTAGACCGCGCTGCATATAGTCAAAATGAGCATAAATGCTACGAGAAGAAGCAGTTGTTGGTACGCTCAGTTCCCAGTTATGAAGTTTTGCTTTGAGTTCTTGATCTGTCCAGAAGAGAGTTGAGAATGCCACCTGTCCTTCCGTTTCGATTTTCACGCCCGTACCTTCATCATTGGTCAATACCAATTCGCGAAGATCCTGACGATTACCCATTGACTGCGGACGGAGGTAGTACTCATTCATGTCGGCCACGGTAGTGGTGTAACGTCCGAGGATAGAACCAACCTGACGGTCTACATAATTTTCGAGCGGACCACGTGCATAGTAGCTTACGTTAGAAAATTCTCCATTGAATGCCATTTGCATACCAAGGCGACGTATGGCCTTATCGTACGATGTATTGGTATTCTGCGGTGTATATGTAGCATTAAGGTCGGTGGTACCATCGGCATAGATAGTATATACAAACTTATAGTTCGACCAAGAGCCTACACCTTCTACGGTCACGGTAGCCGATTTCTTATCGGCGGCTAAGTCAAAGGTAGCCTTCTTCGATTTGATGCCATTGCTTTGGTCGTAACCTGGATCACCATTGTAAGGAGCATCGTTCTCAATCCAACGATAGTTTTCATATTCCGGTCCCTTATTACTCTTGATTATCGATACGCCATCTACCTTCCAGTCTTCAAGCGAACCATCGTCAGAGAAGTTCATCTGCACCTTATCGTTCGAAACGGAGTTGTACATCAGACCCTTCACTAATTTCAGATCAGTGCTCTCAGCCGGCAGAGTCACATTGGGCAAAGCAGCACGATCGGCCACTTGATACTGTGCAATAGCTACAGGATAACCCGCCTCAGCGTATGATGTTGCAGCGTCTCTTGTTACTTCGAGATTAAGCAGCACGTCGTCACCTGTTGTAGTCTTCGCAAAGTCATAGTTTACGGGAATCTTCACATTGGCCACTTGTCCGGGCTCAATAGCACTGAGAGCCACACTGCCTTCAGCCACTTGCTTACCCTTTTCGAGCACGACAGCCTTAAGAGTGTATCCCTTGAGAGTAATGAAGTCGTACGCATTCTTCACCTTCACTGTACCTGCCGACTTACTGTATCCAGTAAACTTCACATATTGATAGACTTTCTTCACTTCGTCGAGCTTAGCGCTCCAGGCACGATCTGCGCCGATTACACCATTATTGAGGAAGTTGCCCTGATGAGGAGCTTGAGGATAGTCGTAACCTGTCACGTATTTGTTGAAGCCATTCTGCGTAAGGTTTCCACTTTTAATATCTGCAGGAGAATAGATAGATTGATCTACCCAATCCCAGATGCATCCGCCAATACCATATTTACTACTTTCCATCACGTCCCAGTAATCCTGCAACGAACCAAGCGAGTTGCCCATTGCATGTTCATACTCACACATGAAGTAGGGCTGCTTTGCCCAATTGCCGTTAGCTTCCGCCTTCATCGGCTTAGAGTTACCCTCAATGGAGGGATACATCTGACTCCAGATTTCCGTTGCCGTTGCATTGCCTGCATTGGTAGCACCTTCATAGTGAATAATGCGGGGATCGAGTGCTCGAATAGCTGCGAACTCAGCGTCTAGATTGCTTCCATAGCCACTTTCGTTGCCAAGGCTCCAGAAAATTACAGAGGGGAAGTTGCGGTCGCGAAGTACCATACGTGTGCCGCGATCGATGTATGCAGGCTTCCATGATTCATCGGCTGAAATACCCCTAGAATAATTGCCTGCATTGTTATCTGTCCAGTTCTTATGGCATTCCAAGTCAGCTTCGTCCATTACGTAAATTCCGTAATAGTCGAACATTGCGTTCATCTTGGCCTGACGGGGATAGTGGCTAGTACGCACGGTGTTCACATTGGCTTGCTTCATCAGCGTGATGTCCTTGATCATTGTCTCTACATCGATAGAGCGGCCATGCAAGGGATGGGTATCCTGGGTATCTACTCCCTTGAAGTATACTTGCTTGCCGTTGATATATACACGATGATCGTCGCTAGGAATCTCTACGTGACGGAAACCATACTTTGTAGCGAAGGCTTCTTCTTCGTTACCCTTTGCGTCGAACTGTGCAAGTTCCACTGTATAGAGGTTGGGCGTTTCAGCATTCCAAAGCTGCAAATTGGCAAGACCTTCAAACTTCACATCCTGCGTTTTGTCACCTGTTTCTCCATCAGCAAAGTTGAATGTAGCGGTATTTTCGGCCACCTGCTTTCCATTAGGCGAGATCAAGCGTACACGCACCACCTTGCTCGCATTGGCATCGGTCTCCGACTTGCGAGTCACTGTCACAGCCACGTTCATTGAGCCACTCTTGTAGCCGTTGCTAGCATCGAGCGAAGAGGTAATATAATGATCGCGAATATAGGTGCTAGGAGTTGCAAAGAGGTATACATCGCGGTGAATACCGCTCATGTGCCAAGCGTCTTGACCTTCAAGATAAGAGCCATCAGTGAAGCGGAACACCTGAACACTCAAGTTATTATCACCCGTGTGCACATAGTTTGTCAGATCGAACTCTGCATCGTTGTTCGCTCCCTGTGTATAGCCCACCTGCTGGCCGTTAACCCACACGTAAGCACCGCTATAGATACCATCGAAATGGAGGAACACGCGCTTGCTATCCCATCCCTCGGGCAAGGTAAAGTTGCGACGGAAAGAACTAACTGAATTGTAGAGTCCCGGCTTCATGGAAATCTTAGGAGGATTGTCGGCAAAGGGATAATCTACATTGACATACCATGGATCGCCATAACCCTTCATTTCTACGCATGAAGGAACTTCAATATCATCCCATGAAGACACGTCCACGTCGTTACCATAGAAGTTTTCCTCACCTGGACGCAGGCTAGGATCTTTCACGAAATTAATTTTCCACGTACCATTCAAGCTCATCACTTCCGAACTCTTGGGGTCGAGCCAAGGCTTAGCATAGCGATCGGCATCGGCACGAAGTTCTGTGGTTGAACTATAAGGCATATAAGTAGCATGGCCTGCTTCTTTGTTTACGGCAAACACGGCTTGGTTTTCCCAATCGTTCTTAACGGGCACCACGTTGGCCGTTTTCGTCAGTGTGAACCACGTAGCTTCGCTTGTCTGGTCTGTCACCATCGAGGTGTTGCCCTCTGAGTCCATAGCGAGGTAGTACACCTCTTTATTAGTATACTGAAGTTGATACACATCGTCTTGGCCATCTACGGCTACGAACGTGATTTTTTGGTTGGCATTCGATGCATCTGCAGTCCAAAGCAGAGGTAGTTTGTCACCATTAAGTCCGGCATCGAGTGCTAACTCTGCCGCGGTGTTATAAAGCACGTTAGCCGTATTCTTACCAGTGGTGACGGGGTTATAGAGCCACACTTGCGAATGGTCCTTCTTATTCGGTGTGTCGCCATAAAGACGGGCTTTCGTGGTATTATTGCCGCGAGTGGTCAATGCCAAATTATAGCTTTTGCTCGTGATGAGGTAACTATTGTTGACAATGGGCACAGTGATAGTTCTGCCTGTATCCACGAATCGGAAATACGTGTTTTCCGACGAAGCATCGGTGTCCATATAGATGCTTCCATCTGAGCGCACAGTCATCACGCGGCTATTGTCTGAATTGCATAGCAACTGATACACATCCTCTTGACCCTCTACGGCTTTGAAAAGGAATTGCTGATTCTCATTGCTGCTATTCACGTCCCACTGCAGCAAACGCCACTTTATAGTAGCGCTAGGTGCCATATCGACGCCCATTTTATAGTGGGGATTGTAGAGTGCATAGATGCCATTGCTAGCATCTACTGCCGTCACTTGCCAGTCCTGCCCCTGGGCAGTCTGGTCAAGGTTCTCCATCTGCAAGTACGTGTTTTGAGCTGCCACATTGCCATTGCCCACGGCCTTTCCCGTGGCAACACTCACAATGCGATAAATCACACCGTCCTTAGTCAGATCGACTGCTGCATGCACACCCGTGTTTGCAGCAATCAGCAGCAAAGCAACGAGCCACAAGCAGCGTTGTTGAATTGTCTTTTTCATGTGTGTGTGGATTGTATTGATAATTGTTAGATAATTTATTCTTTGTATTTTTCAATATGTGTGCGCAGCAAAATTACGTAAAATTTTCGGTTAAGGGAAGTTCCTTACAAGAAAAGAGCAAAATGCTGCACATAGACGGGATTGGCAAATAACTTGACAAGCAGAAAGATCGGTTGTTAGAGTCTTTACGTTCACTTCTTTCTCACATTACGGTAGTAAGTAGTGCAGCCACTTGCCGGCTCTTATCAACCCTCTTACCAAGAGTTCCACGAAGAACAGCGTTGACTTGCCTTTCTTTATCAAAAAAAAACATTACCTTTGTGCCTACAACTAGCCACAGACATTCTGCACAATGAACAACTATATCGTATCTGCCCGAAAGTATCGCCCCACCAATTTCGATAGTGTGGTGGGACAGAAAGCCCTAACCACCACACTGAAAAACGCAATTGCTCAAGGAAAGTTGGCTCATGCCTACTTGTTTTGCGGTCCGCGAGGTGTGGGAAAGACCACTTGCGCACGCATCTTTGCCAAGACCATCAACTGCCTATCACCCACCGCTGAAGGAGAGGCTTGCAACGAATGCGAAAGTTGCAAAGCCTTCAACGAGCAGCGCTCATACAACATTCACGAACTTGATGCGGCTTCTAACAATTCCGTCAACGACATTCGTGAACTTATTGAGCAGGTGCAGATACCGCCTCAGGTGGGACGCTACAAGGTGTTCATCATCGACGAGGTGCACATGCTATCGCAAGCAGCTTTCAATGCTTTTCTCAAGACGCTCGAAGAGCCGCCCGCACACGCCATCTTTATTCTAGCTACCACGGAAAAGCAGAGTATTCTGCCCACTATCCTAAGTCGCTGCCAAATCTACGATTTCTCGCGCATCACCGTGGCCGATACCATTAATCACCTAATGCACGTGGCTGATAAAGAGGGTATCTCTTACGAAAAAGAGGCTCTTCACGTCATTGCAGAAAAGGCCGACGGAGGTATGCGCGATGCTCTATCAATATTCGACCAAGTGGCAAGTTTCTGCGAAGGAAACATCACGTACGATAAGGTAATTGAAGACCTCAACGTGCTCGACTATGATGAATACTTCGTCATGACCGATGCACTCGTCAAGGGCGATATTCCCACAGCGATGACACGACTCAACAACGTGCTGTGCAAAGGTTTTGAAGGTAACTATTTCATCGGTGGCTTGGCCTCGCATTTCCGCAACCTGCTTATGAGTCGCGACGAGCAGACGCTACCCTTACTCGACGTGAGCGACCAAGTGCGCCAACGCTACCACGAACAAGCCATACGCTGCAAACCTGCCTTACTCTATCGTGCCCTAAAGCTTTGCAACGATTGCGACATGCACTACGCTGGGGCACGCAATAAGCGTTTACTCGTAGAGCTCACGCTTATTGAGGTGGCACAAGCGGCCACAGGCGATGACGACACGGGCTGTGGGCGTCGCCCTATACGAACACTTCACCCCATCTTCGCTCACCTGCAAGGCACGGTGAGCCCCGCCACGCGCTCCACAGCACAACGCACAGCCTCGACCGTTCAACCACAAACGGCTCATGCTCCCGCAGCTACATCGACTCAGCAACCTACCATTCATACACATCCTTCGGCACTAGCCACCACTGCGGCTAATACCGCTACCGAGGGAGCAACGCGTCTCAACGGATTGGAAGACCTTCTGGCCAATTCGGAAAAGAAAATGCAGCGCACTACGCATAGCCTCAACACGATCTCTATCCGGTCTGTCATTACCGGCATATCCACTGCCACACCACAAACTACACCCCAGCAAAATACCGCCAAGGAAGATAGCCGACAAACTACCCTCCACCAGCAATCAAAGGCAAGACAAGACAACAAACTTTGCCACCCATTTGACGACGACCGTCTCACCTATTATTGGTTTCGCTTTGCTCAACAACTCCCGCCCGAACAACGCGCCCTCTGTGGGCGAATGAAGGGCATGCAGCCCCACGTAGACACGCAGACATGGCAAGTCAACGTGATGGTGGAGAATGAAATGGTTGAACAATATATGCACAATGTGCAGATAACGCTATGCAACTACCTGCGCACACAACTTCGCAACGACTACATCAAACTCATCTTTGAGATCGTACCCGACAATGCTCCGAAGCGCCCGTTCAGCCGCCTCGAAAAGTTCAAGGACATGATGAAACGCCACCCCGACCTCGACCTTCTGCGCAAAGAACTCGACCTCGAACTTGCATAAATCTACGCAACGGGAAAGTACTTACCGCTTCTACCCAGCAAGTATCTCCCCTAAAGCTAAAAGGAATTCCACACAGAAATATCTATCCCAACATAACACACAAATAAATAATGGAACAGACTCCCCACAAGTATGTCGCCGTGGCATACGAACTCTACACCGACAACGAAAAAGGCATTCACGAGCTCGTAGAAAAAGCTCCCACAGAACATCCCTTCCAGTTCATCTCGGGCATGGGCGTAGCCCTCGACACCTTCGAGGAGAAAATGCTTGCACTCAACGAAGGTGATGCTTTCGACTTCGTGCTCAAGCAAGAGGAAGCCTATGGCCCCTACGAAGAAGAACGCGTACTCGAACTCCCCAAGGAAACCCTTTCTGTTAACGGAAAGTTTGACAAAGACATGGTCTACCCTGGCGCAGTACTTCCCCTCATGAACGCTGACGGCAACCGCTTCCAAGGCCTTGTGCTCGATGTAAAGGATAATACCGTAGAAATCGACCTCAACCATCCCCTCGCTGGCAAAGACCTTCATTTCAAAGGCAACGTGGTGACCCTTCGCGATGCTACCGATGAAGAGCTCAAGAGTCTCATACAGATGATGAGCGGCGAAGGTGGCTGCAGCGGTTGTGGTGGTGAATGCGATGGCCACTGCGATGGCAATTGCAGTCACGAACACGGCGAAGGTGAAGGTTGTTGCGGTGGTCATAGCGAAGGCTGCAACTGCCACAAAAACTAATAATTACTCTCTAGGGCGCACAGAGGAAACACTTCTCCGTGCGCCCCATTCACTTACTAACTCTCACCATCGTGAACACTTTTGGACAATTATTCCGACTCACTACCTTTGGAGAAAGTCATGGACCTGGCATCGGAGGCGTGATAGATGGTATGCCTGCGGGCATCGAAGTTGACATGGACTTCCTACAACGTGAACTCGACCGACGTAAGCCTGGACAGAGCGCATTGACCACAGCACGCAAAGAAGGTGATCGCGTGGAACTACTTTCTGGCGTGTTTGAAGGACGAACTACTGGCTGCCCCATAGGTTTTCTCGTGCGCAACGAGAATCAGCACTCTTCTGACTATGACAACATGCGCAATGTGTTCCGCCCCTCTCATGCAGACTTCACCTATCAATCAAAGTATGGCATACGCGACCATCGCGGCGGCGGACGCACCTCTGCTCGTGAAACAATCGCTCGCGTAGTAGGCGGCGCATTTGCCAAAATGGTGCTTCGACAAAAAAATATCCGCATCACAGCCTACACCTCTCAAGTGGGCAACATCGCACTTTTAGGCTCTTATCACGATTACGATCTTTCTTTTATCGAACAGAACCCGGTGCGCTGCCCCGATCCGCAGAAAGCCCAAGAAATGGCAGAACTCATCACACAAGTAAAGAACGAGGGCGACACCATCGGTGGCATCATCTCTGGTGTCATTCAGGGTTGTCCTGTGGGATTAGGCGAGCCCGTGTTTGACAAACTTCATGCGCAACTAGGCGCTGCCATGCTTGGAATTAACGCTGTGAAGGGATTTGAATATGGTGAAGGATTTGCAGGCGTAACCGCGCGTGGTAGCGAACAAAACGATATTTTCCAGCCTACTCCCGACGGGACCATCACCACGAAGACCAACCATAGCGGCGGCATACAAGGCGGATTGAGTAACGGGCAAGACATTTTCTTCCGAGTGGCATTTAAACCCGTAGCCACATTACTGCGCGAACAACAAACCGTGACCACCGATGGTGCTTCCACCATTCTCAAAGCGCATGGTCGTCACGACCCTTGCGTTTTACCCCGCGCTGTGCCTATCGTAGAGGCTATGGCAGCCATGGTAATTCTTGACAATCTACTTCTATCGCAAGCTTACAAATAAATTCTTGACAGAGGATAGAAATAAACCACTGCTGCGCTACACACATTTTCATATCAAGGCTCCCACCCTCACAGAGCCAATCTCTCCCTCTCGGTAACTTCACACGCTGCACTTATTTGACGTGAATGTGTTGCACAACATAGCCAAGTGTTAAAAAGCAATGTTTTGCAAACTTTTCTTTGCAAAACATTGCTTTTTATATTTCTAATTCTTATATTTGCACTATCTAAGTTGTCGTGATGATAACGCTATCAAATAGTTTAGTTAAGTCTAGTTTAGTTTTTGTGTTGGTTAATGGAGGCTCGTGGAGACGATGCCTCCATTAATTTTTTTCTCTAAAACAATCATCTTTGCGCAATATAAAAACACGAGAAAGCGCATCCCAAAGATGCTTTTACAGCAATGGGATGCGCTTTCTCGTACACATTATGCCCGACACAACTAGGCCGAAGCAATGATTTTTTCACTTATAGGTAAAATCGATTTACCTTGCGAGAATAGGTGTTTAACCTATGTAACTATTCCTGGGGAAGAGACCAATCCTCCTTTGTCTTACGAAGATAAGAAGCGTAGCGACGCTGAGCAGCGTGCTTAGTCTCATCATAAAGTTCCTGAGCCTGTTCGGGAAGAGCCTTCTTCAGAGAAAGGAAGCGTACTTCGTGGTCGAGGTAATCTTGGAACTTATCCCAATCCGGCTCCTTAGAGTCGAGTGTGAAGGGGTTCTTGCCTTGGTCAGCGAGTTCGGGGTTGAAGCGCCACAAGTGCCAGTAACCGCAAGCTACGGCACGAGCTTCCTCAGCCTGGCTACGCCCCATACCACCCTTGATCTTCAAACCGTGGTTGATACAAGGAGCGTAAGCGATGATGAGCGAAGGTCCGTGGTAAGCTTCTGCTTCCTTCATGGCCTTGAGGCACTGTGCTTGGTCAGCACCCATAGCTACTTGAGCTACGTAGATGTAGCCATAAGTGGTCTGCATCAAGCCGAGATCCTTCTTCGTTACGCGCTTACCAGCTGCAGCGAACTGAGCGATAGCACCAACAGGTGTTGCCTTTGAAGCCTGACCACCAGTGTTAGAGTAAACCTCTGTATCGAGCACGAGAATGTTGACATCTTCACCGCTAGCGAGTACGTGATCAAGACCACCGTAGCCGATGTCGTAAGAAGCACCGTCACCACCGATGATCCACTGGCTACGCTTCGTGAGGAAGTGGCTTAGTTCAGCAAGTTGCTTGCAAGTTTCGCAACCCTTCTCAGCACCAGCCTTAATCATAGGTTCGAGCTTCTCAGCGGCTGCGCGGCTTGCTACAGCGTCGTTCTGACCATCGATCCATTCCTGAGCAGCTGCCTTGTATTCGGTAGGAGCCTCATCCGTAGCGATTACTTCTTGAAGAAGCTTCTGAATACGAGCACGCATCTTCTTGTTTGCAAGGATCATACCCATACCAAACTCGCAGAAGTCTTCGAACAATGAGTTAGCCCATGCAGGACCTTGACCCTTCTCGTTCGTTGTATAAGGAGTTGAGGGGATTGAGCCTGAGTAGATTGAAGAGCAACCTGTTGCGTTGGCTACCATCTGACGATCACCAAAGAGTTGGCTAACGAGCTTAACGTAAGGAGTCTCACCACAACCAGAGCAAGCGCCTGAGAACTCAAACAACGGAGTTGCGAACTGAGAGTTCTTGGGGTTGAGTTTCACGTCAACCAAATGCTGCTTGCTAGTAACGTTCTTAGTGCAGTATGTCCAATTGTCTGCTTCGGCTTCCTGACCTTCAAGGGGAACCATTTCTAGAGCCTTATTGCCCTTCAAGCCAGGACATACGTCAACACAGTTGCCGCAACCGAGGCAGTCCATAACGTCAACTTGCTGTACGAAGTGCATACCCTTCATGGCAGCAGGTGCCTTCATCTCGATTGTCTCACCCTTGAAGCCAGCGAGTTCGTCGTCAGTGAGTACAAACGGACGGATAGCAGCGTGAGGACATACAAAGTCACACTTGTTACACTGAATACAGTTCTCCTTGTGCCATACAGGAACGAAAGCAGCTACGCCACGCTTCTCGTAAGCGGCAGTGCCTTGATGCCAAGTACCGTCTTCTGATACCTTGAAGGCGCTAACGGGAAGGAGGTCACCATTCTGTGCGTTGATAGGACGTACCATGTCAGAGATGAAAGCGGGTTCATCACGTACAATCTTCTCGTCCTCGGGGAGTGTAGCCCATGCAGGATCAACAGCGAGTTGCTTGTATTCACCACCACGGTCAACGGCCTGATAGTTCTTATCAACGATATCTTGACCCTTCTTGCTGTATGACTTAACAATGAACTTCTTCATCTGCTCCACGGCCAAATCAACAGGGATAACACCTGTGATGCGGAAGAAGGCTGACTGGAGAATGGTGTTGGTACGGTTGCCAAGGCCAATCTCTTGAGCGATCTTAGTAGCGTTGATGTAGTAAACGGTGATGTTGTGTTCAGCGAAGTAGCGTTTTACGTTGTTGGGCAAGTTCTTAGCCAACTCATCACCTTCCCAAATGGTGTTCAACAAGAAAGTACCATTATCGCGGAGACCACGGAGCACGTCGTACATATGCAGATAAGCCTGTACGTGGCAAGCCACGAAGTTAGGAGTCTTGATCTGGTATGTAGAACGGATGGGGTGATCACCGAAGCGAAGGTGAGAGCAGGTGAAACCACCCGACTTCTTAGAATCGTAAGAGAAGTATGCCTGGCAATACTTATCGGTGTTGTCACCGATAATCTTGATAGAGTTCTTGTTAGCACCTACCGTACCATCAGCACCAAGGCCATAGAACTTGGCTTCGAAGATACCTTCACCACCGAGTGCCATTTCCTTCTCTAAGGGAAGAGAGTGGAAGGTCACGTCGTCGACGATACCCAGAGTAAAGTGATTCTTGGGTTCGGGCAGAGCAAGGTTGTCGTATACCGAGATGATCATGGTCGGCGTAGTGTCGCATGAACCGAGACCATAACGACCACCAATGATGAGAGGACGATCTTCTACGTCGTAGAATGCATCCTTCACATCAAGGTAGAGAGGTTCACCATTTGCACCGGGTTCCTTCGTACGGTCGAGTACAGCAATCTTCTTGCAAGTCTTAGGCACTGCAGCGAGGAGATGCTTTACAGAGAACGGACGGTAGAGGTGTACGCTGACCATACCTACCTTCTCGCCCTTAGCATTGAGGTAGTCGATAGCTTCGCGAGCTGCTTCGGTTACAGAGCCCATGCAGATGATTACGCGTTCTGCATCCTCAGCACCATAGTAGCTGAAAAGTTTGTATTCACGACCCGTAATCTTGCTGATTTCAGCCATATACTTCTCTACGGCTGCGGGTACTGAATCGTAGTAGGGATTGCATACTTCGCGATGAGCAAAGAATGTTTCGGGGTTTTCTGCCATACCGCGAGCTACAGGATGCTCGGGTGTAAGTGCACGGCTGCGGAACTCTGCCACCTTGTCCATAGGTACGAGAGGACGAATCTCTTCCTGATCAATTACTTCAATCTTCTGATATTCGTGTGATGTGCGGAAACCATCGAAGAAGTTGATGAAAGGTACGCGTGTATCGAGTGCAGCGAGGTGTGCTACAGCCGAGAGGTCCATCACTTCCTGTACAGAGCCTTCGCAGAGCATGGCGAAGCCTGTCTGACGGCAAGCCATCACGTCGGAGTGGTCGCCGAAGATACAGAGTGAGTGAGTAGCGAGTGTACGAGCTGATACGTGGAACACGCAGGGGAGCAATTCACCTGCGATCTTGTACATATTAGGGATCATCAGGAGGAGTCCCTGAGATGCAGTAAAGGTGGTGGTAAGAGCGCCAGACTGAAGTGAGCCGTGTACAGCACCTGCAGCACCGCCTTCGCTCTGCATTTCCTGTACCTTAACGGTATCGCCGAAGAGGTTGATGCGACCCTGTGCAGACCATTCGTCTACGTGCTCTGCCATGGGTGATGACGGAGTGATTGGGTAGATGGCAGCAACCTCAGAGAACATATACGCAATGTGCGCAGCTGCTTGGTTACCGTCACAAGTAATAAACTTCTTGTTTGCCATGATTGTAAGTTTGCGAAAGCAAAATTACGAACAGCCATACACGAGGAATGGTTGGTTCGCAATTTGCCTTCTCATATTAAATAGAGTTATTGTTATGTGTTCTTTCCTTATTGTTGTGTCGGTTCGGAATCTTTGCTTGCTATATAGAATGCACTAACGGCTTTTCACGTTCAATATTTGCCGTATTTTGCCTTTCATGCCTTTTTAGTAAAGGAATCCGAAGAGCCAGAGAGGAATTTCGTTGTCGCGGCCAACGTCGGTGTTGTATTTCACGTAGATGGTATCGGCAGCGGTGCGTACGCGGCGAGCCTTGTCACACACACAGATATTGGTGGTATTATTGATGCGGAACATACCGAGCCGCTTTCCTTTGTTCACCGTATGATGACGCCATAAGCAGTTGACAAAGTAAGTTTCCATGATGTTCTGTTCCGACATGCTATTGTCATAGAGCGCATACATGAGGTTTGCATCGTGCAGATAGATGGCAGCGGGCTTCTTGGGAAAAGTCTCGCCTGGATGGTGCACCATGTTGATTAGTCGCGTCTCTTCAAGATATTTCAGATAGTTCATCACAGTGGCTCGCGAGGTGCCTATTTCCTGTGCGAGTTTGCTCACATTAGGCGCAGAAGGGTCGCCAATAGCTAGGAGATAAAGCAGTTTCTTGATGCGCGAAAGATACTTCAGTTCTATCTGCTTGTTGAGCAGGAGGTCTACTTCTATCATATTATTCATGGCCTTGAGCAGTGCTTCTGTGAAGTTATGATTCTCAAGGAAGAATGGATAGTAACCATGCTGCAAATAATCCTGGAAATAGTGCCAAGGATGTACTTTGGGCAGAATAGTTTTTAGTATCTGTTCGTGATCTGCAAGGAGCTGATCGAAAGTGTAGGCTTCAAACTCCTGATGAGTTTCGAGATTAATGTATTCGCGGAAAGAAAAACCATGAAGCACGTAAGTGCGACTTATCGACGAGAGTTCCGTGTCGTCCTCTCCCTCTCCTGTGTTGACAGAAGTGGTAGTATATACGATACGAAGGTAGGGATACTTATGATAACACTCACAGAGTTGTTCGCGCCAATCGGGCAGTTTGAAAGCTTGATCGATGAGCAACACTTGTCCGCCCTCGGCCATGAAGCGCCCAGCAAAGTCGACGATACCATGAGCTTGAAAATAAAAACTGTTGAGATTGATGTACAGGCACTGACGAAGGCGCACGTCAAAGTTTTCTTTGGCGTACTGCAACAGGAAGGAAGTGCGTCCCACACCGCGCGGTCCTTTTATGCCTATCATGCGATAACTCCAATCAATGGTATCCATCAATGAGCGCCGCACGGGAGCATTGAAATGTTCCATAAGATAGGCGTGCGATTTGAAAAACGTCTCCATTTGTAACATGGTTTCTGTAAATACGTGGCAAAGTTACGAAGATGTAGCGAAACTTGCAAAGCTTAGTTGGCATTTTTTCGTTATCTTTTTTTCAAAAAAGTATGACATCAAGCGCGGCGATGACCTGTTACATACAATGCTTGACTAAGGAAATCGGGAAAGGGTTTTCTTCGTTTTCCGAAATCTTCACACAGAAGACTTTCTCTATGCTTGGATTTTTCCTAATTTTGCCATGCCAAATATATCTAGCAACCTAGGCTTTATGTCGAAATCTTTGCGTCACATTCTCTTTTTCTATCTTCTTCTGACATGGGTTCCCAAGACTTATGCTCAGCTCGATCGCTATGTCTACTGCGCTGATTCAGCCCAAGTAGATCCTAAACAGAAATATGAGCTACGTTTTACGGTAGATGCACTTACTTTCTTCCGCGACAACGAATACAATTCAAAAGAACTTCTGAAAGGCTACACTTTGCCAGGCATGTGGCTATCCCCTACCGTAAGCTATCAAGCCCTACGCAACCTTCGTGTGGAGGTGGGAGCCTTTATGCTCCATTTTTGGGGCGCCAATCGTTACCCAAATGCCAATTACTCAAGCCTCGAGACCATTGAAGCGCAGCGCACGAGCAAGGCCTTCCATTGTGTGCCCATCTTTCGAGCCAATTTACAGCTCACCCCGCAGGCCAACATCGTGCTAGGCACACTCTATGGCAAGACAGCTCACGAACTTTGCACTCCGCTCTACAACGACGAAATGAATCTCACCTCCGACCCCGAGACGGGCGTACAAATTCTGTGGTATCCACAGTGGATGAAGTTTGATGCATGGATAGACTGGCAAGACTTCATCTTTCAAAACGACCATGGACAAGAGCGCTTTGCCTTTGGTCTTTCCACCCGTTTTCTTCCCTCGCGTCGTACGGCTCGTGCAAAGTGGCACTTGCCCTTACAAATCGTGATGAAGCACACGGGTGGTGAAATTAACACGGAAGCCTCCGATCGAAGCATTAAGACGTGGCTCAATGCTGCCGCGGGAGCAGGAGTAGACATTCCGCTGCCAACGCGCCATATTCCCGTCACACTCTCGGCCGACCTTACAGCCACTTACTTCAGTCAGCAAAGTGGCAACGTGCTTCCTTTCGACAAAGGCTATGGTCTGCTTGCCCAAGTGGGTGCTCACTTGTGGCACTTCGGTCTATCAGCAGCATGGTGGCAAAGCCACAAATTCATTCCCATATACGGCTCCACCCTCTTTAGTTCGATGAGCACATCGACGGCTGCCACCACCCTGACCAACCCACGCGCCTTTCTCTTTCACGGAGAATATGCGCAACCACTAGCTCGCGGTTTTTCCTGGGGCGTGGCACTCGACTATATGCTCCACAACGAAGACAACATCATACAGGCCAACCCTCTTTCGTGGCGATCGGGGCAAACAAAGGGGAATTTCTCGGCTGGCATCTATCTGCGACTTTCGCCTAGTTTCCTTATTAAAAAGTTCCACACAGCACAAACACGATGAACTCGTGGGGACGAAAAAAAAGACACAATTCATCGCATAGTAAAAAGTTTTTAGTAATTTCGCATATAAATTCTGCATATTACAAACTAAACCATAATGAGTACACACAATACTAACAGCACCCACGAGGGCATGGTACAAGGCATGTCCAATATTTACGATGAAGTTAACACCTCCGTAGCATCTGCCATTAAGGAGGACCTTATGGCCCACTTTGGCAAGGGACTTTACTATCACCTCAAGAATGGTGAAAAACCCATCAACGCCGAGCAGCAGGCATTCATTGCCGCTACTTTTGAGAAACATGGCGTAACCACCCCTCCCGTTTACGACAAAGCACTCTGATAGAGACTTCACACATATTCTCCACGCTGCCATTTCTAGCTAAAGGAATGGCAGCGTTTTTTTATAACCCAACGTTTTTTATAACCCAACAGAGCAACTAGATGAAAACAGCGAATATAACGCGGCAAAGCTTTGCCTCATTATGGGTTTAGGGCATTACCAAAAATCCCCACCAGAGCATACACTCCGATGGGGAACACTGAGTTACGTCCTTAAAGCAAAAGATTGGCTTTAAACTAGATGACGGATATTATCCTCGCGACTACCAGGGAGGAGGTCAATCACGGGCACTTCAATCATGGTATAACAACCCGCTTGCTGCTTCATGGCGGCGCGAGCCACACATACGAGTACCTGTCCCGTGAGGGCGGGATTATTAATTTTCATATTGAAGTCGAAAAGCTGATTCTGCGTCACACCGCTCACCCCCTTGCGCGTGAGGTGTACACCATGTCCCATATCAATAACATCATCGACCGAGGGTACGAGCGTCACATGGGTTTCGTCAGAAGCGAAGTAGGGATCTGCCTTGATGGCAGCAGCCACTTTCTCGAATTCGTAGCCCTCTTCTATTTCGATGTATACCATACGACGATGGATGCCTTGACCTGTAGGGATTGTCATTGAGAGCGCCTTCTTCACCCCATCAATAGCTTTCACAGCTACGGTGTGACCCATCGACATACCCGGACCAAAGTTGGTATAAGTGATACCCTTGGGAGCGATGGCCTGAAGTAGCGTACGCACTACAGAATCCGATCCTGGATCCCAACCTGCTGAGATGATGCTCACAGCTCCGTGTTCCTTGGCTACAAGATCGAGGCTACGGCGAAGATCAACAATCTGAGTATGAATATCAAAACTATCTACGGTGTTAATACCAAGGCTCAGAATGTCCTTTGCATAAGTTTCTACGCTTCGGGTGGGAGTGGCAAGCACGGCTACATCTACGTCTTTAAGTTCGCGGATATCCTTCACCACGCTATATTTTTTAATTTCTTCAGGGCAGTTTTCAGCACCTTTGCGGCGCACAATTCCGGCGACTTCAAAGTCGGGAGCGGCCTCGAGGGCTTGCAGGGTGTAGTGGCCAATATTACCATAGCCCACTACTGCGGCACGTATTTTCTTCATTTTGGAAGATTTTTATATGTTTAAAAAGATATTCGACGCAAAGTTACGCTTTTTTCTTGAATATAGTCGGAAAGGAAGAACAAAGTGTTGCAAAAGAATATCAAGAGCTAACACTTTCTATTCATAAGCTAACACTCTCTGCATGGACAAAGATAGGATGGAATCTTTGACACAATTCTGCAGACGATAGGATTGCGAAAGCGTATTACCTACAATACTAATTCCAGGTCTACCACATCAAGCACCTGTCCGAACTTGCGCCCAACCTTACGGAAGTGTGACACTTGCTCGAAGCCCATTGAACGATGAAGCCGAATGCTATGTTCATTGCCTTCTGTGATGCAGGCTATGAGGGCTTGCGCTCCGAGCAGACGGCTTTCGTCGATAAGCAGTGAAATCATCTGCCTACCAATGCCTTGCCCTTGCGCCTCTGGAGCGAGATAGATGGTCACTTCGTAGGTATAGGCATAGGCCGCGCGCGGCTTCCAAGCATGCACGTAGCAGTAACCCGTCACCTCTCCTGCATCGTCCTGCCATACGTAATAGGGATATTGAGCGGAGATTTCCGCGATGCGACGGCGCATTTCGTCTACGCTGACAGGGACAGTCTCGAAGGTTACGGTGGTGTCGGTCACGAAAGGATTGTAGATGCGCGTGATGGCCGCAGCATCGTCAAGAGTAACTTTGCGTATCATATCTGTACAGACTTTAGGATGGTTCTATTCATTCTGATAAATATTAGGTATCTTATTCTGACAGGTGATTGATATGCGCTTGAAAGCGCTTTTTTACAGTAAATCAGTCACATAGACTGAATAGGACTTCCTTTTAAGAGATAGAGTGCGGCTCGGCTGAAAAGCCATGCCCATATACATATATATACATAGAAAAGGCGGCAAACCGCTACTGCGATTTGCCGCCCACTACAATTCAGTCGGGGTGACTGGATTCGAACCAGCGACCACACGCCCCCCAGACGCGTACTCTAACCGGGCTGAGCTACACCCCGAATTGCGAGTGCAAAAGTACATGCTTTCCGAGAAACCACCAAACATTTTCGTCACTTTTTTACCAATAAATCAAGAAAAGCGGCATTTTAGCCGTATTTTTGTAGGCGAATAGCGATTGCCCATCGCACAAGAGATCCTATTTATGCTCAACAATCAGATAAAGGGCGGCATTTATGGTTGCATCGCCGCCGTGAGCTATGGCCTCAATCCACTATGCGCCAAGTTGCTCTATCGCGACGGTTACAACTCTAACTCCGTGCTGCTCTACCGATTCTTCTTCGGCACCATCATCCTCGGAATACTCATGCTCGCCCAGCGCAAGAGCTTTGCACTGACACGTAAAGAAGCGGGAGTGCTCGCAGTACTCGGAATAATGTTTGCCATCTCGTCTATCACGTATTTTCTTAGTTTTTACTATATGAGTGCAGGAGTGGCAGCCACATTAGTTTTTGCCTACCCCGTATTCACAGCCTTGCTCATGGCCGTGCTTTTCAAGGAGAGGCTCAAATGGCCATCGATAGCCGCCATACTAATGACCTTAGGAGGCATTGCACTGCTTTATCAAGGCGATAACGGCCGACCGATTGATACAGTGGGTATCGTCTTCATTATGATTTCGGCCTTGGCCTACGCCATTTATATCATTATTGTTAATAAGAGCGGCATCGTAATGTCGAGCATTAAACTCACTTTTTATGCGATGCTGAGTTGCCTAATATGCATCGTGCTCTATGCCCTGCTCACACCCACGGGGCAACTGCAAATGCTCCACACGTCCGAGCAATGGGGAGTTGCCTTAGCACTCGGACTCGTGCCCACGGTGGTATCGCTCGTGTTTATGGCCATGGCCATACATTGCATTGGCTCTACACCCACTGCTATCATGGGAGCGCTCGAACCTGTCACAGCCATCGTGTTAGGAGCATGGATTTTTGGCGAGATGCTCACACTACGCTTATCAGTGGGCATTGTGCTGATTCTCCTAGCCGTAATGCTCATTATCCTCGACGACCGCCTTCGCCACGCGCTCTCGGGCATAAAAATCGTGAAGCGAGGACGACTCATCGTGAAGCGTATGCGCTGGAAATAGCAATGAATTTTAACAGAGGTGCAAAGCACCGATAAACTTATAAACTGCGGCGCTCGCGCCGCCTTCTCTATGCAAGATAATATCTATCCCATCTTCGACCGCATGCTCTCGCGCCAAGACAAGGAGCAGCTACTCCATCAGCGAGGTGTAATGCTATGGTTTACAGGACTAAGCGGTAGCGGAAAAAGCACCGTAGCCATTGCCCTTGAACGTGAACTGCATAAACGTGGACTACTCTGCCGCATACTCGACGGCGACAACATCCGTACAGGCATCAATGCCAACCTAGGTTTCTCGGCCGACGACCGACGAGAGAATATTCGCAGAGTGGCCGAGGTGGCCAAACTCTTCGTCGACACAGGTATCATCACTATCGCTGCTTTCGTGAGCCCCACAGAAGAACTTCGCCAACTAGCTCAGAGCATCATTGGCCCCGACGACTTTAAAGAGATCTATATATCCACACCGCTCGAGGAGTGTGAACGACGCGATGTAAAAGGTCTCTATGCCCGTGCTCGCCGCGGCGAAGTGAAAAATTTTACTGGCATATCGGCACCTTTCGAAGCACCCAAACACCCCGCACTAAGCCTCGATACGTCACGTCTTTCGCTTGAACAAAGCGTAGAAGAATTGCTGCATTTGCTCAGCATCGAACATTAAGTAAAACCCACGCAATGGAAGGAAGGAATGCTTCCTACCCACTCGTTTAAACACTTTATTTCATCATGGAAATCACTATCCAAAATCTGGAAAATATGCCCGAGGCCGCCCAAGAGTTTGTGCGTGCCATGGATCAAAACACCGTGTTTGCCTTCTACGGCAAGATGGGCGCTGGTAAAACCACTTTCATCAAAGCTGTATGCGAAGCACTTGGTGTGACCGACGTGGTAAACTCACCTACCTTTAGCATCGTCAACGAATATCGAGCCGACACCACGGGCGAACTCATTTATCACTTCGACTTCTATCGTATCAAGAAACTTGAAGAGGTGTATGACATGGGGTATGAGGATTATTTCTACTCGGGCGCTGTGTGCTTCATCGAATGGCCTGAACTCATCGAAGATTTGCTACCTGGCGACGCCATACGCGTAGATATCGTAGAGCAAGAAGATGGTAGTCGATTGGTGAAATTTTAAACTCACTTCTCCTACCCCACATGCTATTTTGCTATATGCATAAGCCGTGAAACACGTTTCCTAGAAGTTATCTATCCTCACTCTATTCCCCATTTTAACAATGAAAATACTGCTTCCATTACTCGCAAGTATGCTTTCGCTCTCACTCTCCGCTCAGACGGTGAGCCGCATGAGCGAACTAAACCCCGAACAGAAAGCAGCGGCCACAAACATTCGCCTTACAGGAAAACTTTCCACTACGGGAAACTCCGATTTCCGCCAAATGCGAGACCTCTGCTATCAACTCCATTCGGCCGACCTCAGCGGTGCCGACTGCGAAGTGATTCCCAACAATGCTTTCCACTCACGCCACGCACTAGAGAAAATTCTACTGCCCGACAATCTGAAGTCCATCGGATCGCAAGCATTCTTTGCCTGCACACGCCTTTCTCAGATTACCCTACCCCCATCGCTCACGAGAGTGGGCGACGCAGCTTTCTCCTCATGCTCCGCACTGAAAGAAATCACCATTAACGGCACACCTACGCTGGGAGAATTTGCCTTTGCTCGCCTTACGGGGCTTCGCACAGTACGCGTTAATTCTTCCGTACCACCCGTGGCTTCCCCCTCCACATTCGACGGGATTGACCGTAAGCGAGTAAAACTCATCGTACCCAAAGGATCTGAACTAAGATACCGCAAAGCTGCTGGATGGAGTATCTTTTTTTCCACTCCCGACAACGAAAATAAACTTTGCAACCCGCTAGAGGCCATTGTTCCTCTGCCCGCAAAGATTCAGACTTTAGAGGGAGCCTCGCTGACAACTGAGCGCCACTGGGAAGTATTGGCCGCTGAAGGATTGGCAAATGAATGCACACAGGCTGAGCGTGTGCTGCGTGCTCGCATTCCAAAACTAAAGAACCCAAAACTAGCAGGCCATGCTACACTCACTCTCGGACTAGACCCAACACTCTCTGATAACGAGGCATACGTGCTCAAAGTCTCTGCTAAAGGAGTGGATATTCACGGTAAAACAGCCGCGGGCGTGTTCTATGGCCTCATGACCTTCGACCAACTATTGCGCGGCGATGGTTCCTCCACCTGTTGCGAGGCAATTCCCCAACTTCGCATAGAAGATGCTCCACGCACTCACATTCGCGAACTCATGCTCGACCCTTGCCGCACATTTATCCCCTTCGATGAACTGAAAGCGTTCATTCCCGAAATGGCACGCTATAAGTACAACACGGTTCATCTCCACCTTACAGACGACCAAGCATGGCGCATTGAGATAAAAAAGTATCCCGAACTGACCCAAAAGGCTTCATCTCGCGTAGGTATGGACGATATGCTAGTGCCCATTTCAGGGTATTATACACAGAGCCAAATGCGTGAATTGGTGGCCTATGCAGCTCAATATCATGTGCAAGTGGTGCCCGAAATAGAGATGCCTGGTCATGAAGTGGCTGCCATCCACGTATTCCCAAAACTTACATGCGGCGAAAAACAGGTTCCCATCCGTACTACCTGTGGCGTGTCGGACAACCTGCTCTGCCCTGGTAGCGAGTTCACCTATGAGTTTCTTGGAAACGTATTTCGTGAACTTGCCGACATCTTCCCTTCTCCCTACATCCATTTGGGAGGCGACGAAGCTGGCCATCCAGCCCTTGACTGTTGGACCAACTGCGACAATTGTAAAGCACTCAAGAAGCGCCTCGGAATCACAACTACCGATCGCTCCGAAAATTGGCGCTTACAGCAGTACCTCTTCGACCGCATGATTGATACACTACGCACAAAATATGGGAAAACGCCCATGTTCTGGTATGAAACGGACTTTAAGAAGATACAGTCTGGCTGCGTCACCTTCTCGTGGCGCCACGGATTAACAAAGCAAGCCCTTGAAGCAGCCGTGGCCAACAATGCAAAAATCATGCTATGTCCTGGCGAACATTGCTACTTAGACTATCCCATGGCGGCTGGCGATATGCCAGAAATCAATTGGGGCATGCCTATTATTTCCCTTAAGCAGAGCTATGAACTTGATCCTTCCTGGGGCATGGGCAAAGACTTCGAGAAGAACAATCTTTTCGGTGTTGCAGGCACGTTATGGAGCGAATGTATCAATTCGCCCGAGCGCATCTATTACCAAGCTTATCCCCGCGCTCTAGCCCTTTCCGAAGTAGGATGGTCTCCTGCTAACAAACGTTCCTGGGACGACTTCCTAAAACGCCTCAAACCTGTTCTCAACGACATGCAGCGACGTGGCATTACATTCTCTAAGCAATTCTAAACTTCTCCCATAGATAGCTTTTCATAATAAATAGAGCCTCTAGTAGTACTTTCTGATTAATTTTGGGAATATCTACTAGAGGCTCTAAATGTGTGTTTTACTTTCATCTTTTTCCTATATCGGGGCAGCAAATATTCTCGATTGATATTACCCTAAAGTCCATTTTACTTACCTATTTCCACGTTGTAAAGCAGATAAGTGACCAACCTTACAATACAAGAGAAATCTTTCTTCGAAACACGCAAATTCTTGGAGTATAGGTCAAATTCTTCTCTCTGCATAGATAGAATTATCTCTACATAGGCATTCAAGTTACACTAAAAGGCCGTTCAAGTTATCGTCCTTCGGTCGAAGGACGCATGTCCTTCGGTCGAGGGACACATGTCCTTCGGTCGGGGGACGCATGTCCTTCGGTCGAAGGACGATGACTTAGTAAACGTTTTAAGAAAACTTCTACGGCCTTTTAGCCTAACAACAATATACTTAAAGAGAACACTGCAACGCAATGGGTAACAACTACTATCGAAGTTTCAGATTCTGCACGTTCTAGTTAAAACCGAAATTAATTTATATAATTATAGATCTCCCCTAAAAACGAGGGGTTGGAGAGGAGGGGTGGAACATAACGGGCAATGTGACTGAATTGCCACTCAATCAATATGCATAATAATAGGAAGTCACTTTTCCCATCGTACCAAGCAGAAACATCCGCCGGCTCGTGCTTGCCCCCATACATGCGTATTTCATACAAGCACAAAAAAGGCCGCACCTACGCTTGAGATGCGGCTTTTATATTATTTACTAGCTGCTCATTAGCAGCCAACGAGTATCAAGATTACTGAGCTTCGTTGATAGTACAGATGCTTACGCGGTTCCAATCGTCCTCAGAGAACATATTACCTACACCCTGGCCTTCAGCGCTGATGCGGCTAGCTGCAATCTTGTACTTATTTACGAGAATAGACTTCACTGCTTCAGCACGAGCTTTTGCAATCTTTGCGTTGATTTCAGCGCTACCTTCGGGAGAAGCATATCCCTTAATATCAACGGTGCTATTCTTGTGGTTCTTCAAGAAAGTGGCAACACGCTCTACATTGGGGAGCTGAGATGCATCTACCACACTCTTACCTTGACGGAAGGTTACTGTTTGTTCAAGTGAACTTGTGCTCTTTGTTACAGTCTGCACTACAGGCTTCTGGTTGCGACAATCATTGAGCTTTTGTTGGAGGTCACGGTTATCGGCACCGAGCTTTGCAATCTGAGCATCCTTATCGTTCACCTGAGCACGGAGATCATTAACCTTAGCATTCAAGCCGTCAATCTCTGCCTGGTCGTATGCCTTAACGAAAGTCATGTAGTGCTTACCATTGTTGCGATTTTTGAAGTGGTAAGTTACACCAGCGAGTAATTCAATCGCGCTCTTATTGACGTTGTAAGAAATGTGATTATTATCCTCCATATTATATACAATAGAGGGCTTTATTGCGACAGTCCAAGCCTTCTTCTCACCTACATTGAAATTGAAGTTGAAACCGAACTTAGAAGTGAAATAGTTTTCATCCTGAGCATTTGCCATGTAATCGTGGCCCCAACCTGCACCTACAACACCTTCTACCTCGAACAAACGGGGCTGGCCATTATAACCGAAGAAGAGGTTAGAGAAATTGATTTTACCGAGAAGGCTGAGGTTGCTTTGATCGAATACGTTACGGCTAGGTGTCGTATTATTATTAGCCAAGAACTGAGCACCAACGCCCAATACTGGAGTGATCTGCTTACCTACTTCAACACCATAAGTAGCACGCATGTTTTTCCAAAATGCTGAGTGAGAAGTCTTTGTGATGCCACCACCAACGAGACCTACAGACCAATTATCAAAAAAGCGTGAGCCTTGAACAGACTTCTGGGCAGTCGCAGTGAGCATCGATACACTCAGAACTGCAATAGTAAGAAACTTTTTCATTTGTTTATTGTTTTAAAAATGAAATGAATTGTGTATAATCTTTTTACCTGCTAATTTACATAAGATTCTATCAGCCAATCATTCTCGTCTCTACATATTGTATTATTGACGTTATTGCTTTTAAAGCCACAAAAATACATAATACCTATGAAAAATAGGCGTGTCATGTCAAATAAAATTCAATCATAATAGAAAATAGACATTCTTCTTGGTCAATCCAATGCTAAAAGCTACATTTGTAGTGTGATAAAGTTGGTACTCTGCATAGACATATAATAATAGTCATATAATTTGTATATGCAGCATTGACAAGAAGTACTTAATGCGTTAACAAGTAATTATCATTGATTGTCATTGCACAGAGAAACACTCGGATTACGCCTATCAAAAATCACAAGCAATTCATACAATCACAAACTAAATAAAGCATTTATCCCCATGGAAAATCAAGAAATGAACGACGGTCAGTTGAAGATCGAACTCACTCCCGAAGTAGCAGAAGGTATCTACGCTAACCTTGCTATCATTACCCACTCTAGCGCAGAAGTTGTACTCGACTTTATCCGCGTACTTCCTGGTGTACCCAAGGCCAACGTAAAGAGCCGTATCGTACTCGCTCCTGAACACGCTAAGCGTTTGCTTTTTGCCTTGCAAGACAACATCCAGAAGTATGAGAAGGCATTCGGCCCTATCAACCTTCCTGGAACAGCTCAGCCCGAGCAGGGTGGCCGCACAGCAACTCCTTTTGGAGTGCCCGAAGGTAACGCCTAACCATTGAAGGCTATACCTCAAAAATAAAGATTATGTTACGAGAATGACTTGGCTGGTTAGCCATAAAGATAACTTTCCCTATTCTCGACAACACATACTCAACTTTACACCGGATGTTCCCATCCGGTGTTTTTTGTAACATAACTTAAAGCTACAAAAAAGCCTTGCCAACGGAACAATCATGTTCCACTAGCAAGGCTTTATTTGTTGTAAGTGAAGTACGAGGTAGTACTATACCTTGATTTCAACTTCTACACCACAAGGCAACTCAAGCTTCATCAAAGCGTCAACAGTCTTAGCAGTTGAGCTATAGATGTCGATAAGACGCTTGTAAGTTGAGATTTCAAACTGTTCACGGCTCTTCTTGTTAACGAAAGTAGAGCGGTTTACAGTGATGATGCGCTTGCGGGTGGGAAGGGGGATAGGACCGCTTACTACGGCACCTGTTGCCTTCACGTTCTTTACGATCTTCTCAGCTGACTTTTCAACGAGAGTGTGATCGTAGCTTTTCAGCTTGATACGGATTTTCTGACTCATTTTGTATGTGTTTGTTTATTTGAAAATCTTCGTCAGGTAGTGGGATAAGAGTCATTCGTTATCCCACCCCTGTGCGAAGAAAAAAGTTTTGTTGTTATTGGTCGACTATGGTTTGTGATTACTTAACCAAGTCTACGCGACCCTTAATTTCCTCGAGCACAGCCTTTGCGATGCTTGAAGATACAGGTGCATGGTGATCGTACTGCATAGAGCTTGATGCACGACCAGAAGTGATGGTACGAAGAGCAGTTACATAACCGAACATTTCTGCCAGAGGAACCATTGCCTTCACGATACGAGCACCGCTACGGCTGCTTTCCATACCTTCTACCTGACCACGACGCTTGTTCAAGTCGCCGATAACGTCACCCATGTTCTCTTCAGGAGTTACAACCTCAAGCTTCATGATAGGCTCCATAAGCACGGGACCTGCCTGAGCGCAAGCATTCTTGTAAGCCTGGAGGGCAGCAATTTCGAATGACAACTGGTCAGAGTCTACGGGGTGGAATGAACCATCGAGGAGTTCTACCTTCAAACTATCGAGGGGGAAGCCACCGAGCACACCGCTCTTCATGGCGTTTTCAAAGCCCTTCTGTACAGAGGGGATGAATTCCTTAGGAATGTTACCACCAGTCACCTTGTTGATGAACTGCAGACCACCTTCCTTGAAGTCTTCGTCTACAGGACCAACATTTACAATGATGTCGGCGAACTTACCACGACCACCCGACTGCTTCTTGTACACCTCGCGGAGGTTAACAGTCTTGGTGATAGCCTCCTTGTAGTTAACCTGAGGCTTACCCTGGTTACATTCAACCTTGAACTCACGCTTCAGACGGTCGATGATGATATCCAAGTGGAGCTCACCCATACCTGAGATTACGGTCTGGCCGCTCTGCTCGTCAGTCTTAACGGTGAAAGTAGGATCTTCTTCAGCCAACTTAGCGAGACCTTGAGAAAGCTTGTCGAGGTCCTTCTGAGTCTTAGGCTCAACAGCGATACCGATAACGGGATCGGGGAAGTCCATAGATTCGAGTACGATAGGTGCGTCCTCATCACAGAGGGTATCACCAGTGTGGATATCCTTGAAACCTACACCTGCACCGATATCACCGGCTGAGATAACCTCAACGGGGTTCTGGTGGTTAGAGTGCATCTGGAACAGACGTGAAACGCGCTCCTTCTTGCGTGAACGGGTGTTGTAGATGTATGAACCAGCTTCAATCTTACCAGAGTAAACACGGAAGAAAGTCAGACGGCCTACATAGGGGTCAGTTGCAATCTTAAATGCGAGGGCAGAAGTATGTTCTTCTTCGCTAGGCTTACGATCTTCCTCTTCACCAGTTTCGGGGTTAGTACCTACGATGTTGGGAGTATCGAGAGGAGAAGGCAAGAACATACATACGTAGTCGAGCAATGTCTGAACACCCTTGTTCTTGAATGAAGAGCCCTGCGTCATAGGAACGATATCCATAGCCAAAGTACCCTTACGGATAGCGGCTACAATTTCCTCTTCAGTGATAGAAGAAGGATCGTCGAAGAACTTCTCCATCAAGGCTTCGTCGCATTCAGCAGCGGTTTCAACCATCTTGTCGTGCCACTCTTGAGCTTCGTCTTGCAATTCAGCGGGGATGTCATCTACTTCGTATTCAGCACCCATTGTCTCATCGTGCCAGAAGATAGCCTTCATCTTGATGAGGTCAACGATACCCTTGAAGTTTTCTTCAGCACCGATAGGAATTGAGATAACACAAGGATTTGCGCCAAGGATGGTCTTCATCTGGCGTACAACTTCAAAGAAGTCGGCACCTGAGCGGTCCATCTTATTAACGTAACCGATACGGGGTACGTTATATTTATCAGCCTGACGCCATACAGTTTCTGACTGAGGTTCTACACCGCCTACTGCACAGTAAGTTGCCACAGCGCCATCGAGTACACGAAGAGAACGTTCTACCTCTGCGGTAAAGTCAACGTGTCCCGGAGTATCAATCAAGTTGATCTTGTAGATCTGATTGTTCCAATGCCACTGGCAAGTGGTAGCAGCTGAGGTGATAGTAATACCGCGCTCCTGTTCCTGGGCCATCCAGTCCATAGTAGCGCCACCATCGTGCACCTCGCCAATCTTGTGAGTCTTACCTGTATAGAACAGGATACGCTCAGAAGTTGTGGTCTTACCGGCATCGATGTGAGCCATGATACCGATGTTACGAGTCAAATGTAAATCGTGCTTTGCCATCGTTTATTGTATTCTCAATTGAAAAATTAGAATCTGAAGTGAGCGAATGCGCGGTTAGCCTCAGCCATACGGTGCATATCTTCCTTACGCTTGAAGGCACCACCCTGTTCGTTGAAAGCGTCCATGATTTCAGCAGCGAGCTTGTCGGCCATGGTCTTACCACCACGCTTACGAGCGAAGCTAATCATGTTCTTCATTGAAACTGATTCCTTACGATCGGGACGGATTTCTGTAGGAACCTGGAATGTAGCACCACCAATACGGCGGCTCTTTACCTCTACCTGAGGAGTTACCTTATCAAGGGCAGCCTTCCAGATTTCGAGAGCACTCTTTTCCTGATCCTTCATCTTCTCACCTACGATATTGAGGGCATTGTAGAAGATCTCATAAGAGATGGACTTCTTACCATCATACATGAGGTGGTTAACGAACTTAGAAACCTTCACGTCACCGAATACGGGATCGGGAAGAATCACACGCTTTTTGGGTTTTGCTTTTCTCATTTTGAGTAATAATTGGTTTTGTTAGGGCTGCAATTCAGTTCTTCAACGTCCCATTGGGCGTTTACTCAACCGCTGCAAACCAACGGATTAAAAATATGAAGAATGCAGATGCGGTAAGAGCCTTAAGCTTCAAACCATCCTCTGCGGGGATTTTTGTGTATCCTTATATAAAAGGACAAATATGCAAATGCGGAACATTCATTTCAACGTCATCTTTGCAAGGCCATTTCCTCAGCAAAGACTTCCATCATTTAGAATTCTCACATTTGCACATTTGCATTTCAAGCAGAAGCTTCAATTACTTCTTAGCAGCCTTGGGACGCTTAGCACCATACTTAGAACGGCGCTGAGTACGATTAGCCACACCGGCAGTATCGAGAGTACCGCGAACGATGTGATAACGTACACCAGGAAGATCCTTTACACGACCACCGCGAACGAGCACGATGCTGTGTTCCTGCAAGTTGTGACCTTCACCAGGGATGTAAGAGTTCACTTCCTTAGAATTGGTCAAGCGTACACGAGCCACCTTACGCATTGCTGAGTTAGGCTTCTTCGGTGTGGTGGTATACACACGCACACATACGCCACGACGCTGAGGGCATGAATCGAGTGCAGGAGACTTACTCTTATCTGCTGCTACACTTCTGCCCTTTCTTACTAATTGCTGAATAGTAGGCATTGTTTGATTTTTTTGTTGTTATATATTGTTTTATTATTATCTGAGTCAAAAGGCGTAAGTATACACTACACCATTCGGGCTGCAAAGGTAGCAACTTTTCTCCGAATAGCCAACACAAAGTCAATCTTTATCAGCAACTTTTTTCACTATATCTGCATTTTTCTTTCACTTAGCAAGTTCTTCCCTTTTTAATTCTCTTCATAAAAAGCTTCTTCGTAAAATTTGTTGCCCGCCAAGAACAGATAAAGGGAAGCCTCCTTTCGCATGGAGTACTTCCCTGTTTATCTTGGTTGCTATGCTTCACGTGTGAGAGCTTAGCCGAAGAGAGAACTGAAACCTTCTTTGCTTAGCACATCATCTCTGGTAAAAGGCAAAATCGAAATAATGGCCGAGCGCGGTCAGAATGTGCTGACGTGGATGTTTTAAAGAGCGGTGTTTTACTTAAAAAGGGGAGAGGGGTGCCCTGTCAGCGCGGGCGGTAGTTTGTTTTACTTAAAAGGAAGATGAGCCACACATGGCTTGCCATGCTTCATACCCATCATATTGGCTATTGTTGATTGTTTTCTTTTATATAATATACTAAGACTATCAAGCCTTGAGGAGTTGATTAAGAAAGTCCTCTGTCATGTTTCCCGTCAAATTAATGAGTTGAAACTGATGATTAGCTTTTTGCAGAAGTACCATTTCTACGATATACTTACCTCGTCGCCTCACGTAAAGTCGCTTATTAGCTCGTTCGGCATACACCTTATAGCGAGCAGAGTTGCGATGGGCTAACTTGAGAGCCTTATTATATAGCGCGGTGGTCTCACTCTGTTTGACATTGTGCGCCATACGAATAGACTTGAGTTGCGAGAGGATTGCCCGCGTTTGGTTATTACCTTCCACGTCAGGCAATTGCATCATTCGCTCAAGCATAAGAGGCGAAATGGTAGTACACTCCATCGAAGTGCCTCGACCATAGAGCATCATATATCGAGAAGCGAAATCCTGCTCATTCTGTGCCCATGATGTTGTAAGACTACATAGAAAAGCTATGAGAACACCTATGAAATGCTTCTTCGTCATGACTTTATCAGTCCTTCTTTACTTCAGAATCTGCCTTACTCGCGACATCAACAGCATGATTAGCAGAATCGTTTACGGCAGTTTGTGCTCCTTGTTTAAACATTTCGAGCGTCTTCATGCTAGCCTCGTAGGCTTTTTGAGGATCTTGATAAGAATCCTTATAGGCCGACTGGTTATAGTCCCATCCCGAAGGATTGGAAGTCGAAGGTGAGGTAAACGAATGTTGAGCTGCAGTTCCTAACAGTGTAACAATGGCTACGGCAGCAGCAGCCCTATAGAGCGGACGCAAGCGACGCATCAGCGAGATATGTTGTACAGGGACAACCTTTGCCTGTTCGGACTCTTCACCCACGGCAGAAAGTACGTGCTGATCAAAGTCGGAACCAAGATGCTTTTCGGCTTGCTGAGCTTCATATACGAACAAGCTCTTATAGCGCGCTAGCTCGGCCGGAACCTCCTTTTGCAAGAAAAACGCTCGAAGAATAGCTTCTTCCTCAATGGAAGTTTCACACTTCCAGTAGCGTTCGAGAAGTTGCTCGATATATTTATAGTCCATAATTTTCTATCTTTTCGTACTGTGTCTTGATGGCCTTACGCGCTCGATGCAGAGTCACCTTAAAGAGGTCTTCGCTGACTCCCATAACCTCAGCAGCTTCAGCATAACTCATTCCCTCAATATCGCGTAGTTGTAGGGCAGTGCGCAAGCGTTCAGGCAAGTCGTTGAAGAGTTGATGAACGCACTGAAGCCGCTCATCTCGTTCCATTCGCTCATCGGGCGACGGTGCATTATCGAAAGCGTCAGTGTTTGTTGCATCGTCATCGAGCGAGAGATTGGAATGTTCGGCACGCTTCACTCGGTCAAGAGCCATATTCCGACAAACGGCAATACAGAAAGCTTCAAGGCTTTTTACCTCAGTAAGCTCATCACGACGGCTCCACACACGCACAAGCGTATCTTGCGTCAAGTCTTCCGCCTCCTGCGTATTGAGCGTGACGCGGAAAGCCAGGCGGAATATTTTGTCCTTCAGAGGGAGCAAATCTTGTCGGAAATCAATCTTTTTCATTGGGCTCTCTATTAAGTAGACGAGTTAAAGAGAAAAAAGTTACACACAAATCATCATTTTTTTCTCCTAGTCTTCTCACATCTTACTATAACATGCTGATTATCAGCCACAGTCGTAACAAAAATAAATTCTTCGCCACCATCTTTTATTTTCAATTTCTTGCGTAGCACATCCACACTTGCGGGAAAATTTCTCACCGTAAGGTTCGCTCGCGTCACCTCCGAACGTAAGTTTTTCAGGTCTTGTTTGCCAAAACCATACACTTGCTTCACACGAAAACTGCGTCCGGGGAAACCTTCAACTTCGCGTTCTGACGTGTAAAGATGGGAATTAGGATGAAGTTTCTTCAGTCCATACCGCGCTGCCACCCATCGGAAAGCACCTGCTTTGAGCAATGCAGGACCTGGTTCAAAGAGGTAATTATCCATTTGGGTAGCATAGCTTACCTCAGCACACCGCTCTTCGGAAAGACAAAAGCTGAGCGATATACCATTTTCACTCACATATATGAGGGGCTCTCGACCATCATCTTTAGCTTTTTGGCTCAATACGAGGAGAAGATCCTTACACTCGCCCCCCGTGGCAAACACGCAAACTTGCTCCACGCAACCGAGCGAGCGCACGCTCTCGGCAATATCAAGCATTGGCGAGAGTTTCACCACCACATAGTGAGCCTTCTCAAGTAGCAACGAACAGAGCACACAAACATCAGGCCGACAATCTTCGATGAGCACCGTTTTCTTCCCCGCGCCATCGCGACGGGCTGGATCGAGAAAGATAAGATCCACTCGCCGATCCATTTGTCGCAGATAATCTTCACCATCGCCACAAATCACATGAGCATGCTGCAACTTTAAAAGTGGAAAGTTATGACGTGCCAATCGGCAGAGTTCTTCCTGTTGTTCCACATAAGTAGCCCACTTAAAGTTTCGAGCCATGAACGAGAAATCTACACCGAGCCCTCCGGTGAGGTCTACCATTTCGTTTCCTCCATCGGGAAACAACTGTTTCACCACCTGCAACTTATATTGCGCTGCTGCCTCACCCGAGCACTGTTCGAGAGCCAGACGAGGAGGATATTGCAATCCTTCTATGGCCGCCCACGAGGGCACCTTCATGCGCAACCGTTGCCACCCCTCCACTTGCTGTAAAATGTAAGCTGCCTGTGGATGATGTTGTGAAGACAGTTGCAACGCTAGACTCTCGAGAGATTGAGCACCATATTGCTTAATAATGTCAGATGTTTGCATTTTATTGGGAAAGAATTTATATACCAAGGAGTGCAGACAAGCAACGCCAAACAACGAGGCATTATGACTTGCTTAATTCGCCCTCGCGAAAGTTTTTTTGAGGATACTATGACTAAACGCGAACCGCATCGTCCACACATGAGGAGCAAAGAAATTTGGACAAGCAACTTGCACTATTCGCGAAATCCGTTTGCAAAGTTAAGATACAATCTCTCTTTCTGCAAAAAGAGTGTACAATTTGTCCACTTTTTCTGCTTCCACTCCCTTTTACCTCTCTTTTGGCATCGCCTGCTTAATCTCCTCACCCAAGCCCCTACCCCATTTCCTGCTATTCCTTTCCATGCGCACGCATTAGGACCGTTTTCGTTCTTCCTTACATAGTTCTCACAATTTTCCAAAAGCATTATGAATACTAGCATTGTAAGTTTCGCTAAAAAATGGCAGAAGTAAGCATTTTCGCATGTTCATAAAACGGAACGCGCACGCACGTACGCGCACACGAACACAAGAGCATATAAAGGTAGCATTTAGAGTACTACTATTCTTTTCGTCATCCATCTCGCAGACTTATCCCCTATCCTCCTTCTTCTTAATTGCCTTACACCCTCTGTAAACGAAATTTTTCTTTTTCGTAAGGATATTCACCTCATCGAAGCCTTATTTTATACATTATGATGTATATTTTAGAAAATATATTGCATATTGTTTGCTTATTAAAATATAATCCATACATTTGCAAGCGTAACCTAAAACTAACCTATCAAGTGGTTACATCCCAACTTTTTTTTCTACCTTTCTATACCTACTGTGAACACACATTTGTCTGATTGAATTTTCTTTCTAGAGACTGGCCCACGAGGACAGTCTCTTTTTTATGTCTAACCGATAGAATTGTACAATAAAAGGAAGGAGAAGAGCAAAAACATAAAGGAAAATTAAACAAGGAAAGTTTGCCCGTTCCAAAATAAAGGACTACATTTGCACACGAAATAGTTATTAAGGTGAAGTTGAAAGGATTCCAACGCACAAATTCGTGTGGGAGTTCTTTCGGTTTTTTTTTGCTCCTTCATGACTACTCCGAACATAGCAATCAAAAATAAATTATAATACCAATAAAAGATTATGGCTTATATGACACAAGAGGGCTACGACAAGATGGTGGCCCAACTCCGTCACATGGAATCAATCGAACGCCCCGCTGCTTCAGCCGCCATTGCCGAAGCTGCCGATAAGGGCGACCTATCAGAAAACAGTGAATACGATGCTGCAAAGGAAAACCAAGCTAAGTTAGAAGGCCGTATCAGCGCTATGAAAAAGGCCATTGCCGAAGCTAAGATTATCGATAAATCGAAGATTCGCAACGACATTGTGCAGATACTCACCACCGTGGAGATGAAGAACGTAAAAAATGGTATGGTGATGAAATATACGATTGTAAGCGAAAGCGAAGCTAACCTGCGCGAGGGAAAAATCTCAAGCACTACACCCATCGCACAAGGTTTACTCGGCAAGAAAGTGGGCGACATCGTAGAGGTGAAGATTCCTCAAGGAACTGTTCACCTTGAGATTCTGAGCATTAGCATTTAAGGAGTTCGGAGTTTTAAGGTTATGAGGTTATAAAGTTACTTTTGCTATTGGATATACATCTGCAACATCCTTTCCCCACAACCCTAAAACTCCAACCACACTTTATAAAAACCTTAAAACTCAGAAAGCAGCAATGACGATATTTTCAAAGATTATTGCGGGTGAAATTCCCTCATACAAATGTGCCGAGAATGATAAGTTTTATGCCTTTCTCGACATCAATCCAGTGGCTCAAGGACACACTCTTGTAGTGCCCAAGCACGAAGTGGATTATATCTTCGACCTTAGCGATGAAGAGTTGGCCGAAATGACCATCTTTGCCAAACATGTAGCGCTCGCCATCCAGCGTGCTTTTCCTTGCCGAAAGGTAGGCATGGCTGTACTCGGTCTCGAAGTAAATCACGCTCATATCCACCTCATTCCATTACAAACAGAGGGCGACATGGACTTCCGCAAGCCCAAGCTTGAACTCTCTGCCGAGATAATGAAAATGACAGCCGACAAAATTTTAGCCGAGTATAGCAAATAAAAGGCTTATCATCATTTCTGTGACGTGATGCCTCTTGAACACATTCATCAAGACCAATCATTGCATTGACCTCTACAATAAAGGCAATACCGATACAGGACACGTCGACCACAGAGACTTTTGAACAAACTATACAGAAATGCGGGGATGCAACACCAACAACGTATTGCATCCCCGCATTATTTTGTAGAATCAGAGCGATTCTTACTTATTTCAGGACACCGAGTTCCTTGCCCACCTTGATGAAAGCAGCAATACACTTGTCAAGGTGTTCACGATCATGGCCAGCAGAAATCTGCACACGAATACGAGCCTGATCCTTGGGCACTACGGGATAGTAGAAGCCTGTCACATAGATACCTTCTTCCTGCATTTTCTGAGCATATACTTGCGAGAGTTTAGCATCATAGAGCATCACAGCGCAGATGGCACTCTGAGTGGGCTTGATATCGAATCCAGCAGCAATCATCTTGTCGCGGAAGTAGTTGACATTCTCAACAAGCTTATCGTGAATTTCGTTGCTTTCATCGAGGATCTTGAAGGTTTCAAGAGCAGCACCTACGATGGCAGGGGCTACAGAGTTAGAGAAGAGGTAGGGACGTGAACGCTGGCGCAACATGTCGATAATTTCCTTACGTCCCGTGGTGAAGCCACCCATAGCACCACCGAAAGCTTTGCCCAGTGTACCAGTGTAGATGTCAACACGACCATAAGTATTGAAGAACTCGCTCACGCCGCGACCCGTCTTACCCACAACGCCAGCAGAGTGACTCTCATCCACCATAACAAGGGCATCATACTTCTCGGCCAAGTCGCAAATCTTATCAATAGGAGCCACATTGCCGTCCATAGAGAACACACCATCGGTCACGATGATGCGGAAGCGCTGCTCCTGAGCTGCTTGAAGCTGACGCTCGAGGTCTTCCATATCGGCATTGGCATAGCGATAGCGCTTAGCCTTGCAGAGGCGCACACCATCAATAATAGAAGCATGATTCAAAGCATCGGAAATGATGGCATCATCGGCCGTGAGCAAAGGCTCAAACACACCACCGTTGGCATCGAAACAAGCTGCGTAGAGAATGGTATCCTCGGTCTTAAAGAACTTAGAGATGGCAGCCTCAAGTTCCTTATGTACATCCTGCGTACCGCAGATAAAGCGCACGCTCGACATACCATAACCGCGACGATCCATCATATCCTTAGCAGCTTGGATGAGGCGCGGATTGTTGGAAAGACCCAAGTAGTTGTTAGCACAGAAGTTGAGTACTTCCTTGCCCTGCACCTGAATAGCGGCCTGCTGAGGACCTTCAATAAGGCGTTCTTCTTTATAAAGACCGGCTTCTTTAATTTCCTTCAGTTCGTTCTGAAGGTGTTGTTGGAGTTTACCGTACATTTGGATATATGATTTATAAAAGGTTTGTCTGCCACAAAAAGCCGAAACGGAGCATCTCTCAAGGAGAGAATATCCCCTACCGACATAGCAACCGCAAAGTAACAGATTTTTTTTGAAAAATAACGTTCTGCGTACTATAAATATCAAAAAAAGATTGCACCTTTGCACAAGTGATTACATTCTAATAACATACCTCTACGAATGAAAAATATTTTAGTAATTGGTGCGACAGGCCAAATTGGTTCTGAACTCACGATGAAGTTGCGTGGCATTTACGGCAACGACCATGTAGTGTGCGGTTACATCCCCAGCGCAGCCCCTAAAGGCGAACTCGCCGAAAGCGGCCCTGCTGAAATCTGCGATGTAACGAATGGAGAGATGATTGCAGACGTGGTGAAGAAGCACAACATCGATGCTATCTACAACCTCGCTGCGCTATTGAGCGTAGTAGCTGAAGGTAAGCCCCAACTGGCATGGAAGATTGGTATCGATGGCCTGTGGAACGTGCTTGAGGTAGCTCGTCAGCACCACTGCTCTGTGTTCACCCCCAGTTCCATCGGCTCATTCGGCCCCGAAACTCCTGCCGACCACGTGCCACAAGACACGATACAGCGTCCGCGCACCATCTATGGTGTGTCAAAAGTCACCACAGAGTTACTCTCTGACTATTATTTCCGTAAATATGGCGTCGACACTCGTGCCGTACGCTTCCCCGGCTTAATTTCATACGTGACATTGCCTGGAGGCGGCACTACGGACTATGCTTGCGATATCTACTACTCCGCTGTACGCGGCGAGAAGTTCATTTGTCCTATCGCCAAGGGCACCTACATGGACATGATGTACATGCCCGACGCCTTGCGTGCTGCCGTAGAGCTAATGGAAGCCGACCCTGCACGCCTTGTCCACCGCAACGCATTCAACATCGCGGCCATGAGTTTCGATCCCGAAGGCGTACTCGCTGCCATCCGCAAATATAAGCCCGAATTTGAAATGGAATATCAAGTGGATCCTCTAAAGCAAGCCAACGCAGATTCATGGCCCAATAGCCTCGACGACATTTGCGCTCGCCAAGAATGGGATTGGAAGCCCGAGTATGACCTCGATGCAATGACCATAGACATGCTCAAAAAGCTCGAAGAAAAGATAAAGTAAAGTTCTGCACTCTTCTTCCTAACGAAAAGGATGGTACGAATAGGCGAAAGACCTATCGTACCATCCTTATTCTTTATCAGAAACTACGTCAACATCAAAGTACACACATAGATACTCTCAACACTGACAAGTTATTCCACAAGCTTTGTATTCGTATTCCATCGTCGGAGCAACACCTCGCTATCATCTGATGAATCATAAGCCACAAACACATCAATGTCGGCAGAATCAGACAACGAGGTGCGTATAGGCAGGCCTCGCTGAAACGAAAATCCATTGAGGCGATTCTCGCCCTCTACGGCATAGAGTGTTCTGTCACACGCTCTTCTCGTACTACACGGAAATAAGTAACGCCAGGATTTTCTGCAAGAAAACTTCATATGCGCACCATCACCTCCTCATCGGTGAGTCTAGGTAAAATCCTTGCCTATTTGTCGGCTTTACGGAGTGTGACATTGCCCATCCCCTTCTGAGCAACATCTTAAAATTTCGTCTTTGTCGTCCTCAGATGTACATCTTCCCGTTTCTAGATGCACATCTTGCCGCCCTTAGATGTACATCTTGCCATCGTACACCGTTCGGTGGCAGCATTGCCACCGCCCAGTGGCAGCGCTACCACCGCCCGGTGGTAATGCTGCCACCGAGCGGTGTACGATGGAAGAACTATCAAAACGGGACGGAAAAGCCTTCGTTTAGGCTTGATAATAATACTATCCAGTAAAACATTGCAAGCAACATAAATAGGGGCTGATTCTTCTCATCAGAAATCAGTCCTTTGGGCTATTTTGCATAAGATAGGCTGCATCTATACGATGAAAGGGGCTTACCTTTTCAAAAAATCATCAGCAATGCCTATTTATGGTCATTTCAAACAGGATTTCTATGCTCTTTTGAGGTTTAGCGGACAACAATATTTTTTTATCTATGCAGAGAGTATAAATTTGCATGCTCCAAAGAAGACAAAATCTTCGCACCATAAAGGCTAAATAAAGAGACTTTCTCATCCGGTATCAGAAAGGGAGAACTCACGAATCTTCATCATCAAATACAGACGAAGTTCCAATTGAAAAGTGTTGCTCACAGCTGAGACTCCACAACCTTCGTCAAAGCCTTTAAACTTTATGACAGACGTTGGAACACGTCATTAGAATGACGTAGACGTACACTAACAAAAATCATTATTTCTAATGAAAGGATTAGGCTTTACAATGACTATATTTGCAAATTGTTTAACATTTAAAACTTGTCGTTATGAAAACACTCTTTAAACAAGCCTTGCTACTTCTATCACTCGTCGCTATTCCCGCTTTCTCTCAAGTAAACGATCGCGCTACCCTATTCCATCTAAAAGGAAAAGTGAAAAGCATAAAACTCTACTGCGGAACAGCACTCTGGGCGTCATGTACATTCAATGCTAAAGGAGAATGGACGTACGTCGATGCTTGTCTCAATAACACCTACTCTATCATTCCCGGACACGACAATTACTGTGAGAACGAACGCGATGAACAGGGACGACTCACTATGCTCTTCTACGATGATGTGAGAGTCTGGAATCGTTACCACTTCTCATACGAGGGAACCACGCTAATCGTTACAAGCGATGCACAAGATAACTTTACCCAAACCAACGAAAAGTATACTTATAGTCATAACGCTACTGGCGACCCCACGAAGCATACTTATCACACTGAAGAAACTACTTGCGACCTCACCGCGCGAGGCACCGAGACCTACACCATTCTTGCTCGAGACAGCCAAGGCAACTGGACCAGGCGTAAATGCACACGCAGCGATGGCTCACCCACTATCATACAAACCCGACGCATCACTTACTTCACCTCCGCACCCTCTTACAGAAAGAGATAATACATTATAAATAAATTACATCACTATGAATAAGATTTTCTCACTCCTCATTTTCTTTTGCATCTCACTCAGTATAAGTGCCCAACACACTGATCGTTTCAGCATCTACGGTCTGAAAGGGAAAGTAAAGGCATGCGAATTTTACGACGAAGAAGGACACCCCAACAATGACGACTTAGCGTTCGACCGAGCAGGTAGGCTCATCAACGTGCGCAATCATCCTCTCGATTGGAACTACGGCCACCATAAGCGCGACGCACAAGGACGCATCACAAGCCTTGGCGACAAGGATAATGGCATTTACAAATACACCTATAATGCGGCCAATCAATTGACACGGATCACCACTTACTATTCGGGCATAACGACCAAAGCAGATGTCGTTGAGCAGTATTCCTACGATTCGGAAGGGCGCATTATCTCTATCGTTTCTACTTACAGCGATGGCACAAAAAGTAGCATTATGTATTCTGACTTTACGAAGACAGACTCTCATGGCAACTGGATTCGTGCCAAAGTAGTAGAAATTAATCAACAAGGTGAGCGCGAAGAATATACCCAATTGCGCCGCTTCACGTATTTTCAATAAAAGATTCCTTACATAGCACAATCTCCGCATATCGCACCCATACCCTTTGAGACATGGATGCGATATGCGGAGATTGAAAGTTAATAGGAATGTATCCTCCCTAGCTGCTATTTTTACATCAGAGAAGTTTTAAATCATAGTAAGGGAAATAGTGATATTACGCCCACAATCCAAGGCCTACGACCATCACGATGCCAATGACAACTTGCAATGGAAGCCCCACCTTTATATAATCGATAGGTTTGTAGCCTCCCGCGGACATAACGAGGGCATTGGGCGGAGTGGAAAATGGTGAAGCGAAACACATACTCGCTGCCACCGTGACAGCTAACAATACGGGCACAGCGTTCAATCCCTCGGCTTGCGCTGCTTGCAAAGCAATGGGAGCCATAAGCACAGCAGTCACTGTATTGGAGATAAAGAAGGTCATGAGCGAAGTGGCCACATAGACACATGCGATAAGAAGCATTCCTCCATGACCGCCGACAACGTCGACTAAAGATTGAGATATCAGTTGCGACGAGCCTGTTTTCTCTAGTGCTGTCGACATAGGGAGCATCGCCCCAAAGAGTATAATGCTTTCCCAATTGATGGTTTTGAGCGCAGCCTCTACACTGCGCAAGCAACCAGTGAAAATCATGGCTACAGCAGCTAGCATCACAGCCGTGACGGGAGCAATAGGTATAAAGTCGAAGGCCATAAGCACCACCATAAGCACCATGATAAGAGCGGCTAGTGGAGCTTTGTAGTCGAGCGTCACTTTCGCAGCTTGCTCGAGTGGTTGTCCAAGGATTACCCATTCTTGCCCGTCCCTTCCATTCAGTTTGGTGATATTGCTCCAACGTCCCTGCACTAAGACAATATCTGAAGCATGTATACGCTGATCTTTAAGGTCATCGAGTAAATAAGTGGTATGCCTACGAATGCCGAGCACATTCAGTCCATAAGTAGAGCGAAAACCCGTCTGCTCCACCGTCTGCCCTACGAGCGTCGACGCAGGAAGCACCAATATTTCTGCCATGCCCACATCGTAGAAATTAAGAGTTCCACCTCCTTCGTTGCGAGAGGTTTCTACCTCGCTAAGTTGGAGCTCTGATGCGAAATGGTCGATCTGTTCTACTGTACCCGTTGCGTAAAGTACATCCCCTACGATGAGGCGTTCATTCCCCATGGCAAACTGCTCAAGTTTACGAAGAGCTCTCCCTTGAAGTGAAGAGCGGCGCACTTCAAGGATGGTTATACCATAGTGACGACGCACGTCGAGTTCCTTGAGCGTATGGCCTACCATCGAAGAGTTTTCGCTGATTTGTAAGCAATGAAGATCTTGCGCGAGTTTGTATTCTTCGGTTAATTGCTGGAGAGATTTTCCGCTACGTGTGGAAGCGGAAGCAATGCGTCCTTTAAGAAAACGGCGTGAGAGGGGGAGAAGCAATACTGTGCCTACTACGATGCAGACGATGCCTATTGGAGTGAACGAAAAAAAGCCTAGCGGCTCATAACCTGCGCCGACTAGAGCATCACGAACGATAAGGTTGGGTGGAGTTCCAATAAGGGTGAGCATGCCGCCCATACTGCCTGCAAAGGCCAACGGCATGAGGAATCGTGAGGGAGAGAGTCCTGCCCCGCGTGCCATACTCACGACGATGGGGAGCATCAATGCCACAGTGCCCGTGTTACTCACGAATGCACCCACCACGGCCGTTGTGAGCATAAGCAGGATGAATAGGCGCGTTTCGCTCGTTCCAGCCAGTCCTAAGATGCCTGTTCCTATGCGCTTGGCAAGTCCGGTGCTGAAGATTCCGCCTCCCACAACGAAAAGCCCAGTCATCATGATTACGATGGGACTAGAAAATCCTGCGAGGGCTTCTTCGGGAGTAAGCACACCGGTGAGCACAAGTGCCAAAGCCGAGCATACGGCCACAAGGTCGGAGCGCATTTTGCCACTTACAAACAGTATGGCAGAGAGCGCTAGGATGATAAGTGTCGCTGTCATATTGAAGAGTTTTAAACTTTTTAGATGGAAGGTTTCGGTCTGAGGTAAGAAAGCTTCCCTTTAAGAAAAAGAGCTATTATTATTCTGTGGGCGACACAACTCGTGTCGGACAAAGAAGAAATGAATAAGGCAATAAAGTGTTCACTTCTCTTATACCGACGCGGGACGCGTCGCCCACGGAACGAATATGTTGCATTGTAGTATTACTCCGATTTTTCCTCTGGCTTCCAATCTTTATAGGGATAAGTGCGAAGCGATGAATTATAGTATTTTCTGTCGCCAGTCACCTCAACACCTAGAAAAGGAGCATGCTCGAAATGTTCGTCCTCACTGCGAAGTTCAACCTCGGCCACTACGAGACCTGCATTGTCGCCAAAGAATTCATCGACCTCATAGGTATGATTTCCTTGCGGCACGAGCCAACGTATTTTATCAATAATCCCTGGTTCACATAGGCGCATGAGCGAAAGAGCCTCATCACGTGTGATTTCTTTTTCAAACTCATAGCGCGAGAGGCCGCCGTTGAGCGAAGGTCCTTTGATAGTGAGATAGCCTTTATCATCGCGAAGGCGCACTCTCACGGTACGTCCACGTCCGCTGCAAATATAGCCTTGCATGATGCGGCTATGCGAGGTAGCGAGTTTTTTGTAGTCGCCCACAACCATGAATTTTCTTTCTATTTCGAGAGGCATTGCTTTATACTATTGTGATGGTGTTAGGTCAAGACCCAATAGGCTATGGTAGCCAATGCGCCGAGCAGGAGCAGAGCTATGATAATGCCTCTCACTACGTTACGCGCTTGCTTTTCTTCCATGGCCTCACGGGCCTTTTTCTTGAGTAATCGTTTTGTTTTCATGGACAATATGGATTTTAAGTTTGATGATATAAGGTTTTTAGAGTTAGGAGAGCAGAGGTGATAAGGTGACTAAACATGTTGTGTGACGCTAGAATATAGTCATGAAGCCATACCCCCAATCTTTGCAACATCTCATATAGCCATGCTTACTCCTCATTTCCTTTCTCTGAGAACTCCATGAGATATGCTTTGATGAAACCATCGATTTTTCCGTCCATCACCCCGTTGACATCGCTTGTCTGATAGCCCGTGCGGTGATCCTTCACGCGGCGATCATCAAACACGTAGCTACGAATCTGACTACCCCACTCAATCTTCTTCTTTCCTGCTTCAATCTTGGCTTGCTCTGCCTTGCGTTTCTGAAGAGCACGATCATAGAGTTGCGAGCGGAGGAGGCGCATGGCATTCTCGCGGTTTTCGAGCTGCTTACGACTTTCCGTATTTTCGATAAGGATTTCTTCCGTTTCGCCCGTATCGGGATCGGTATACTGATAGCGGAGGCGCACACCCGTCTCCACCTTGTTGACGTTCTGACCACCTGCGCCGCCCGAACGGAAAAGATCCCAAGATATTTTCGATGGATCTACATATACTTCGATGGTATCGTCGACCAAAGGAGTGACAAACACAGAGGCGAAGGAGGTCATACGCTTACCTTGAGCATTGTAAGGCGATACACGCACAAGACGATGTACCCCATTTTCACTTTTGAGATAACCATAGGCCGAATCACCCTCAATCTCCATCGTCACTGTCTTTATGCCCGCTTCATCACCATCTTGCAGGTGGGAGATAGTACATTTGTAGCCTTGAGCCTCAGCATAACGCATATACATACGCATGAGCATAGAAGCCCAGTCCTGACTTTCTGTGCCACCTGCACCCGAATTGATTTTGAGCACACACGACATTTGATCCTCTTCTTGACGAAGCATATTGCGAAGTTCGAGGTCTTCTATTGCGGTCAGACATTTGCGGTAGTCCTCGTCTACTTCTTCTTCTGTAACCATTTCTTCTTTATAGAAGTCGAAGGCCAAGGCGAGTTCATCTACAAGAGTTTTTACCTCTTTGTATCCGTTTATCCACTTTTCAATGCCCTTTACCTTTTTCATCTGCTCCTCGGCGCGCTTCGCATCGTCCCAGAATCCAGGGTCTTGGGTGCGAAGCTGCTCTTCTTCGAGTTGCATCTTCTTGGCGTCAATATCGAGATAACGATGGAGTGCTGCCACACGGTCTTGGGCATCTTTCAGTTGGTCGGAAGTAATCATCAGTCTTTAGTTTCTATAAAAATGTAGGAATTAGTCCTGCTTCTCTGCCTGTCGAACTTGTTGTTGAGCTTCGGCTTCGGCATAGATTTGTTCTATTTGCTCGGCATAATGTTCGTACACCACACGACGACGCACCTTGAGCGTATTGGTGAGTTCGCCATTATCCATTGTGAAAGGATGGGGCAGCAGGATGAAACGCTTTATCTGTTCATAATGTGCAAGATCTTGCTGTAACGTGTTGATGCGTTCGGTATAGAACTTTAGAATGGTGGGATTCTTGCAAAGTTCTTCGCGCGAGGAGCTTCGGATGCCCATCTCCTGAGCATAGGTCTCCAGGAGCTTATAACTTGGCACAATAAGAGCACTCACGAACTTGCGCTTATCGGCCACAATCACTGCTTGGTCGAAGTAGCGGTCGAGCACAAGCTTAGATTCTATCATCTGCGGAGCGATATATTTACCATTCGAAGTCTTAAACAAATCCTTAATGCGTTCGCGCAGGAAAAGCTCGCCATTCTTTATATATCCAGCATCGCCCGTATGGAACCATCCATCTTCATCAATGGCTTCCTTCGTGAGCGATTCCTTTTTGTAGTAGCCGGGCGTGATTGTCTTACCTCGAAGGAGAATCTCATCATTCTCGCCAAACTTAATTTCGATCTTATCAATGAGTCGACCTACGGAGCCTAACGTAACAGGTCGGCCAGGAATATCACACGATACAGTGGCTAGACTTTCGGTCAGTCCGTAGCCCACCACCATGTTGATACCGGCAGCGTGAGCAAACTTTTCTACCTCGGGCGATACCGCAGCACCGGCCGTCGGGAAGAAATTGGCACGTTCTAGTCCTAGAGTCTTGCGTAGGAGTTTAATAACGGTCTTATCGTAGAGCTTATACTGAAGGGTCAATCCCATCGGTGCGCGTTTTCCCTTCGACTTATAGTTCACCCAATAACGGGTGCCCACCTCAAGGGCTTCACGGATGAGTTTGCGCTCCATAAAGGAGCCATTCTCCATTTTTTCGAGCACGGCTTGATACACTTTTTCCCAAAATCGGGGCACGGAACACATACACGTGGGATGAACCTCCTGCATGGACCTCTGCACGTCGGCTGGACGCAGATTCACGCATTGAAGTGCGCCCTCAGAAAGTCCGAGATAACACCAAGCTCGTTCAAAGATGTGAGTATAGGGAAGAAAGTTGAGAAAAACATCATCCTCAGAAAGTGGAAGCACAGCATCATTCACGCGGAGACCTTCTCTGTACTGTCCGTAGGTGAGCATCACGCCCTTGCTCTGCCCCGTGGTGCCACTAGTGTAGAGTATATTGCAGAGGTCGTCATAGTTAGCCTCAGCCTGACGTTTACGATATTCTTCCACAAGGACTGAATCTTTCGATGCTTTCACACCCATGGTAAGGAATTCATCGAAGTAGAGCGATAGGTGATCGGTAGTTGCTTTTTTCACGCTTCGATCGAAGATGATAATGCGTTCGAGCGAGCGAGCCACAGAAATCACGCTAAAAGCCACGTCGTACTGCTCTTGCTCTCCCACGAAAAGGAAGCGTACTTGTGCATCATTGAGCATATAGCTCACTTGCGCCGCGCTACTAGTAGCATAAAAGGGAATAGCCACCGCACGAATGCCGTAGGCACCGAAGTCGGCAAAATGTGTCTCGGGCTTATTCTGCGAGAACACGGCTATATTTTCCTGAACTTTTACTCCGAGTTGCAGAAAAGCATACGACACTTTCTTAACATTTTGGGCAAATTGTCGCCACGAGATGGGCAGCCATTTATTCTGCTCATAGTCGCGATAGCTCAGTGCGGCACGATCGCCATACTTTTTAGCTTGCTCAAGAATCAGTTTTGACAGGTGGCAGTTGTTTTGCATATCATGCAGGTTTTTACCCATCCGATGGCAATGTGCAGAGGCGTCTGGTTGTCGAGCCGAGTTCTGCCGCCATTTCGAAGTGGGGCGGTTAGAAAAGGCAATGTGCCTTTCCTGCGAATATATGCAAAGTTATTGTTTTTTATGGAAATGCACAAAATACAGAGGAGAAAAGTTTCTGAGACGGCAAATGCAGACTGGCAGACCCACAAGGCCTGCCAGTCACTCATTTATTATTATCAAGGCATTGCTTCGCTTTGCCATCCTTCTGTCATTTACGCAGTCTCCCTAGGACACATTTTTTTCATTCCCCAATAATACGCACCTACTACCATGCAGCCTGTAATTACCCATGAGAGAGGATACACCTGAAGCAACCGAGCAAACCCATGATAATGAGGCACTATGAGAAATACCCATACCACACGAAGCACACACGTGCCAAATACCGTCATCAGCGTGGGAAGCATTGACTCCCCCATGCCACGCAATGCGGAAGCCGACACCTCATAACTGCAAGCTATAAACTGACATATTAACACGTGTTCCATTCGAATGCGACCATAGTGTATCACCTCCGGATCGGTGCTAAACAAACTTAAGAAAAAACGATCTTGCCACACCAACAGCCCATTGGCCACCATACATCCACAGACGGCTAAAGTCATACAAATACGATATATACGGCGCACACGATCGTACTTTCGAGCACCATAATTTTGCCCTATAAAACTAATAGCTGCACCATTGAAAGCTACTACGATAAAGTAGCAATAAAACTCAAAATTGAGCGCCGCTGCCGAGCCTGCAATAGCCGAAGCTCCATAACCATTAATAGCACTCTGTACCACCACATTAGAGAAAGAGAACACCATACCTTGTAAACCTGCGGGCACACCTATCTGAAGCATTCGACGTAGTTCCTTACTATGCAATTTCAGATGCTTTAGATTGAGTTGGAGAGCTCCTGGTTCGCGGCGCAAAAGCCGAATAATGAGAAAAGCACTTATCGCATTAGCTATGGCTGTAGCAATAGCTACGCCTTCCACGCTCATACCCAATCCGATCACAAAAATAAGATTGAGAATCGTGTTGATTACGCCCGCCACCACTAATATGTAAAGTGGCCGACGAGTATCACCCACACTACGCAGAATGGCCGAACCAAAATTAAATATCAAGAAGAATGGTATACCGATAAAATAGATGCGTAGATAAAGCACCGCGAGGTCGAGCACATCGGCAGGAGTATCAATAAGTTCCAAAATAGGCCGCGACACTGCCACACCAATCACCATCAATAGCAACCCACAAATAATGGAAAGCAAAGCAACAGTGCTTACTGAGCGGCGCACGCCCTCATCATCCTTTTGCCCTAAGTGGTTAGAAATCACCACATTGGCACCCATCGAAATGCCCATAAAAAGATTGATAAGCAAACTTATCACGGGGGCATTGCTTCCCACGGCTGCCAGAGCTTTGCTACTAGCAAAGCGCCCCACCACTGCCACATCAACAGAGTTGAACAACTGCTGCAACATGCTACTAGCAGCAAGCGGCACTGCAAACACAATTATCTTCATCAGCAGTGGCCCATTGAGCATATCCACTTTCTTTCCACTTTCCTTCATCGTCATAATTCTTTTCTGACTGCAAAATTACTTCTTTCGCATGGAAATTACCACAAACATGTGAAGGAAATTGCCCATACGAAACTGCTTACTCAGCTAAGCTGAGAAATCAGCCAGACCAAAGAATAAGAGTGGTAAAGCTTCACAGCTCTTTCATTTAAGTTCAGAGTAAAGACCATAGTATCCCCTACCCATTTCGTGATGAAATGGGTAAATCTACAATAATTGTGTTTCAAGTTTTTTGATATTGTCCTCATCATTTGATTATTTGCATTTTTGAAGCGAATAAGTGCAGGAATTCGGTAAAGCTTAAGGGCACAGGCCTTATCAGTTCGGCCACACCCTTTTTGAGATTGGGGTTCTATCCATTCACAAACGGGGGCTTACTCTCTTTATACTGCTCATATAGTCTGTGTCCTTCGGTCGAGGGACATGTGTCCTTCGGTCGAGGGACATGCGTCCTTCGGTCGAGGGACGATAACATAAACGCTCATCTAGAAAAAGTAGGATGGGCATCCGACGGCATGTAAGTCACACTTCGCTGACGATAGAGAACTTTGTTGATATGATTCATCTATAACTATTTCCTAACTTCATCACTTTTCTGCGTCATTACATAGCACGTATTGAAAGTCAAAGAGTTACGTCGAATTTTTGAGTGACGCAAGCAAAGAATGAAAAGAACAAGCGATTTTAAATGAAAGAACCATAGGGAAAGCCTTAGTTCTAAAATAACGGAAGACATACGCGTAGGTAAGGAAGAGCGAAATGGTAGACAAAAAGAAATACAAAGAACATAACTTCTCTTTTTGTTCATCTCCAAAAAGTTACGCACCTTTGCACAAGCAAAGCTCCGAGAATATCGTAACTTTGCGAGCAAAAGTATGAAGTATCCCTTTAAAAAGATGAGCAAAAAGCCCAAACGAGAATCCCTAGTTGAGTAAAACCCCATATCAATGAACACCATCCAACAAATAGCTCAAGAAGCCATAACATTGCTTATGCGCCTCATTGCCATCCCCTCCGTAAGTCGCAACGAAACCGAAGCCGCCGACCTCATAGAAACTTATCTCCGCGAATGTGGGGCTGAACCCAAACGCCAGGGCTGCAACGTATGGTGTGAACAACTTTCTCTAGCCGATGATCATCGCCCCACCTTGCTACTCAATGCCCATATCGACACAGTACGCCCCGCCGCCACATGGGAGCACGCCCCATTCCAACCTACACTAGAAGACGGCAAGCTCTACGGCCTTGGAGCAAACGATTGCGGCGGTGGATTGGTTAGTCTGATGCACGTGTTTCTACACTTACGCCACCGCACAGACCTGCCCTATCGCCTTATTTTCCTAGCCTCGGCCGAAGAAGAAGTATCGGGCAAAGAAGGAATCGAATCAGTGCTTCCACGATTGCCCCACATCGATGTAGCACTAGTGGGCGAACCCACGGGAATGCAACCCGCCATAGCAGAAAAAGGGCTCATGGTGCTCGACTGCACAGCCCACGGGCGCTCTGGCCATGCTGCACGCAATGAAGGCGTGAATGCCATCTACGAAGCCCTACCCGACATAGAATGGTTTCGCACCTTCCGCTTTCCAAGACAGACGCCTCTTTTGGGGCCTGTTAAGATGTCGGTCACGATGGTCGAGGCAGGTACGCAACATAATGTAGTGCCCGACGAATGCCGTTTCGTGGTAGACATCAGAGCCAACGAATGCTACACCAACGAGGAAATTCTTGATGAAGTGCGCCGCCACATCAAGTGTGATGCCATACCTCGCTCTACACGTCTACACTCCTCACGCATCGACCCCGAGCATCCACTCATCCGCGCAGCCGTGGCACTAGGTCGCGAGCCTTTCGGTTCGCCCACACTGAGCGACCAAGCCCTAATGCGCTTCCCGTCCTTCAAAATGGGACCAGGTAACTCAGCACGCTCACACACGGCCGATGAGTATATCCGTCCCACCGAAATAGAAGAAGCCATCGGTATCTACCTTCACATGCTGCAAGCCATGAAATAAAGACGAAAGAAAAGAAATTTCAATAGTTGTAAAAAAAATCAGACGAAACCCACGGATAACTGATAAGAAATCCGTACTTTTGGATTCGATTAGAGAGCATTAACTATAATGCACCCTCTACAAGAAACAATTGGAGTTTTAGGTGGAGGATATTAAGAGCGTACCATTACATTGATAATCACCTTCTTTACCTCTTAATATCTAAAGCTTACAACTCCACATTTTTCTAACATGAGCGTGCACTTTTATCCCACACTAAGGCATGTACCACATCCCTGTTCTGCTACACGAAACCGTAGACGGACTCAACATTCAGCCAGGCGGCATATACGTCGATGTGACCTTCGGCGGTGGCGGTCATAGCCGCGAGATATTGCGTAGGCTCGACACCAAAGCCCACCTTTATAGCTTCGACCAAGATGCCGATGCCGAGCAAAACATTCCGCAAGGAGATGAACGATTTACCTTCGTAAGGAGCAACTTCCGCTACCTCAAGAATTGGATGCGCTACTACGGAGTGGACCATATTGATGGATTGCTTGCCGACCTTGGCGTGTCGAGCCATCATTTCGATGATGAAGAACGTGGATTTTCTTTCCGATTCGACGCCCCACTCGACATGCGCATGAATGAACGTGCAGGCATCACAGCAGCCGACATCGTAAATCGATACTCCGAAGAACAATTGGCCGACGTTTTCTATCTCTACGGAGAGATGAAAAACAGCCGACGATTGGCCTCAGCCATTGTCAAAGCACGCGCTGCACATGCTCTGCAGACCATCGACGACCTATTACAAGTGGTCAAGCCCCTCATGCCGCGCGAGAGAGAGAAGAAGGACCTCGCCCGAGTATTTCAAGCACTACGCATCGAGGTCAACCACGAAATGGATGCCTTACGTGAAATGCTCGAAGCTGCGCTCTCAATGCTCCGTCCGGGCGGTCGGCTCTCTGTGCTGACCTACCATTCACTCGAAGATCGCATGGTGAAAAATTTCATCCGCGCAGGGCACATTGATGGTAAGGTACAGCAAGATTTCTACGGACGTCGCCTCACGCCTTGGCGAGCTATAAATAACAAAGTGATTCTGCCCTCGCAACAAGAGCAAGAGGAAAACCCTCGTAGCCGTTCGGCCAAGCTCCGCATTGCTGAAAAGCTTTAGACCATAGTCACACACAGGTCACACTTGCCTGTTCCCTCCCTACACCCCTTTACCCTCCACAGAAAGAATATGGACAAAGATAAAAACTTACCGCAAACGGACGATATGCAGAAACCGCAAGCGAACGCTGAAGATACTTTTTCGACTCCCGACCCAGCTCTGACTAATGACAAGGACAAGGACGCCGAAGAAGAGGCGGATAAGAAAGCCCTACGCGCCCTGCGTAACCTCACCTCAGAAGACGATAACCCCGAGGGCGATGACGAACATTTCAAACTCACGCTCTCCTCTATCCTCGGTGGCGATATCCTAGGCGGACGATGGTTTAAACGTCAATTCTGGTATATCGTGATGCTCGTGGCTATGACCATCGTCTACGTGAGCAATCGCTACTCGTGCCAACAAGAGATGATTCAATCGAAACTGCTCAACGACACCTTGCTCGACTGCCGCTACAAGGCACTGACACGCTCTAGTGAACTCAAAGAGCGTACCCGACGCAGCTACATTGAAAAGTCGCTTACCGACACCACGCTACAGACCTCTAATACACCTTCATTCGACCTTCCCGTCGATTATGAGGAATAAATTCTCCACACAACCTTTCACGGCGAAATCCTCGCCTTCACGGAACTCCCCAAACAGAGTTTCCCCGCCACGAACACAGCTCTACCCTATTACGCTAAAGAGAAATGAACTTTCCAGTCAAACAGGTGACTAAACGCTACGCTGTCGTAGCATCCCTCTTAGTGCTCGCATGCCTTTTCGTAATCGGAAAGGCCATTTACATCATGACCATCAAGAAGGACTATTGGATGGCTATCAACGACCGCTTTATTAAGGAAAATGAAGTGGTGCAACCTACTCGTGGCAACATCCTAGCCGATGATGGAGAACTGCTCGCAGCTTCGCTCCCTGAATACAAGATATTCATGGACTTCATGTCGTGGGAGAAAGACCCCAAGCGACAAGCGAAAGAACAAGCTAAACGCGACAGTCTGCTTATGTGCAAGATGGACTCTATCTGCCAAGGTGTACACGCTGTGCTTCCACAGATAGACCCAAAAGCATTCCGCGAACTGCTTCTCAAAGGCCGCAAAGAAAAAAGCCACCATTGGAAGCTCTACGATAAGCGCATTTCCTACATTCAATACCGACAACTCAAACAACTGCCACTCTTCCGTCTTTCGGCCAACATGGGTGGATTCCACACAGAGGAGTTTAAGACACGTAAGAACCCTTACGGCCATTTGGCTAACCGCACAATTGGCGACCTCTATTATATGAAGGACTCGGCACGCACGGGACTTGAACTGAAGTTCGATTCCGTATTACGCGGCAAGCCGGGCATTGCCCACCGACAGAAAGTGCTCAATCGATACCTCACCATCATTGACAAACCAGCAGAAGATGGACTCGACGTGCAGACCACACTCAACGTGGGCATGCAGGATATCTGCGAGAAGGCACTCTCTGACAAACTGACCGAGATTGATGCTAACTCTGGTGTGTGCATTCTTATGGAGGTAGCCACGGGCGATATCAAAGCAATGACCAGCCTTAGAAAAATGAACGATGGCTCATATCAAGAGATCAACGCCGATGCCGTAAAAAATCTCTATGAACCGGGATCGGTGTTCAAACCAATGTCGTTTCTCGTAGGCATGGACGATGGATACATTCACATGACCGACGTGGTTGATGTGGGCTGTGGCATTAAGGAAATGTACGGGAGAAAGATGCGTGATGCCAACTGGCGCTCAGGTGGTAGCGGCGTAGTCACAGTGCCTCAGATTCTCCAAAAATCGCTCAACGTGGGCGTAAGCACACTCATTGATCGTGCTTATCACAACCAACCACGCAAATTCGTGGAGGGAATCTACCGCATCGGTGTGGCCGAAGACTTGAAAATTCCTATTCCCGGCTATGCAAAGCCGCGCATACGTATGCCTAAATCCGACCTCTCTAACTGGTCGAAAACAGCCCTCCCATGGATGAGCATTGGCTACGAGACACAAATTCCTCCTATCACAACCGTCAATTTTTACAATGGTATCGCTAATAATGGCAAGATGCTCCGCCCCCGATTAGTCAAAGCTATTCTGAAAAATGGCGAAGTTGTGAAGGATTTCCCCGTCGTGGTGCTACGCGAACACATGGCAAAGCCCGAAGCTGTAAAAAACATACAGGATTGCCTTGAGTCGGTGGTGAGCATAGGCCTAGGCAAGAAGGCTGGATCGCCTTTCTTCCATGTATCAGGGAAGACGGGCACAGCACAGATTTGGACAAAAAACGGATTCGCTGCCCAATATCTTGTGTCCTTCGCAGGCTACTTCCCATCCGAGCATCCACTCTACTCGTGTATCGTCTGCATTCAAAAAGGAGCTCCCGCTTCAGGAGGTGGCATGTGTGCACCTGTATTTAAGCGCGTAGCCGAAACCGTCATGGCACAACGTCGATCTACGGACTATACTTCCGTGCGCGACACCATGAATTGCCTCCAACCGCTTGTGTGCGCAGGAAATATCAATGCTGCTCAAACCATCCTCGAACAACTCAACATTAAGTTCCAATCAGCCCTCAATTCTAGCGATGAGAACACACTCACATGGGGAGTGGCACACACCGATGGCAGCGGAGTAACACTGAATTCGGTCTCTGTGCCAAAAGATGAGATTGTGCCCGATGTGCGCGGTTACGGATTGCGTGATGCTGTCTATCGTCTCGAGCGCATGGGACTCCACGTAAGAGTACGCGGCATTGGCCGTGTCAGTTCACAAAATCTGCAACCAGGCTATCGATTTAAGCGTGGTCAGCAAATAGAACTCATTCTAGGCGACCCAGATGACATTCCTGCTGCTGAACGAGACACCCTGAGCAACGTACCTTCTGCGGAGAAGAATGCCTCCAACAATGAGCCAGAAGATGCCGAACTCACACCCACCAAGAAGGACGAGGCAAAGTATAAGCAAACAGAGAAAGCACAACAACAGAAAATGCAGCAAAAAAGGTCGGAACAAGCTGCAAAGAACCGCGAAGAGCAACAAAAGAAGGCTATGACGAAGCAAAAGCTAACCGCCGACAAGCCAAAGGACAACGACAAGAAAAAGAAAAAATCTGCCGACACGTCTAAGCAAGAACGGAACTCATCTGCTAGCAAACAAACAAAGCCTAAGACTACAAACAAAACAACATCACGAGATAGCAAGAAGGAAACAAAAACATCTGCTTCTAAGACAAATAAATCCACAGAAAAGGGTACAAAGAAAGCTGCGAAGAAAAAGACTTCCTAATTCCAGGAGGAACAATATAGAAGACAGAATTGGCCTTTATTGACAAATAAAGAAAGCCTTTCCACCCTTGCCTCATTACATTATAATCACGCCTATATATAATAAGAAGATGAATCTTTTCGATACTCTCAAAAAAGTTACAATCACTGCATCACATGGCGATATGCAGCGCGAGATAAGCGGAGTAAACATGGACTCCAGACTGGTGAAACCAGGCAACTTATTCATTGCTGTTAAGGGCACACAAGCCGATGGACATGCCTATATTCCGAAAGCTATCGAGCTCGGCGCTTCAGCCATTCTCATGAGCGAACCTATTCCTGCAGAGAAAGCAGAAGGCGTAACCTACGTACAAGTGGCTGATACTGAAGATGCCGTAGGAAAAGTAGCTACTCAATTCTATGGCGACCCCACTACCAAACTAAAGCTCGTGGGCGTAACGGGCACAAATGGTAAAACAACCATCGCCACCGTGCTATACAATATGTTTCGTGCCTTTGGCCATAAATGTGGCCTTTGCTCCACAGTGTGCAATTTCATCGACGGACGAGCCGTTCCCGCCGACCATACCACACCCGATCCTATCACGCTCAACAAACTTCTCGCTCAAATGGCAGAAGAAGGTTGTGAGTATGCTTTCATGGAATGCTCCTCACATGCCATTCATCAAAAACGCATAGGAGGCCTCCGCTTCGTAGGAGGTATCTTCACCAACCTAACACGCGACCACCTCGATTACCATAAGACTTTCGAAAATTATCGCAACGCCAAGAAAGCATTCTTCGACGGACTACCTAAAGGATCTTTCGCCATTACCAACGCTGACGACAAGAATGGCATGATTATGGTACAAAACACCGCCGCAACGATTCGCACCTACTCCACACGCACTGCTGCCGACTACAAAGGGCGCATTCTTGAAGAAAGCATTGAAGGCATGATGCTCGATATTGATGGCCGAGAGGTAAGCGTGCGCTTCGTTGGTCGCTTCAACGTGTCCAACCTTCTCGCCGTCTATGGTACTGCAATTATGCTTGGCAAATCGCCAGAGGACACTCTGAGAGTACTCTCTGCCATGCACCCTGTCAACGGACGCTTCGAAGCAATCCATTCTCCCAAGGGATTCAACGCTATCGTAGACTATGCCCACACTCCTGATGCCCTAGAAAATGTACTCACTGCAATCAACGAAATTGTAAAGGGAAAGGGACACATCATCACTGTATGCGGTGCTGGCGGCAACCGCGATAAAGGCAAACGCCCTCTCATGGCACAAGAAGCAGTAAAACGATCTGACAGGGTCATTATTACGAGCGATAACCCTCGCTTCGAAGACCCTCAAGATATCATCAACGATATGCTAGCAGGACTCGACAATGAACAACGCCAAAAGGTGATTAGCATCTGTGATCGCCGAGAAGCTATTCGCACCGCAGCTATAATGGCACAACCTGGCGATGTCATTCTCGTAGCAGGGAAGGGACACGAACCCTATCAAGAGATCAAGGGAGTGAAGCACCACTTCGACGACCACGAAGAGATAAAAAAGGCTTTCGGCCTAATGTAATTTCTTCATGCTAGCCCTTTTGGTCAATTGAGGAGCTCTCGTTTCCATATATAGGAAGTTTGCCCTATTTGACCTTCTAGAGAATCTTCTCTCCAACATTAGAAACATCCTTACATAAGCCTATGCTTTACTATTTATTCCGCTTCCTCGAACAATTCGGGGTGTCAGGCTCGGGTATGTGGTCGTACATATCCTTCCGCGCCTTACTCGCGCTCATCCTTGCCCTCGTCATCTCGGCATGGTTTGGCGAGTATTTCATCAAGTGGATGAAACGACACAATATCAGCGAAACCCAACGCGACGCTTCCATCGATCCCTTCGGTGTAAAAAAAATCAATGTTCCCTCTATGGGGGGCATTATCATTATCGTGGCCATTCTCGTGCCATGCTTACTGCTAGGCCGACTGCGCAACATTTATCTCATACTGATGCTCGTTACCACTGTATGGCTCGGCCTTCTTGGTTTCCTCGACGACTATATAAAGATATTCAAGAAGAATAAAGATGGGCTGCCAGGTAAATTCAAGATTATAGGCCAAGTGCTTCTTGGCTTAGGCGTAGGGCTCACACTTTACCTTAGTCCAGATGCTACTATCCGAGAAAACATTGAAATGCAGCAGCACGGAGAACGCACTGAAATAGTACACAAAAGCCAAGCCGTAAAGAGCACAAAGACGACAATTCCCTTTGTAAAAGAAAACAACTTCGACTATGCCGAATTAGCTAGCTTCTGCGGAAAATACAAACGACAAGCTGGTTGGGCAATTTTCGTCATAGTGACTATTTTCGTCATCACCGCTGTATCCAATGGTGCCAACCTCAATGATGGTATGGATGGTATGGCGGCTGGCAACTCTGCCATCATATTCATCGCACTAGGCATACTAGCCTACGTCTCGAGTCACATTGAGTTTGCGTCATATCTTAATATAATGTACGTACCAGGCTCACAGGAACTAGTTATCTTCACCTGCGCCACAGTAGGTGCACTCGTTGGCTTCCTTTGGTACAATGCTTACCCAGCACAAATTTTCATGGGCGACACTGGTTCGCTCGCCATCGGTGGCATCATTGCAGTGCTTGCCATCATCATCCACAAAGAATTACTCATCCCCATACTCTGCGGCATATTCTTGCTCGAAAGTCTCAGTGTCATCTTGCAAGTAGAATACTTTAAGTTAGGAAAGCGCAAAGGGCGCAAGCAACGCATCTTCAAGCGTACTCCCATTCACGACAATTTCAGAGTACTTCCCTCGCAGCTCGACCCTGAGTGTAAGTATCTGCTCAAATGGCCCCACGGAGCTTGGCATGAAAGTAAAATTACCGTGCGTTTCTGGATTACCACTATCATCCTCGCCGCACTCACCATTATTACGTTGAAAATCCGATGAAACTTGCAGTTTTAGGAGCAGCCGAGAGCGGCGTAGGAGCCGCCATCCTGGCACAGAAGAAAGGCTACGATGTCTTTGTTTCAGACATGGGAAGCATTAAGAATCGTTACAAGCAGATGCTTGATGCTCACCACATCACATGGGAAGAAGGTCACCATACGGAAAGCGAGATTCTTAACGCCGACGAGGTGGTAAAGAGTCCAGGCATACCCGAAACCGCTCCCATGGTGGCGAAACTCATGGCTCAAGGAACCCCCATCATTAGTGAGATAGAGCTAGCGGGACGCTACACCGATGCACGCATGATTTGCATCACAGGAAGCAACGGAAAGACCACCACGACCTCGCTCATCTACCACATCTTGAAAAAAGCGGGAGTAGATGTAGGGCTCGCTGGTAATATCGGCCATAGCCTCGCCCTACAGGTGGCAGAAGCACCCCATAGCACATATGTAATAGAGCTGTCTTCCTTTCAACTCGACAATATGTATAAATTCCGCGCCAATATTGCGGTGCTACTCAACATAACGCCCGACCACCTTGATCGTTACGGATTCTGCATGCAAAACTATGTAGACGCGAAGATGCGCATTCTTCAAAATCAGACAAAGAGCGATACATTCGTGTATTGGAAAGAAGACGAGCACGTACCCAACGAACTTCCGAAGTATAACGATCCAAGCCTCAAGTGCGGCTTCACCGACGAGCCACAGCAAGCATCCGCAGGCTTTGCCGAGGGTGAGCGCTTCATCGTAGAGAGCCCCATCCACTTTGAGATGCCAATGAGCGAACTTTCTCTTCCCGGCCGACACAACTTACGCAATTCTTTGGCAGCCGCCATCGCTTGTCTTGCTGCGGGCATTAGCCCCGAGATTGTGCGTCAAGGCCTCTCCGACTTCCCCGGTGTGGAGCATCGTCTCGAAAAGGCTGGCACGGTAAACGGCATACACTTCGTCAACGACTCGAAGGCTACCAACGTAGATGCTTGCTATTGTGCACTTGAAAGCATGAAGACCCCCGTAGTGCTGATTCTCGGCGGCAAAGACAAAGGTAACGACTATTCACAGATTATTCCTTTCGTCAAGGAAAAATGTCGTGCCTTGGTCTATATGGGAGTAGACAACAGTAAGCTCCATGCCAATTTCGACGTGTTGGGTCTACCTATTGCCGACACACACTCTATGCAAGAATGTATGGAACAAGCCGTTAAGTTGGCCCACGAAGGCGACACCATTTTGCTTAGCCCCTGTTGTGCAAGCTTCGACCTTTTCAAGAATATGGAAGATCGCGGCGAACAATTCAAAGCATGGGTAAAAGCTTGGAAGTAAGATACTCCCTACATCAATTTCCCCTCACGCATCAAAACCACGACTATGGGATTCTTCAGAAAATCCACACCACACAGCGAGTCCACGAGCTCACCCATTACAGATTCCCCCAAAGCACAAATAGCCCTTGAGGAAGGCGCGGCAGCACCTTCTCCACAAGGGGAAACCAAGCGTACTGGCATTGGTTCGCTTTTCATGGGCGATCGTGTCATTTGGGTCGTATTCTTCTTTCTGTGCATCATCTCACTTATTGAGGTATATAGCGCAGCGAGCACGCTTGCCTATAAGTCAGGGCGCTTTTGGGATCCCCTAGTCAAACAAGCATTGTTTCTAGCGGGTGGCACAGTCATCGTCATCATTGTACATCGCATTCCATGCCGCATGTTCAAGATACTCCCCGTGCTGCTATTACCCATCTCCATCGTTCTTCTGTTGGTCACGCTCTTTTCGGGCGCGGCCACCAACGATGCCGCGCGCTGGATTGACCTTGGCTTCATACGCTTCCAACCCTCCGAAATAGCAAAGGGCTCCGTCATCATCACCGAAGCCCTCATCTTGTCGCGTTCGCAGCAGCAAGAGGGAGCTTCGCGTAAATGCTTCAAATACATCCTGATTATCACAGGAATCGTCTGCGCATTTATCCTTCCCGAGAACCTCTCTACGGCGGCACTTCTTTTTGGCGTAGTAGTGCTCATGATGTTTATCGGACGTGTATCGCTGAAGCAACTCGGAGCCTTGTTTGGATCGCTTACTTTGCTTGTCATGCTCATCGTCGGTCTCATGTTCATTGCCCCCAAGAATGGTATATTCCACCGCTTCTCCACATGGGAAGAGCGCCTAGAAAGCCATTTTTCACCCGATGATCCAAAAGAAGACGACCCCGCAACCTACGACATCGATAAAGGCGCGCAAGTGGCTCACGCCAACATAGCCATTGCTTCGAGCAACGGCATTGGCAAGATGCCAGGCAACTCTGTGCAGCGCGACTTCTTGAGCCAAGCTTTCTCCGACTTTATCTTTGCCGTAATCATCGAAGAAATGGGTGTAACGGGAGCAGTCGTCGTAGTGTTCCTTTACATTATCCTACTATTCCGAGCAGGAAGAATCTCAAGCCGGTGCGAGCGCAACTTTCCTCCTTTCCTAGCCATGGGGCTCACGTTGTTGCTCGTGTCGCAAGCAGTGCTCAACATGATGGTAGCCACAGGCCTTTTTCCCGTAACTGGTCAGCCACTACCTCTCATCAGCCGCGGCGGTACATCCACACTTATTAACTGCGCCTACATTGGAATGATCCTCAGTGTGAGCCGATATGCCAAGCAAGTGAAAGAGCCTCAACATACCCGCTTCGATGGCCCTATGACAGAGATAAAGCATCAATAAAGCACACACATATAAATTCTATTTATCGCCTCAAGAGGGCGTGTCCTTATGACACGTCCTCTTTTTCTTCCCCTACGATTCGCATTTAGTATGCGAAGCAAAATCATCCCATATACGATGCTTCGCATTTAGTTTCCAACATGTTTATGGCCAAGTGTGACAAGAAAAACGTAACTTTGCCCTTCGAAAATAAATAACACGAAAAATATGAGTTTACAATGCGGCATTGTGGGCCTCCCCAACGTGGGAAAGTCCACACTATTCAACTGCCTAAGTAATGCCAAGGCACAGTCGGCCAACTTCCCGTTCTGCACCATTGAGCCCAACGTGGGTGTGATAACCGTGCCCGACGAACGCCTCACCAAATTAGCCGAGCTCGTTCATCCCGGACGCATCGTGCCCACCACCGTAGAGATTGTAGATATCGCAGGATTGGTAAAAGGAGCCTCGAAAGGCGAAGGTCTAGGCAACCAATTTTTAGGTAATATACGTGAAACAGATGCCATCATCCACGTGCTCCGCTGCTTTGACGACGGCAACGTAGTACACGTTGACGGAAGCGTAGACCCCGTTCGCGACAAGGAAATCATTGACACGGAGCTTCAACTCAAAGACCTCGAGACCGTTGAGAACCGCATCAAGCGCGTAGAAAAAATTGCCAAAGTAGGCGGTGATAAGAATGCCAAAGTTGAATACGATGTGCTTTTGTCCTACAAAGCTGCACTCGAAGAGGGCAAAAGCGCCCGCAGCGTAGAGTTTGAAAGCCTAGAAGAGCAAAAAGCAGCCAAAGGGCTATTCTTACTCACATCAAAACCTGTACTCTATGTATGCAACGTCGACGAAGCTTCAGCAGCCACGGGCAACCACTACGTAGACGAAGTGCGCAAGGCCGTAAAGGACGAGGGCGCAGAAGTGTTGGTACTTGCTGCACAGACTGAGGCTGACATTGCCGAACTCGAAACTTACGAAGAGCGCCAAATGTTCCTACAGGACGTAGGCCTGGAAGAGAGTGGTTGCAACCGACTGATTAAGGCAGCCTACCACATGCTCAACCTCCAAACCTTCATCACCGCTGGCGAGATGGAAGTAAAAGCATGGACTTTCCACAAGGGGTGGAAAGCACCACAGTGCGCTGGTGTGATTCATACCGACTTTGAGAAAGGATTCATCCGCGCCGAAGTAATCAAGTACGATGACTACATCCGTCTCGGCTCTGAATCAGCCGTGCGCGAAGCTGGATTGCTCCACGTAGAAGGCAAAGAATATGAAGTAGAGGATGGTGATATCATGCATTTCCGCTTCAACGTGTAACAGATCTTTATGAGCTAACGGGCAGACAAGCTGACGAACGATGAGGAAAAGCAAGTTTCCATTCCCCGTCAGATCCATCACCACCTCCCCTACCCCCAATAATTCGCATTATGATCACTTGGAATCCCCCCATATCAGTCTTTACGCTCGGCCCTATCGACGTGCGTTGGTATGGCCTATGCTGGTGTATCGGCTTAGCCCTAGCCTACATCGTTGTATATAAGCTCTACAAGCGGCAACAAATACCGCAAGAAAAGTTCGACCCACTCTTCCTCTACTGCTTCGTAGGCATATTAGCAGGCGCACGCCTTGGCCACTGCCTCCTCTACGAGCCAGGCTATTTCCTAAGCCACCCGCTTGAGATGGTGCTACCCATACACCATATGCCCGATGGATCGTGGAAATTTACGGGCTATGCAGGACTAGCCTCCCACGGAGGAACCTTCGGACTGATGATTGCCCTATGGCTCTACGTACGCCGTACGGGCGTGAACATTATGCGCGTGCTCGACAACATTGCCATAGCCACACCCATTGCTGCCTGCTTTATTCGCCTAGGCAACTTGATGAACTCAGAGATCGTAGGCAAGTTTACAAAAACCGACTTCGGCTTCATCTTCGTTCGCCTTGGTGACACGCAACCTCGCTATCCCGCCCAGCTTTACGAGGCTATAGCCTACCTCCTATTCTTCTTCATCGGCCTAGCCATTTATAGCCGTATGAAACAGCGCGTGGGCACGGGATTCTTCTTTGGCTATTGCCTCACGAGCATATTCACGTTCCGCCTACTCGTGGAATTTATCAAGGAAGTGCAAGAACCTTGGGAAATCTCCATGCAGCAAGCCATCGGCCTCGACCAAGGCCAATTGCTCAGTCTGCCCTTCATCCTCATAGGGCTCTACTGTATGCTAGGCGGCAGATGGTGCAAGAAACTCGGCGAAAAGAAATCTTGATACAAAGGTAAAAGAGCTGAAAAGAGCTTTTGCAAAAAGAGAGTGTACAATTGTGCACTCTCTTTTTGTTCCCCTCCCGAGGGCTTTGCAATATTTTAGTTCAGCAGATATTCCCTATTGGTATTGCCCGAATGCCATTTGTCTGCCCATTCTCATGTTGTAAAACTGATGAGTGACAAACTTGACGACACAAAGAATGCAGTACAGAATACAAACAGAAACAACATTTGAGCAGGGAATGCATCATCCCTGCTTACGAAGCACAATTCTATCTATACATTCTATTTTATTGCTGTCCGCTAAAACTCAAAAGAGCATAGAAATCCTATCCGCAATGCCCATAAACAGGCGTTGTGGATGATTTTTTGAAAAAGTAAGCCCCCCTTAGTCAAATAAAGACGGTTCTGGAGGCCCATCCTTTGCCTCTTCAAGCATCTTCGCCCAATCTTTTTCTGGTTCTTCAAGGAAAGTATAGCAGTTCACATAGTACATGAGCATAATTCTTACCATAGTTGCCAGCCCTGAAAAACTCCATGAGCGTTTAATGCGTTTCTGTATGATCATTA
>OJKP01000015.1_pt1 | contig 162921 bp, 147 predicted proteins | sample 1596521 | NCBI WGS metagenome assembly OJKP01 (sample SAMEA4350130, study PRJEB24818) | metagenome | biome: human; feature: gut; material: faeces | place: Denmark | collected 2013-09
CAAAATGCACATTGATAGGTTTTAAATCTGACCTTAGATTGACCACACACACTACTTCCCTGTCAAACTGGCACATACAGTCTCCCATGACAGCAGCTATATCCGCCGGATTATTAAAGGTGTGCTCATCTATATATTTGTCCAGTCGTTCCCTCACAATATGGATTTTATTGCCTATCCATATTGCAAAGGGACAACCTGCTTGATTAGACAACTCACGCAACTTCGTTCTTCCTATACCGGAATATGCTGCGGCTTCTTCGATTGTCAGCCACTTTCTTTCCCATATCGGTTCTTCAGCATTGCTTATGAGTTTTTCCTGATATGTTCTTACTTCGGCAAGTAAGCGTTCATCATCATTCAAGGAAAGTAAGTTTTTCAATGTATTCATCAAAAATCCTCCTCTTAATCATTCGACGATTTCCTATATGAAGAACAAATGGGCATTCTTCTTGGCTTGTTAGTTTTCTCAGTCTTTCTCTGCCTATGCCAGAATATTCAACTGCTTCATCAATCGTCAAATTAGACTTATGCCATATCGGCACATCATATTTTTTTCGGATAATCTTTTCTGTATCTGCCATTACAGAAGCACCTCCTTGTTTTTTTCTGCCCTTATGATAATTTAAAAATGGCGATGAGCCTATCATGCGAACCAACCCATCGCACATTTTACAAATCAGCTATATCGAATACGCATTATCAAGATATTCGTCCAGTTTTCTTCTTTTAATCAGTCGCTTACTTCCATTCCAAAGAACAAAAGGGCAAAACTCCGAGTCGGACATTTCTCTTAATTTTCTTGAGCCAATACCACAATAAGCTGCGGCTTCTTCTACTGTAAGATTGGACTTCTTCCAGATAGGAATAATGATTTTATTTTCTGTCATTGCTTCCCCTCTTTTCTTTCTTTGATGAATATCTGTCGGTAACAACATAATCCCAACCATCCCCATCGCACTTATCACATCTGTCTTTTCGCTTTGCAAATGGGTCGAGTCGCCTTACAATATAGTCTGGATTGTGGATGTAATCATTCAGACACTTCGGGCATAGACAGCGAATATTTTCTTTCCCCTCCGGCTTGTAAACCCAAAGTCCAAAAGTCTTTTTCAAAGTTGCATTTATCTGTCTGAAAAGTTTATCGTCATCTACCGTACCTATGTATTCACGCAAATCCTCTCTATTGACTGTCCGTATCTGCTCCAGAAGAACCATTGACGGTTTCTTCAGTCCAAACTCCTCGCCGAGAATAATGTGCGATGGCAAATATCTTTTCTTGATTACACTTGTAACCGCTGCAACAATAATCGTCGGAGCATTCTGGTTATAATCGTCTGCCTGAACGACAAGCACCGGACGCTCTCCGCTTTGTACTGAACCACTGTTATCTCCAAAGTCATAGTAGAATAAATCCCCACGACAAATCATTTTTTCTTTCATATACATAACCTCACAAGAATCAAATTTTTAAAGTGTCATTCGTATCCGGAATGAAATAACCCCTTCACTCATTTGGACAAAGGGTGCTGAAATGCACACCCAAAATCAGAGATTTTCATAAAATTTGATAAAGTTTTTCTTTGCCGCTGCAATAGACTTATCTACGGAGCTGTAATATACACCCTCCTGCTTTGCAATCGCTCTGGAACTCAGACCGCAGCACACATTCTTCATAAGTCGTTCCCTTTGAAGTGGCTGCAACATTGAAAGTGCTATCCTTCAATGACAAGTTCTTCTCCGACCACTCAGACGCAATTTCAGGGTGTGTTGTCTGCAAATCGTTAAACCCTTTCAGGAATATGTACCCACTGCAATACGGGCATTTGCTCCCACCGGAACGGGTAGAAATAAGGGTGTTCCACTCTCTGCCGCAATCCTTACACTTCCACCAAGCCTTACGATTGGCAAAGACCGTAACCTGAGTTGGAAGTAACGGATAATTTCTGTCCGACCACTCGGCTGCTATATCCGGCAGAAGTGTTGCAAGGTCATTAAATCCTGCCAACACTTTATTATGGGAGCAATACGGGCAACCTGTTTTATTTATTGTTCTGCTCTTAACGGCAACTTCCCACTCGTGTCCTTTCTCACATCTCCAAATCACTTTCTTATGAGAACCAATAGAAACCTCTGTCGGTTTTATCTTATTCTTTTTCGACCACTGCTTTTCCAGTAGCGGCTCTAATGTCGCCAAATCGTTAATGCCTGCAATCACTCTTGCACCGGAACATATCGGGCATTTTTCTCCATTGGAACGAGCCTTAACGCTTGTCTGCCATTCGTGACCGCAAGCACCTTTCCACCATACCTTTTTATTCGAGCCGAAAGTTATGCTGTCCGGTGTCAGTGGCAAATTCTTTTCCGACCACTCGGCAACCAATTCCGGATGTACTGCCGCTAAGCTGTTACTCATATCAAATCCTCTCCTTCCTTTGGCTTTATTATATGAAGAAAAGGTACTTGCCCCAAGTTTGCGAATATGCGGATAAATTAAAAAAGCCCTTTGAGAAAGGGTATTCCTCTCTCAAAGGGAGTTAATCAAACTGAAATTTGTCGCTTTAATACCCGTGGTCAACATGTTCCCAATTCCCACTGTCATTCCTAATTAGAATCCATTTCCAATCATCATATGTTGAATCCGGATTAAGCGAACCATCCCCGCCTGATGAGTCTACATCGAAAGATGATAATATTACGATTGCTTCATCCGCGTCATATTGTTCAGCCCATTCATCAAATTCATCGGCGTATGTATCTCCGGGATAGGACAGTTTTGTCAGTGTGCAGCCGTCAAATTCGTTGCCGAAATAGTCTTTTACTGTTTGGAAAGCCGCCTCAATATCACTGTCTGAATATATTTCCGATGGTTTCCAATCAGGAATTTGAACATTGTCAATATTCCCACCACTATTCTTTCCACTACAGCCGGCAAGAACAAAAATCATTATCAAAGCTGTCAGAAAACAGAATAAAGTTTTCCTATTCATTTTTCGATACCTCCTACGAATTCAAATTTTCATCCCTACAGACTGAAATTTATTTTTTCCTTGTGGTTATACGAAGTAACAAGCATCCTATCAAAAATCCAACGAGAGTCCCACAAGTATTCATAATCACATCATCTAACTGTGCAAACCTTCCAATAAATGTTTGCAAAAATTCTATACCAATCGAAAATACTGCTCCAAGTATAACGCCATTCCACCAATGCTTGTGGATATTCTTAAAAATAAATACTGGCAAAAATCCATATGGAATGAATAGACATATATTCAAAATAGTTGCCGCATTAAATCCATCCTCAAATAATTTAAAACTAATATAACTATCAAGTGGTGAGGATATTCCAAAACTACCACCAATAATTCCTGTAATTTTTAATATTGATACAACTATTAGAATCCATAAGAATTGACATAACCAATTTAAAATCTTAACTTCAATTTTCTTCTTCTGGATAAATTCAATACCCACTTCGATAATCATAACACCTGCAAAAATAATAAGTGCCATTGGAAATAATCTCACTAATATCCATATTCCAGTCCATATTTCCATTGTAATATAACTCACTATCATTCCTCCATAACTTCAAATTTGTCGTTTTCTTTTATCCCCATTATAACTGTTCTCCATAACCACTGCAATGAAAACCTAATCGGTGATTTACATTTCTCTCTCTTCTAAAAATGGGCAATCCCATTAAGGACTGCCCATTCATTCTGCTTATTATGCGATTTTTTCTTGCTTGCACCGATTTCTGCATCAAATGATGTAAGTTTGATGTAAATCGCTGTTTTTTCAGTTTTTTATCAAATGAAGTACGTTCCGTTTATTTGGTAAAACGGTACATCTTTACATCACGTCGACTGGCGTCTCCGTGCGTTTTTCGCCTTATGTCGGTGTTCGCAAGCGCACACCGCCGCAAGGCTCAGTTTCTCATCTTAATAGAGCTTTGCACCTGCCGGAATGTGGTCATCAACCATCAGAAGATGAAGCTTTTCTTCGCCTTCTTCTTCGTGAATAGCACTGAGGAGCATACCGCAAGAGTCAATGCCCATCATAGCTCTCGGTGGAAGATTTGTGATAGCGATAAGAGTCTTTCCAACCAGTTCTTCCGGCTCATAAAAGCTATGAATACCGCTTAAAATGGTTCTGTCTGTGCCTGTTCCGTCATCAAGAGTGAACTGTAACAGTTTCTTTGACTTCGGTACTGCAACACACTCTTTAACCTTTACTGCACGGAAATCTGACTTGCTGAATGTATCAAAGTCTACCATTTCCTCAAACAAAGGCTCAATCTTTACCTTAGAAAAATCAATCTTTTCAGGCTCTGCTTTCACTTCTTCAGTAGCCTTAGATTTTACATCATTTTTCTTATTTACATCATTCAGGGTCTTCATTGTCGGGAACAGCAATACGTCACGGATTGCCGGTGAATCTGTCAACAGCATAACCAGACGGTCGATTCCATATCCGATTCCACCGGTAGGTGGCATACCGATTTCCAGTGCGTTCAAGAAATCTTCGTCGGTATGGTTTGCTTCCTCATCACCGGCTTCAAATGCAGCATCCTGTGCTGCGAAACGCTCACGCTGGTCAATCGGGTCATTTAACTCGGAATATGCATTACACATTTCCCATGTATTGATAAATAATTCAAAACGTTCTACCTTGGTTGGGTCAGACGGTTTCTTCTTGGTAAGCGGAGAAATTGCTACCGGATGATCCATGATAAAGGTCGGCTGAATCAGTTCTTTCTCACAGAATTCTTCGAAGAAGAGGTTGATGATATCACCCTTGGTATGACGCTCTTCGAATTCAATATGATGTTCTCTTGCCAGCGCCTTTGCAGCTTCATCATCTGCTACGGTATCAAAATCAATGCCGGCATATTTCTTGATGGCATCGTTCATGGTCAGACGCTCAAAAGGCTTTCCAAGGTCGATTTCAATGCCATTGTAAGTAATCTTTGTAGTGCCGCATACTTTTTCTGCAAGATAACGGAACATGCTCTCGGTAAGTTCCATCATGCCTTCATAATCAGTGTATGCCTGGTATAACTCCATCAATGTAAATTCCGGATTGTGGCGGGTATCAACACCTTCGTTACGGAATACCCGTCCGATTTCGTAAACACGCTCCAAGCCACCAACAATCAGTCTCTTTAAGTATAACTCAAGAGAAATACGGAGTTTTACATCTTCATTTAATGCATTGTAATGTGTTTCAAACGGTCTTGCGGCTGCTCCACCTGCATTGGAAACCAGCATAGGAGTCTCAACTTCCATGAAGTCACGTCCAGCTAAGAAATTACGGATTTCCTTGATAATCTGGGAACGTTTGATGAAAGTCTGCTTGGATTCCTGATTCATGATAAGGTCTACATAACGCTGACGATATCTGGTATCGGTATCAGTAAGTCCGTGGAACTTCTCCGGTAAAATCTGTAAGCTCTTGGATAATAAAGTTACCTCAGATGCATGGATAGAGATTTCTCCGGTCTTGGTCTTAAATACCTTTCCTTTGATTCCTAAAATATCTCCGATATCATATTTCTTGAAATCTTTATAAGAATCTTCTCCGATTTCGTCTCTTGCGACATATGCCTGGATGCTTCCCTTTAAATCCTGTACATTACAGAAAGAAGCTTTTCCCATCACACGCTTGAACATCATACGGCCTGCGATAGATACCTCTTTTCCCTCAAAAGCATCAAAGTCGTCTTTGATATCTGTGCTGTGGTTTGTTACATCATATTTGGTTATCTGGAACGGATCTTTTCCATTTTCCTGAAGTTCTTTTAACTTATCACGGCGCACCTTGATTAACTGGTTAATATCCTGTTCCTGTACGTTCTTCTGTTCCGCCATCTTTGTTCTCCTAATCTATTAGTTTGATCTGTGGATTCCTAATACTTTATATTTTAAGTTACCCATCTGGGTCTCAACTTCTACTACGTCACCAACGCCGGCACCGATTAATGCTTTACCAACCGGAGACTCGTTGGAAATCTTTCCCTTTAAGCTGTTTGCCTCTGTAGAACCAACAATTTTATATTCCAGTTCCTCATCGAATTCCATATCAAGGATTTTTACCTGACATCCGATGTTAATCTTGTCTAAATCAACTTCTTCTTCTACTACGACTTCTGCATTCTTTAAGATTTTCTCAATCTGTTCGATTCTTGCTTCGATATCACGCTGCTCATCTTTTGCTGCATCATACTCAGCGTTCTCAGATAAGTCTCCCTGCTCTCTTGCTTCTTTAATCTTCTGTGCAACTTCTTTTCTTCTGACCACTTTCAGATTCTGTAACTCGTCTTCCAGTTTCTGTAAACCCTGATAGGTCAAAATGTTTTTCTTATCCATGCTTATTAGCCCTTCCTTTTATAGATTTTCTATTCTGCATAAAATTCTCGCTCTAATCGATCTGAAACCGCTTCACAGCCTGTAAAACCGGTTCCCTTAACAATCATAATATTATACCCAATAGGTACTTCAATGTCAAGATTTGCCCGCTGATACCAGTTCCTTTTATAAATGGAAATATAGATACTTTTTTCCGATAGAAATTCTTCCCGGATTCTTCCGTCAGCTTCAAAATCCAGTATCAGTCTGCCCTCTTCCGGACCGGTTCCCTTTTGAATTGCATTTTCCTCTTTTCCAATCACTTCTACAATCAATCCCAGTTCCTCATAGAGATACTCTATTTCCCCTTGGTGATGTTCTGACTGACCGGTGCAAAGCGTATATACATTAAGTCCCGGATAAAGCTGCCGGAGCATATACTGTTCTTCCTCCTGCTGAAGATATTCCCCCGCTTCCGCATCAATGACAAACAGCCGCATGTCCCGGTAGGAAATGCCTTTCTGCTCTAATACTGCTTCGATTATTTTCCGAAAAAATGCATTGCAGGGAAAATAAATTTCTTTTTCAATCAGGTCATCCTGATGGCTATTCCTGTTTTCTGATTGCAGATTGCTTTTATTCCTGCGTAAAAGACTTTTTAATTTTTTCCACCATTTCATGCTTCATTATATGATGCAAAGGTTTCTAATAATTCCTCCAGCTGTTCGTAAGTCTCCACTTCATTGAGCAGGCTTCGAAGCCTGGATGCATGCTTGTAGCCGCCGGTGTACCAGGCTGCGTGCTTACGCATTTCCCGCATTCCGGTAAATTCGCCCTTAAAGGCAATCTGCATCTTTGCATGACGCAGCACCATATCCACCATTTCTTTGGCGGATGGCTTCGGCAGTTCTTCCCCCGTTTCTAAGAAATGGTTAATCTGTGCAAATATCCATGGATTTCCCTGTGCTCCCCTTGCTATCATCAGCCCGTCACAGCCGGTTTCCTGCTGCATCCGATATGCATCCTGCGGTGTAAAAATATCACCGTTTCCGATGACCGGAATCTTTACTGCTTCTTTCACTTTCCGGATAATCTCCCAGTCCGCTTTGCCGGAATAATACTGTTCCCTGGTCCGTCCATGCACCGCAATGGCAGCTGCCCCGGACTCTTCCGCAATATGTGCCATCTCTACTGCATTGACATGGGCTTCATCAAAGCCCTTTCTGATTTTTACCGTCAGAGGCTTCTTTATGGCTTTCGCTGTCTTTTCGATGATTTCACCTGCCAGAATCGGATTTTTCATCAGTGCAGAGCCGTCACCATTATTGACTACCTTTGGCACCGGACATCCCATATTGATGTCAAGAATATCAAACGGTCGATGTTCGATACGCTTTGCCATCTCGCTCATAATTTCCGGGTCGGAGCCAAAAAGCTGCAGGGAAACCGGATGTTCCCGCTCATCAATGGCAAGCAGGCTCTCGGTGTTCTTATTATTATAATAAATGCCTTTAGCACTGACCATTTCCATGCAGATAAGTCCTGCTCCCTGCTCTTTGCAAAGTACACGAAATGGCAGGTCTGTTACCCCTGCCATTGGTGCTAATATCAAATTATTATCAAGTGTTACATTTCCTATTGTCAGTTTCATCGTTTCTGTTTTGCGTAAATAAGACGCATTCCTTCTAATGTCAGTGTCGGATTGTAGTACTGAATATATTTTGTCTCATTTGCGATGATTTTACCCAGTCCGCCGGTTGCAACTACTTTTACATCCTTAAGTCCGGATTCTTTTATCATATTTTTTACGATATATTCTGTCTGTCCAATCTGTCCGAATATCAGTCCTGCCTGCATACTGCTGATGGTTTCTCTTGCAAGAATGGTAGACGGTTTCTTAATCTCGATTTCCGGAAGCTTCGCCGCATCTTCCCAGAGTGCCTTTGCAGAAATGCGGATTCCCGGCGAAGTTACTCCTGCGAAGAAATCTCCATTTCCATTGACGAAGTCATAGGTGGTTGCTGTACCATAGTCGATTACGACAACCGGTCCGCCATAAAGCTCATATGCACCTACAGCGTCTACGATTCTGTCTGCACCAATCTGCGCCGGATTCTCGGATGTGATACGGATTCCTGTCTTCACGCCCGGCTCCACCACCATTGGCTGAATCCCAAAATATTTAATCATTCCACTGCAGAGGGAGTGCATCACATTTGGTACTACCGATGAAATGATGGCATCCTTGATTTCATTATGGGAAATCTCGTTATGCTCTAATAAATCAATGATTGTAATACCGTATTCATCAGAAGTTCTCTGCATTTTTGTTGTCATACGAAATGTTGTAACTAATTTTTCCTTATCAAACACTCCGATGGTAATGTTGGTATTTCCTACGTCAATTGCCAGTAACATATTAGTCCTCCTTATCCTCTGTGAATTCTTCTCCCAGGAAAAATACACGGTAATACATTTCAAGCGATTCAAAGAGCTCTGTCTTTTCCCGCTGCATCTGTTTGATTTTTAACACACTGCCGATTTCATCATAAAAGAAATCTCCATCCTCACATTCCGTCCGGAAATTAAGATTTCCCTCTTTGTCAAATATAAGCTGCAGTGTTCCTCCGATATCCTCTGTATACAGTACACAAAGAATATTCAAATCCTCTTTGATTCCCTCCGGAAGTCCGTTAAACAACGGATTCAGATAGAATTTCTTGGTATAAGCGCTGGAACCGCATAAAACGATTTCTTCCTGCTCCATATATTCATACTCCTTTTTTATTTATGCCTTTTTTATATCTGGTAAATGTGGCTTTTCCTGTCTATCCTATAACCATCTATCCCTATGCATATCTATACATATCCATAAATCCCGCGGACAGATACTTCCCCGGAAGACACCAGTTTTCTTGCTTCCCAGGTATCCACGATTAATTCACCCCGGTCGGTAATGCCCTGTGCCACTCCCTCAAATGGCTCTTTCGGGTCTAACACTCTTACCTTCTGTCCTTTATTGGCAAGGCTTGCATCGTATTCCTTCCGCAGATCCCGCAGATCCTGATATGCCATAAACCGGTCATAATAATGCTCGAATTCTTCCCAGACAGCTTCTATTAATGCTGCACGGTTTACCCGTTTTCCACTTTGTAACAGAAGTGAGGTGGCATTCTGCGCAATTTCTTCCGGGAAACTTTCATTATTCACATTGATACCAATGCCTACCACAATATGGTTTACATAATCCATCTGTGCACTCATTTCCGTCAGGATTCCTACTACCTTCTTACCATTGATGACAATATCATTTGGCCACTTTATCTTTGCTTCCATACCGGTGCAGCGGGTAATGCCCTTTGCCACCGCCATAGCTGCCACCAGTGTCAGCATGGATGCATTGGAAGGATTCAGCTCCGGTTTTAAAATCAGTGTCATAAAGATTCCGGTTCCCGGCAGGGAACTCCAGCCTCTTCCACGTCTTCCTTTTCCAGCATCCTGCTGGTCTGCCACCACAAGGGTTCCATGCTCTGCACCCTCTTCTGCAAGACGGCTGGCTCTTACATTAGTAGAATCTGTTTCATCATAATAATAGATTTTCTTTCCAATCCAGTCTGTTTTACGGATGCTGCTCAATTCATTTTCGCTTAAGATATCCGGTGCGCCTACAATCCGGTAGCCCCGGTTCTGCACCGCTTCAATTTCATAGCCATCCTTTTTCAACTGATTGATTGCCTTCCACACTGCGGTTCTTGATACACCAAAGCGTTCACAAAGCTCCTGTCCGGAAACATAACCTTCCGCTTCCCGCAGTGCTGCAAGTATTTTTGCTTTCATAGGTTCTTATTCTCCTAAAGTTGCAAGCATAACTGCCTTAATCGTATGCATACGATTCTCTGCTTCATCAAATACGATGGACTTCTCACTTTCGAATACTTCATCGGTTACTTCCAGCTCGGAGTATCCGAATTTCTCATAGACATCCTGTCCAATCCTGGTCTTAAGGTCATGGAATGCCGGGAGACAATGCATAAACAATGCCTGCTCTCCTGCGTTATCCATCAGCTTCTTATTTACCTGATATGGCATCAGGTCTGTAATACGCTCTTTCCATACCTCTTCCGGCTCACCCATGGATACCCACACATCAGTATAGACAATGTCTGCACCCCTGGTTCCTTCCAGGGCATCCTCTGTTAAGGTAATGGTTCCGCCTGTGCGGGATGCCACATCTTCACAATATGTAACCAGCTTTGGATCCGGGAAATACTTCTTATTAGTACAAGCCACAAAATGCATTCCCAGTTTTGCACAGGTTACCATCAGGGAATTTCCCATATTATAACGGGCATCTCCCATATATGCCAGCTTTACGCCCTTTAATCTGCCAAGATGCTCGCGGATGGTTAACATATCTGCTAACATCTGGGTCGGATGAAATTCATTGGTCAGTCCGTTCCATACCGGAACGCCTGCATATTTTGCCAGTTCTTCTACGATATCCTGCCCATAGCCACGATATTCGATTCCGTCAAACATACGTCCCAAAACTCTTGCGGTATCCGGAATGCTCTCTTTCTTTCCAATCTGGGAGCCTGACGGGTCAAGGTAAGTTACGTGCATGCCAAGGTCATGGGCTGCCACTTCAAATGAGCAGCGGGTTCTGGTACTGGTTTTTTCAAAAATCAGGGCAATGTTTTTGCCAATCAGGCTGTCATGCAGAATACCCTGTTTCTTCTTTGCTTTCAGGTCTGCTGCCAGATCTATCATATAGAGGATTTCTTCTGGTTCAAAATCCATCAATTTTAAGAAATTACGTCCTTTTAAATTCATTGCTTTTTCCTCTTTTCTTCTTACTCTTTGATACAAAACGGGCTGTCCTACATAGATGTGGCAGCCCGATTTCATTTTAGGTTTATGGTTTCCTTTTTAATTATTTATCTCCGGCAACCTCTGTAATTGATTTTACCAGTCCTGCAACGCCCTGTATCTCAGATGGAATGATAATCTTTGTTGCCTTTCCGTCCGCAGCCTTTGCAAAAGCTTCCAGGCTCTTAAGCTGTAATACAGCATCGTCCGGTGCTGCTTCTTTCAAGAAACGAAGTCCGTCTGCATTTGCCTGCTGAATCTTTAAGATTGCTTCTGCCTGACCTTCTGCTTCTTTTACGGTTGCTTCCTTCTGTGCCTCTGCACGTAAAATTGCGGCAGTCTTCTCTGCCTCTGCATCTAAGATTGCTGATTCTTTCTTACCTTCTGCTACAAGAATCGTAGATTTCTTCTCACCTTCTGCACGAAGAATTGCTTCACGTCTTTCACGCTCTGCCTTCATCTGTTTCTCCATAGCATCCTGAATTGCCTTTGGTGGGATGATATTCTTTAACTCTACACGGTTTACCTTGATTCCCCATGGGTCTGTTGCCACATCCAGGGAAGCTCTCATCTTGGTATTGATGGTCTCTCTTGAAGTAAGGGTCTCATCTAATTCCAGATCACCGATGATATTACGAAGTGTGGTTGCTGTCAGATTTTCGATTGCCATAATCGGATTTTCAACACCGTAAGCAAATAACTTCGGGTCTGTAATCTGGAAATATACAACGGTGTCAATCTGCATGGTTACATTATCTTTGGTAATTACCGGCTGTGGTGGGAAATCAACCACCTGCTCTTTTAAAAGAACTCTCTTTGCGATACGGTCAATAAACGGTGCTTTAAAATGAAGACCTACGCCCCAGGTTGCAAGATATCCGCCCAGACGCTCTACAACAACTGCATTTGCCTGCGGTACAATCTTGATACAGGATACAATAATTACCAGTACTAGTATTACTAAAATGATAAGTGCTATTAATCCTTCCATTTTTACCCTCCAAAACTTATATTTGAATAACTATTCACATATTACTATACTTTTTCCAAGATTACAACAGGGTGCCAAAAACTTCTTTTGACACCCTGACTTTATACTCTCTTATATTTTCTTACATTTTCCTAGAAAAATACATGGTTTCCGATGACTACTCCTGCCTGACCGGAACTTGCACGGCGGAAGCTTAATGCCCCACCGGTATTATCTACACCGGATAATGCTTCCTGTGCTGCCTGTAAACAGCTTCCGCTGACACCGCTTGAAATAACAGATGCAACTTTTCCGTTTCCTGCTGGTGTAAACTGACCGCTCTGGTAAATTACATCATAAAGGCTGGATGGATATACACCACTTCTCAGACGGTTCATAACAACTGCTCCGACTGCCAGCTGGCCTTCATAACACTCACTGCCTGCTTCGCACTGGATTAATGCAGCAAGAAGTGTTACTTCATCACAGTTTGCTGCTACAGATGCATTCTGTGTTACCATGGTTGTTGTAGTCTGTGCAGCTTTCTTTGCTGCCTCTTCTGCAGCCTTCTCTTCCAATGCAGCTCTTTCTTCTTCCATGGAAACTGCTGATGCTACATTTAAGGATACGGTTACATAATCTGCAGATACAAATGCAGTGGAATTCTTTAAGCTGACTGCGACCCATCCTTCCGGAGATTCTGTCTGTGTATCAACTACAAGCTTATCTCCTTCTGATGCTGCCTTGATAACAGATGCATCCGGATTTGCTTCACTGCGGACACGAAGGCCGCCGGTGGTTACGGTTGCTACGGTGTCACATACGGTCTGTGCATAAGCATATGCTTCCTGACCTGCCACACAATATTCGCTCTTTACATATCCGTCTACAGAACCGGATGTAATATGATACCAGCCATCTAATGTCTCTACGATATCAGCTGCTGCACCTTTATATAATTTTCCAATTACTTCAGACTCTCCATCTGCGGAGCTTCTTATATATAAGAAATCATCCACATCTGCCATAAGCTTACTGTTCCATGCCTGCTGCTCCTCACTGAGCTGAGGCTCCTCTTCCTGTGCTTCTGCAACAACCACTACATCTGCACGTTCAATGGATGCCTGCTCGGTTGCCGCGTCTCCCAATGATGCCAATTCTTCTATAATGCCGGCGGAGCCATCTGCCTGTACATCTGCCACAGCTTTTGTTTCCTGCTGCGGTTCTGGTACATTTTCTACTGATGCTGTCTGCATAACTGCTGTGACTGCGGTTACAACGGTAAGCATCACTGCTATAATTGTGCTCTCAATCACTCTTTTTCTTAAATTCATTTTGACCTCCATAACATATACCCTGTTTTTCTTTTTTAAGGATTATTAACAAGTATATGTCATTTTATTCATTTTTATTACATTTATTACAAATTTGTTACATCACGGATTATAACAAAGTAATTTTTATTTGTCAAGTTTCTGTACTTTTTATCCAATTTATGATATAATTTCCTAATAATAATTACGCAAAATCACAAGAAAAGATTTTGTCTTTTTCATAATGGTTATCAAGGAGGATGTATTTACATGAAGGAACGTAAGCAAAAAGATTCTGCTTTGAAGCAGAATCCAGTAAAGGCTCCAAAGCCTGCGAAAGCGCAGAAAGTGCCGAAAGCGCCAAAAGTGCCTAAGGAGAAGAAGGAGAAAAAGTCCGGACTTCACTCCATGCGCTTTAATGTTGTACTGTTAGTTCTGCTGAGTATTATCATCAGTGTTGCTTCTCTTCTGATTATGATTATACCGGTTGCGGATAATGCAATTTCCACTCTGGCAGAAAGCTATATGCGTGATGTCTGTGATACCTGCGGTTTAAATATTGATGCTGCCCTGAACCGGAGTGGTAACGTTATTTTAAATCAGGCATATCTTGAATCTCTGATCAGTGATGTCTGCATCAATGATCTGGATTCCAGTTACGCCTATGTGGTTGGTTCAGATGGAACCATGATTTACCATCCGGATGAAAGCAAAGTCGGACAACCTGTAGAAAATGCCGCTATTAAACAGGTGGTAGCTGATTTGGAAGCAGGTAAAGAACAGCAGAAGGGTATGGCAATCTATGAATTCAGAGGTGCTGAAAAATATGCGGCTTACTATGTTACTTCCAATAAAGCAGCTATTTTGGTCATTACTGCTGACCGTGGAGATATTTTAAGTGCTAAGGATGCAATTTATGTCCGCGCCGGTGGTGCCGCAATCGTTATCTTTATTGTACTGGGAATCATTTCTTTCCTTATTGCAAGTAAAATGACCCGTCCGATTGTAGAGATTACCAATGTTATCAAACGTTTCTCTTCCCTGAACTTTGCAGAAAGCCCGACTACTATCCGCATCAGCAAACGTAAGGATGAAACCGGGCAGATGGCAAGAGCTATCGGAGATTTACGTAAGAAGTTAGTTACAATTGTTTCACATATTAAGTCCCAGAGTGAACTGCTTTACAATGCATCTACTGAACTGGATACCAATGCATCCCACACAACATCAACCGTAGGAAATGTTGAAACCGCAGTAAATGAAATTGCTACCGGAGCTACCAACCAGGCTTCCGAAACCCAGAAAGCTACCGATGATATCGTTAATATGGGTAACATGATTGAACATACCAACAGTCAGGTTGAAAATCTTACAAGCACTGCTAACCTGATGCGTGAATCCAGCGAGGAAGCTGCTGCCACCCTGAAAGAGCTGGACAACATCAACCAGCAGGCAATTGCTTCTATTAATGTTATTTATGAACAGACCAATATAACTAATATCTCTGCCCTGAAGATTAAAGAGGCTACAACTTTGATTTCTTCCATCGCAGAAGAAACAAACCTGCTTTCCTTAAATGCTTCTATCGAAGCAGCCCGTGCTGGTGAGGCAGGACGTGGATTTGCCGTTGTTGCATCGCAGATTCAGAAACTGGCTGACCAGTCCAATGAATCTGCAAACCAGATTGACCAGATTATCCATGCTTTGATTGAAGATTCTGAAAAAGCAGTTAAGACCATGGATGAGGTTAAAACTATTATGAACCTGCAGAGCGAAAACGTGCATAAGACCGGTCAGGTATTCGAACAGGTTCGTGATGGAATCAGTTCTTCTATCAGTGGCGTAGGCGAGATTGCTGCCAAAACAACACAGCTTGATAAAGCCCGTGGAGATGTTGTGGATGTCGTACAGAATCTTACCGCAATTGCCCAGCAGAATGCAGCAAGTACCGAAGAAACTTCCGCTTCCGTTATGGAAGTCAGCAATGTTATGCAGGAAATCATGGAAAATGCAAATCGTCTGAAAGAGATTGCTTCCATCCTGGAAGAAAATATGAATTCATTTACTTTATAATATGCAATAGAAAGAACTCCACCCGGCTGGATATCCAATCGGATGGAGTTCTTTTTTGCTTTAATGCAAGGACTGATTCAAATTTAAATGATTTTATCTTACCCTGCTTCAGCAGTTTTTATAAACGTTTCATTAATGCTTCTCTTGCTTCTTCATAACCTGGTTTTCCAAGTAATGCGAACATGTTCTTCTTGTAGCTTTCTACACCTGGCTGGTTAAATGGATTTACTCCAAGCAGGTATCCGCTGACACCACATGCAAACTCGAAGAAGTAGAATAATTCTCCTAAGTAGAATTCGTTCTGCTCTGGAATCTTTACCATGAAGTTTGGAACCTGACCATCGGTATGTGCAAGAATGGTTCCGTTCATTGCACTCTTATTTACAAAGTCCATATCTTTTCCAGCAAGATAATTTAATCCGTCTAAGTCAACCGGTTCTTCCTGAATTGTGATATTGTGCTTCGGAGTCTCAACGTTCATAACAGTCTCAAACATAATTCTGGAACCATCCTGAATGAACTGTCCCATAGAATGTAAGTCTGTTGTTAAATCTACAGATGCCGGAAAGATACCCTTCTGGTCTTTTCCTTCACTCTCTCCGAATAACTGTTTCCACCATTCAGATACATAGTGAAGACTTGGCTCGTAGTTGCAAAGAATTTCTACTGCTTTGCCTTTTCTTAATAAAATGTTACGAACTGCTGCATACTGTAATGCATCGTTCTCTGCGAAATCCTGCTCTAAAGCAAGTTTTCTTCCTTCTGCAGCTCCATCCATTAATTTCTGGATATCTGCACCACTTACTGCGATTGGAAGAAGTCCTACAGCGGTAAGTACAGAGAAGCGGCCTCCGACATCATCCGGTACTACAAATGTCTCATATCCTTCTTCATCTGCAAGATGTTTTAATGCTCCCTTTGCTTTATCTGTGGTTGCATAAATTCTCTTTGCAGCTTCTTCTTTACCATATTTCTTCTCTAACTTCTCTTTGAAGATACGGAAAGCGATTGCAGGCTCAGTTGTTGTTCCTGATTTAGAAATAATATTTACGGAGAAATCACGGTCTCCTACTACATCAAGCAGTCCCTGTAAGTAGCTTCCGCTGATGCTGTTTCCTGCATAATAAATCTCAGGAGTCTTACGAACATCCTTAGAAACATTATTATAGAATCCATGTCTTAAGAATTCGATTGCGGCTCTTGCACCAAGGTAAGAACCACCGATTCCGATTACTACTAACACTTCAGAATCAGACTGAATCTTAGCTGCTGCTTTCTGAATTCTTGCGAACTCTTCCTTATCATAATCTACCGGAAGATCCAGCCAGCCCAAGAAATCATTTCCGGCTCCGTTTTTATCCAATAACTCTTTTTTTGCATTGTCTACAAGTTTGCTCATATAGCCAACTTCTTCTTCACTGATGAAGGAAGCTGCCTTTGAGTAATCAAATGTTACTTTACTCATTTCAAATTCACTCCTTTGTTTTTTCTATACACAATTCCCTAATTATGAATAAAATTTCATTAGAGTTTATTTTATCAAACCTATATACATTTATCAAGGAAAAATTTCCTTCAAAACAGCATTAAATACCGCTTCTTCCTGCTGTTTTCTCTTCTTTTCAATAGAATCCCGCATCAATTCTTCCTGTCTCGATACCAATGGTTCTTCTTTTCCACTGTCTTCAGTTAATATGACATTCAGATAATCTTCTACTTTTCCCTGTATCATTTGTAATCTGCGGCCTGTCCGGTTCACTTTAACCAGAACCTGTAGAATTATTATCATTTGTAAGAGCATTCCTGCCAGAATTATGTAATTTGCATATTCATACACCAAATTCATGAAAGCTCCCATTCTTATAACCTCTTTTCCTTTTTCTTTCTATTATAAAAAGGAACATTCCATTTGAAAAGAGGACAACGCCGTGTTTTCGCCGCATCTTTTTCCATTTTTCCCTTTGTTTCTGCAGTCTTCTACAAAAGCTGCTGATATTCTTCCCCATCCAACATATAGCCGGAAAGGCAGCAGCCATATTCTTCATTTACGCTGATAATCCGGTTATAGGACCCAGCCAGCAGAATATCTTTTAGTATCTTCGTATCCATTCGCTCATTGATATTTCCAACCCAATAACGGATACCTTCTCCTTCAAATTTCCACGGAAATTCCGGATTCCATTTTGACACATCTTCATTGCCGGGAATCGATACAATCCGTACCGTCTTTCCATAGCCCCGATAACGTTTTAAAATCTCTTCCATATTTTTGTGCATATCAATATTTCCCAAAAAAAGTACTCCCATTCGAAGCGTTCTGCTCTCCCTGGTAAACTGGTTCCGGAGCATTCCATAATCATTTCGCTGGACACATTTTAACATGCATACCGTTCTGCCGGCATTCAGATACGGAGAACAATGATTTTCTCTGCCAAAAGACTGTTCATACATGGCACCATTGATTTTACTTCCGCTTTCTTTTACCTGACCCGGACCTGCATACATAATAACTGTTGCAAATGCTTCCAAACCGTAAGTCTTCTTATATGCCTCTAATAACCGTTGCATTCCCGCCTGATACTGTGTATTTTCCGGATGACGAAGTGCCCTGTCATAGCCTTCTTTCGTATAATATCTTCTGGTAAACTGATATAGTTCCATTACATCCATTCCATATGCAGAAAAATAAAATACCCACTTATTTTCAATGATGCATCCGGCCTTGACCACCGGAATGTATTCCCGTTCCATAATCTTTATCGTTTCTAAATCCTCTGCATCTGCCAGTTCGAAATAATTTCCTTTTCTGGCATTCTGCACTGCGTCCAGGGAACAGGGCGGACAATTTCCATATAATAAATAGACATTTTCCACCCCCATATTCTTTAATGCATGGTAAGGATGCCGGATGAGGCAGGAAAATTCTAATCGTTTTTCCGGTGACATTTCCGGCTCCAATATCCATTGTTCCGGTAATGCCTTCTCTTCCATATCCTGTTCCTCCGATATCCACTGCTCCACCAGCATCCGGTGAATCGGTGCTACATAAGGCATAATCACCGTCTGAATCGTCGTATTTTGCAATAGTGCATACAATATACCAAGACAGTCCCTCGTATATTCTCCTACTACCACAAGATCTATCGGTGCCCCGGCCAGTCTTCTGATGGTTCTTTTGTCCAAGATACCGATGCCTGTTATATCATTTGTTCTGCTGTTGTCTTTGCTGCTTACACCGCCGTTTATGTTACTGTTCGTAGGATTTCCGGATAAGTATACATAATTCACACTGCAGTCATTCTCCTCATTATAGATACTGCCTGCCTGAATCATTCCATTTTCCACATTTTCAAATAAGTACCGATAATACAATGCTTTCATTTTCACATACCCCCCGCTTTATTTTTTGGTATTTTTACGATTGTATAAGGTTTTAAATTGAGTTGACTTTTTTTACCAAGAGTATAATATATTATTCAGCAAATCATTTTACATTATAAGTAATCTGATGTTAAAGAAAGGATTCTTTTCATGAAAAAAATTGTTTTAACAGGCGGTGGTACCGCCGGTCATGTAACTCCAAACATTGCTCTTTTTCCTGCTTTAAAAGAGGCTGGTTATGAAATCTCTTATATCGGTTCCTATGCCGGCATGGAAAAACAGTTAATTGAAGAACAGAACATTCCTTATTATGGAATTTCCTCAGGAAAACTCCGTCGTTATAAGGATCTCCGTAATCTCACAGATCCGTTCCGTGTGATCAAAGGCTACGCACAGTCTGTATCTCTTTTAAGAAAAATCAAACCGGACGTTGTCTTTTCGAAAGGTGGATTCGTTTCCGTTCCTGTCGTTCTCGCAGCGAAATGCCTCCGTATTCCTGCTATTATTCATGAATCCGATATGACACCTGGTCTTGCTAATAAAATTGCAATTCCGGCAGCCTGCAAGGTCTGCTGTAATTTCCCGGAAACTGTAGACTATCTTCCGAAGGATAAGGCAGTTCTTACCGGTTCTCCAATCCGCCAGGAACTTTTAAGCGGCGACAAAGAACAGGCTGCCAGACTTTGTGGTTTCACTATGGATAAACCGGTTATCTTAGTAGTCGGTGGAAGCAGCGGTTCCAAATTTATTAATGATGCGGTACGTGGTCTCTTAGATGACCTGCTTGCCAACTATCAGATTATCCATCTCTGTGGGAAAGGAAATATCGATAAATTATATAACAACCGTTCCGGCTATGTCCAGTTTGAATATGCCGGGAAAGAACTTCGGGATATGTTTGCTTTAAGCTCTCTTGTCATTTCCCGTGCCGGTGCAAATGCAATCTGTGAATTGCTTGCTCTTCACAAGCCAAATATTCTGATTCCACTGTCTGCTGCTGCAAGCCGTGGTGACCAGATTTTAAATGCCCGCTCTTTTGAAAAACAAGGGTATAGCTATGTAATTGAAGAAGAGAATCTGACCAAAGAAACCTTAGATGCTGCCATTAAGAAAGTCATGACAGAAAAGGAGACTTATATTTCTAATATGAAGTCCAGCCAGCAGTTAGATTCTATTCATACCATTCTTAAGCTCATTGAAGAAGCCAGTGAGAAAAAGAAGAAGAAAGCATAAGTGCAAAAGGTGTAAAGTCCTGATTCTATATAAGACTTTACACCTTTATTTTTATTTTTCTTTTTCTTTTTATTTTACCTTTATCATATCCAGAATTTCTTTCATTTCATCATCAGAAAGCTCTAATGGAGTATATTTTAAAATATCATCATTCTTGTCTCCCTTGTATCTTGGAATCAGATGCATATGGAAATGAAATACTGTCTGTCCTGCAGTCTCTTCATTGTTCTGAAGTAAATTAAATCCATCACAGTTTAATTTTTCTTTCATATGAACTGCCATTTTCTTAGCAAGCTTCATTGCTTTTGCTGCTACTTCCTCATCCATTTCATAAAGATTTGCAAAGTGGTCTTTGGGAATAATTAAGGAATGTCCCTTTGTTGCAGGATTGGCATCCATAATGACACGGAATGTATCATCCTCATATACGGTATTTGTCGGAATATCGCCTGCTGCCAGTTTACAAAAAATACAATTATCGTCTTTCATGGTTACTCCTTCTTTCTATTCAAAAATAAAAATCTGATCTAAGGTACGCAGTGTCTTAAAGTTTCCTTTTGCAGTCATCTCACCGGTCATAAATGCTCTCTGGAATGTCATTCTGCCAGCTAAAATATTATTCATGACTTCTCCCGTAAGTTTCGCATATACATCTACATTTTCCTGTTGTCCATAATAGCAGTTTAACTCTTCTCCTGCTACTTCGACTACCAATGGTTTCCTTTTCTCTTCAATCATAAAGAGATAGTTCGCCGTGAAATCCCCCTGTGGCACAAAATGGCTTTCTAATTCTGTAATATATTCTGTCTGCGTGTCATTCTGCTGTACACTTAACTTATCCTTAAACATGGACGCTAATTCTTCAATATCTTCTTTCTGTTTCTTTACGTAAGAATCATCTGCCACGTACTGTGATAACTGCTCACTCTCCTGTGGTGTTAAATCCATCTGCTGTGTCCGCAGGATGGTTCTGGTTACCGCCTGATTAGAAGTCGGCAGACTCTTCTGTTTCTGAGAAATTGTACGATAAAGATTTTCTGCTTTTTTCTCAATAATCAGGGAATAGTCATGATTCATTTCAAAGCTTACCAGATCATCTACATAGCCACACATTCCACTGCACGGCAGACCGCCTAAAATTTCCCATGCATTGGACAATGTCAGTTCTCCTTCACGTTCTCCATACGTGGTTGACATAACGATTGGCTGCATATAGGTTGTCTTAATCTTTTCCTTGTCTCCGTAAAGCCAGCAGGAATCCAAAAACTGCTGCATATAACCACCGATTCCAAGCCACTCTACTGTCGTTGCCAGAATGATTCCATCTGCATCCTTTAAGGTCTGCGGCAACGTAGAGATGCTATTCTTGTGCTCGTATATATTATATCGTTCCACACTGACACGAAGCTCTTTTAAAACTTCTTCCATTTTCCCGATTACATATAAAGTAGGATCATCCAGAAGTCCTCTACCACCGTAATATATATTTACTTTCATTTCTGCCTCCGTATCTTAAGTTTTTCATCTTACTTCATTCAATCATATATCAACAGTATATAAATTTTCCGGAATAAAATCAATCCTTTCTGCGATATAGAAGCAGTGACAGGAAAAATCCGCTAATCAGTCCGCCTACATGACACCAGTTGTCCACTCCGGTACTGGTAAATCCATAATATAGGCTCAATGCAATCATAATTACAATTCCTCTGATATTCAGTTCTTCTACCCTTCCTCTGTTGGCAATTATTACCCAGAGTAAAGCTCCAAATACACCAAAAATGGCACCTGAGGCACCTGCTGACACCGTCAGGGTTCCTTTACCCTGTGTTACCAGAAGTGAAAGCAGATTACCGCACAATCCTGCGCCAAAATAAATGATAAGATAGCGCCACTTTCCGATCAGACGTTCCAGTCTGTCTCCAGTCCAGAATAATACAATCATATTATTTGCAAGATGTGCCAGTCCAAAATGTAAAAACATGGCCGTAAACAGTCTCCACCATTCTCCCTGTCCAAATACATCCGGCAGAAATACTGCTCCATGTTGTTCCATAAAAGCTGCAGATTCCGTATCGCCAAGTACGCTCAATGACAGAAATACTATGATATTTATCAAAACAATGCCGGCGTTACACCAGGACGGATACTGTTTTATCCTCTGCCACAAAGTAAGATCTCGCTTCTCTTCTGTTCTACGGTAATTGTCCATCTGTGCATACCCCTGTGAAGCATAACCTCTTTGCCTCCCACCACCGGATATCTGTTCCTGTAATGCATCTCTTAATCCATAGAAATCTCCCGGCTGGTTTTCAAAAATCATAAGCTGCCCTGTCTGCTCATTAATAAGCCAGACATTCCGACAGCTGCCACCGAGCATACGTGCCTGTCCTATATCATCTGCAACCAGTAACGTCAGTAACTCCACCTGATAGATTGCCATATTCTGTTCACAGCCCGGAATCCTTCCTTCCGGATGAAGAAACAGCTCCTGCAGTTTTTTCTGAATTGCCTGCAATTTTTCTGTTTCCAGTACAAATCCCGGATGCATAAAGACTCCAGCAACCACCTGTGCCCTTCCTTCTGTAAATCTATAGTATACCCCAACCTCTTCCGGCGACACTTTGATAAAGGAATATCCCCGCTCTTTTAAACATGCATCTATTTTCTGAATCAATATAGCTTATCCTTCTTCCAGTCTTTTATGAATCTGACAATAACACTTTCAAAAGGCACTGTCAACGAAGGAAATATAACCTTTTTCTTAAAGAAATGTAAACCTCTCACGCCCCAGCTGAATCACATCATTCATGCATAACTGCTCCTTCTCCCGATATGCCAGCATTTTCCCATTGAGCCATGTTCCGTTCATGGAATTTAAATCTTCCACATAATAATCCTCTTTCTCTCTGGTAATGCGGGCATGCATGCGGCTGACTCCCTGTATACATACATTTCCATCTGCCTGCTCACTGCTGCCTATGATAAAAGGGAAATACTCCATCCGGATATTCGAAATATCCTCTTTTCCATCATAACGCAGAACTCCTTCCGGAGCCCGTTCCGTTCCAAGATAAACGGTTGGATTTTCCTCCTGCATTTCTTTGTAATCCATAGGTGTACACACAATTGGTTCTTCCTCCTTCTCATAATTTATCTTCCCTGTTAAGAATGCCGGAATCCGGCTGATTGCAGCAATGCATTCCTGCAATTTTTCTTCCATTGCCATATTCCAGCCACGGCTTTGAGCATCCTTCTTATAATATTCATCATCCTTTTCAATTGTATCTATCTCATATTTTTTCCAATACCCCTTCTTTTTCTTTGTAATTGGCTTTTCCTCCACAGCTGCATCTTTCTTTTCCTGCTCCCATGGCATAATGCCCTTCTGCAATGCCTCTACCTTTTTAGGCGAAACAGATTTCTGTCGGACCGGTACATAATCTTCTACATCCTGCTGCCGGTACTGATATAATATCCTTAGGATTTCACCCAAAGAAAATCCTTCTTCTGTTGATTTCTGATATGCCTCATAAGATGCAAGAACCATCTGTTCATCTTCATGATTAATCTTTGCCAGAAGATACTCCATCAGCTTTCGGAATCCTTCTGTAACAGGTTCCTGTCTGCCGGGGCAATAGGTGAAGTAGAACTTCTTGGTTCCATTCTCAAGATAAATACTCTCCGGGTCTAATAGAATCCCCTCTTCCTCCAAAAGATATGGCCGGATTTCCTGACAGATTCCCAGTAAAGTTTCTAACATTTTTGCAAACATATCTATGGCAAAATCACTGCTCTCCAAAACATGGTCCAAAGAACGTTTTCCGGTAATTTCATATCGAAACTGTGTCTCCCCTTCTGAAACTACCGGTTCAAACTGCAATAAATTATGAATATGATTCTGCCGGCACATATGAATCTGATATCCGGAATACGCGGAATCTGATGTAATAAACATATAACTCTGATTCAGATTTCTCTTATAACATATCTCCAATATAAATTTCCTCCATACATTCTATTTTGTTCTTGCTGCTTTCTTCTGCTGCCAGCTTTACCCTGTCATGCAGTTCGTAGCTGACTACAATCAGGGTACAGAATATTGCCAATATCATTGGCACTATAACTGCCGCCTCTATGGTATAAGAAGCCGGCAGATAACATTTCTTTTTCCATTGTCTTATAAAATCAACAGAATGAGATATGCTGCCAGCAGAAACGGAATAAAAGGAATGGTGTCTTTTCGTCTTTTTCTGTGCATGAACAGCAATGCCAGTGCATACAGAGAGGACAGGAAAAGTCCCGTCAAAAGCAGACGCATGGTATTGATTCCTCCAATGTAAATTCCCGCTACACAAAGTACCAGTCCATCGCCAATTCCAATAATTCCACCAGACACCAGTGACAGAATAATAACTGCTGCCCCGACGGCAATCCCTCCTAACATGCTGTATAATGACTGGTTTCTCTGCCAGAGATGCAGTAAAATCCCACCAATGCCAAAACACAATACTCTTACGCTTTGTATTTCTTTTTTTCGGATATCTTCGATGGAACATATCCCCAACATTCCAAGTACAGAACATATCGTCACCATCCCCTTATCTCCTTATTATTCGTTATTTGCTAGCTACTACTTACTGCTTATAACCTGCTATCTGCCGTTTCTTTATCTGATACGTTTCTTTATCTGATACATTTATTTCCTCAGGAAGCTTTTCTCTTTTCACATTTTCCACAGGGTGAATGATTTCCCGCTTCTTCCAGTAAAATACGGTATACGGTACGCTTTAACCCACTGCAGGAAAGACTATTGTGCACTGCCTCTCCATATTCTGTTACAAATACTGTTTTGGTATCTTTCTTTCCTATGCGGCATTTTTCGCAATCTTTATATTTCGCCCCGGAATCATTCCGTAATCCGGATACCGTCTCTTCCGGCACAGCCAGAATGCTCAAATCCAAATAGGTACAGTCTGAAAACCGGTGATAGGATTTCCCTGTTTCTGTAATATAGACATAAGTTCCATCTTCATTTCCACTGCCTGTATAACCAATCCATTTATGCACTTTTGCCCTCTGATCCATGTCATAAGAAAATAGTCCCAATAACTGCAATGGATTTTCAATCCGATAAGATACACATAAATCAATATCATTTCCCATTAATTCAGAACGCCAAAAAGAGAACCCCTTTTCTTCCCCTTCCACATAAATTACCGGTGCTTTCAGATCTTCTAATTTTCTTTGAAACAGGATTTTTGCTTCTGCAATTGGCACAACGGAATCCAGCCCGCTTTCATGTGTCATATGTGCATGAATGGCACTTTTTCTGGCGGCATATTGTAAGGCATATTCCACATCCTGCTGTAATTCCAATACCCGGAAAAGAAAGATTACCGATAGTATACAGATTACAAACAGTGGCAATGCGATAGCTGCCTCTATTGTCATAGACGCCGTTGTGGAGGCACATAAAGGTGTCTCTTTTCTGTTTGTAGAATTGCTATACAATAGATTTGTATTATCTGGGTTAGAGAGAGTTTTTTTATATTGATTTTTTATTTGAATTCTGAGAAGAGACACCTTTATGCACCCCCTTTCTTCTTTTGTTAATAAACATAGGAAAATGAATTTTTTTCCTGAAAATGATAATCTCCTTTGAAGCTTTCGCCACTTCCAAACCACCCAAAGAACAATGGTTTTGACAGATAACTGCACTGTATTTCCATACTACCAATCATGCAGTCCATCCGAAAATTCTCCCGGTCCGGCAGCCGCCTGATATTCTGCTCCATCAGATTCATTGCCCGATAGGTAAGCTTCTCCTGTCCGGTAAGATATAATAAAATTCTTAAATAATCTCCATAACTTAAACCACTTTCACTGGTCTTACTTTCCTCTTCTTTTGCAAAGGATTCCGACAATGCTCCAACGTCTAATGTCCACTCGGCATTTCCTTTTAAAAAAGGAACCTTGCCACCCTTTAAAAGCGTTTTTACATCTTTTATGCTTTCTGAAAATGCCCATGCCACAAGAATTCCTTCTTCTACCACCTTGACTACCGCCGGATTAGCTGTCCAGCCCGCAGTTACAAGTGCTATGGTATTCGCCAATGCCGTTTTCTCGGCATCCCCTTTCAAATAAATATAGTTTGCCACCTCACGAATCGCCAGCATGCGTTCTGCAACGCCAGCAAGGTTTGCCACATCAGAATCTTTCCCTGCAATGAGATATTCCATCTCATATTGCAACACTTCCGACTCACTCTGATTTCGGTAATCACTAAACTGCTTCAATAAATATTCCCGGAAGAAAAGTCCCGTTGTCATATCCTCCTGCTGCGCCTCTCCATTTCCTGTAAAACAGGTTCTCTTTGCAATATCATCGGATAAATCAATGGTCTGTGTCGATACCGCTGATACATCTTCTACCACCAGTGACAGGATACTTTTATTCTTGAGTTCTTTTACATAATCCAGTGGATTCTCATTCTTCTGATTTGCGGTATTCCGTTTTGTGTTTCTTTCCAGCCCACTCTGTGTATCGGTCTCCTGAATAGCAGTTTCGAACTTCTTCTCGATGTCTTTATTGTCTTCCGTCAGTTCCTTTGCTTCTGTTGCCTTTTCATATAATTTTTCAATGGCCGCAATTCCCATGGTACGCTTTACATAATCTGCTGCCTGCCTTCGAAATTCAGCTCCCGCATCATCGGTTGCCATCGTATAATTCGTAATATAGCAGTTCTCTAACTGCATCTCATAAAGATTGGTATATGACATTTTTAAGAATCCCGGCTTCGCCCTAAGGTTCTCTTCTCCAAGTTCCTGCAATGACTGTTCCAGACTGCTAAGTTCCGGCTCTCCTTTCCTGCCTGCCTCCAGAAAATAGAGATGATACTGCTCAAGAAGTGCGGTATCATACTCTGCCATTTTGGATTCCAGCAAAAGCTCCGTTTCCATTTTGCTCTGCGCCTCTAATCCATAGAGGCGTGCAGATTCCAGCAGAGTAAATACCAGACTTAAAATCATCGTCAATGCAAGGCTTAAAAACAATGTAATACTCCCTTTTTCCCTTGCTCTTTCCATTTTTCTACAAAGAACCGGTCCGCTGGGTAATTGTCGAAAAGATACTGTTTAAAAGAACCGTCAGTTTTGATTTAAAAATAACAATCAGTCCAATCAGAACCACCAGAATCAGAACCACTTCCACAACACCTACTCCATCTTCCTCTTTTAAAAACCGGGTCAGACTTCCTTTTATTCTTTTTACAACGTTCATTGGATTTGTCCGTTTTACATTTACTACACCTTTCATGTTCTTTCCTCCTTTATTTACCTATTGTTTTAGTTACCTATTATCTGCTTACAGCCGAAGCCTGCCACCAACAGCTTCTTACAGCTGCCTGGTAACTTATATGTGCATGGTCATACATGCAGGCACAACAAGAATGACCATAATCACCACCATCATCATTAGCATGGGAAACAATAATTTTGTTCCTGCTTCCTCTCCCAGTCGCTGCGCCATAGTCTTTCGCTGGGAAAATGCATCCTCTGATTCTTTTGCAAGAATTCTGCCGATTCCTACCGTTCCCTTCTTGAGATTCTGTGTCAGAATAGATGCAAACCTGCGATAGGATGCCAGCCCGCATCGTTCTCCAAACCGCTCATATGCCAGGCTTTCCCCCATTCCATCCTCTAACTCTCTTCTGGTAAGCAGCATTTCCTCGTAACCGGCACGTTTGGGTAGTCTTTGCTTCTTCCGTTTACTCTCATATGTATCTGTCAGCTTCTTCCACGCCTGACGCAATGACATACCGGCTTCTAATAATAATCCCAATCGACTAACCATTTCCGGATAATCTTTTACCAATTCCTCTTCCCAACGTTTTTTTGCATCCTGCTGTTCCTTTTTCCCACTCCATAGAATCACTACTGCTGCAAATATCCCCAGGAAGAGAAAAATAACCAACGGCTTCTCGGTTTCTTCTTCCCAGCGAAGTGCTACACCATCCATATTCTGTGGCAGCTCCACTTCTTTTTCTTCTGCATTTTGATTATAAAGATATTGTTCTATCTTTTTCCCCAGATTGGTTTCATTCTGGTTTTCTGAAGGATAAAGACAGATGGGAAAGGAATACTCTGCCTGATTTTTTCCATTCGACAAAATTGCGGTAGCATTCACCACCTGCCCCGGAAAAAGATTTTCTTCCTCTATATTTCCCTGTAAATCAATCCAGATATCCGGTTCTAACTTCCATTCCACAGAAATGAGACCATTTTTAACACGCTCGCATAAAACCACCTGTCCACTGACATGGTCTGCCTGCTGCCCGTTTCGAAATACTTCTTCTGCTTCTTTTTCTGCCTCCGGCAATATCTCTTTCCATTCCGCTGCTGTTAAAGTACGTTCCTGCAGATTTAATACAATCTGCCCTTTTTCTCCACTATCTTCTTCTATATAATTTAAAGATTCCTGATAGTCTCCTTCCCCCGGTTCATTTCTTATTAAACGGTTCTCCTTAAAATGAGATTCCTGCTTTTGCATCCACTCCGCTGCAATTCCCAGTAAAACTGCTGCCAGAAGTACCAGAATTGCCAGCTTTTTCTTTTGCTTCTTCATTTGCTTTAACATATACTTTCTCCAATACGTCTTACGATTTTCTCTGACCAAAGATATGCCAGTCCATAGAGAATAAGACACCCTGTCATAATCAGCACCCCCGCCACATTCCCATACAATGCTTCCAAAAAGCTTCCCGATGTCACATTGACAAATGCCAGTATAAATAAGGGAATTACATTCATTACCTTCTGTTCCATCTTCCTTGCTGTCAATGCTGTCTCTATGGTTTCCTGCAATTCCATCCGGTCTGCCATCTGCCGAACTGTATTTCCCATAATTGCAGTAAAATCCCCGCCGCTCCGCTTGGCATAAGAAAAAATTCCCGTAAACTGCTCTATATCCTCTATCCGGCTCCGCTCTGCAAAATCCTCTAACAGCTGCTCCAATGGCACATTACAGTCCATCTGGTGTATCATCTGGCGCATTTCCACCGCCATATCACTTTCCATGCCATACTGCTGTATCACATCTTTTTTTGCTTCCCGCCACGCATTTTCAATGGAATATCCTGCCCGCATTGCTCCTGCTGCCGATAGCAGTGCATCCTTAAACTGAAGCTTTAAATCATTCTGGCGCTGTATCTTAGCAGAATTCCTTTTGTTTCGAAGAAATACTGGACATAAACCAAATCCTGTAAGAATTGCCAGAGTGGACTGATAAAACAGCCAGCCTATCAGAATATCCAGCAGCAGAAATTCTCCAACATATAATAAAAACTGTTTTTTCCTAAAATGATATTTACGATAATCCGGCAGCCTGTAATTTTTCCTGATAGAGAAGTTCTCCTTTCTTCTCCCAGATTCCGCCGATGCTTCCCTGTTCTTTTTTCTCCTGGAACCGGAAGAGCTCGTGTAAACATACCTTGCCATTTTCTACCCCCTTCACTTCCACAACCTGCAGCAATTTTCTGCTGCCATCCCGGATTCTGCCAAGTTGTATGATAATATCAATGGCCGATGCTATCTGACTCTGGATTGCTGCCAGCGGCATATCCATTCCCATCAGCACCATCGTCTCAAGGCGGCTTACCATATCCATTGCCGAATTGGCATGTCCGGTACTCAGGCTACCGGAGTGTCCTGTATTCATTGCCTGCAGGACATCCAGTGCTTCTGCCCCACGGCATTCCCCGACGATAATCCGGTTTGGCCGCATACGAAGTGCGCTTTTTATCAAATCCCGGATGGTAATCTCCTCTGCCCCCGGAAGCTTGATATCCCGGCTCTCCAGACGCACCAGATTGGGTAGCCCAAGCAACTGCAGCTCCGCTGAGTCCTCAATGGTAACCACACGTTCTTCTTTTGGAATAAATTCCGACAGGGCATTTAGAAATGTTGTCTTGCCGCTTCCTGTTCCTCCTGACACAAAAATGTTATAACCGGCACATACCAGATGCTTTAAAAAATCTGCCACTTCCATTGAAATAGAACCCCATTCTATCAGTGTCTGCATCCGGACAGGCTCTTTGGGAAAACGGCGGATGGACAACGCTGTTCCATCTATGGCAATAGGTTTTAAGACAATATTTACCCGGGAGCCATCCGGCAGTCTGGTATCTACAATAGGATGTAATTCATTTACCATACGGTTACTGCCTCCTGCAATCTGCTGTATGACATCCTGAAGCTTTTCTTCTGATGTAAAGTGTTTATCCCACTGATAAAGCCTCCCTGCCTTTTCATAAAAGATTCCTTTTGTCCCATTTACCATAATTTCTGTAATGTCAGCATCCTCAATAAGATCCTGCAAAATATCCAGCCTCCGCAGGGAATGAAAGATTTCCCGAATCAGATTCTGCCGCATGGAAATACTCATAGGCATTCTATGGCTGTCTTCTTCCAAAGTCTTTTGCACCAGTTCTAAGATTTCTTCATCTTCCATGGTTCTTGAAATGTCCATCCGTTCCATTACCTGATGCTTCAAGCGTTCCTTTAAATTCTCCTTTGTCTCCATCTGAATGCCTTTCCCCCATACATTTTCTTATACATTTCCTTATCTACTTCTTTCCTAAGGCATTCCTTTTTCATTGCCTTCTTCTCTTTCTATTTCCTGCGCTATCCACTCTTTGAAATAGCCTGCTGCTGCAACCGGACTGCCGGAATTTTCATATCTTTCACCTGTCTGCAATCGTTCCGGAATCTTTATGATCTGAATCTTTCCTTTTACTTCCTGTGACATAAGCTGTTGCTCTACTGTATCCATTCCATATTCCTGCTTTAAAAATGCATACACCCTGTCACACTCTTCGATAATTCTTCCCGTATCAGCAAGCTCCGGCTGTATCTCTAATATCACATAATCAAAGGACAATTCCTGCCAGATAATTTCTAAAAGTCTGTGATAATCCTGTGCTTTTACTTCACCCAATAAAACTGCCTGTTCTACCGGAACCATAATGCCAAGTTCGCCCACAGTAGTAATTCCGCTCATCACGCTGGCACCCCCATTGGTACTTCCAAGCCGGAGAGATAGCAAAACATCGGATAAATTATGGCTTTCTTCCATTTCCGGCAGCTTCATGCCGCAATATCCTCTGGTATTAATGTATAAAACCTTTCCCTTCTCTGCCAAAACCTGTGCTACAGCCAGTCCTGCCAATAAAGACAGCCCGTCATACCAGGGTGACAGCAGTCCTATGGTACGACCCTTCCTGCTTCCCCGCAGACAGATTTCCGTTGGACGCTCCGCCAGTAATGCATACATTTCCTGCAGGATGACATTGGCAGACTGGTACTTATAAATATGCGGCAATGCTGCCTCTCTTGCTCCCAGCCGTTCTTCTGCCAGACATACCATTTCTTTCTTTAAAGGAAGGGTTTCTGCTTCTTTCAACAGCCCTGAATTAATCAGCCAGATATCTCTTTTTTCTCCATTTAAATCTGCCTCCACACTGTTCCAGTCTGTATATACTTCCGCCTTTGCCACATTTCCTGTCTCCAGCAGATATTCTGCCAGTTTATTTCCATAGGCACTGTCCGCATCGCAGATTGCAATTGATATCTGATTCATTACATCACCCCCAATGTCAGTAAATAGCCGCCCAGTACCGCCGGTGCCAGATGCATGCAGGAATCATCCATACCGGACTGCTCCCGGTAAGGCACCCACTGTTTTTTCACCAGACTGCTCTGCATATAAGTTCTAAAATACAATATGCGCTGTAGTAATGTTCCCTGCCTTATCAGCCGGAACAATCCGTATACTGCTGCCAAACATAAGGAAAAAATAATTGTGTGAAGCACAATAGAATAATCTGTCATGCAGGAGAGTGCCATAAAAAGCTTAATGTCTCCGGCTCCCATTGCATGCATCAAGAATAATAAATAGAATAGAATCACAGGAATTAACATCATTACTGTTACCAGTATAATTCCCTTTTCTCCTTCTCCCCGGATATGTGCTGCATATCCTGTCATCACCCCCATGCCCGTCAGCCAGTTCGGTATTTTTGACTTCCATAAGTCAAAGCAAACTGCCAGTCCAAGCATGATTATCACCAGTATTGTTATAATTCCTTCCCCCTTCGCTGTAATCGCATTATACGATGTACCCATGACCTTGTACATGTCGAATTGGGAAAGTTTTTTCTTTCGTCACATTCCACAAAATATTACATCAGACGATATGCCATAATTCCATAAAGCAGGGTAAATCCTCCTGCTCCCAGCAGTCCCACCGTTGTAAGGCTCCATGGATTCAGTCCCACCATAATATCTATGCCATTCTTCGAAAGCAGCTGGTTGCAAAAGACAATTGCCACCGCTCCTGCTGCCATCCGGACAACAAAATTTAAGACAAGATCTGCCCTTTGTTTTAATATTCCGATAAACAAAACCAGCAGACAAATGCCTATAATCACCATAATTCCTGTTTCTTTACTCATTACACTGCTTAAAATCCTTTTCAAGTATCCATTTCCTTACCATTAACATATTTTTCTGCAAAAAAAATATTCCTTTTTTTGTATAGATTGGATTTTTCTGATTATACTTAGTAAAAAGAGGATTTATTTTCCATAAAGAAAGTGGGGATCGTATTGTTTGGAATTGTAAAAAACACACCTGCGCCGGATGCCGGCTACCGCTTACTTTTAGATGATTTAAACCGGACAAAGAATGACTTGGACTTCGCATATGCGAATTTTCAGAATGTTGTAGAACCAGATCTGATTGATGCCTATATTTATGAAGTAAATGCCATGCAGCTTAAATATAAATTTCTGCTGCGCCGCTTAAAACAAAAAACAGAGGATTCTTATGCGAAGAATCCTCTGGAAGTATCTGACTCCTGAAAATTTTCATTTAATTGTTCTTTTCCATACGTCATACCCGCATATACCTGCTGGGTATTGTGCATTAAGGGTTCTGAGGTATCCTGCTTTGCGACCTCGCAGAAGGCCTGATACAAACCGCTCAGAACTCTTTTTGCATGGGCAATGCCGTCACCGCTCTGCTGATACATACTGCGCATCAGCTCTCTTCTGCAATAGGAATAAAGCGGATAAAGCTGTAGGGAAAGTTCATATTGAAAATTCAATGCCGCCTGAAGTTCTCCAATCACTGCATCAGCTTTCCGGACGGCTTCTTTGTATACATCAAAATCTTTTTCCTTCAGATTTTTTTCTGCTTCATCAAGATAAGAAAAGCAGATATCATATAAGACCACTACCAGTTCACTGCGGTTACTCTGGGTAATCCTTCTGGTAAAGTCCTGCTTCGTTCTACTATCCATGACAGTCTCCTTTGATTACTGAAGTAACTGTAATACCTGCTGTGGAATGTCATTTGCCTGGGACAATACGGAAATTGCTGCCTGGGACAATACATTCTGCTGTGTATAATTGGTCATTTCCTCTGCCATATCTACATCTGAAATACGGGAAAGTGCAGATGTCATATCCTCGCTGGTCTCATCAAGACTTCCTACAGTAGAATCCAGACGGTTCTCACAGGCTCCGATGGCAGAACGTACGGAAGATACTCTTGCCAGTGCATTATCTAATGCAACGATTGCCCGATCTGCTCCGGTTACAGTTGTTACATCTAAATCATCCAGATATAAGGTCTCGGTATCAATCTCCGGAATATCTACTTTAATGGTCTGGTTTTCATTGGCTCCTACCTGAAGATCCATGGTTCCAATGTCGGTCACTTCTAATTTAGCAGTGCTTCCTGCGGCAAGTCCGCTCTTGGTAAGAAAAGACATTTCAAATCCATCACGGTCTGTAATAGTTACTTTATTGCCATCGACTGCGGCAGTTGCAGTGGTTGAAAATCCGCTTCCTGCAGCATGAATATCTACCTCAGCATTAGTTCCGTAAGATACTGCCGGTGTCATGGAATTAAATCCAAGCTGTGCTGCCAACGCAGCATCGCTGATTGTGATTTCTACTTTGCCTGTCTCGCCATATGCAGTGGATTCAAAGGAAAGCTTACCGCCATCTGCTTTTACGGTAGTCTCGCCTAACTCACCGGCTGTTCTGATTTTCTCAAAGACCTGCTCATAGGTATCGGTTGCTTCTATTTCTACGGATGAACTGTTAATTTTCATTTTACCGGACGCTCCGATTGTTGCTGTCATATCATTAAATGCAACGGTATCTGCATCCTTCTTTGCAGTCTCAGCTGCCTGATTGATGGTTACGGTATAATCTGCTGCGGTTACATTACTGGATACTGCCATTCTTGTAGCGTTGGTTCCATATACTCTTCGCTGGATGCTGCCATCCAGTAAGGATTTAGTATTGAACTCGGTATCCTTGCTGACACGGTTAATTTCTTTCTTTAATTCTTCTACTTCCTGCTGAATTGCTTTCTTATCATCCGGTGTATTGGAATCACTGGCTGCCTGTACAGAAAGCTCACGCATTCTCTGTATCAGGGAAGTCACTTCATTTAAGGCTCCATCGGTTGTCTGTAATACGGAAATACCATCAGACGCATTCTGGGATGCCTGGTCAAGTCCTTCAATCTGTAAATTTAATTTATTGGAAATTGCCATACCTGCCGGATTATCTTTGGAATGATTAATCTTTAATCCGGAGGACAGACGCTCCATTGCCTCGGTTACTTTATTTTCTGTACGCAATAACTGTTTATTTGTAATTACCGCTGACATGTTATGGTTTACTTTCATTTATCTTAATTCCTTTCTTCCATTCATGCCCGCATCCTTGCGGTCTATCGACGTTCCATGTCTTATGTATTCTATATCGGACTACCCTTCTAAGGACTTAACCGCTTTTAGGAAACTTTCTGCCATTCCATAAAGCGTCTTTGTCTGGATTTCCATATCCGAAGGATTTTTTTCTTCCGGCTTATCTGGATTTTCAGAAAAAGCTTCTGTGTTGTGACGGATTCCATCTTTCTTTATTTCTCCGGTCATATAGCTGATGCTGACTTCCTGTCCCGGCTCCTGTGCAAAAAGATTTTCCCACTCTTTCGCATGGCTTTCAAATAATGCCGTTGTCTCTTTGGATTCTGCTGCAATATAACCGGAAATCTTTTCCTTGCCGGCACGAAGCTGCGCTGCCACCCTTCCCAACCGGTCTGTCTCAAAGACGATATCTACCAGACCTTTTTTCGCTTCACCACGGACAATCTTAAGCGAAACGTTGCAGGTCTCGCCCTGTACCAGCACCGGAACTGCATATTCTTCTTTCTTTGCTGCCGCACTTCCCAATGCAATCTGGGTATGCATCATTTTCAGCTCCCGCAAATCAAGGCTTGTAAGATTATCCTCCGACATCATCATGGTCTTCATGACATTCTCAGCGGTATCTGCCAGCTTCCGCTGAGCCTCTGCCATTTCCTTCGGTGTCTTAACTGCCTCTGCAAAATCAGAAAATATTTTTTCTTTGATATTTTCCAGTTCCTCTGACAGATTTTCGCTCCGGTCTGCCATCTTAAACAGACGGTTAAATACCTGATTCCGGTTATTCATATAATCTGCCGCTGCAAGCACCCGGTTGACGGTTGCCGGCATATCAAGCTGTTCTAACCACTCATAGACTTCCTGTGGTGCCGCTGCTGCCTGGGACAGCTCCTGTACCTGTTCCTTCCGGTAAGCTGCCTCTGTTTCTTCTTTCTGCTCCACTTCTTTCATGGCATCTGCCAGCTCTTCCGGTGTCATGGAAAGCCATTTTTCATCCTTCATAAACGGTGCCACCTTCTCCGGTACCAGTCCATCTTTCACATCAGAAAGCTTATTCTTCTGGTACGCTCCCTCAATCTGTTCCGTAATGGAAATGCCGGCTCCTTCTTTGGTCTGTACGCCTCCAAAATCATCATCTACCTGATAATCCATGGCACCATGCTTTGCGGAGCGAACCTGGGTCAGAAGTCCACGCAATGTAATATCTCCGCCCTGCTGCAGCAAAGCTCCGATTGCTGCGCCGTCTGTCTTTTCTACCTGACGGATCAGCCGGTATACACCGATATAAGCACTTCGTTCTTCTTCGCTGATTTCCTTATTCTGCTCTAATTTATAAAGGTATTTACTGAATTTTTCCTCTTCGGTAATGCCCTGTTCTTCCTGAATCTGCTCAGATACGGTGTTTATCTCTTCAAAGCTCATATCCAGCGGATTCATGCCTTCTTTTATCATGGTACGAACAACTGCCGGTTTTAAATGGTCAAATGCCCGCTGCACTTCTTCATCCGCAGCTTTCATTTCCGCAATATTTTCCGGTGTCAGCTCCATCTGGTTATAAGCTAAGATTCTGACGGCACGCTGATTTCCATAGCTTGTCTCCAGGCCTAAATCCTTTAAAATATCATCCACATTGCGGAATGCCTTGGAAATGGAATCTCCCATGTCCTGACGTGGTGCTGTCATCATGGTCTCATATCGTTCCCCTGCCTTTTCAAAGGTATCCTTTAAGGCAGCTCCGTCTTCATAAAGACTCTGCAATGTTGTTTCATCTACCGGATGGATTCCTAGGGCATATGCCGGCATCGCTTTTAATGCTTCAGATGTGTCCATGACATTCCGGAACAATGCCACATCGGCTTCCTTTGGTGCAATGCCATCCCCGGAAAGGAGTCTGCTGTAATATTCATTTTCCTGTGTTTTCAGTTCTTCCACCAGCTGGGACAATTCCATGGTATCAATGGAAATTCCTTTTTTCAGTAAAGAAAGGTTCGCTTCACTGGTCATTTTCAGTCTGGTTTCCTCTAACTGTCTTCTTGCAGTCAGAAGGTCTAAGCCGCTTTTCGTATAAGCTGTTTTATCCGCTGCCGCTGAAACTTTTGTGTCCTTGTTCTTTATCTCATCCGCAGCTTTTTTCAGATTCTCAATAGTAAGCGGTTCTCCGGAATTTACCACATAGGCAAGTTCCTCATCCGTTACATTGGTAATAACGTCCAATGCATCCTGTGCCTGATCCTTGAAATCATTTCCGGAAAGTACGACATCCTGCGGACGGATTCCATTGGAAATTGCCTCTGCCGCTACCGTTATGATTTCTTCTTCGCCAAGTGGAAGCTGTAACTGCTGCAATGTGGATAACTTTTCCAAATTCTCTGCAGTCAGTGGAATACCATTTTCAATGAGCCATCTGCCATCTGCCATATTCTGCTCATTGACATCCATGCCGCTTTCGGATATTACGGCTTCTATCTGCTGCTTTAACGCATCATAATCAAGGTCTGTCATCTGCTGCATTCCGGCATAGGTTGCACTCCCGGAAAATTCTGCTTTATATAAATTTGCAGTGGTAACCGGCAGCTCATTATCCAGCATATATTTCATGCTTCCTTCATCCGGTGTATGAAGTTCTTCCATCATATTGGCAGTCTCTGTAATATCTTTTACATTATTCTCAGTCACCGGAATATTGACGGTATTAAGAGCTGACTCAATATGCTTTGCCATTGCAGTACTTCCTGCCATTGCTTCAATCTGGGCATCACTGAGTCCGTCCCCAAAATAGCTGATGTCCTCTCCTGATTTTGCCAGCCGCATCTTCATCTTATCGGTCTCGGTTACTACTGTTGGAATCTCCGTATCCGTCAGGGAAAATCCATCTTCTTCCATTGTCTTTGCGTCTTTTCCCGTAGTATGGTCTGATGCAAAAAGCATCTCATTTTTCATCTGGGTTGCGTCCAGATTAGATGCCTGCTCCCGAATCTCCTCTAAGGCATTTTCCTCTTTTTCCGGCTTGCCATAAGTCGGCTGCTCTAACAGACGGTCTGCCTTTCTGTCTTTTTCTATTCTTACGATGGATGCATCCTTCTTCGCAGCTGCCACATTTTCCTGTCTGGCGTTTCCTGTCACCACTACATTGGCATCCATTTTCTGATTCTGTTCTATCCGCATGAAATTCCTCCATTTTCACGGTCTTATCAAATGTCCTGCTATTTTATTATGTCGGCTGATTGAGTGAAAAACTTAAGAAGGAAGTGAAAAACCAGATAGCCATTTTCTTATGAAAGAAAGAACTATCTGGTTTTATACACTTTTTATTTTATTACTATTTTTCTATAAATTACTTTTGATTTACAGCTCTTCCGGCTTTGTCAAATCCGAAAGGCTCATCTCCTGAAATGGCTTCTCCGGTGCTTCGCCATTTTCCAGTACGCCACCCATTCCCTGACGGCTGATGGTTGTATCATCCGTTACGGTTATGGTCTTTTCTTCTCCGCTCAGTGTAAGCGTTCCGTCATCGGAACTGTATGTTCCAACCTCTATCGTAATGGAATCATCACTGATGCTACTGACCTCGCCATATAAGGTATCGCTTTCCTCTGCCTCCGTAGAAACCTCCGTGTCGGTTGCTGTATTGTTTCCGCATCCGCTTAAAGTTGAAAAACTAAGTACAAGTCCTAACATTATAATATGTGAAGTTTCTGTGTTTTTTAATTACAAATTTCCAATCTTAAAATTCTACGATTACAGTCTCGTTCTGTACTGCATCCATTCCGGTATGAATCTTCATATCCGGGTACTCATCTCCGTTGGTAAATACCAGAATGCAGGTTTTCTCATATCCCTGTGCTTTGATTTCTTCCGGGTTAAATTCTAAGAGCTTGTCTCCCGCTTTTACTTTCTGTCCCTGTTTTACAAAGTAGCGGAAACCATCGCCCTGCATATTTACGGTATCGATTCCTTCATGAATCAGGACTTCTGCTCCGTTTGATAAGGTTAATCCAACCGCATGTTTCGAATCATCCATTAATAAAGATACTGTTGCGGCACATGGAGCGGTAACAATATTTCCTTCCGGCTCAATTGCCAGTCCATCACCTAACGCCTTTGAGGAAAATACCTCATCCTTTACTTCTTCAATCGGAATTACTTTTCCCGACAGATATGCTTTCAGAACCGGTGTCTGGTTCTCTTCTGCAGAATTTTCTTTATTTTTAAAAATGGAAAACATCTCTATTTCCCGCCTTTCTTTTCTTTTTTCACTTCTATGCTGCCAAGCCTGGTTGGTTTACATAACTATAGACAACATCCTCGTCTTTCTACTGCTCTTTGCTTTCTTTTATGAAATACGCCTTTTCCTTTGTCTCCTTTTCATTGCTTTCATAATCAAGCTGATACAAAAAGGAAAACATGCAATCCAATATAAAATGGAACGCACTGTACACGGCAAAGGTGTCTATCTTTTCTTCATAGGAATACTGCTCCTGAATATCCACCAGAATGACTTCCTGACACATTTTCGCCACGGAGCTGTCTGGAGTTGCCGTAATTCCTATGCAGTACCGTTTATTCTTTTTCAAAAGTTTTAAGCTTTCTACCACATCCCGGTTTTCGCCGGACTGGGAAATTGCAAGATTGACGGTGTGCTCCGTTGCCGTCAGTGCATAGCCCGGCAGGAAACAGGAACTCATCGTCAAGTTTACTATTTTACCAAAACGCAGCATTTTCTGTTGAAATTCCAGTGCTACTGTGGCAGAGGTTCCAACACTGAAAACATTAATCATATCGGCTCTGCTCATCCGCTGTACAATGCGGTGCAGCTGGTTATAATCAAATCCAGACACTGTTTTTCTTATAGTCTCATTATTTAATTTTGCAAGTTTCCTTACTATCTGTTCAAAAGAGTCATTCCCCGAAAAAGGATAGTTTGCATCTACTACGCCCTGATTTGCAAATGCTTCATATTCTGAATAAAACAAAATCTGAAATTTTTTATATCCATCCAGTCCCAGCTTTCTACAAAATCTTGTAATAGTAGATGGCGACGAAAAAGTCGCACGCGCCAAGGACAGAATGGACATATTTTTTACATCAAACCCATTTTTCATCAAATAAGCTGCAATACTTTTTTCAACATCTGTAAAGTCTGCCTGCTTCATCAGTTTTTCTATAATCATAGCACTTCCCTTTCTTCCGGCAGCTTTTGCCAAATAATTTTACATTTATTTTAGCAGAGAATCCACCGGAAAAAAAGGGAAGATATTGTAAATTACCTAAAATATGCTTTGCGGGTTCCCCGCATCAATTATATTCTAGTCATATTCTTTTACTTTACCGCTCTTAAGCAGGAATGCTGTAATTCCGAATCCCAAAACAATGGATACGATAATTCCTACACAGTACATCGGGAAGTTGACACATCCAAACCAGCCACTGAAAGCAAGAAGTCCTGAGAAGGAGAAGTTTGTTGCTGCAACACCGCCGATTCCAAGAACTAATCCTGCTGCTGCACCGGAAACAATCATTGTTCCAAGCAACCATTTGCTTCTTAAAATGATACCGTAAAGTCCAGGCTCTGTAATACCGCAAAGTGCATTGGTAAATGCTGCTGAACCTGCAGTTGTTTTGTCTCCTGCATTTTTTGCAAATACTGCTACTGCAAGGCAGATTCCAAGTGCTGCGTAGTTACCCATTCCACCTGCTGCCAGTGCTGGCTCAAAGCCCTGCTCTGCCATAATTCCAAGAAGAATCGGAGTAACTGCCCAGTGCATACCAAGAAGAATTACCAAGGAGAATAATCCACCAAATACAATGCCTACAAGAATCTTGCTTGCGCTTACTACACCGTATACGGCATTAATTCCGTTTGCAACAAGTCCGCCCAGTGGTCCAAATACAAGAATGCTAAGTGGAACAAATACAATCAAACATAAGAATGGAACAAGGATAAACTGCACTACCTGTGGCAAAATCTTTTTCAGCCATTTTTCAAAATAACTCATGCAGAATACTGCCAGTAAAATCGGGATAAAAGAACCGCTGAAATTATATGCGGTAAAGTTAATTCCCAATAAGGAAGCTTTCTCACCGGTTACCAGAAGGTCTGCTACGCCAGGATACATAATGGATGCACCCAGTGTTACGGCTACATAAGGATTACATTTAAAATGCTTTCCTGCTGTAAATGCCAACAGAATCGGGAAGAAATAAATCAGCGAATAAAAAATAGAATAAAAGGTCTGGTAAGTAAGACCTGTGCTGTCTACTACGCCAAGGTTTGCCAGTAATCCAATTAATCCGGATGCGATACCACCGGTTGCCAGAATCGGAATATACGGTGCATATACATCGGACATCATTTTTGTAAATCTGTCTAAAAGTCCGACTTTCTTCTTCCCGTCATCCACAGCTTCTGCTGGATTTTCTGCTTTTAATTTGGATTTCAGTGCCGGAACTTCTGCAAGCTGTGCATAAACATCACCTACATTTGGTCCGATTAATACCTGATAATATCCGGAGCCGATTAAGGTTCCCAGTACACCTTTTACTTTCTTTAAGGAAGCCTGATCAAATTTTGCTCCATCCTTTAATGTAAAACGGAGTCTTGTTGCACAGTGAATACAACTTTCAATATTATCTGTGCCACCCACGCCGGCGATAACCGCCTGAATTAATTCTGAGTAGTCTTTCATTCGTATTACCCCTTTCTTTTGTGTAATTCACATTTTTCTTATATATTTAATCCTGCTGCAAACCCTTCAAAATTTGCATTCATAATGTTCGATGGACTGATACAGTCCCCAATTGCTATGGTATCTTTACAGATTCCGTAAAATGCTTCTACAAGCTTTTTCTGTGCCGAAAGTCCGGTAGAAAGAATCAGGTTGTCATAGGAAATACTCTTCTCTTCTCCCCTTTCATCCTTATAAACAACAACATCCTCTTCGATTCTGCTGCAACCGCATTTTAACAGGCTGTGAAGATTCTCATACTGCAAAAACTTCTGACGTAATGCTTCCCGGTATAAAGAGTTGGCATTTGCTGCCAGTGTATCGGTCAGTTCCAGAATGGAAACATTCTTTCCCTGCTCGGCAAGTTCCAATCCTATCTCGCATCCAATACTTCCTCCACCGAGGATTACAATATCCTGTCCCAGCTGTTCCGGATATGCAATTGCTTTTGTTGCAAGCTGTACCTTGGAACCGTCAATTCCCGGAACCGGAAGAATCCTCTCTACGGCACCAAGGGCAATTATCAATGAATCCGGCTGAAGCTCTTTTATGAACTCCGGTGTTGCTTCTGTGTTCAGACGAACCTCTATCTTTCTTTTTGCCATCTGCGTCCGGTAATAATTTAAAAGCCGCTTAACTTCTTCCTTGTGTGCTTCTTTTTCAATGAAGCGAAGCATGCCGCCCAGTTCACTTTCTTTTTCCAGCAATGTCACCTGATGTCCCCGGTCATATGCTGTCATGGCAGCTTTCATGCCTGCCGGACCTCCGCCAACGATTACCACATGCTTTTTCTCTTTTGCTTCCGGCAAATCCAGTCCCGATGGAATAAATTCCTCATTGTGATATCTTGGATTTACCGAGCAGCCTACATTCCAGTGGTCTGTGGAAATGTGATAACAGTTGGAGCATCTGAGACACGGAACAATGTCTTCCGGATGCCCCTCCAGTGCTTTCTTCGGCCAGTTCGGGTCTGCCAAAAGTGTTCTTCCAAATGCCACCATATCCACGTAGCCCTTTGCAATAATTTCATCTGCCATTTCCGGCGTCATAACGGCGCTGACCACAGAAACCGGAATCTTAAGCTCCTGCTTTGCAATTTTTGCCCATTTGAGATTCGGCATTTCTTCTTCCAGATTGGTTGTGATGCAATGCACATTTGCTTCAAACACTTTATCAATTCCAGATGAAATCTGAACGGTATCCACATACTGCTCTGCCTGCTTCAGGAAGTACATCACATCCTCAAAGCTTATGGAATCTTCAATCCATTCATAGGCACTGACACGCATATCAATCGGATAATCTTTTCCAACTGCTTTCCGGACGGTTTCTAATATCCGAAGTGGAAAACGGCTGCGGTTTTTGATGCTTCCACCGTAGGAATCTGTCCGGTGATTGTAATGTGGGGAAAGGAACTGTGCCGGAAGCCAGCCATGTCCGAAGTGAAGAAAAATGGAATCGAAACCAATTTTTCTTGCACTTGCTGCGGTCTCGGCATACCACTGCAGTGTTTCTTCCATCAACGCTTCATCCATTTCCTTTACTTCCACTCCATCCGGGCGGATAAATCCAGACGGTCCTTTCGCATAATCCACCGTTCTTGCATCCTGTCCGGCATGAAAGATTTCGATAGAAGCTTTCGCTCCGCCTTTGTGAATCTTAAGCACTTTCTTTCTGGTTGCTTCTCTTTCATACTTGGCAAATGGATACGGTTCTTCCGGACTTGCAAAACTGGAACGTCCCGGTTCTACTATTGCATGTCCCGCAATTACAAGTGCTGCACCGCCCAATGCTTTTTCTTCAAAATCATCACCTGTCGGTGTTGCCACAATTCTATTTTTTAATATCATTCCATTAATAGAAATTGGCTGAAATAAATGATTATACACGTTCTTCTCCTTTCTGCTGTATTTTATTTACCTTCATCTTAAGGCACTTAAATCACAGAAACAAGCCATTGAAAACAACTGGAAAATATTTTTCACAATCTGTATTTTTTCATCATTTATTTATGAAATTTATTATCTTTTTATAATTTTGGGCTTCACTTTTTTATCCCCAAAATCAATATTATTTTTATTTCTATAATTAATAAATACCCAACAGCCCACCCTCACTACAAAATTTTATAAAATTCTCATGCTTCCTCTCATTTCACTTATTTCTATTTATCTCATGATATTTTATCCTAATTTTTGAAAGGAGGATCTTTTTTAGTAAGAAAGGAGGGGTATATATATTAAATTGTCTTGAACATTAATTTGAAATTACCGAAAGGAGAGTCTACTATGAGAAAAAAATTATACAAATTCTTAAGCATTATATTGGCAATTATCTTTGCATCCTCTTTGCAGTTAAACACAGAGAAAACGGTAGTACACGCAGCTACCACAACATCAAATACTCCTATTGTTATGTACACTCGCTCCACTGGACATTCAAATACATACAAATCCGTTAATGGAGCATATAGTGGTTATATCGATGGAGCTTCTGATAAATGTTCTATACTTGCCTTGTATGACAATGGGTGGTGTCAAGTCACCTACCCTACTGCCAAAGGAAATAAAACAGCCTACACACTAACTAGTAATTTTTTCATTAATACAGACTTTAATACCTCAACAATCACTCTTGGTGAAAACAAAATCGTCTATCGTCGCAGCAATCTATCCCAAAAGCTGGGCACTGTTTATGGCACAGATAATATCACCATTATCGGAACGGATCAGGGCAATACTCAAATTTTATACCCTTTAACCGGTGGTGGATATAAATGCGGATGGATAAGTGGTGAGTATTCAACTACCGGAGAACAGGTTGTGAACCTTCCTGACGGATGGTACCAAATTGCATCCGCCATTGATACCAATTATGTTATTGATGTACAGGGTGCAAGTCCGGATAATTGTGCTAATGTATTTCTCTATCAAAACAATTATGGTCTCAACCAGGGTTTTGAAATAAAGCGGCAAAATAACGGATATTATACTATTATGGCCTTACATTCTAACCTTTATCTTGATGCTGAAAAAGGTAATACTTCCTCTGGAACCAATATCATTCAGTATTCATTAAATAATGGGGATAATCAGCTTTGGAAAATATATAAAACTGCAGATGGTTATTATCGATTTGAAAACAAAAATGCTCCTGGAATGTTTCTTGACTGCAATGGTGCTGTTGCTTCCAATGAAACTAATATCCAATTATGGGAAAACAATACTTCGGCTGCTCAGCTCTTTGTATTAAATGAGTGCCAGGTTAATGGTAAATCTTACTCTGAAAGCAACAGTAATACCGATACTATCAATACATTAATTGCTTTCGAAGAATCTCAAATTGGAGTTTCCGATTATAAAGGCAATAATAATGTTTCTTGCAATTCCTGGTTTTATGGTAAAACAATTACCTCGTCTGGTTATGCCTGGTGCCAGACATTTCAAAGCTATTGTGCTTTTAAAGCAGGAATTCCAGAAACAGTCATTCCAAAAACAAGCAGTTGCGCTACAGCTGTAAATTTTTTCAAACAGCAGGGGACTTTCCATTTACGCACAGATAATTACACTCCTAAAGCTGGAGATCTTGTTTTCTACGGAACAAATGGTTCTTCACATGTAGGACTTATTATTGACAATCCACAGGGCTCATATCTCCAAGTTATAGAAGGGAATGTATATGACTCAAAAACCGGAAATTATAGTGTACAAAAGTTCACTAAAAATGCTAAGCGCAGAACAGATAGTTCCTATGTCTATGGCTATGCTTCACCGTTATACTAATTGAAAAAAGGGGCTGTAAAATAAGTCCCTAATTAAGAAACGCCAACTCTGGCAAATGTCGGTTTTGGCGTTTCTTTGTATGAATTTTTCTGTTTTTGAACGGGTCTGCATCTTTGGGTATAAAAAATGGTGTATTTAATAAAGCTCAGCTAATCACGCTTGAGTTTTATGCAACTTTCGTCTGTCGTTGCTTTTTATTATGATATTTATAAAGATTGAATCCACATGAAATCAGTGTGAGCTCGAGAATTACATTTTTCTCGCCTCTCCGGAATAATCTTTTATACGATTTGTCCCACTTTAATACACCAAAAGTTCCCTCAGATTGAATACTTCGGTTCATTCTCAATAGGGCACCATGTATGGATTCAAGATTTTGCAGCACTTCTTGATGAATAGCAGTTAATTCCTGATTCATTCGGATCGTTCGGTTTTTGTGTGCTTTCGGACAGCATTCTTGTTTATGCGGACACCCTTCACAGGATTCACATTCGTATAATTCTTCCGTTCTTCCGTATTTATTATATTTCACATGCTGTGTTCTCTTGAAGAGGAATTTTCGACCGTTTGGGCATAAGAGATTTCCATCAGCATCTTTTGCAAAGTTTACAGCCCGATACGGATTTTCATGGTATCACACGGTCTGGGCAATTTTTTTCTAGTGGAGTTTTTTACAGCCCCTTTTCAATATATTTTAGAATCTATTGCAAAACGATTGTAGAAAATCTATCTAACTATTTCGAAAAAATAGCATCTGAATAAAACAAATTTGCTTGATATGATTCCAATGCTAATATATTATTATTCCACTCTTTGTTGGAATGTTTTAATACCGTTAACACTATATCCTCATCTAAATTTTGTATATCGTCATCAGGTATACATATGCATTTGAAGCATACTGGCATCATTGCCGGACTTAACCCCATCAAAATTCCAATATAACGATTAAATTTCTTTGCAGCCTTAATAAATACAATTTGAAGTACCTCCGAGGATTCTTCATTGCTAAGTGTTATATATATATTATTATCTGTTTCTGTTGCTTCTCCTTGATACCTATACTCAGCATTACTTATATCCCTTCCTTTTAAATTTACATATAAAATTGCATGCGAATAATTATCTACCTTTAATCGACAAATTACCCTATGTGGTTTCTTATATTGAGAAAATGTATAGTAAATTAAATTTGAATTAATATTTATGAATTTCCTGTTCAAGAATGTTTTTAGCATATCTGTTAGTTTATCAAATGTAGCATCAAAATATTCCATATCTGCATTTACACCATTATAATCCCTAAGTTGATTTATTTTGCCTGGCAATGTCTTAGGAAACTTAAATCCTCTCATCATTACGGGTACAATATTCTTATTTTTCTCTATCGCATATTCAATCTCATTCCTTACCCAATCATTCTCCTCATTACATCTATTCAACCCTTTTGGCGGCAATACAATTATTACATCTTCTACAGAATCAATAACTTTATAAATTTTTTCATTAAACATTCCATTTCTAAGTGATTCTACATCATAAAATACTGAGCATCCCAATTTTTTTAATCGTTCACATAAAAGACATGCTAACGCCTCACCGCCTTCTCGACGATAACTTATAAAAACATTATATTTCCACTTCATCTCCAATGCCTCTGTTTATTTTCTCCATATTGTATTAAACCTATTTTGTTCCATAAGTTCTTGTCTTCCCATAAAAATAATGTTATCTACTTCACTTGCTCTGCTTAAAATCGCATCGCTATTACTTTCTATCGTTTTAGATGTGCATAGCACTGGAATTGCTCCCGCATTCTTGGCATGATTTGCTATTTCTAATTCATAATTCATTACTATATCTGCTGAAGCCTTACAGGAAACAAAGTATGCCTGCATACCGCGCGTTGCAATAACATCTATTTCATTACTTACCTGCGTTTTTTCATAATCTGATTCTTCTGTTGCAAATACCTGGTTATGTATTTGGCAGAATGTATCTGCGTCAATTAAACCAATAATATCATGCGCAGATACTGTTTCTACCATTTTCATAAGCTTTTTATGTTGCAGCATTTTGTCATAAGTATCCCTATTCCAATAAAAATATACACCATTTCTTACATCATCAAATAGACCTGAATTTCTAAATCGATGATATGTTATTTTTTCAAAAATATCTCCCTCTTTTTCAAATAAATTTAAAACAACTCTCATATCCCGTACTGTTACGGTTCTAAGCAAATCATTCTGTATCTCATACTTATCTATCACACCTGCAGTTTTTAATTCCTTAAGCAATTCTTCATAATGCTCTGCCCTAAATTCAACTACCTTTTGACATCTTTCCAAATCAATGCAAAATTCTTTTGACGACTGTGTTATCATATTATCCTTGCATAGATCCTTATGTCCTACAGATAATTTTACTACATTATAATTATCATCCATCTTCGAATAATCCATTATAATTTTACATATTTCCTTATGGTAGGTAAGAAATCTTACCCTTATACTTTGTTCTTCTAATACAGCGCTATACTTACTTATCAAATGATAATTGCTAAGAGATATCAAGAATTTGTCCACCATATTATTTAAATACTTTTCTTGTGAAAGACATGTATCACAAACATATACCACATCATTACTGGTTGTTTCCAGTTCTATCTCCCTTGAAGGTACCCTTACTTTTCCTTTTTGTTCTCTACTATCTTTAGTAAAAATTTTTATTACCTTATTCCATGGAATATAATTGTAATTACCATCCTTTTTAAAATCTGAATATTTCCAAAATAGTTTTTCATATTCACTGTATGTTTTTTTCGATAAAGTATCTCTAAATTCCCTGTTAATATCTCCTCCCTGCAATCTTATAAACTCTCTAACAGAAAAGCTCTGTTTATTCAATTTTCCAAATATCATTTCTTTATTTAATGCACTTTTTTCAGCATCGTAACGCACATTTATCACATTGTTCTTCTTAGTTAAATAATCTTCTTTTTCTTCTCCTTCCCCCGCAATAACATATTCATCAATACTTTTATTTTCTGTATATTTTAGCATTTCATCATAAGATAAAAAATAAGGTTTTGTATTACTTCCTCTCTCTTCAAAATACCTGCATATTATCTTTTTATAAGTATCACTAACTTTGTCCAAGATAAAATATGCCCTAGGTGCATATAATATTGTAGGCACAACAACCTCTTTTGCTGCAATACCCTGAGAAAATACAAATACCTCCGAATACTTTCTGCCATACCACTCTGCAAAAGGAATTAACTGAACCAGTTGTGCATCATACTTAAAGAAATTAATATGTTTATTTCGAGTAATGACAACATCAAGTTCTTTATTCATTTCCTCTAATCTTTTTAACAGCATCTTATTCTCACTTATCTCAGGCATTTGAAGCAATTTTGTATAAATCTTTCTATAATCATCATTCGCATTTGAAACTTCTATGAATAGATTTTCTATAGCTTCTTTTAATTTCTGAAACCATATTCCATTAATAAACTCATATTTAGTATAAATAATTTTCTCTAATTCCTTTGACTTGCTAGCTGCTATAAGATTACATCGATATGATGCATAATCTAATGGACTGATCTGCTTTTTTATTGCTCTCCAAAACGTTGGATGTTCCATATCTGCATTTAATTCATCTCCTGATTCACATAAGCAAACATGCAATTTCTTATCTTTCTCAACATTTTTCCTGCCATTTGTATATACAAAATCCCACTCATCTTTTTCAGGCTGCCTATATCCCTTCATTACTGTATACGCATTCCATCTTCTATGCTCCCAATAATATAATTTTTTATACAACCGATTTTCCTTCACAGTCGCCTCTGAAAGCACTTTCATGGCAGTCTCTTTCCATAAATCTGTTTTATCCTTTTTTATTTTCTCATATTCCAGACAATATGATAGCTTTGATGTTATATGAACTGCGCTGGCATATGATGAATCTGCATCATATGTTAAAGCATCCATTGTATCAAATTCATCTTTGCATAACCAGCCAAACTCTTTTAAATTATTTTCTATATTTAATCGTTCATTATAAAGCATGCTATATGCCAAATTTATATTTGCAGCAATCCGTTTAAGTTCTGCCCTGTTAATTTCCTCTTCTGTTTTTTCAAACTGAATAATTCTTACATTCTTAGCCACCTTGTTCCAATTTATATTTCTAAACTTCTCTTCCAGCCCATCATTATAAACTGCAACAAGTATCTCTTCTAAAGCCTTTTCACCAAGTGCCTCTATTTCTGATAAATATTCCCAATCTCTATATGCATCTCCAGTTGCAACTATTATATATTTAAAAAAACCTTTCCCTACATTTATTATATCTTCTCCTATTATACCTGTTCTTAATTCTATATAAGAAAGAGGGGCTGCATATCCTTTCCCAATATACTCATTAAGCGCAGGATACTTCTTTTTATCATTTAAAACCGCTTTTACATAATTAAGATCTTCCCTCTTTCCCATATAAGCCATATTCATTTTACATTCTGGGTATTGTGATGCCCAAAACATTGTTTTATATGTTTCTAATGCTCTATCTTTGTCCCCAATAAAAAGAATATTTATCTCTGTACTACCATCTTCACGGTTTGCCCTATAATCGCATGTCGGGTTTTCATATAACAATTCATAAAGATTAAGTCTATACCTATTTATTTCAAGCATAAAATGGTTCTCCCTTCTTTAACCCTTTTACACTAATTATAGCAAACCCCATGCCTTTTACAATACTTCCATTTTTATAGATTCTATATATGCATTTTTGCTATAGAGACTACCATTGTAGTCTCAGTTAACTGGTCAAAATATATATAAACCCAATTTGCAATATGATTTAATATATTAGTTTTCATTTATTCTTTTCCTCCTCGTATTTCTCTATCTTTTTCATAAAAATATTAGTTTCTTGTTCTGCATAAATATTTGCATCCTGTTCTGTAATTGCATTTATATACTCCTCATCAGATAAATCTTTCCCCAGTTCACTTTTATAAATTAGATACTTTTCTTCTGCAGCTTTAGAATAGGGCACTATCTCCTTCTCATATAAAACTAAATATTTGTGTTCAGAAGCATGAAACATTTCATGGATAACAGAATTGATAAGTTCTTCTTCATTCCTGTTAATATATTTTCGATTTATTACAATTTTCTTCTGTCCATCTGAATAATATGCTAAAACATCCGATTCATAAATATCACCAATATAAACTTCTATCCTATCACTTAACCTCATTTTCCTTCCTTCTGCATTTGCAATTGTCTGCAGAATTTTTGTTTTCTTTTCATTTGAAAAATCTTTCCATCCGTCTGACTTTACTTCTGCTATTATTTCTATCTTTTGCTCAAAACTGTCTGCTTTAGTATACTGACTATATCCAATATCTTTAAAACGTATTATCAATGCAATTAATACCAGAAGCAATAATGCAACATCCCACCTTCTTTCCACCTTTTGTACTTTTTCTAATTTCTTTTGTTTTCTTTCTTTTTCCATGCACCATTCTAACTTATCGTAATATTTATATATCCTCCACTGAAAAAACAATATCAAAGTAACCACTGATACATAAAAACGATCAGCAAACTTAATATAAGATATCACCAGATAGCTTCCATATATTTCAAATAAAAATATTACTATATTTTTTCCATTATGCTGATATATAATCACTCCGCAAAATACAATGCTTATATACTGTATCAACGACAATACTATTCTGCTTATTTTTCCTGGGAAAATTGGCGTATAAAGTATCGACTTATAAAATACTATACTGAAAATTACCAGCAAAATAAAATGTACTATTTTTTTTGACATTTACTTTTCACCTTTATCTTTGTTTTTCCTGTTCAATAACTTTTCTATACTCTTCATTTTTAGAAATATCATATCTTTGTGTGAGCATTGGTCTAGTACCACGCCGAAATATATATTCGCTTCCTATTGGCATATAAAGCAATTCCCCCATTGGTATATCTAATCGCATAGAAAATGAACGTGCAGTTTCCAGATCACTTGTTCCAAGAAACACTATAGAATCACAATTTCCCAGTATGGTATTTGCTTCTTTCTGATAATACTGTTGAAGCTGTGATTCAGACTGGCACACTATCGTAAATGAAATATTTCGTGACCTACAAGTTGACAAGAGTCTTCCCATTCCCTCAATTACTACTGTACTGGCAAAGTCATCTAATATAAGCCGTACCGGAATTTTCAATTTGCCTTCTTTCTGGCCATCTGCTCTTCCGAATAATGACTTTATCAATTGTTGAAAGAAAAGGCTCACATATGTGTGATATGTAGGATCAGAATCAGAGCATTTTACAAATAGAATTGTCTTTTTTTCTGATAACCCATCCAATTTAACCGGATCACGACGTAAAAATTCCCTAAACTCATCCGATTCATAATTAGCAAGAACTGCTGCCAAAGAACTGATAACACAAGCAGATGTGTTTCTGGTCCCTGCTAATGTATATATTTTCTGCCACTGACGAGTTGCCAGACAGCAACCATGCTGTTGCTCTATTTTCTTCATCAGCATATTAAGATAAGAATCATACTCCAATTCAACATTCTGCGACAAATCCAAAACTCTCTCGAAATAAGACTCTCCTTCTTCTGTTGTCAAAACTGCTGCATGTATCAACGAGGACAGTAGTTCCATGGCACTCTCATTCCAATAAGGATCAGCATTGGAAGATAATGTACGTCTATCTGCATATACAATATTATGAGCCAACCGTATAATATCTGATTCTGTACTTACATATTGAATTGGATCATAAGAACAATTTCCGTCCAGTGTATCAAAATCAATGGTTTGTACTGCATATCCCTTTGCAGTAAAATAATCTCCATACTTTTTATACAAAACCCCTTTAGGATCAATCAAAACTACACTTGAATTATTTGTTTCCAACAAACACGGTTCTATAATAGAATGTGTTTTTCCTGCTCCTGAAGAAGCCATAACAAGTATGTTATTATTAATCCGGCTTTCTTCCATATTTGAAGTATATATATGATTTTCTCCTAATATTATTTTGTCAAAATCCATACGTTTTTCCTCCTTATCCAATGCTTTCTATGCTCAAAATTGTATCTATTAATCCATTCTCTTTTGCTTCTATTGCTGTCATATAAAAATCTGTTTTTATTACTTCTCTTATATCCTCCATGGTCATATGCGTATTATTTTCTAAAATATGTATAATTTTTTCTGTCATACCTGCCATTCTCTTTGATACTGATGATATATCTGCTGTTGTTCCTCCTACCTCCTGTACTCTGACATCATGAATCATGAATGATGCATTAGGATATGCCATTCTTTTCCTGGCTACACACATTATAATAGCAGCCATCGAATATGCTCTCTCTGTACAAACTATCGTAATATAATTTTTCCACATATTAACCATATCAATAATTTGAAATCCTGCATCTATTGATCCTCCTAATGAATTTATATAGACTGTAATTTCCGTTTTATCTTTTTCCATAAGATACATAATTTCTTTTGTAAACTCATTTGCCATATCATCCGTAATCTCTCCATTTAGAAAAACTTTTCTCTCTCCCAACAAATGTGTGTCTAAACTTACTAAACAAATTCCATTTGAACTTCTTTTTTCAATATTCATAATGAACCTCCTTTATAATTATTCCCTAACCTTATATTAGCCTTTCATACGATTGCTGCCACTCCTCTTCATGAGATTTCTTATGAGAATTTAACATTTCAAGACCATTTGACACGGTCTCAAAAAATGAGTAAAAAATAGCCATCTGGAATTAAATCCAAATGGCCTACTAATATAAATATTATTCTTTTGAAATATCATAACCTAGTTTTATAATCAATTTTAATGTCTCCAGTGCTGTATTCCGATCATAATCTTTTTCACTTTCAGGTAACTCTTCATACGGAACTAATAAAGGTGTAGTTTTTACTTCTGCATCTTTTTTAACTCCATATGTCCATCCTTCTGACATCCTTCCCTTTGCCCACACATCATGAACATTCTCTGCTATTTTCTCCGTCAATGCTATAAGTTCCTCCGACAATGCTATATCACTCGTTTCAATTGGTTTGGGATTGTACATATTTCTATTCCTCCTTATTCACATATTTTCAATATCATAATCCTTAACAATGTATGACTTTCTCTATATAAAACTTCAAAATTTCTAATACAAAATTTTTCTATATATATTGTAACAATTCAAATAAGCCAATCATAGACATCATATGAAAAAATATTTCCTCCATATATCATAATTATTATTCCTATTACAAGAACTATTGCACCATGCCATTTTTTCTCCTCAAGTAAAAACAAAAGTGCTATTCCACTAATTACAAGTGTCACACCAAATAGAAATGTTATTTTTCCAATTGGAATTTGCAATATAATTGAAAGTATTATAAATAAAATTGCAACAATAAGCATCATCTCAATCACCTCTTTCATTCGTTAATTAACTCTATCTTTGTATAATGCGTACACCTTTTTCAAATGGAATTTATCCAGAAATTTTATCTAACATCTCTAACAATTTTTGAATAAGTGTTATTACATTATCCGACAATATTTGGCTGCTTAAAGGTTCATTAATCTGAATATTCTTTTTTTCTTCATACTTAATCTCGTAAGAAGTAATTCCTTCCTTATTCTTTTCAATAACTTTAAATTCTCTGATTTTCTTTTCCTTAGGAATTGCGAGATATAAACTACTTGTTTCCTCATCATTTCCAGTATTATTTTCCATCAAGGTATAATAATAAAATTCATTACTCCAATCGTCCAATTTAAAATTATCATTACTTACTGTTTTTATTGTTACATTTGCTTCAGAAAACATTGCAGCTATATTAGATAAATTTCTCCAATCATCAATATCCTCTCCTATAACACCAGGAAACATTTTCTCCAATTTGCTAATTTGTTTTCCGGTAATATATTTATCTTCAATTCCACTGATTTCTCCAATTTTTTGAATATCTACTCCTGACCATTTCTTAGATATATCTAATATACTAATATAAATTTCTTTGTCTTTTGGCACATAAATATAGTTTATTCCTTTATATTCCCCTTGAATAAGATTGCTTGCTACATCATAATTTATAGAACCCTCCTCACTTCCATTTTTATTAACTGTTAAATGAATATCCTGTTTCATATCATCTGCTAATTCCTTTAGCCGAAGCATAGGTTTTACTTTCCCACCATACCCCCATATTGCTAAAAATGTAATTATCAAAATACTCAGTGCGCCCAAAAATATTCTTTTCTTCATTAACTATTCCTCCTAACTCTTTTTATGTACCTTAATTGTAAGAATTATTCCAGACAATAATATCGGTACTATAATCATTATCCCTATATGTCTCCAACAGGAAAGAATATACTGTGAAGATATCTCAAATAAATCATTTGATGTTTGTACAATTTCTGGATATAATTCATTCAATGCCAATGGCAGATTATTTATTTTAAATATCGAGCCAAATGCAGCCATACCATATCTTGCTTCAATAAACCCTTTACTAAATGTTTTTAAATAATCGTTCCCCAGACTTAAAATTCCCTCTGAAAACAACATCTGTGAGATAAGAAAAATTGGAACACATGCAAGTGCTGATTCCATGTTTTTTAATACTATACTTAGTAAGAATCCCAACATATCCCCAGCTAAAATTAACAAATAAATTGTAATAAAAATATCAACATTTAAACTACCCTTTTTTAAAACCAGTGAAGCTCTATCATAATCAAATCCAGTAAGTATACTTGCCCCGATTAGTGCCTGAATCATACACTGAAACGCCTGAATTACTATTGTTCCTATCATATATGCCCTAACTGATAAAAGTCTTGACTTCAAATCTGGAATAAGGTATTGCTTACTCCTCATATACAAGAGAACTGTATTAAACAAACCAATCCATACACAAGCCATCGTATAACTAAACAATAATGTCTTTGACGCATCGTATGTTTTCAAAAAGGAATCCTTCGTTGTATATACCACAACACTAAATACAAATAAGGAAGAAAGAATATTTTTCATAATATTCCTTTTCTGAACAGTAATATTTTGTCTAACAAAAACACATATCTGTCTGAACATAGCATCACTTCCCTTCTCATTACCGATCTATATACATATCCTTTACCTTTAAATTACTTTTTTCTTTTTTGGTTAAATGCTGAAATGTCAGGCAATAATCTATATTCGACTCTGTAATTTTGTCAAATACATCTATAATGGATTTTGCTTTAAAATATTTTAAAAGTTTCTGCGGCGATCCATCATAAGCAACACTTCCTATTTCCGATGTATTTTTTGCCAATACAACCACCTCATCATAAAGTCGCAGATTTTCCTGCAATGCATTATGTGAAATGATAATAAAAGTCTTTTTTTCTTTATGGGCAATTTCTCTCATATCACTCATAATATGATAACTAGTAGCACAATCCAATCCACTATCAGGTTCATCCAAAAAAACTGTCTGTGTCAATTTTGATAATTCATGAGCAATCTGTACCCTTCTCTGCTGCCCCCCGGACAAAGAACCAATTAACTGATCCTTAACCGGCAACAACTTCATACTTTTAAGTATTGAATTTGTCTTATTCCATGCCATACTATCGTCTGCCTTTAAATTCGAATATTTTACCGCATAAAATACTGATTCACATACCTTCTCATTTACATTTAAAGTCAAATGCTGTTCTACATATGCAGTACAACGCTCTTTCTTATTTTTAATCCACCCTTTAAATCTTGTCCTTCCAAGAAGACAATTCATTAACGTTGTTTTTCCTACCCCTGAAGGAGCCAGTACACATGCAAAAGTCCCATCCTCAATATCAAGTTCTATATCCTGTATAATTGTTTTTGTATTATATTGTTTCTTTCTAATATATGCTTCCATCCATATCTCTCCTCTCCATTCATTCTCTATACAAGTTCTAAGTTAAAAAATACAACTTCATTAGCACTAGATGCATGATTTGTTACTATTATTTTCAATGAGCTGCTCTGGCTTATGTCTATACTTATTGTCTGTGGTGGAGACGACGCATTTATTTCATATACATTATCTGCAGTGTCTGAATCTGATGTATAAATTTCTATTGTTATATCTCCCTCCCCACCAGATACTGTTCCTACTGACATATTCAAAAAATCACCCTGTTGTTTTAATCTCTGAGGATTAACAACAACTTGCTGCACATTATGATTCCACATGTTATACCATACTTCAGTTTTTAGTGAAAAACTATTATTCACCTCTTCTGCCCAAACATTTAAGTTTTCGTTATAATGTTCTTTATAACCGGTGCTATTACTCACCACACTATCTGTCCATATATCCAATACCTCTTTTCCCGTTAGTGCTTCCGTTATATTTTCTTCCATCCTCTCCTCACTACTCTGTATTTCTATTGGCGTTTCTTCAATGGAATCTTCTTCTGTTACCAGATTTTCTTCTTTCTCTACAGAATCTTGAATTTCTATAGCATTTGATTCTGTTACTTCTTCACTCACTAATTCTCCTGTGATCTCTAAATCTTGTTTTTGATTTTCTTTTACCAATGCTGTCTCATTTTTCTGAACCTCTATTTCTTTTTTGCAATTCAATGGTAATGGAAGTTTATCATTTAGTCCCAATAACCCCACTAATAAAAGTACACATAAAATACTTTTAAACAAAATATTCTTTCTTATCATCCTTTCCACTCCTCTCTGTTTTCACAAATACACTTTTCTTTTGATATAATTAGTGTATTTTATCCCCTGTTTCTTTTCTAGAGAGTTCCATGAGAATTTCCATGAGAATTTTTGGTTTACATAACATTCTTAAGTGGTTTTTTGGCTCTCCACACAAACCAAAATGTCTAAATATAAAAACAGCTCTAAGTCCAGTATTGAGACATGATTTAAAATCACATCTCAATACTAAACTTAGAGCCAAATAAAAAATGGGTACTGCCATATTAGCGGCTACCACACAGGCAGCTTATGTTCAAAAAAATCACACACTAATATGGGCTTACATACCCATCAAATTTCCATTCTTTTGTTTTTATAGCTATATTATAATACTTGAATATATTTATGGCAATAATCTAAATACTGACCGTTTTTTATATTCCAGTTTTTTCCACCGAAACAGCCCTTTCTTCCTCTATCTCCTTTATCTTAATACATTTCAGTAATTCTTTTGTAAATTTTATACTATCAATATCATTCTCTTTAAAATCTTTTTTTATTTCAAATATCTTCTCCAATTCTGACTTAATTCCAGTCAGGTTATCAAAATCACACATACATGGATGCATTCGACCTATAAATAATTGTTGTCCCGGATTACCAGCTTTCATATAAGTAATCATCTCCTCTATAGAAGATATACTCCATCCATTAATCTGCATATATCTTATCCAACGCTCATGTTCCCATTTTGCAACTTTTGGTATTACACCATCATGTATGCTTATAGTTTTTAATATATCTGCAAATTTTCTGCATGAAAACTCATTATAAACATTTTCTTCTGTAATATTCCAAAATGTCGGGATTAATTTGTTATCTTCCCTATTTAATGTCAAAGCCTGCATTTGGAATAATCTATATGGAAAAGAAAGTGCCTGCGCTCTTGATGAATCCATGTTATATTGCCACATATAATATGTTTGTAACTTTTCTCCATTACTTTTATCACTATGTTTCATATATGACATATGAATTTCTACTGCAATCTTTTCCAACACATTAGAACATTTTTCTGCTCTGTCCCCTATTTGATAGGTAATCCGATTCCATTCATATCTTTCATTTACTCCACCATACGGTAATAAATTATAATTATTATACCAGCGATCTCCCTGTACCTCCTGCTGTACAACCATTGTTCTGGCTAAAAAGGAAATGTTGGGATCTTCGCACTTAAATGCAATCACTGGCATCTCTATTTCTCTTATTTCAACCTTTTTATTATAGTCAGAACCGGAATATTTTTTTGCCCATTTTTTCACATTTTTTCTTATTATCCATTCTCTTAAATGTATGGATAACGCTAAATTATCCTCATCCTTTCCTTTATCAATAATAAAATAGCAATACTGATTTTTCCCATATAATTCCAGCTTTTCCAGTTCATCAAATATTGCATTAGATTCTAAATTGATATTGATTATTTCAAAAGCCTTATTATCTATCAACGTCTGGCAATCCACAGATAACTCCTGCTTTAACTCATCCGCATCCCCCAATACCCATATTTTTGTTTTTATAATATCCTGAAAGTTTGATAAACAATATACCTGGCGTATTAAGCAACTAATATTTTTTGCATTTCCTATTACAATAATATTGAAATGACTCTTTACATTATCCTGTTTTCTCAAAAATCGGATTGGGTAAAATAACGGATGCTGAAACAATAAATTTTGTGCTATTATTTTATTATCATCTATTATATGAACAGGTATTACTTTTCCATTCAAATGTTGTTCTGCAGTATCTATTAAATGACTATAGCATTCCATTTTTATTCTAATATAAATATGTATATCCTTGTTATCCTTTTCATCTCGAAATTGCTCTAACAAATGCAACAAATCTTTAAAATTCTTTTTTTCGTTTTCGTCCAAAAGAAAGTATCTAATACTCCTCGCCTCATCTGCCAGACTTAATATCTCCTTGTCATCCTTTAATAAATACTTTTTCCATCCTAAAGGAGCTGTATCCTCTATAATCTTCGTATACAAATTTTCAGTATTTATAAAATATATTCCCTCACTTGTATCCCCACTATGTTCATAAGAATAAAATAAGGCATGTTCCTGATACCTTTTCCATTCTTCTTTCGCTCTATCACAACCATGATTATAGCTTGCTTTCAACATTTTTTTTGCCGTATTTATATCCTCATGTCTACACACATTATATAGTATATATTCTGCCCATCCCTTTACTTCATTCGATACCGCATCATTATATACAATTTGAGTTTCTATCTTTCTTATGTCATCCTCTGTTAAACTATTTTCGGGCTTATTTAATAATTCTAGAGCTTTCTTTTCCTCTCTCTTTCTAATTTTCTCTACTTTCTCATTCCATTCTGGTTCATTTTGCAAGTCAGGGAAAATTACTTCCTTCAAGTTTTCAATAACCATCTCTTCTTTTATACTGTTCTCTATACGGTTATCCCACCAGTAATAATAAGTAGATGCAATAAGTGAAATAGCAGTCATTACCCTTTCTTCTCCGTTTTCATCTTCGAGCATCTTCATAAGATTATCCTTTATAAATTTTTCTATCTCAATATTAACATCTAATTTTTCTACTATATTACTACCAATTTTCTCTTTAATATTTCTTTTTATTGAAGCTGATAATAATGCCTTCCAATGTTCAAAAATTGTTTTTCTACATATTGAATTACAATAAGTTGCATGATCTTCTATTAACTTTTTTGCGAAAACTTCTACTGTTGTAGCCTTAGTTTCTCCGTTATATATTCTATTTATCGTTGCATTTTGTTTACCTCCAACTAGTATCTCTATATAGTCCTTTCCAAGTACTGCCTCAACAAAATCTTGAATTTTACTATATGATTTTGCTCCTTTACCCTTTATACACTCATCTCTGTAAAAGTCATATATCTGTTTCCATACTGGTATCATTTCTTTTTTTCTCCTTTCAAATTATCATCTCTTTATATTCATTAATATATATTTCAAAACCCTGAAAAAAGGCAAACTGCCTTTTTTCAGGGTTCTATATAATTCTATCTTACATTACCCGGAACACTGCGACACCAAATGGCGGCAGTGGATAGGAAATGGAATATTCTCTTCCATCGCATTCCGACTTCACAGCCTTATAGCTTGCCGGTCTGCTCTTATCTGCTTCTGTACCGCCGAAACGGGCTTCATTGCTGTTTAACAGCAGATGGTAAGTGCCTTTCTTTGGTACACCCACACGGTAATCGTCTCTGGCTACCGGTGTCATGTTGCAGACAAAGAGAAGTGAATTCTTGCCATTCTTGCTCTTGCGGACAAAGCTGTAGATGCTTCGGTCTGCATCATCCGCATTTATCCATTCAAATCCGTTCCAGTCACTGTCCTGCTCATACATTGCCGGATATTTCCGGTAAATGTGAAGCAGTTCACGGAAGTATTCATTTAACTGTCTGTGACGTGGTTCTTCCATAAGATACCAGTCTAACTCACGCTCTTCACTCCACTCACGAAGCTGTCCGAAATCCTGTCCCATAAAGAGAAGCTTCTTGCCCGGATGTCCCATCATAAAGGAGTATGCACTCTTTAAATTGCGGAACTTGTCTTCCTCATCACCCGGCATCTTCTCCCACATGGATTTCTTCAGATGCACCACTTCATCATGAGACAGCACCAGAATGTATTTTTCAGAGTTGTTATAACTCATGGCGAAAGTCATCTTGTGATGATTATTTTTACGGAAATACGGGTCTAAGGACATATAATCCAAGAAATCATGCATCCATCCCATATTCCATTTGTATGTGAAATTCAATCCGCCCTTGTCTGCCGGTCCGGTTACCATCGGCCATGCGGTAGATTCCTCTGCAATCATGACAGTACCGTGATTTCTTCCAGTGATTAAGGTATTGATATGGCGGAAGAATTCGATGGCTTCTAAGTTCTTGTTCTCGCCATATTTATTGGCAATCCACTGTCCTTCCTTCTTGCCATAGTCAAGATATAACATGGATGCCACCGCATCTACACGGAGTCCGTCAATGTGATAATGTTCAATCCACATTAAGGCACTTCCGATTAAGAAGTTCTTTACTTCTGATTTGCCATAATCAAAAATTTTGGTACCCCACTCTGGATGTTCACCCATCCGCGGGTCGGCATATTCATATAACGGGCAGCCATCAAAGTCAGCCAGTCCATGGGCATCCTTCGGGAAATGTGCCGGTACCCAGTCTAAGATAACGCCGATGCCGTGCTTATGCAGGTAGTTTACCAGATAAACAAAATCCTCCGGCGTTCCATACCGTGAAGTCGGTGCATAGTAGCCGGTTACCTGATAACCCCAGGAACCATCGTATGGGTATTCGGAAATTCCCATTAATTCTACATGAGAATATCCCATGCCTTTAACATACTTCGTCAGTGCCGCTGCCATTTCACGATAGGAATAATATCCATCATCCTCTCTTCCCGGATGGCGCATCCAGGAACCCGGATGTACCTCATAAATTGCCATTGGCTCTGCATAAACATCTTCTGTCTGTTTCCGTTTGTCCATCCACTTATCGTCAGTCCATTTGAAATGCTCAATGTCTGCAATACGGGATGCTGTTCCCGGACGTACCTCTGCATAGTTGGCATATGGATCTGCTTTATACAATTTCCGGCCATCTGGTGTGATAATCAGATATTTGTATAAGTCTCCCAGTTCTGCCTTTGGAATAAATGCTTCAAAAATTCCAATTCCCGCCGGTTCTAACCGCCGCATCGGATTTGCTGTTTCATTCCAGTCATTAAAGGTTCCAATGACATAGACTTCTGCAGCATGTGGTGCCCAGACATCGAAAAGAATCCCCTTTTTCTTCCTTATCTCTGCCGGATGAGCTCCCAGTTTCTTGTAAATATCATAGTGTGTTGCCTGGCCAAATAAATACATGTCCAGTTCTGTGAAGTTCCCCATTTATACTACACCTCGTTTCTTTCTTTCCTATTCTTCGAAATCCTTTTCATGGAGAATGACGTAATCATCATCCTTGTATTTCTTTGAAAAAAATACTTTCTTAATGCTGAATTTCTCGGAATTGGCAATTGCTTCGTCCACGATTTCTTTCACCTCGGTAAGCGTGGTCGCTCTGTCTAAGCGTTGAATGTTACTAATTCTGTTGTATAGAGCAAGAACCGCCATCTCATCTATTTCATAGGTCAGTTCGTGGGCATACGATTTTGCAAAGGATACCAGCTCGTCACTGGTAAATATCGGAAGCGTAATCTTCTCGGTAAATCGTCTGGCAAAGGACTCATCTCTTCCCATTGCTTTGGTGATTCCCTCTCTGGTATCTTCTGCGATTACAAGAATTCCGGTATCATCTGCTTCTAATGCCAGTGATAATTTCACGGCTGTTTCCCGGCTGATTCCTCCGATTTTTTCTATAATAAGACATCCACCGGCAACTTTCTTTAAAAGCTCCGGGATATTTTTCTGATTTAATGAAACGGCATCTATCTTTCCGACACGCTTGCCCGGCTTTCCGATTTCATTCTGGATTGCCTTCACCAGTGCGGTGGCAAGTACCGTCTTACCGCTTCCTCTTGCTCCCTGAATCAGGATGTTGCCACCTTTGATTCCCTTTTCTAAATGTTCAATGGATCCTTCCATTGCCTGACAAATCTGCGGCTCCATTCCGGATACCGGAACAAAATAAGTAAAGATAGCTTTCTGTTCCTTGGAAAGATGGGTAATCGGTTTTCTCTCTCCGATGTTATCCTCATCTAAATCCGGCTCTGCAATCTCCGGAAGTTTCTCCTCCGGCTTTGCATCCTCTGTCTCAGCTTCCGGTTCTAACTGTATCTTCGGTAAGACTTCTTCTGCAGCATCGGATACTTCCTCTGCTTCTGTTGCTGCCACTTCTTCTGCTATATCGTCCGGCAGTGCAATCTCTGGGAGTTCTTCTTCCGGAGAAAGTTCTGTCATTTCTTCTGTGCCAGCCGGCTCTTCTTCATCGGCAGCTGCAATACCTTCTCCTTCCGGAATTTCCATCGCATCTGCTGCACCTGCAGCCGCCTCTCCGTTCTGTCCCGGTACACCGGCAGCTAGGAATTCATCGATTTTCGCATTTGCCTGGCTGATAGAATCAATCTGCTGCTGCAAAATATCATTCATATTGGCAACAAGTTGTCCGGCTTCTTCCTCCGGCAGCTTGCCTAAATATTCTTTTTCTAATAATTCTTTGGAGGTAAGTCCTGCATCCAGCTGTGGAATTACATCTGCAAGACGCTCCATGATATCTCCGGCTTCTGCTAATGCCTTTGCCTTGGCAGATTCTAACTTCTGCTGCTCCGCTTCCTGTAATGCTTTCTCTGCGGCACGCTTGGTCTTCTCCCACTCCTCTAAAATATCCTGTATGCTCATCTGTCCGGTAATCTGTGCTTCTAATGCACTCTTCTCCGGAACTACCATACGCATCTGACCATCATAATCTTCGCCTAACATCTCCTGGAAATTAATTTTCAGAGAGCCATCGATTTCTTCATCGGTTGGGATATCCGCAAAACGCTCTTTCTGTGCTTCTTCATCCTGTGGAAGCTGCAAATACGGAATCTCTTCTACAATTTTCTTGATGCCCTGCATGGTATCTGCCACTTCTTCTTTCTCTGTGGCATTCATAATCTGCTGCATGCTGCGGGCTAATTCTTCCTGCAGATTTACCGTATTAAATTTCTCTGCATTGGTGGTTACCGGTTTAATCTGTACCGGCTCCTTGATAATCTCACCGGATTCCAGATAATCCTCCGGCCGCACTTCCACGATGCCGTCCTTCCGCTGTTTAAACTGGCGGTACTTGTCCTCCTGTGCCCGGTTTAATGGCTGATAAAGCATCTTTAATTCCAGTGCTTTCTCTACATATGGACCATCGCCAAACCAGAGAATCAGTTCATCACAGGCATTGATACATTCTTCGCTGCGTCCTGCCTGATGATATAAATATGCCAGTTCAAATGCCCATTTCTCGGTATATTCCTGTTCCTTTAACTCTTCGAGAATCTGAATTAAGACATCCAGACCTGCACCCTTTGCTTTGTTCATCTCATAGCGGAGAATATATTTCAAATTATCATGGGGTGCAATCTCTACAAACTCATCATAATATTCCTGTGCTTCATCAAATTCCTTCGTTTTGATGGCAATCTCTGCCAGCTTATAGATAATCATTCGTCCGATAGGAGAACGGTCATATGCCATCAGGAGAATCTCTTTTGCTTCATCATAACGACCAATCTGTGCATAAATATCTCCGGCTTTCATCAGTGCGTTGACATTACGGACCTTTCGCCAGTTGATACTGTCAGCAATTTCAGCAGCTTCTGTATACTGCTTCTTCGCCATCAGATTTTTTATTTCATCTAGTTTTAATTTGTATTCATATTTATCCAAAATATGTCACCTCAATATCTATTTCAAGTAAACTTAAATTCGTCTTTTTTCGTCAGGGTATACTGACCCCAATTATTGTTTTAAGTGTACCATAAGGGGTGCCTTCTGTCAAAAATAATCGAACCATCGTTAGTCTATATTTGCTGTAAAAATTTGCCAGATAGTAGAACGTATTTTTCATACACAGAAAAAGACCTATCATTGTCAAATCATGTGTTATTCAAAATGATTGCTCTATAATAAAAAGATTGCAAAGAGCCTTTGTAAATACAAAAGCTCTTTGCAATCTTTACATTTAAAGTATAGTTTACTATTCTTTGAATCGTATTTTAAAACTTATAAAGTCGGAGAATTGGATGGCTTTTCAATTAAATCTGGATATTTATTTGAAATAATCGAAAAAATACTGTCAACCATTTGATCTTCTGATAATGGACCATTAATCATTTGGCTAATACTAAGCTGTAATTCCATTCCTGGGGATAACTGAATATTTTTGAAATTTACACCAAATAAATTTTTATGTCTACTATTTGCCATATTAAGCTCTTCTCGAACATGTATTGAAAGAACTGCAGCATCAGATAACATAACAATAAACAAAGCACAGTCTATTATATTCCATCCTATTTCTTCAGGCCACTCATCACCAGGTCTAAGTCTTGTATCATACCAAATGCGTACACCTTTCTTTTGAAGCCCTTCAATAATTGGATATATCATATCCTTGTCAGTATGCGCATAGCTTATAAATAAAAACGGATACTTTCCAAAATAAATATTTGAATTTTCCTTTGGAGTTCCTTCCCATCGTTTAACAAACTGCTTGATGGAATCTAAACCAATAGTCTGAATCCTGCTTCTTATATCAGAAATACTCTCCTTAAGTTTCCAGCCGTTTTCAAAAATGCATTTATCATAAAATTCTCTGATATTATCTTCATCCGACAGCCTGACAGGAGCATTAATTAAATATTCAATATCATTATCATATACATCATTTTTTGTTACGATAAGCTGTAGTGAGATTAAAAACGCATATATAGTAGTATAATTTTCGGTTGCTGATTTTATTAATCCATTTTTTATGTCAGTTACAAAATCAATATTCTCCTCTCCACAAATATCTGTATCCCCATATAAACAAAATGTTTTATCTCCTGCAAATCTTGATATATAAGTTTCTTTGCCAGTATATGTATGGGAAATGTCAATTTCTCTCATGCTTGCCCGCTTAGAAAGCGATTGTACAGAATCAAAGAACATTAATTTGTTATCCTGCTCGCATGCACCGATTAAACATATTTGAAAATATGGAGTAATCCTGTTTCTATATAAATACAGAGGTACATATGACTGCAGATTAATTAATGTTAAAATAATGTCTTTAAAATTAATCTTTACTGTTTCTTCATCATCCTTTGATATTTTCCTTCGGTATTCAATGCATGGCTGATTATTATTAACCTGTCCAAACATATTTAGAAAAAGCAAAGTATCTTTTTCTGAAAGTTCAGATACATATATTTCAATATGCAGAAAAGCAAAGCTGCTTTTGGTAAAAAGAATCCTCAACTTTCCAATACGAAATTCAATTTCTTTTTTAGCCTTTAAAATATATTTTGTATTTTCATTCTTATGTAATCCAGCAAAAGATCTTGCCACTGAATCCAGCTCTATACGGCTAATGCAATAATTATTATCATTCAAAAGAGGCGAATTAATCATTTGATAATTAGCTTCCAGTGGTTTATTTCTAAAACAATAATGAAACCAATCAGCCGAATCATATAGTCTAGAAGTCTTTAACGAATCAATCTGCTCTTTCGAGAGTTTCAAATTTGGTTCTGTTGTTTTTGAATAATCACTTTTTTCATATTGCAATGGAATCAATATATTTAATTTAACTGTTTTGATCATTATCATTGCCTCCCTCGTAAGTTTGTATTATTTAATCGCTTTATAAAACTAAAGACTCATTTAATTATAGGTTTAAAAATGTGAAGGTGTCAATATTTCTACAACTTCTTTTTCCAATCATTGTTTAAAAAAAGAAGATTATGAATGAAATATATAACATTCATAATCTTCAATAAAACTTCTGGTTAATATTTACTATTTTTCTTTTTCAATAATACATTTTCAAAACATTCTATTTCCACTATATCGAGCTGTATTCACCATTTTTGTGGCAATTATAAAATTCATGAGAATGAAGTTATTACTCGCTATATCGAGCTGTATTCACTTAAAGAAGAAGCTAATGAAATAAATGTTATTACTCGCTATATCGAGCTGTATTCACATGATAAAAAATAATACACCAAAATCTCAAATTATTACTCGCTATATCGAGCTGTATTCACAACAGTATATATAATACTTTCTATATCAGATTATCATCTTTTTTCACATAAATCAATCTATTTCTATTAAAAAGTGGGGCAACCATTTATATTACTATTCACCAAAGGCTTATAAATACTGTCTTTTTTATTTTATTCAATATAGGCTTAGGTTGACCCACTTTTTATGTGTACTTGAACGGCTTATACTTTTCATTATCCTGAACAAATTTTACAATCTTATAAACCTCAGCTTTCATCAGCTTGTCATACGTCAGTTTTTGACCATCTATTGATATTTTTGATGATAATTTATATTCCAATTCTCTAATAAATATTCGCTTACCTACATTATTAAGATATATACCACCATTGTCTTCTTTTTCAAAATGCTCCCTATTATTTATCTGTAGATTATGTATCACTGTAAATATAGCTCTATCCACTATAATAGGCTTAAATATCTCCGCAATATCCAGATTGAGTGATTCACTCCTTGAATTTGCTGCATGGACAAATCCTATTCTGATATCCAGTGCAGTTCTATTATCAAATTTAAATCTGTCATCTGATATCATTTCATCAAATGTTTGTAAATATTTTTGCTTTGCTCTAGCTTCAATAATAAGCAAATGATTCACGCTCTTGCTTTGCTTTATTTCATCAATACAATTTGACATATACTCTATTGCACCTTTAAGCGTCTCACTTGGTCTATGTTTATTAAAATATCTCAGATTTTCCCGCTGATTATGAATGGACGCCGTTTCAAATTTAACGCATATCATTAATCTTACCTTTTCATCATTATATATTGACGCTTGTTTTAATAACGTAGCTGATCTCTTATAATGATGCTCTGAATGAAAACTTCCAGTGAAATTCCCATATTTATCCAAAATATTGACATTAAGACCTCTTGAATTAATAAATTGAAAAAATGCACTTCCCAATATAACATTTGAGTAAATATTTATAGATGTACATGTTTCAATCGGAATATACATTTTATGTTCATCATTCTCAAATAAAATGGTAAAATCTTTTTTATTTAAGACACCATCATTAATTATATGATAGTTTCTGTCAATTTTTTGAATTGCAGAACAATGCCAGTTTCCAAAATAATTCGGTTTTTCATAATTATGTCTACAAACTGATACTGTATTTGTTCCCCTTTGTAGTCTAAAGTCATATCCTAGATACCTTCTATCCAAAGAAGGGTATACTCCACTTTTATCACAATTATATTTTAGGACAAGCTTTTCCTGTAGCCAATGTGTAGCATCATTAAAAGCCTTGTATGCATCTTCTTCTGAATCACAGTAAATATATAGAGATATCTATGTACTAACTGATTCAGCTCATTATCCACTATCTTTGTTGCCAAAAAATGTTCAAGCCTTTGAATATTGATATTCTCAAAAAAATCTTTAATATCTATTTCTGCAACATACTTTTTACCACACTCAATCAATTTTGCCGCATGTAATACAGCTTCATACACACCTTTATTTTCTCTATATGCATAGGAATAATCCGAAAACGTTTTATCAAATATCGGCACCAGCCTTCTCTTTATAATATCAAGTATCACTCTATCTGTACACGTATATCTTGATATTAGTCGCTTTTTCCCTGCTTTCGTAACAATTCTTCCAGTATCACTGCTGATGGCTTATAGCTATTAGAATTAATTTGTGAAATTATAGTATCTTTATTAAGTTGCCAGAAATCATCAAACTGATTAATAAAAATATCATCTATACCACAACAATTCTTTTTCTCATGCAGTATTTTTATAGATTTTTCAAAGTCTTCATCTCTAAAATACATTTCTATCACTTTCTCATATTAAAAAATATTGTCATTTATACGATTAACACCAACAGACTCTTTACGAGTATATTTAAGATTCTGAATCTCGTATATAACAACACTATCTTCTGAACAAATAATACAAGCACTGAGTTCTCTTTTTAGAGAACTCAGCTTACCATCCGTAATCATGCCCTCAAATACAGAATTTTGAATATGACTCAAGTATTTCCTGCATATTTTCATTACTTTCGCAACACGTTTTTGAGATACATCATATGTAACAATAACAAACATTAACTCTCCTTTTTTTAATATTAAATTTTAATTTGGTAATTTAAAATCAAAGTTTGCAAAAGGATTATATGATAAACGATCATTATTATTTTTTTCCGCATCACTTCTTGTTTCTGTGTTTTTCTTTCCCCTGTTTTCCTTTCCTTTCCTTTTTGCTTATCTTCATCTTCAGATTCTTTATTTTTTTCATACTTGTCCGCATTGGTTACAATAACAGGCTTTTTGGAATCGGCATCTTCAGCATCCGCATAATACAATATCTTTCGTATTGTCTCTAAATATCTCTTATCCTTCGCATTCGTTATTAAAGTGCCACCTTTTACCTTATATTCAAAAGTATCAGATTTTATACTCCTAACTGATAGTTTTGCACCAGGTTTGGTCTGTTCACCTATCGTTTTAACTCCTGATTCCAATACCGGTTCCACAATAACATTATGCCTGAGCAAAATATTTTGCAGAAGATTTAGTACATTCTTCTGGTACTTCATATCATAAGTAAAGAACCTGTCAAATACCTCGCTATATATAGATAACATGCTTCTATAATCTCCGAGATAATATTTAAAGTGATCAATACCATTTCTCAGATTTATAATGTCATCGTGTTCTGCAACTACTTCAAATATCTCAAGACCTGCATTATAAAGTGTTAATTCATCTAATCCGAGATACTCAGAATATCTATTAAATGAGATAACTTTTGCACCAACTCTACCTTGAACACATTGTTCTTTTAATTTATCCCCGTTTTTCTCCGGAGCATATATAGCAACACCATTAACATACATTCCAATTATCTGGTATAGAATTGCATCTTTAATTGAATCGCCATTTACTTGAATTTTTTTATATTCTTCTTTTTTTTCAGAATTATTTCTTAAACAGTTATAATGAAATCCCAGCTGGAAATAAAGCAAATCTCTTTCCCTCATGAAAGACCAGTTTATAAGCTGTCCCAATAACTCATTGATTATTTCGCCATATTCTACAATATCACGAAGTTCTACCCTGTTTTTAAGTTTCTGGTATTTAAGTACAGCCTTCTGCTCTTCTGCTGTAATCTCTTTCCCTTTTACTTTACAGTAGACTATCTCAGCCTTTTGATTATAAAATTCTTCTATATCGCTCTTTGATACTGGTTCAACAATATCTCTAAGAATATGATCTGCCGCGAACAGCTTTGAATGAACAATATTCCGGTTTACTTTTGGATTATTGGTATCAACATATAAATCACTCTGTTCCTCTTCGCTAAACTTTACTAACGCGCTATATTCAGAAGGCATATCGGCATTTGAAAAATCTACATATGATTTCAAATATCTGGCATAGTCATCCTTATCCTTAAAATAATCCTCAAATTGATTTGATGTTCTGGAAGACAATAATAAGCACACTTCTATAACCTGAATCCATTTTTCAACTTTCTCTACATCCTGTACATTAACATGCAGCTCATTTTCTATACTGGCAGCTCTTCTTTTTATATCTGTTGCATATTGTATGTATGATCTCATCGAACCGACCATGAGATTTAATGACCTTGCATTCAGGAATTTGCCCACAATATACCACTTTTGAAGTTCCTGATTTTCACTGACTTCTATACACAATGATTCATATTTTTTTGATGTCCAATCCAGCAAAAACTGTTCCTTGTCAATTTCTCTTATCTCATTTGCTTTAAATGGTTTTCCGATAAAACCAAATAAATTCTTATTATTTTTCAGATAAGCAGCAAATGCATTTGCTATTGCCTTTTTTAATAAAACTTTATAATGTTGATAAATAGGTTGGTCAAATATAGAATCATTTGAACTTCTTACCTTTTTAATCTGATTATTCTGCTGGTTGTATTCTGTCATATATATCTGGCAAACCTGAGCTAAAGATGTACATGCACTTTTTATATCAGAAAAATGGTTTTTGAAATTATCAACCGCTCTTTGCTGTTTTTTATCATCCCACCTAAGTGTTCTTACAGATTTCTCAAATAATTGTAAAGCTTTATCTGACTGTAAAAAAGAATTATAATAAATTTCTTTTAACAAATAATAGCATGCACTATACCATTTACCTAGAGTATCTGCATCATAACCCGGCTTTTGATATCTAAGTACATTAGTAATATATTCAGGAAATGCAGTCCTAACAAGTACGCTGTTATATGAAGGAACCTGAGCCGCCCTGGATACACTTCTGCTATATAGATGATCCAGCATATTCCTTAATTCACTAACCGGATAGAACATATACAGATTGTTAGAATAAAATCTATCCTTTTCTACGTTAAGGCAAAACTCTGTTTCCCTTTCAAAAATCTTTCCAAAAAGTTCTGTATTCCACTTTTCATTATTAACTAATGCTGTCTTAAAATGAAAATTTTCATTTCTGGCACAATAAATTGCCTTACGCAGATCATCTATAAATTGAACTTCATAATTGTATTTCTTCTTACCTTTGTATGCCTCCTTAAATATATTAATGTCCCAAGAGGATTTTCCTCCAAAGAACTGCAATACCGCTGAAACTGATGCCATATCGTCCTTATTCTTTAATTTGTCCGCTATATCATTTCTTTTCCACAATAAAAAATCTGACTCTTTATCACCCAGATTGCTCATATCACATACTGCTCTCGCCAGATTATTAACAGAAAATGCTATATTGACAGCCAGCTCTCTTTGTAAGTTTTCGTGAGCTTTTATCATTTCATAATCGAATGATGTTATTCCATTTCGGATTCTCTCATCAACAATGCCAAGCTTTTTGTCCTTCTTATCTTTCCAGATATCATCCAGTGCAAAATTATATACAGCTTTGCCAAGTGCAATATATTTTATACTAATAAGGTTAATTGCATCCTTCCACACTTTTTCTGCCAGATATCCTTTACGGAGCTTAAATAGCGTTCCTGTTTTGCAATTCTTAAGAATACGTTCAACAGCATTTTCAATATGATGTATCCAATACTGATTGATAGTATCATTTTCAAAAAAGATTGGCTCATTAGAATTATATTTTTCTACAACAGCCCGTGTATATCGGTAACATATGATATTTTGTCTTCGTACTCTGTCAGCCAATACCTTGCGCTCTCTTTTTTCTACAACAGCATCCAGCTTTATACTCTCAGCTTCTGCTTCTACCAATACATCCGGTATATCGACAAAAAGACCATTTTCTTTCTTCCCACACTCATGTTTTTTCCAAACATAAAATTTTTCCTTATTTACATTATCAGATAATGTAATATCCATATCCTTTTCATAATGGCTCGGAGCACTGAAGTAAACATCTAGTATTCTGCGAAGCTTTCTAAGCACTTCCGCTCTCTTCTCTTCATCCAGATTGGCATAATTAAGCATGAACTCATTCAGTCCATCCTTTTCCGCATTCTTATTGGTTACTGTTTTTTTCTCTTCATCAGATACCTGTGGAAATGAAAATCTGTCTCCCTGTGGCTGTACTATCATATTCTGATTTCTAATCGAACGGACTATATTGGCACCTTGAGAATCTTGAATACTCGGATCTAATTTTGAGAAATCTTTCCTAATCAAATCCAGAAGCTTATAAACAATTTCCTTTTCGCGATCTGATATATTGCTTTTACCAATACACTCAAGAAATACTACCATTGCTGCTATTGAATCAAATTCCTGATTACCATATTTTGATACTACCAGACTCTTTCTGAGCGTATACGCTACAAAATCCTCTAATTTTCCACCGGAAAACTTCGATAACTTTTCTGCATTCTGCATTTTTATCAGAATATCTTCATTTTTGCTCATATTTCTTATCTTCTTATCGGCTTCCTTATATGAATAAAAAAGGATGTCGTTTATTGCTCTCTGAGAAGATTCGACATATTTTGAGCAAGCTTTTCTCCATTTATAGTTCTTCATTTTAATATTTTTCTGTTGTGCTCTGCGCTCATTTTCTTCTGGAGATAACTTTTCATCGTTCATCCATTCTTTAGGTTTATTACCTAACTGTATCTGATTAAAAACATTATACAATTGTTTTACATCTCTATCTCTAACAAGCATTTGAGCCTGTACCCCACCTATGTCAGCACCAGGAAAACGATAAAGAACTCCCTCTGTATTTTTCTCTTTATTTGCTACTGCTGATCTGATTTGTTTTTCTTTTGATAATTTCATATTTTGCCTCCCCTTCTTAATTTAATATTTTTATACTTTACTGCCCAAATGATAAATACAACGTTTTTATCATTCCTTTTCTTTTACAGTTTTCTAAAAATATAGGATTTAATCAAATATTTTTTTATATCTCATAATATAATTAATAATAAACATACGAGCATATACTGTCAATATTTGCCTTTGTGCAACTATCCCATTTTTATAACACCTAATAATCCCATGAGGTCCCAGTAAAAAATCCGAAGAATCATAACATTTTATCTGCTATGATTCTCCGGATTATTTATTTCCTTACCAGAATTTACTTTTTCTCTTTTTTCTTTAAGGATGGAATATGAAGTTCCTTTTTCTCAGAGGCTTCCTCTACCGGCTCCTTTAGATGTACGATTTCATTGGTCTTTTCATCGACTTTTTCCAGGCGGATATATTCGTCCGTATCCTCCGGCAGCTTTCGCTTCCGCAGACAGTAATCCACGGTCTTATCAATAATATAATAGATGACTGCGAAGGTCGGAACACCAAGAATCATTCCGCCGATTCCAAAGAGTCCGCCGCCTACCATGATGGCAAATACCACCCAGAAGGAATTCAGTCCGGTGGAATCTCCTAAAATCTTCGGTCCGATAATATTTCCATCTACCTGCTGCAAAATAAATATAAATATCAGGAAATAGATTCCCTTAATCGGATCTGCCAGTGCGATGATAATAACACTCGGTATTGCTCCGATAAAAGGGCCAAAAAACGGAATAATGTTGGTCAATCCCACGAATACGGAAACCAGCAGGGTATATGGCATCTTCATAATCAGAAGACAGATATAACACAATACACCGATAATGGCGGAATCCAATAATTTACCGGAAATAAATCCACCGAATATTTCATTGCTCTTCCGGAATGTGTCAATAATTACATTGCCCCGCACCGGTTTGAAAATGGCATATACAATCTTTTTGGACTGACCGATAAATTTCTCCTTCGTCATCAGCACATAAACGGATACGATAAGTCCGATGATTGCATTCATCAGCACCTTAACCATATTGATTACACCACTGGTAATAGATGTAATGTAGGTCTGGATGTTTGGCAGGAAAGACTCCTTTACCCAGTTTTCAAGGTACGTTACCATATCCATCATGTTCGTTTCTAAGGACTGTATGATTTCATTATCTGAATTTGTCAGTCCATTGAACCAGTCAATAAATGAATCCACCTGCTTTGGCAGGGAATTTACCATTCCAGAAATACTGCTGATTAACTGCGGAATCATCATGGCAAACAACAGGATTACAATTAATACAAAGACAACTACCGCTCCACCGGTTGCAATACTCCTTGCAATCTTCCTGCACTTCTTCTCTTTCTGCACTCTTGGTTCTAAGAAATGCAGCAAATGCTTTTCAAAGAATTTCATAATTGGATTAATGAGGTATGCAATCACAAGTCCGAAGGTAATCGGCTGTAATACCTTCATTATGGTGTCCCAGCCTTTTGAGACACCATTGTACCGGTATATCATAAAGAAAAACATTGTGCAGCAGCAGAACAGTACAAATACCAGCACTGCAAGGCTGATGTACCAGCGCATCCCATGTTCTGTTTTCCCGCTCTTTTTCTTATCTTCTTCCATTCCGTTCTCCTTCTTTTTCCGGAATTTTATTTCCGGTTATAGTTAATGAGGCATCCTTTACGGATAATCTCTCTCTCCTCGTCAGTAAGGTCACCCAAGGTTAATGAGAACTCGGTTAACTGTCCGTCTTTTACGGCATACGCTTTTACTTCCGGAGCTTTCTCTTCTACTGCTTTGCGGATTTCCGGTACAAAGAGATAGTCTCCGTTGGCAAATGGCAGTTCTCCTTCTTTGATGATAAATGGAAGCATACCCCAGTTAATCAGGTTGGAACGATAACGCTTGGTTGCATATTCGTTGGCAATGTTTGCCCAGCCGCCTAATACTTTCTGGCAGGATGCTGCCTGCTCACGGGCAGAACCGTCGCCTGGTTTTACTGCAAAAATGGTACTTCCGATTCCGGTATTCTCTTCGTTGATATCCGGGAACTGTGTACGGATTGCATCTACAGCTGCCTTTAATTCCGGCAGCACTGCGTATGGCTCTTCGCCTGCTTCTCTTGCCGCTTCTGCCTTCTGTACTTCTTTCGCACGTCCAACGTATGCAGGGTCTTTTCTGGAAAGTGTGAACTCTGCCAGTCCCAGCGGATTAGAACGATAAGAAGATGTCTCTCCGGAAGGAATCAGCTCATCGGTTGTAGTTACCGGATCATGAATCTCGGATACTACCTTTAAGATGAGGTTATCGGTTAATGCTACCATCTTCGGCCAGTCTTTAATGTTTGGTCCCATCTGGATTTCTACGGATGGATCTGCTACACCATGGCTGTCAAAGACACGGTTCTCATATATGGTCTTATCAAAGAAATATTTCGGCTTGCTGAAGTTTACATCCACATCAGTTGCTGCGGTTAAATATCCCTTGTTTGCTGCGGTTGCTGCAATAGAACGGGCATCCATCAATGCTACGGATGCAATCTGACCGTTCTGTACCTTGGAGCCTTCACGGTTCGGGAAGTTTCTGGTAGAATGCCGGATGGAGAATGCATTGTTAGCAGGTGTATCTCCTGCTCCGAAACATGGTCCGCAGAATGCAGTCTTAACGATTGCTCCTGTCTCCATTAATTTTGCTACAGCTCCGTTTTTCACCAGTTCCATGTAAATCGGGGTACTTGCCGGATATACGCTTAAGGTAAATTCATCCGGTCCGATGCTGCTTCCCGCTAAGATGTCTGCTGCATCACAGATATTTTCAAATCCACCACCGGCACAGCCTGCGATGATTCCCTGGTCTACATATAGTTTTCCATTGCGGACTTTATCCTTAAGATTTAAGTCTACTGCTCCATTGAAGCTTACCTGTGCTTTCTTCTCGCAGTCATCCAAGATGTCCATAAGGTTTGCATTCAGTTCTTCAATGGTATAGGTATTGCTTGGGTGGAATGGCATTGCAATCATTGGACGAATGGTGCTTAAGTCAATTTCAATCATGCCATCATAGTAAGCAACCTGTCCTGGATTTAATTCTTTGTATTCTTCTACTCTTCCGTGAATGTCATAGAATTCTTTCACTTTCTCATCGGTTGCCCAGATAGAGGAAAGACAGGTAGTCTCTGTGGTCATTACATCTACGCCGATACGGTAATCTACGCTTAAGTTTGCAACACCAGGTCCTACGAATTCCATTACTTTATTCTTTACATAGCCATTGGCAAATACTTCACCGATGATTGCCAGTGCGATATCCTGCGGTCCAACGCCTTTTACCGGTTCTCCGGTTAAATATACGGCTACAACGCCCGGCATATTGATATCATAAGTCTGCTCTAAAAGCTGTTTTACAAGCTCCGGTCCACCTTCGCCCATTGCCATGGTTCCCAGTGCTCCGTAACGGGTATGGGAATCAGAACCAAGAATCATTTTTCCGCCGCCTGCAAGCATTTCACGGGCAAACTGGTGAATAACTGCCTGATGAGGTGGTACATAGATTCCGCCGTATTTCTTTGCACAGGTCAGTCCAAACATGTGGTCATCTTCGTTGATGGTTCCACCGACTGCACAAAGGCTGTTATGACAGTTGGTCAGTACATAAGGAATTGGAAACTTTTCCAGTCCGGATGCTCTGGCTGTCTGGATAATTCCAACATATGTAATGTCATGGGAAGTCAGCTTATCAAATTTGATTTTCAGCTTCTCCATGCTGCCAGATGTGTTGTGGTCCTTTAAAATACCGTATGCAATGGTATTTTTTGCTGCTTCTTCTTTGCTTACCGCAGTGCCTGTCATGGATGCAATAGCTGCGGATGCTTCGCTATTGTCTTCTACTACGGTACATCCGTTTACGAGATATGCCCCTGTCTCATGTAACTTCATGAATGTTTCCTCCTGTTTTCTGAACTGATTACTATTTTATACCTCTTCCTATATAGGAAGAAATCGGCGGGGAAAAAGCCACCGCCGATACTCTTTTTCTAATTCGTTATTATAAAGAAACGTCTGTTAAAAATCAACCCTTTTCAAGGATTCCCCACGGTTTGCAAGGTTCCTTATTATGCCAGCGGAAAGGTAATGGTAACAGAGAATAAATCACCGTCCAGAGTTACTTCAAAGGTTCCGCCCATAATCGTGGTAAGATTCTGGGCAATGGAAAGTCCCAGTCCGCTTCCTTCCGTGGTTCTGGATTCATCTCCTCTTGCAAAACGCTCCGTCAGCTCTGCCGCACTTCCATGCAGTGGCTGCTCGGAAATATTTTTAATAGAGAAGATTACCTTCTGCTCCGATGTCTCCATGGTCACATAGACTCTGGTATGTGCCATGGCATATTTTGCCACATTGTTATAAAGGTTCTCTACCACACGCCAGATTCGTCTGCCGTCTGCCATAATGACAACGGATTCCTTCGGCAGCTTTGTAATCGTGGTCAAATCCTTGGCTTCGAATTTCTCATTAAATTCACCTGCAGTCTGGTAAATCAGTTCCACAAAATTAATTCTTGTCATCTGAAGTGTAATATTTCCGGAGCTGATTCGCGATGCCTCTACCAGATCTTCTGTAAGCTGCCTTAACCGCTGGGATTTTTCTTCCAGTACATTCAGATAATTCTGCATCCGCTCACTTTCCGGCTTCTCCATTTTCATAAGGTTTACATAATTCAAAATAGAAGTCAGCGGTGTCTTGATATCATGGGATACATTGGTGATTAAGTCTGCCTTCATACGCTCGTTTTTGGTATTCTCTTCCACCACAAGATGCAGGCTGTCTCCAATGCTGTTTACTGCCTCTGCCAGCTTTCTGCTGTCGCTGTGAAGATGCTCTAACGGAATCTTATAGGATAAATCTCCTTCCGTAATCTGTCTGATTCCCTTCATGATTTCCTGCTTCTGTACTACATCCCGGAGATAGATTACACCGATAACAATAATCTGAAGTGCCAGAAGAATTCCACCTAACAAATGTCTTCTCGTAAAGAACTGATACGCCAAAAACAAAAATAACAACGCATTAAATACAAAGGTAACAATGACACGCACCGATGCTTTCCATGTTCCAAGTACTCGCAAAGTGCTGACATATACCCAGTTGGTAAAGCTGTATTCCCAGAACACGCCGGCTTTCATCCGCCGGATAACACTGGTATAGAAAATCTGGAACACGCCGTCATAGATAAAGGAAATCACGCCTACTACCACAAGCATTCCCGGAATATCCCACTCATAGGATGCCGCAGAAAAACTTAAAACCAATATCAGTACAGAAAATACAATAAATATCAAAAAGAAAAATTCTGCCTTAATATGGTCAATCCAGTTTAAATGAATCTTATCATCCTTATGATTACGTCCTGCTGCAAGAGTCAGATAAACCAGTGTTACAATCCAGCCCAAAAGACTTACCACAATGGTTACAATCGAAATCATGCCCCAGGGATGCAGCGTCATAAATTCCGATTTTGCTATTGTAAACCCATCTTCATTTGGGAATGTGGTATCTACTGCCACCAGAAAGACTGCATTATTTCCTATGCCGGACATGGTTCCATCAATGTATTTGTAATAATAATCTTCCATTCCCTTTACATTGCTGCGGAATTTCAAATCTTTATCATTACAGTAGAGATAGCTTCCCTTTTCTTTTCCGTAATCCAAAAGGTTATGTGCTTTGTCTCCGAATACATAAGAGGTAATATCTTCTTCCGTATCCTCTAACATATTTGTGTAGATAACCTGCTCATTTTCAATAAAGACATAAGATAAATTCGTCTCAGAATCATCAAATTCATTCAGTGCTTTCCGGTAGGCAGTTTCTTCCTGACCGATACGGTCCAAGGTCTTTGCCAGTGCCTGATACAGCTCCTGTCCTTCCTCTTCCGTAAGCCTGCCCTCCTGTACGCCCTGGGCAATGGAAATACCGCTCTGTGGCAGATATTTTTCCTCGATTTTATCGGAATACTGTACATAACCTTCCTTCGACCATGCCACCAGATCACTTAAGGTATAATTTTCAAACTGTGCCTTGTCATTTTCCCCGTCATATTCTTCTGTGTCGGAGATACTGCTGTCATCATACATCCAGTATGCCGAAGCACCATTCCGCACCAGCGTCATGGTATAGCTTTCTTCTGCGTCGTTACGGATAATGCCGCTTCTTGCGTATTTGATAACATTGACCGGTTTCTCCGAATCGTATTCCCCGTTGGTCTCAAAATTTTTCCGGGTCATTAAGAAATTAGTCAGTTCCGTTACCTTCTGCTCATAGACATAGCTGTAGTAACTGGAATCCACATAGCTCTGATTCGTCAGATTATCCATGTCTATCATGTGCTTTCCGTTTAATGCCGCTACCATAAAGACGGACATCAGCAGCAGGACAGAAAACAGTAACTGCAGGAGAATAATGGTATTTTTCCATACATTTCCATAGTGTCTGTTCTTCATATTTGCTTTCCTTCGTTAATTCTTCTCAACTTTATATCCAACGCCCCATACTACTTTTAAGTATCTTGGCTCCTTCGGATTAATTTCAATCTTTTCACGGATATGACGGATATGAACAGCAACAGTGTTATCTGCACCAATTGCATCTTCATTCCAGATATTTTCATAAATTTGTTCAATAGAAAATACTTTACCCTGATTCTTTACCAGAAGCAGAAGAATATTATATTCAATCGGAGTAAGCTTCACTAATTCACCATCCACGGTGACTTCTTTCAAATCATCATTAATCATAAGACCGCCAACCTGATATACAGTCTCATTGCTTTCGCTGACATTGCCAAGCTGGGTATAACGGCGAAGCTGTGATTTTACTCTTGCTACCAGTTCCAGCGGGTTAAAGGGCTTGGTCACATAATCATCAGCACCGATGTTAAGTCCTAAGATTTTATCAGAATCCTCGGATTTTGCTGATAAAATAATAATTGGAATGCTGCTTTCCTCCCGAATCTTTAAAGTTGCCCGGATACCATCCAGTTTCGGCATCATGACATCAATAATCAGAAGATGCACCTCATTTTTCTTAAGCATATCCAGTGCCTGTTCTCCATCATATGCTTTCAAGACATGATAGCCTTCCTGTTGCAGGTAAATCTCGATTGCTTCTACAATTTCTTTATCATCATCACATACCAGTATATTCATTTCGTCCTCCTGTCCTCATGCTCTATCTTTACTGATTTTTGAATACTTCATACTGCGAACACATAAACTACCTCATAATTATCTATAGCGTATCAGATTTTTCTTAATAGGAAAAGCGTACTTTTCTTAAAAAACCTTTAAAATTGTGTTATACTATATTAAATTCGTATCTTTCATAGCATTTTGTTGTGAAAATATCTGTTTTATGATTGATTATTTTTGAAAGGATTGTTTATGAAGAAGCATTATACCTTTATTCCTTTAAAGGAAAAAGATTTATCTTCCTTCCGGAAAGCATTAATCAGCAGCCTGTGGTTCCGCCCCTGTGCCTGCCTGCTTGCCCTGATTGTCATTGGCATTATCGGTTACCGGAAGCTTGCGGTGCTCACCAGTGAGATGTATTTTCTCATTCTCTATGGAATTGCTGCCGGTTTCATTCTCTACCGCATGATACGAGAACTTGCCAATCTGCATCAGGTCAGCACCCTGCGTAAATCCAGCCTGCTTCCTTTTATTCATACTGCCAAAGAAGACGATACCTTCTATTCGGAGGAATTATCCGGTGGGTTTATTATCCAGACCGAGCCAATTAATCTGGTAGAGTTATCTACCAGCAAAGAAGTACTCGCTGAACTTGCCGCCAACTGCGAAACTCAGAATCCACTCTTTGCTTATCTGGAATCCTGCATCAACAGCGGTGATGAAAAACTAATAAACAAAGGCGTCATCTATATTGAGATTATTAAAAAACAATTGGAAAAAGGAAATGTGGATATTCTTGCCACATATGACAAATTAAAAAATTGCAGGGAGGAACTTCTCTAAAGTCCTTCCTGCAATTTGGTTTACGTAGTTCTATTTCTTTTTGTTATCTTTTTCTTTTGCTTTCCACTTGAAGTACTCTGCATCCAGATCCACCGTAACTTCCGGAATCTCTTTCTTTCCTTCGGCCGCATCTTCCTCCGGTTCTTCATCCTCTAAAGGAATTCCTGCTTTCTTAAAGTATTCCGGATTAATCCGGATTTCCGGCTTGATTGCCTGATATGAGGATTTCTTTTCTTCCCTCGGCTCTTTCTTCTCTTTTTCACGTTCCTTTTCCAGTTCGTGGTTACGTTCTTCGATTAATTTCAGATACTTTTCGGTATCTACCATATCCTGAAGCTGGCTCTTAAGCTCTGACTGGTTCTCCCGGATAACCACCTTCTGGGTCTTCATATCATCCTGGGCTTTCTTCAGAATATCCTGAAGGGCATCTGTTGTATCCTGCATAATATGCTGTACCCGCTGAAGGGCATCATCGGTATACAACACAGCGGCTGCATAGACATCTTCAGCATTCCGGCTTGCTTTAAAAATCATGGCATCGCCTTTTTTGCGTGCCTCCCGTTCTGCCTTGTCCCTGCTCTGCTGTGTCACTTCATATTCATCCATCATCTCGTAAATACAGGCATTCAGATGATTGAGATATTCAAACATTTTCTTCTTCTCAACAATAATCTTCTCACCTGTATTGTCATAAAGTTCACTTCTGGATATTAATACATGTATATCCCGTAATACCCTCTCCAGTTTGTCCTGTGTACTCATGATATTCTCCCTTCACCTTGGCTATATATAGCGTACAATGTCCGAGCCTGTCTCTGCAAGACCTAATTCCACCGGTTCTTCTCCCGCTGCTTCTAACAGTTCTACCACCCGGTCAGTATCTTCTTCTGCCACCAGTATCAGCATTCCGATTCCCATATTAAAAATATTTCTCATCTGCTCTTTGCTGATATTACCATCTTTATGCAGCATATCGTAAAGTGGTGGAATATCTTCTTCCCGCTGTTTTATCACTGCACCGGCAGTATTATGCATCAGAGTATGTACTGCCTTATCAATACCTCCATGAGCCACCTGTACGCAGGATTTAATTTCTATCTCACTCTGAAGCAATGCTTCCATGGCATCCCGGTACATACGGGTCGGTGCCAGAAGCAGATCTCCTAACGTAGAACCTAATGATTCATAATAGATTTCCATAGAAGTCTTCGTCAGATATAATTTTCTCCTGGCTGCCACATAGCCGTTATTATGAAGTCCATTGGATGGAAGTCCAATAATAACATCTCCAGCTTTCACCGGTGCTATTCCTATTTTCTTTTTTTTCTCTACAATTCCGGCAATAAAGCCAACCAGATCATACTGGTCATAAGAGAAAATATCGGAAAGCTCCTTAATTTCACTTCCGGCATAAGTCACATTTCCCTGCCGGCAGCCATTTTCCATACCCTCTTCCATGTCCCGGATACATTCAAACTTGGGACGGGCACAGGAAATATTGTCATAAAAAAGAAGCGGTTTTGCTCCCATGGCATACATATCATTGATACAGACAGCTGCACAATCATAACCTACCGTGTTAAATCTCGACATTTCCGAAGCCAGCAGCAATTTTCCACTTACCGCATTAGTTCTTGATACCAGAAGCGGCTCATCATATTTCAAGAACTCTCCCAAAGGTATTTCATTTGTCAATTCTTTTAAGTCAAACTTATCTCGCACTCTCTAACTACTCCAAACTTTTTTCATCTGTTCTATAGCATACCACACTTCCACTCATGTGTTAACTTTTTTTCAATTTTCTTCTACAGATGCGGCGTATGACTTTGACAATCAATACGATTATGAAAATCAGAACAAGGAGTACCACAAGAACAACTCCCACAATCATTGCTGCATATTTATTCGGATTTTTCAGTCTTGCGCCAAGGCTCTTATCATCATCTACCACCTTGCGGTCATGAAGTCCGTTATAATATTCCGGCATCTCTGCAATACCATTTTCTCCTTCTTCAAAGGATTCCATATAGCGGGCAATGGATACCCATGCCTTTAATTCCTGGTCACCATCATAAATAATGCAGTCTTCAAAATCTTCTACTTTACTTCCATCTGCATTCTTTGGCACAATGGAAAGCAGTCCATATGACATATCCGTTACTGCACTAAGCATCTGGCCGCTGTAAAGGTCAGCTACGACGCAGTATAATTTGTCATCTTCAATTTCTTCTCTCTTATCATTCTTCGTCAGATATACATCTGTTACCCGGTTTAATATCAGACGGTTCGGATTATAGGTCATATTCAGTCCGGAGCAGTAAAGTCTTGCCGTTGTCATATAATCGGAAATGGAAGCATCAATCTCTGCTACCGTCTTTAATTCTTTTCCGGTCAGGTATACCTTAATCAGCGGGTAACCCGGCACACCATCTGCCCCGATTCCAAGGGAGAAGGAGTTAAAGACATCTGTTACCGTAACATCCCCCGGCACATAGGTATCACGGACAGTTCCGCTTGGAACGACTGCCACATCAATTTCTTCTCCATCATAATCCTTCGTATGGGTTGCCCCGTAAATATAGGCATCCGCCATAATATCTCCCAGATTATGTTCCGTATGCTTCGTATATAAATCATCTACTGATGCAAATTCATAATCATTTTCACACAATACTTCAGAAGCAGTGTATCCAAACTGTTTCAGGTAAGTATCATCAATATTAGCTTCAAAAGCATCTATCTTCTCCTGGGCAGCCTCATCTGCCTCAATATCCGGGCGAATCGGAATCAGGTTATAATCCTCCACCTCCCAGCGTCCTTCGGAATTCTGGGAAAGGTGCATACTTCCTACATTAATGCCATATTCTCCGGCAGATACAATAGCTGTATTTCCTTCGATAATCGGCTCTTCCAATGTGGTATGGGTATGTCCGCTGATGATAACATCCAGCTCCGGCACTGCCTTTGCAAGAAGTTCATCCTCGGATTTCTTCGGGTCTTCACTGGTTCCACTGTGGGAGAGGCAGACAATCATATCCACATCTTCTTTTTCCTTTATGGCTGCCACAGTCTCCTTCACCGCCTCGATTGGATCTTTAAACTCAAGCGCACAGGTTGGTGCACAGGAAAGGGAATCCTTGCCGAATACTCCAAGCAATGCGATTTTTACACCGCCCTTCTCGATGACTTCATAATCCTTTACACCATAATGATCAAAGGCATCTTTTAAAAGCTGTCTCTCATCATTCATCTCTGACCAGTCAACGTTACAGACCAGCAGGGACGGCACTACATCACCGCTGGCTGCCGCTGTATCAAGCATCTGCGCTAAGCCTTTGCTTCGATAATCAAATTCATGGTTTCCAAAGGTCGTTGCATCATAGCCAAGATAGCCTAACATCCGAAGCTCAGATGCCTCTTCTTCATAAACTGTCTGGAACAGTGTTCCCATGGAAAAATCTCCACCGTCTACCACCAGCGTATCCGGATTTTCTTCCTTCTTCTCATCAATGACTGTTTTGATTCGTGCAAATCCGCCTGCTTCCACATTTTCTCCATCTACTACCGTACGGAAGCTGTTCAAATGGGAATGGGTATCATGGGTAAATACGATATCCACCGACTTCGGCTTTTCTTCTGCTGCGGATGCTGTTGTTACCTGTAGACTGCATACCCCCATGCATGCTGCCAGTAATAGTGCTTGTAGCTTTGCTCTTATTTTTTGTCCCCTCATATTGTTCTCCTTTGTATTTTATATTTTATTTTTTGTTTCCGGTGTGATTTTAGGTCAGTTTTTTGTCGTTGACAAGATTATCAGGTGAATTTCTCAAGCAGAATTCCGTTGCTTCTAATTCAGACGTTTTTTCTTTTGTTTATTACATTCTGTCTTTCCAATGTTTGACCGATTACTTCCGGCTGTCCGCCTGCATACGGATACCATTTACGTAGTCAGTTAGGGACTCTTAGAATTTCGGCAATAACCGGCAACGCTGGCACAGGGACGTGCCAGCGAGGCGCAGATGAACATGGATGTGAATTTGCACCGGTTGCCGCATTATATAATTTGTACAACGAAATTCTTAGAGTCCCTTGCTGACGAAATTTCGGTATCCGTAGCAGGCGGACAGCCGAAAGTATCCGGTCAAAGCAACCGGAAAGACAGCATGACAACAAGAAAAAACGTCTAAAAGAAGCAAATGAATTCTGCTTAAAAAGAAATCCACCCGATAATCCTGTCCGCCAAAATCTCTCTGCCTCTAATCACTCCCAAACAAAATAATTTAAATCTGGATTAACTCGTAGTTCCGGGTTCCAAGTCCGATTTTTTCTGCATGCTCTACACAGGATTCCCAGTTGGTATCCGGATGCACCATATGAAAATGGTCTTTCTCATGAACATGCTGCATCTGTTCTTCCAATACACTGCCATGTACTACCGGCTGCTTATTGCAGGCATCTGCACATGCCATGTCCAGTGCTACCGGATCGAAGGATGCAAACATTCCTACATCCGGGATAATAGGAATATCATTTTCTGGATGGCAGTCGCAGTTCGGTGACACATCACATACCAGCGAAATATGGAAACACGGGCGGTTCTGGCAGACTGCCTTGGAATACTCTGCAATCCGGTAATTCAAAAGATTGGATGCATTCCAGTTGGTTGGATTGACTGCGTCTTTTGGGCATACGCCGATACATCTGCCACAGCCCACACATTTATTTTCATCAATACTTGCCTTGCCATCTGTGATATGTGGTGCATCATGGGCACAGATTCTTACACAGGCTCCACAGCCTACACACAGGCTCTGGTCTACCGCCGGTTTGCCGGAGCAATGCATTTCCATTTTTCCGGCACGGGAACCACAGCCCATTCCAATATTTTTTAAAGCACCGCCAAATCCGGCCCCCTCATGTCCTTTAAAATGTGTCAGGGAAATAAATACATCTGCATCCATCACGGCTCTTCCGATTTTGGCTTCCTTCACATATTCCCCGTCTACCGGAACCAGTGCTTCGTCCGTTCCTTTCAGCCCATCTGCGATAATCACATGGCATCCGGTGGAAAATGGTGTAAATCCGTTTTCATATGCTGTATCCATATGATCCAGTGCATTCTTTCTGCTTCCTACATAAAGGGTATTGCAATCCGTAAGAAATGCTTTTCCTCCACATTCTTTTACAAGATCCACCACTACTTTGGCATAATTCGGACGCAGAAATGCAAGATTTCCTAACTCTCCGAAATGAATCTTAATTGCTGTATATTTATCTTCAAAATCAATATTTTTCATTCCAGCTGTAATACAAAGGCGACGCAGCTTCTGCAACAAATTTTCTGAGCCGCTGGTTTTAAAACTGGTATAGTATACTTTGGACGCTTCCATATGTTTTTCTCCTACTTGTTTTTACTTACTATTTACACACTTTTTATACTTCATATCATAATATAATCCGCCGCTTTTTTCAATAAAACGCAGACTGTTTTGTATCTTTGTGCGTTCTTAAAATTTTTGCAGCACTCATTAAATCTGCATGCAGGCATGAAATTTTTTCTTCTATATTTCACCAGAAAAAAAGCAGCACCCGGTTTCGTGGGATAAAACTTTCGCTTTTCCTCAATCGTGACGCTGCTTCTGTTATTTTTATATTGGCTACATTGCTTTTCTCTGTTCAAAATGTACTTCTGTCATCATTTCCGGATTCAGCACATGCTCTAAATCTGCCTCGCTCATCAGTTTCCGTTCCAGAACGATTTCTCTTACACTCTTGTTCTCTCGGAGTGCTGTCTTTGCGATGTCAGCAGATTCCTTATATCCAAGATACGGGCAAAGTGCTGTGGAAATACCAACACTCTTGTCTACCAGACTGCGGCAGTGTGCCTCATTGGCTGTGATTCCATGTATACAATTCTTTGTCAGTGTCTCAACCGCTTCTTTTAAAGTATCGATGGAATCAAAAAGGCTGTAAAATACCACCGGCTCAAAAGCATTCAGTTCCATCTGTCCTGCCTCTGCCGCCATGGTAATTGCTGTGTCATTTCCAATGACATGGAACGCTACCTGGCTTACCACTTCCGGAATAACCGGATTTACTTTGCCCGGCATAATAGAAGAACCATTCTGTCTTGCCGGAAGGTTAATTTCACCAAACCCGGTTCTTGGTCCGGAGGATAACAGTCTTAAATCATTACACATTTTTGAAAGGTCTACGGCGCATGCTTTCAGTGCACCGGATACCATCACGAATCCATCCAGATTCTCTGTAGCATCAAATAAATCCTCTGCCTGCTTCAGTGGATAACCGGTTATCTTTGCCAGCGTCGGCACCACGTTAGATAAATATGCCGGAGAAACATTGATGGCAGTTCCAATTGCGGTTCCCCCCAGATTTACAGTAAGCATTTCACATCTTACTTCTTTCAGCCGCTCATAATCACGTTTTACCATGGTTGCATAGGCATGAAAGGTCTGTCCGAGGCGCATCGGCACTGCATCCTGAAGCTGCGTTCTTCCCATTTTTAAGATTCCATCAAATTCTGCTGCTTTAATCCGAAGCTCCCTCTCCAGTCCATCCAGTTCTGCCAGCAACGGTTTTAACAGTTCCAGCACCGTAAGTTTTCCGGCTGTTGGAATCACATCATTGGTGGACTGGGACATATTCACATGGTCATTCGGATGAATCCGGCTGTAATCACCTTTTCTTCCTCCCATCCATTCATTGGCACGGTTTGCCAGCACCTCGTTCATGTTCATATTGGCACTGGTTCCGGCGCCACCCTGAATAGCATCTACAATAAATTCATCGGCAAAACATCCACGAATCACTTCATCACAGGCTCTTATAATTGCTTCTGCCTTATCTGCCGGAAGAGCCAGCGCATTCCGATTACTCTGTGCCGCTGCCTTCTTTACTTTTGCAAGGTTGCGGATAAATACAGCATGCAGACTCTGTCCTGTAATCGGGAAATTCTGTTTTGCCCGCAAAGCCTGTACGCCATAATAAGCCTCCTTTGGCACTTCCATTGTTCCAATTGAATCGGATTCCATACGCATTTCTTCTGTCATGATGTTTCCCTCTCTCTTTCTTATTTTTTTAACCCTACTTAGTAACGCAAATAGCGTCAAGACAGTCTTATCCTGTCCTGACGCCATTGTCACAAGGGTTTGTTTTCAATTTTTATTTTTTGTTTTTTGGTTCTGTCAAAGACTAGCACTCTTTGACCAGAAGGTAAATAGTTTTAAGTTAAAACGTACTTTATATTTGTTTTTAGTGTAGTTTTGATTAATTATTTTAATATTGTTTGTTGTTTTCTTTATTTTCTTAAGTGTCTGTCTTTTCAGAGAAATACTTTTGTGCTACAATGAGTGAAAGCAAAATGCTGTATGAGAACGAAAGGAGCCTCTATGGAAAAAGAATTAGACAACATTGACAAAAGCATCATCCGGATCTTACAGGAAAATGCCCGCACTCCGGTCAAGGATATTGCAAAGGAAGTCTTTTTATCTTCCCCGGCGGTTTCTGCCCGGATTGAGCGGTTGGAAAAACGAGGGATTTTAACCGGCTATCATGCCACTGTAAATCCCATGCTCTTTGGCTATCACATTAAGGCTTTCATTAATCTTGAGGTGGAACCGGCACAAAAAAAGGAATTCTACCCTTTCATCGATAGAATTCCCAATGTAATTGAATGTAATTGTGTCACCGGTGATTATGCCATGCTGGTGGAAGTCATGTTTCAGACTACCATCCAGCTTGACCACTTCATCAACGAACTGCAGCATTTCGGACGAACCAAAACACTAATTGTATTCTCTACTTCTGTGGAGCACCGCGATGTGCCCGTGAACTGATGAATTTTGCAATTCCTTCCACCCCGATTGTCAGGTAACGGAACAGTGACTCTGCAGCAAAAGCAAATACAATCATCAGAAGAATACTAATCTTAGACATCTGGCTCATGGCAAATAACTGGTTTAAGCAGATGCCGCAGAAAAGCAGCCCGGCGATATTAAAAATTAAAATTCCATATTTAAACTTATTCATCGGATGGCTGATTTTAATCAGAATCATAAATCCTACAACACATAAAAGCATGGTGGATGCAGTTGCCACATCGGAAGCAGGTATAGAAAATACTTCTCCGCAGACTACCAGCGAACCAACGATTAATACATCGGTCAGTCCTGCCGGAAATGCTTTTAATAATACTTTCCGTAAAAACCGTCCTTCAATACGGTTGCGGTTTGGCTCCAATGCCAGTAAGAATCCCGGTGCCCCAATGGTAAACATACTGATGAGGGAAATCTGTGCCGGCTCTAACGGATAAGTAATTGTCGATACCACTGCAAAGATTGCCATTAACAGTGAGAATATATTTTTTACAAGAAACAGGCTGGCAGAACGCTGCACATTGTTTACTACCTGCCGTCCTTCTGATACCACATCCGGCATATGGGCAAAATCGGAATCTAAAAGAACTACCTGTGCCGCCTGTGCTGCTGCTTCACTTCCGGACGCCATCGCCACGCTGCAATCCGCATCCTTCATTGCCAGAATATCGTTAACTCCATCGCCGGTCATTGCTACGGTATGTCCCGCATCCTGCAATGCATGTACCAGCTTCTGCTTCTGTTTCGGAGTTACCCGTCCAAATACGGTATAGCGGTCTGCCGCATCATAAATTTTCTCATCGGTATCCAGTGTGCCTGCATCCACATATTTCTCTGCATGCTCGATTCCGGCACATCGTGCCACTTCGGATACGGTCTCCGGGTTATCACCGGAAATTACTTTCACTGCTACACCCTGAGTCTTAAAATAACCAAAGGTCTTCTTCGCATTTTCACGAATTGGATTGGAAAGAATCACATAACCCAGCGGCTCCGGTTTTTCGGTCAGGGTTCCCTTGATATCACTTCCCGGATATTTTGCCAGCAAAAGCACACGATAACCTTTTTTCGTATATTCCCTAATCTCATCTGCAATTTCTTCAAAGGCATTTCCCATGACAAATTCCGGCGCACCCAGAAGATATTTTCCATCCTCAAATACAACGCCACTGTATTTTGTTGCAGAAGTAAACGGCATAACCTCCAGTGCTTTCCGCCGGGCAGCCATAAAGGTCTGTACTTCCGCTGTTTTATCTTTATTGCTGTCGGTATCGGTATCACTATCTCTATCCTTATCTTTGCCCTTCCGCTCCAGATAATCACGAATTGCTTCCATAGTAGCATTATTATCCGGCACTGCTGACGCATAATCCCGAAGCAGAGACTGAAGAAATGTATTTTCCGCATCCTTCGCCGGAACAATTTTTGCCACTTCCATACCGGCTTCCGTTATGGTTCCGGTTTTATCGACACAGAGCACATCAACTCTTGCCAGTGCTTCGATACTCTTCATGTCATGGAGCAGTACATGCCGCTTTGCCAGACGCATGGTTCCAAGTGCCAGGGCAATGGTCGTCAGAAGATATAATCCCTCCGGTATCATTCCGATAATTGCTGCCACCATGGAAACGATGCTCTTCTGGAAAGTCTCTCCATTTACGATATAGCCCTGCCAGAATAAAATGATTCCAATCGGAATAATCACAATACCAATCCATTTTACCAACTGGTTAATAGAGCGAATCATCTCGGACTGTTCTTCATTTCCCATCGCTTTTGCTTCTGCAGTCAGCCTGGAAATATAAGAATGCTTTCCTACCTTCTCCAGTCTCGCATAACATTCTCCGGATACCACAAAGCTTCCGGACATCAGCCTGCTTCCCGGTGTTTTCTCAATTTCATCGGCTTCTCCGGTCAGCAATGATTCATTTACCTGAATCGTACCTTCCAGAACAACGGCGTCTGCACAAATCTGGGTTCCTGCAGTCAATAAAATGACATCATCCTTCACCAGCTGCTTCGATAAAATTTTCTTCTGCTCTCCATCCCGGATAACAATGGCATGGGGTGCATTCAGAAGGCTCATCTTATCTAAGACTTTCTTCGCCCGCAATTCCTGAATAATTCCAATCAGCGTATTTCCGATGATGATTGGCAGGAAAGTCAGGTTCCGGAAAGAACCGACCACACAAAGCAGAATCGTAATGACTAAGAAAATAAAGTTAAAGTATGTAAATACATTGGACTTTACGATTTCCTTTGCACTCTTCTCCGTGCTGATGTCTGTTTTATTTACAAATCCTTCTATAAAGCGTTCTTCTACTTCTTCCTTTGATAATCCCCGCAGGATACGTTTTTCTTCCGGCATTCTGTTTTCACTCATAAACTGTTTCTTCATCCTTTTCATTCTGTATGAAATTCATTATATAGCTTTCCCCTATGGTATGGTATAAATATTTTCTTAAATTATTATAAACTATGTAGAAACCTTTCTTAAAACATATCCCCCTTTTTCACTCTACCGGAAAGCAATTTTCTGTAAAGGAAACAAAGAATGTGCCTCGGCACATTCTCGCGCCTGCGGCGGTCGCTTGCGACATCTACCTTATACGCCGCAGTGTGCATCCTCGCGGAGCGTTTTTTACTTTACAGGAAAGTAATTTCCTGTAAAGTAAAAAATACCCTCTCTGCCGGTTTCTACGGTAAAGAGGGTACCTTTCTTACATCATATTTTATCTTTTGTATACACCGTTTTTAATGTTTCACTTCAATTCGCACCAACGCCTTACGCAATGCAAATTCCGCACGGAGCATATCTGTATCTGCAGCCTTAGCTGCAATACGGGCTTCGGCACGCTCTTTTGCTGCTTCGGCACGCTTCTCATCGATTTCATCCGGCCACTCGGCAATCTCTGCCAGCAGTGTTACCTTATCACCCAAAATCTCTGCAAAGCCTGCATGAACCGCAGCTTCTTTTACATCTTCGCCATTGGTAATGGTCACAACACCGGGAGCAAGCACCGTTGTCAGCGGAATGTGGTCCGGATAGACACCGATTTCTCCTTCTGTTGTATTGAATTCTATCATGGTTGCTTCCCCGGTATAAAAGATTCGCTCCGGGGTAATGATTTCTACCTCAAATGCTTTCTTCTCGTCTGCCATGGCTTCACCCCTTACTTCATACGGGCACGTACTTCGTCAATACTTCCGGCATTCAGGAAATAGCTCTCCGGTACATCATCATGCTTTCCTTCTAAGATTTCACGGAAGCCGCGGATGGTCTCGGCTACCGGTACATATTTTCCATCAAGACCGGTAAACTGGGTTGCTACGAAGAATGGCTGTGACAAGAAACGCTGTACTTTTCTTGCACGGCTTACTACCAGCTTGTCCTCTTCTGACAGCTCATCCATACCAAGGATTGCGATAATATCCTGTAATTCTTTATATTTCTGAAGAATCTCCTGTACTCCACGGGCTACTTCAAAATGCTCCTGCCCTACAACACGAGGGTCAAGGATTCTGGATGTAGAACCAAGTGGGTCTACTGCCGGATAAATACCAAGCTCTACGATAGAACGATCCAGTACAGTAGTGGCATCCAGATGGGCAAATGTGGTTGCCGGAGCCGGATCAGTAAGGTCATCCGCCGGTACATAGACTGCCTGAACGGATGTAATGGAACCATTCTTGGTAGAAGTGATACGCTCCTGCAATGCACCCATCTCAGTCTGTAAGGTCGGCTGGTATCCTACTGCGGAAGGCATACGTCCTAACAGTGCGGACACCTCAGAACCTGCCTGTGTGAAACGGAAAATGTTATCAATGAATAACAGTACATCCTTTCCACCTTTATCACGGAAATACTCCGCCATGGTAAGTCCGGTAAGACCTACACGCATACGTGCTCCAGGCGGCTCGTTCATCTGACCGAATACCATGGTGGTCTTATCAATAACTCCGGATTCCTTCATTTCATAATAAAGGTCATTTCCCTCACGGGTACGCTCACCTACACCGGTAAATACGGAATATCCACCATGCTCGGTTGCGATATTATGAATCAGCTCCTGAATCAATACGGTTTTTCCTACTCCTGCACCACCGAAAAGTCCGATTTTTCCACCCTTCTGGTAAGGGCAGAGAAGGTCAACCACCTTGATTCCTGTCTCTAACATTTCTGTAGAAGTTGCCTGTTCATCAAAGCTTGGTGCTTTCCGGTGAATCGGCATATATTCCACATCCTGTGGTGGAGCCTCATTGTCAATTGGTTCGCCTAATACGTTAAACATTCTGCCTAAGGTATGCTCACCTACCGGTACGGAAATCGGTGCACCGGTTGCCTCTGCATCCATGCCACGGATTAATCCGTCGGTTGGTCCCATGGCAATACAACGTACGACATCATCTCCTAAATGCTGCGATACCTCTACTACCAGAACTTCACCATCTTTTCTGGTAATACGGATTGCTTCATTGATTGCCGGAAGCTTTCCTTCGGTAAATTTAATATCCAATACAGCACCTATTATCTGAGTGATTTTTCCAATATTTGTTTCTGCCATCTTTTTCTATCACTCCTTATTCTCTATTCTTATGGATATGATTAAGAAATTGCCGATGCTCCGGCTATAATCTCTGTCAGTTCCTGTGTAATGGAACCCTGACGGGCACGATTATACTTCAGTGACAGGTCACTGATCATATCCTCTGCATTGCTGGTTGCAGAATCCATTGCCTGCATTCTTGCACCATTTTCACTGGCTACTGCTTCTACCAGTGCTCCATAAAGAAGGCTCGTTACATACTTTGGTATGATTAAATTAAGCGCCTCCTCCTGGTTTGGTTCATAATTCATCAGCACATTATCTTCTTCCTGCTTCGGCATATCTTCGATATCCACCGGAAGAAGCTTGATTAATTTCGGCTCATGTACCACCGTATTCTTAAAATGTGTATAAGCAAGGTAAATTTCACCAACTTCACCTTTTTCATAGGCTGCCAGCACTTCCCTTGCCAATGCGGACGCCTCATCATAAGCCGGTGTCTCTATCAGCTCCGGAAGTTCCTTTACAATGGAATATCCCTTATGTTCTAAGGACTCTCTTCCCTTATTACCAACTGCATAAATGGAAAGCCTGTCCTTTGGAAGGTCACTCTCTGTAATCAGCTTTACGACATTCGCATTATAGCCTCCTGCCAGTCCACGGTTCGAGGTAATTACAATCACTGCCTTCTGCCCGGAATCTTTACCGGTAAGGTAAGGATGATTGATGGAACCGCTCTTTGCCAGCATGGAAGTTACGGTCTGATACATATAATTAAAATACGGATTTGCCTGTTCTGCATGTCCCTTCGCTTTCTGCAGTTTTACGGTAGAAACAAGCTTCATGGCCTTTGTAATCTGCTGTGTGCTGGAAATACTGCTTTTGCGCCGCTTTATATCACGCATGGACGCCATAGTCTCTCACCGCCTTTTACCATATTACATGCCTATTTGAAATCTTTCTTACATGCTTCAATTGCTGTAATTAATTTCTGCTCTGTTTCTTCGTCTAACTGTTTTGTTTCACGAATGGATTCGAAAATCTCCGGATACTTGGTATCAATCAGTTCTAACAATGCTTTTTCAAATGCCAGAATCTCATCCACCGGAATATCCAGTAAATATTTCTTGGTTGCAGCATAAATAATTGCTACCTGTTTTTCCACCGGCATCGGCTGATACTGTGGCTGTTTCAACATTTCACGGATTCTTTCACCCTGTGCTAATTTCTCTTTGGTATCAGCATCCAGCTCAGAACCAAACTGTGCAAATGCTGCCAGCTCACGATACTGTGCCAGCTCTACTCGGATTGGTGCTGCAATCTTCTTGATTGCCTTAATCTGCGCAGCTCCACCAACCCTGGATACGGAAAGTCCTGCATTGATTGCCGGACGGAAACCAGCGTTAAACATATCTGTTTCCAGATAAATCTGACCGTCTGTAATGGAAATTACGTTGGTCGGAATGTATGCGGATACGTCTCCTGCCTGTGTCTCGATAATCGGCAGTGCAGTCAGGGAACCTCCACCCAAAGCATCGGAAAGTCTTGCTGCACGCTCTAATAATCTGGAATGCAGATAGAATACGTCTCCCGGATAAGCCTCACGTCCTGGTGGTCTCTTAAGCAGCAAGGAAAGGGTACGGTATGCAGCAGCATGTTTACTCAAATCGTCATAAACGATTAATACATCCTCTCCGTTCTCCATCCACTCTTCACCAATTGCACATCCTGCATACGGTGCAATATACTGTAATGGTGCCAGCTCACTTGCTGTCGATACAACAACTGTGGTATAGCTTAATGCACCGAATTCTTCTAATGTTTTTACCAGGGATGCTACGGTAGATGCTTTCTGACCGATGGCAACGTAAATACATTTTACGCCCTGTCCCTTCTGGTTAATGATGGTATCAATTGCAATTGCCGTCTTACCGGTCTGCTTATCTCCGATGATAAGCTCACGCTGTCCACGTCCAATCGGCACCATGGAATCGATTGCCTTAATACCGGTCTGTAATGGTGTATCTACGGATTTTCTGGAAATAACACCGGATGCCACACGTTCAATCTGGCGGTATTTCTCCGTCTCAATCGGTCCTTTTCCATCAATCGGCTGACCCAGCGCATTTACTACTCGTCCCAGTAATGCATCTCCGACCGGAACCTCTACTACACGTCCGGTGGTCTTTACGGTATCACCTTCGTTGATGGAACGCTTATCTCCTAACAGAACCGCACCTACATTATCTTCCTCTAAGTTCAGCACCATTCCATATACTTCGCCCGGGAATTCCAAAAGTTCTCCCTGCATTGCATTTTCAAGGCCGTGAATTCGTGCAATTCCATCTGCCACCTGAATGACAGTTCCTACGTCTGCCACTTCCAACTGGGATGCATACCGCTCGATCTGCTCTTTGATAACGGAACTGATTTCTTCTGGTTTCAATTTCATGAAGCGGTTTCACCTACTTTCAACTGTATTTTGGATAATTCACTGGTTAGCTTCTGCAGCCTGGTTTTGATACTGCTGTCCACTACCCTGTCTTTTATGCGGATGACCATGCCTCCAATGAGTGATGCATCCACCTCATAATTCATTTCAATTTCTACATAATGTGTGGTTTCTAATAGTTTCTTTACGATTTCATCTTTCTGCTGCATTGACAGCTCCATCGCAGAAATGACATATGCCGTTCCGATATTTTTATATTCTTTTACGGAATCCACAAAGCATGCAAATACGCTTTCCATATCTTTAAAGTGGTCTTTTTCTATCAGCTGGCACATCAATCCCACGATCTCGTCCGCGGTCTTTCCCTTGAATATGTTTTCAATAATCTGAAGCTTCTCTTCTTTTACAATCTGTGGATGATTCATCAATTTTGCCAGTTCCTCATTCTCATGGAGAATCTCAAGAAGTGCTTTCGCATCTTCTAACCAGGCATCTTCACATCCCTTTTCCACGGCGAGTTCAAACAATGCATCTGCGTATGTTTTGGAAACTAATTTTGCCATGTTGTATCACCCATCTCTTTCAAGGTTTCTTCCACGAGGGCATCCTGTATTGTTGTATCAATGGATGCGGCTACCACTTTGCCTGCCATCATAGATGCAATTTCTATCATTTCCTGTTTCATCTCATCCATCACGCGTTTTTTCTCCAGTTCTGCCTCTTCATTGGCACGCCGGATAATCCGCGCAGCCTCTTCCTTTGCCTCGCCAATGATGCGGTTCTCATTGCGCAGGGCTTTGGTTCTGGCTTCACTTAAGATAACCTCCGCCTCTTTATCGACGTTCTTAAGCTTCTCTTCATACTGCTGTCTTAATTCTGCTGCTTCTGCCTGGTCGCTTGCCGCAGATTCCAGTTCCGTCTTTATCTTCTCCTGACGTCCCTTTAACATCTTACGAACCGGCTCGAAAAGGTTATAAGACATTACGGTAAACAATACGAAAACGGATATCGCCATAAGGATGGTATCATGCAATAACTGAAAATCAAGATTAAATAATCTGGTCATTTTCTTCCTGCTGTGCCTCCTTTCTTTTCGTAATCATTCCTTCGCACTTTATACCAGTGGTTTTACGAAAAGCAGAAGCATTGCAATCAACAGACCATAAAGACCGGTAGTCTCTGCTACTGCCTGTCCAAGAAGCATGGTTGACATAATATCTCCTTTTGCTCCCGGGTTACGGCCTACAGCTGCTGCTGCGTGTCCTGCTGCAATACCCTGTCCAATACCAGGTCCGATACCTGCGATAACTGCAAGTCCTGCACCAATTGCTGAGCATGCTAAAATTAAATCCTGTCCTGTAATGTTCATAATTATAAATCCTCCTTATACTGTTCTATTCTGTTTCCATCTGCTGGTTCACATATGTCATAGTCAACATACAGAATACATACGTCTGAATTGCTCCTGAGAACAAATCAAAGTACACATGAAGCGCTGCCGGCCAGACAATTGCAATCTTGGACAACAGTCCATAGACCAATGCCATCATTACGGTTCCTGATAATACGTTTGCAAACAAACGAAGTGACAGGGAAATCGGCACGGCAATCTCGCTGATGATATTGATTGGCAGCCACAGTGGCAGCCATGGTGGTAACGGCGAACACATATCTTCCCAGATTTTCTTTGGTTTCTGGTACTTTATCTGACAGATATGGATAAGCGAAAAGGTGATAAGTCCCAACGCCAGTGTCGTTCCATAATCTGCGGTAGGCGGTCTTAGCCCGAATAATCCAGATATATTACTCATGAGAATAAAGATAAAAATGGTGCTGATGTAATTCACCAGCTTTGGTGCATTTTTCCCCATGACACCGTCAACCACGCCATCTAATTTTTCCACCATAAGTTCTACTACATTCTGAAATCCGCCCGGTACCTCCGTTGCCGCTTTCATCTTATGCTTTACAATAAATGAAAAGGCAATCAGTATCAGCATGATTATCAGAATACATACATGAGAAGTAGTAATCCATACCTCATGTCCGAAAATCTTATAGGAAAACAGTCCATGAATCATAAAATCTATATCCTGGGCACCCGCTGCTAAAATTCCGTTATCCACGCTTTCACCTCCTTATATTATATTTTTCTTCACCCTAAGAAGATTCATCACCTCTCCCTAAAAGTTTTAAAATTACTTTATGTGTAAAGGGTTGAACGTAAGCTCCAACCTTCAATCCCATTACTCCCACAAATGCTACAATCACATTGCCTATTTCAAAGTATGCCGTAGCAAAAAAGACTGCTACAACTACGAGATACCGCAGCACATACTGCAATGCGATCCGTCTTGTCCTTCCGGATTCTGCCATATCCATACTGTCCCGCAGAACCACTGCCATATGGATTGCCATTCCGATTGCGGTTGCTGCTCCAATCAGAAGGCCGTTGGAATATCCCAATTTGTCCTTTACAAACCAGATACCGGTAAATTCCACCACAATTTCGTATATAAGGATTCCCAGAATTAATTCCGGTAATGCATCATTTATCCTTTTTAACATCTGATTTAACCTTTCCCGTGTCTTTTTTCTGCCAAAGCCTCTGTGCCATCCGGTAGCAATTCTGGAATCCCGCTGCCGCCCCAAGGAAAAACAGCAGAATCACCAGCCACGGATGCCCGTATCTTCGGTAAATAAAAACCCCGAGCCCAACACATAAAAAAATAGGAACTATCATGTTGATACCGAACTGCATGATTAAAATCAAGGAATCATACACTTTATTTCTGTTCTTCATGAATAGCTCCTTCCCTTACATTTTCGTGAAACGCTCTGCAAATACTAAGCTTTTATTTTAGAAACTTTTTTGATATAGAAAGGACTTTTGTTCTGCCCTGAAATACCGCAGTTCTAAGATATATGTTTTGCTTTCTGATATTAAAACAGTCTTTCCAATGTTTGACAGTCTGCACCGGTTGTCCGCCTGCATACAGATACATAAACAAGCCTGTTAGGAGGTCTTGGCATTCTGTTATGCAACCGGCAATGCAGGCACATAGATGTGCCTGCAAGGCGCAGTTGAATATGGATATGAATTTGCGCCGGTTGCCGGAATCATAAACTTATTTGTCAGAATGCCTAGACCTCCTTACGGGTTTGTGGAAGTATCTGTAGCAGACGGACAACCGGGCAGCCGGTCAAAGCAGCGGAAAGACAGTTCACAATCAAGCAAAACACATATCTAAGAACCGCTGGCATTTCAACGCATATCAGACAAATGCCCTTTCTAATCAAAAAGTTTCAAAACAAATCGCTTTCCATTTGCACTCGCTTACGCTCATTATATCATTTTTGAGGAAATTGTCTATAAATATTTTATGAAAAATGTCTATAAATCAGCTTTATGATTTTACAATTTTACATAATTTTAACAAATATTACCAGCAGGTTTTTCCTGCACCTTCGTCATTTGTTCAATTGGTTGTAAACCTCTGCCATTGTTCGTTATTTCTCCAGTCGTTACAGGGTAATATTTATTTCCCGGTTGGTGTGGGTGTACTGATAGTAGCGCACGCCTGCCGCATCTAACATCCGTTTGGAAGCAATAACTGCCGGTGTATTCTGATACTTGTCACTGTCATATACAATAGTCTTGATTCCAGCCTGAATGATTGCCTTGGCGCACTCATTACAAGGGAACAGGGACACATACATTTTTGCTCCCTCCAATGAACCACCCCGGTAATTTAAGATGGCATTCAGTTCGCTGTGTGTCGTATAAAAGTATTTATTCTCAAGTGGTGCACCTTCTCTTACCCATGGAAATTCATCATCGGAGCAGCCCTTCGGCAGTCCGTTGTATCCCATGGAAAGTATCTTGTTATCCTCACTGACAATGCAGGCTCCCACCTGTGTATTCGGATCCTTGGAGCGCATTCCGGATAACATTGCCACGCCCATAAAATATTCATCCCAACTAATATAGTCTTCCCGTTTCTGGCTCATTTTATTTCCTCCTTGCTGCGGTTTTTTACATTTTCTTTTATTTCACTTTTCATTATTTCTGCTTCGCATTTTATTATCATTACGCTGCTATTTTTCTGTTGCTATTTTACCATATTTTTTTATGGTTTTATACGGTTTCTGTGAGATTTTCATGGAAATGACACAGTTCTTAAATTCAAAGAAGCAATGGACTCGTTTTTCGATAAGCAGATAAACAGTAAGCTTGTCAGGAAGCCTGATGAGTTTCTTAACGGTGCATTTGGCTCAATAGAATATTTGATTGCCACTTGATGGGCGAAGCCCGCTTCCTTCACTTGGGATACATGATAAAGGCTGTTAGGGGCACTTGGAATTTCGTCTGTTTCTAGGCAACACCGGCACAGGAATGTGCCGGTGAGGTGCAGATGAACATGGATGTGAATTTGCACCGGTTGCCGGAATAGACTGTATCTTTTTCGAAATTCTTAGTGTCCCTTGCAGGCTTTATGCCGTATTCAAAGTGAAGGATGTGGACTGCGCCAGACAGTAATGTAAAAAAGGTTCTCAAGCCTTTCAACTTAAGAACCCTTCACATTTCATATATCTTCGAACTTATTTTGTTCCGAATATTCTGTCTCCTGCATCACCAAGTCCTGGTACGATATAGCAGTGCTCATTCAATTTCTTATCTAATGCTCCGATATAAATGTCTACGTCCGGATGTGCTTCCTGCATTGCCTTTACACCTTCCGGTGCTGCAATGATGCACATAAACCGGATATTCTTTACACCTCTGTCTTTTAACATCTGGATAGCTGCTATAGAAGAACCACCGGTTGCCAGCATCGGGTCTACAACAAATACTTCACGCTCATCGCAATCCTCTGGAAGCTTGCAGTAATATTCTACCGGTTTTAATGTCTGTGGGTCACGGTAAAGTCCGATGTGTCCGACTTTTGCTGCAGGAATCATTGCAAGCATTCCGTCTACCATTCCAAGACCTGCACGCAGGATTGGTACTACTGCCAGTTTCTTTCCTTTTAACTCTTTTACAGTTGTCTTGCAGATTGGAGTCTCAATTTCGATATCGGTAAGTTTCAAATCCCTGGTTGCCTCGTAGCACATTAACATAGCGATTTCGCTGATTAATGTACGGAACTCCTTAGAACCCGTTTCTTTTCTTCTTATCCAGCCGATTTTATGCTGAATCAGTGGATGATCCATTACAAATACTTTTGACATATCATTCTCCTTCGTTTAATAATTTTACTAATTTTTTTATACTCTTATTCATGGTCTCAAAGCAAAGCCCGTATGACTGAAGTGTGCCGCCGTAAGGGTCTAGGATTTCCAGTTCATCCCCTACTAACTCTGTCAGTACCTGGACATTTTCTTCCTTCGCCTCTGGAAACATTTCCAATAATTTCTGTCTCTGCTGCGCTTCCATTGTAAGCACCAACGTATCTTCGCCAAAATCCCCTGCTGTAATCTGGCTTGACATAAAACCTTCCAAGTTAATGCCATTGCTTATCATAACAGCTTCTGCCTTCTGATTCAGTGGTTCCGGGAATAATACCACAAGGCCTCTCACCAACACTTCTACCGGATGATTCAGGGAATATTCCCGAAAAATACCGGCCGCCATGGGTGCCCTGCATGTTCCGCTTTCCGCCACGAATACAATGCGATTGTATGGCTTCATAAAAACCTCCTCTAAACTGTAATCACCTGATGTCCTGCAGCCTTCAGCAGACGATTCATAATTGCCTGCCCAATACGCGGAGTTGCAAAACTCTCAGAGTAAATAATATCTACTTCTTTCTCATCAAAGTCCCGCAACAGTTTATACAAATGCTTTGCAATTGCATCCTCATCACTGCGTGCACCAATACTTACCACTTCGCCTTCCGGATAACGGTCTATCGTTTCGTCTGTTCCAATGATTCCTACCTTCTTCCCCAGTAGAACCGCTTCCTTTGCCAAAGCATTAATCTTTGCTACTACCTTCTCTTCTTCTCCGTCTACCAGAATCAAATCTGCTTTCGGTGCATAATGCTTATATTTCATTCCCGGTGCTTTCGGCTTCTGCAGCGAATCCGAAGCAATAATTCCAGGATCCATTTTCACTTCCCCGATTACCTTTTCTAACATTTTCGGTGTAATATAGCCCGGTCTTAAAATCATTGGTATGTCTTCTGTCAGATCAACAATCGTGGATTCAATTCCAATTCCCACAGGACCCCCATCCAGTATCATCGGAATTCTGCCATCCATATCAAATGCTACATGCTCTGCCAGAGTCGGACTCGGTTTACCGGATGTATTGGCACTCGGTGCTGCAATATATCCACCGCTTCTCCTGATCAGTTCCAGTGCAACCGGGTGATTTGGCATGCGGACTGCCACCGTATCCATCCCCCCTGTAGTTTCATATGGAACCTTATCATTCTTGCGCACAATCATGGTCAGCGGCCCCGGCCAGAATGCATCTGCAAGTTTCTTTGCTTCTTCCGGCATCTCCTGTGCGATTTTCTCCATATCTGAAAATTCTGCCACATGAACAATCAAAGGATTATCAGATGGTCTTCCCTTTGCCGCATAAATTTTCTTCGATGCCTCTGCACTCAGTGCATCTGCGCCCAGTCCATATACCGTCTCAGTTGGAAATGCCACCAGCCCGCCATCCCGGATAATTGCGGCTGCACGTTCCAGTGCTTCTGTATCCATATTATTCTGATCTATTTTTATCACTTCTGTTTTCATAACGCCTATTATATCACGTTCCCTTTATGTGTTCAAGAACTGGAATTGTTTTCAAAATCCATTTTCGTTGAAAATCGAAATCACCCGAAAACCGCACTTCCTACTTGCTATGTAGACCTAAGTGTGGCATAATCAGTATGTTCACTAGAATATTATGGAAAGGAGTTTCCAGATGAAAATTACAAAAAACGAATTTGGCATGACCAAAGATAATCAGCCGATTTCCCTTTATACTATTGAAAATGCATCCGGCGCTTCCGTTACACTTTCGGATTATGGATGCCGTATTATTAAGATTATGGTTCCGAATAAAGAGGGAAAACTGACCGATGTAATTTTAGGCTTAATGAATGCCGATGAGTATCTTGCTGATGATGCCAGCCTGGGAGCTGTTGTCGGTCGATGCGCCAACCGTATCGCCAAAGGGCACTTTACCTTAAATGATAAAGAATACAATCTTGCCATTAATAATGGGCCAAACCACCTGCATGGTGGTCCTACGGGATTTGCCCAGCGTGTATGGACCGGAAAAGTTACAGACGATAAGGTTACATTTACCCGCATTTCTCCGGATGGGGAAGAAGGATATCCGGGCAATCTTACAGTTTCCGTTACTTATGGATGGTCTGAGGACAATGAATTATCTATTGTTTATGAGGCATCCTGTGATCAGGATACCGTATTCTCTGTAACCAGCCACGGTTACTTCAATCTGAATGGGGAAGGAAACGGTACTGTATTAGATCAGGAATTACGCATTGATGCAGATGCAATTACAGAACTGGATGATACGCAGTGTCCTACCGGCGCATTTCTCTCTGTAGAAGGAAGTCCATTTGATTTCCGTGAGATGAAAAAAATCGGTGACGGCATTCACTGTGACAATGCCCAGTTAAAATTAGGCGGTACTTACGACCATAACTTTGTAATCAACGGGGATGGCTTAAGAGAGGCGGCTGTTTTACAGTCAAAGGAAAGCGGTATTCGATTGACCTGCTTTACCGACCAGCCGGGTGTGCAGCTCTATGTTCCTTGCTATACCCTTCATCAGAAAGGAATTGATGGCAAAGATTATCCGCCATATTCCGCAGTATGTTTAGAGACACAGCATTATCCAAATGCAATTAATATCGAACATTTCCCTTCTGTTGTTTTAAAAGCAGGCGAGAATTTCCGTTCCAAGACACTCTATCATTTTTCTGTGATGGGCTAAACCCGGAAAAATATAAGAAAGCAAAAGATTCCAGACCATTATGGCTGGAATCTTTTTTTGTAATCTTTCTTTATTTCTGATGCATTTCAATGCTGTTTCGTTTTCTGTTTTTCTGTATCTGCAGTCTCATTACTCATGCCGGCTTCTTCCGTATCTGCTGTTTCATTGCCCAGACAGTCTAGAATTCCATCCGCAATGGCCTCTGCCACTGCCTCCTGATATTCCCCGGTAGATAATTTCGCGGCCTCCTCGGAATTACTTAAGAAGCCGCATTCTACGATTACCGTAGGATATGCCGTTTTTTTCAGGAGATAATAACTCTCATTGGCTTTTGCTTCCCGCTTATTTTCCGTATCCAGATGCGACCGCAGGCTTTCCTGCATAATCCCGGCAATTTTTCTGCCCTCCTCGGACTGTCCAAAATAGAAGCACTGGGCTCCGCTTATGGACTCTTCCGTATAGCTGTTCTGATGGACACTTATGGTAAATAACGGCTTCGCCTCATCAATCAGCCGGCAGCGGTTACGCATATCTGCCACCTTTTTGCTGCCGCTCTCCCCTTTATCAAGACTTTCGTCTGTCTCCCGGGTCAGAATCACTGTTATATTTTCTTTTTCCAGACGGGCTTTTACCTTCTTTGCAATGGCAAGGTTAATGTCCTTTTCCAGTTCGCCGTGAATCCCGATTTTGCCCGGGTCATCACCGCCATGGCCTGCGTCCACAACGATACATGGCTTTTCTTCTGCCGCCCGCATGCTGCTTACCAGCACTGCTCCTTCTTTTGATAACAGGCATACTGCCACCAGTAGAAGAACTGCCATATATAATTCCATTCTTTTTTTCAAACCACACTTCCTAATTCTTTTCTTTATAATAAATATGAAAGTGCCGGCTCAATTATCCTGTTTTATCTATTAATCTACTTTAAACTTCGCAATTTCTTCGGAAATATCCATAACAACTTTTTCATGGGCCTCTCCGTTGCGGTTTTACACTTTAGTTATTTGTATATTTTATAATGGTATCCCAGATGCTGTCTGTCTCAAAGCCAAGCTTCCAGAAAGATATTCCCGCAAGTTTATTTGACTTCATGACTTCTAACTTCTTCTCAAGGGAAGCTGCGTCTTCTATCCAGACTTTATAGGTAACCCCATCATTTACATATTCTGCGTAATTCTGCCCATCTTCTTCCGACCAGGTCGGCGTTGCTCCATTTAATTCCAGACGTTTCTGTACCGTATCCATACCAACAGCTTCGCTGGTCAAATCATATGGTACATAATCTTCTGCTGCTGCAGCTGTTGTATCTTCTTCATCATCTGCCTTTGGTGTCTCTGCCCATATTCTTGTATAGAACGGACATCCCAGAATGATCTGGTCTGCAGGTACTTCCTTTAAGGTATCGGCTACTCCGTTGGTTACAAATCCAATGGATGCAACAGATCCTTCATCTGAACCAGCATAATGCTCATCATATCCCATAATCACTACATAATCAGCAAAATTTGCCTGTTCTTCCCGGTCATAAAATGCGGTATAAGCACTCGGCACATAGTTGTCCACGGATAATACCACGCCGTTGTTTGCACATTTTAAGGAAAGTTCGCGGATAAACTGGATATAGCTGTCTCCCACTGCTTCACTGTTTAAGGATTCAAAATCCAGATTGATTCCATCCAAATCGTACTGGATTGCTGCTGAAATAATCTGATTGACCAGATACTGTCTGGTAGAGGTATGGGTCAGAACAGCAGCTGTATCCACTTCTTTATTTTCAAGATTGCTTACCAGTCCCCAGACCTCAATATTATTCTGATGGCAGTAGTTTACATAATCCAGCGATGCAAGGTTTGCAATGTTACCGTTATTATCATTTAAGTAGAACCAGGTCGGTGCGATTACATTGATTCCTTTGGTATTCTGCAATACCGTTGCAATGGTGCTGTTGGCATCCTTTGTTGTCACCTGATGCCATGCCATTTCTATGGTAAAGTCCTTGGAAATATGGGTAAATTCCGGCTCTGTAAAATCATTGTTCAAGGTTTCAGTGGTTACTTTTCCTACGAATTTATTCTTAAGGTATCCGATAACACCATCTTCTGTCATGGCTTTGGTCCAGCTGTCACCTGCATCCAAAATTGTCAGGGTCTCACCTTTTTCTAAGTCTTTCACGATCGGACTCTTGATACCGCCCTTTAAACGAAGCTGTGTTGCCTTCTTCGCCGGTGCTGTATCCACATCCCCCCACACGGTATTGATTACGGTACGATTCGGGCCTTCATATACTTCGTGGGTAATATTGGTATACTGCTCTACGAAATCAAGTGCAAGATACATGGTATTGCTGTCATTCCGGACAATTGTATAATCTGCACTCTGATTTTCCTTCCCTACCTGATAAGTATTGCTGCCTGCTGCCACGGTAACGAGATTATCCGGCAGTGTATAAAGCAATACATTTTCATTGGCATCCCAGTAAAAACGGTCATTGAAGCGGTCATGTACCGTTTCATAATCCACATATACTTCGCCGTCTATATATTTACCCGGTGTTTCTAACACTTCATGATCCACTACCAGCGAAATATCATCATCCGCCTGTAAATGATAATATTCTGTCATATCCTGATGCTCTTTACTCGGAATATATTTCTGAATAATTTTCGTTCCTACGGCAATCAGCAGCACCAGTAATATCAATACGATTACCACAATAACCGGTGCTAATTTCGTGTTTTTTCTGTTCCGTCTGCGGTTCCGGTTTCTGTTTCTATTTCTATTTCCATTTGTCGGTCTGTTCGTTCGCTGCGTTCTCTCCAAGCCTGCGTCCTCCTGTACTTTACTGTTCTATTTTCTTATGGTTTTCCATTTTTGTTCTCTTTGCCATAAGCATACGTCATTGGTGGGAAAATTTCAAGTAAAAACCACCTGGAAACACGCTTTGCGAGTTTCCCGCGTAAAAAGAGGCACAGACTATAATTTTTGTCTGTGCCTCTTACCTTTCTTTTTCTTTACATTGTGCTGCATTCTGCAGCGGTGTGAGTAAGCATTCAGGGTAACCTTCTCACATCAAAAGCATATATTTCTATTTATTCATCTTTTTTGTTTTTGGTTTCTGTTAAATTTACATGCCTGCTTTCTACTTTCCTTTTCCAAAAGGATAAGCGTTCGTGATATGTTAAACTAAAGTTTTTAAAAACAGGCGCTCTGCTTCTTTTAAATGAAGCGGGTCCTCCATAAAAGGAAGGGTATGGATTGGTATGCGGTATTGTTTCTGAAAATCTTTTTTATCTTTTTTCATCCCAAACTGTGCCAGAAACGTCACGTTATCCAAACACTTTTCCTCTTCCCATATGACGGACATAAAATACTCTAATTCCTTTCGTTTCCATGGACTTAAGGAAACCAGAATCAGCTTCCGGTCACAGCGCAAGAATTCCCGACGAATCCTGTAAAACTCACTTCCGCCGTCTATGATGTAATATTCATAGCCCTGTCGGATATATTCCGGCATATTATCACTTCCCGCATTTGCAAAATAGTGTTTTCTGTCCGGCCGCCCCCATTTACCCTGCTGCTGTTTCTGCAGTTCTTCCAATTCGTGATTTCCACTTAATTCCACCAATGCCGTGTGACTTTTCAGGCAGTCCGCACAGTAATGGGTCAGCGCAGTGCACAGATGCGTCACACCCACGCCCTGCTGCACACCAAATATTCCGATACTTTTTCTTTCTTCCATGGTTTGTTATCTTCTCCCTTCTTTCGAAAGCATTTGTGTGAAGAATGCTTCCTTTTCTCTGCCACCATCAAATGGCATTGTGTCCCTCGGATAACAGTACACTTCTCTTCCGATGAAAGCTGCAAATTCTCTCGCCTCCATGGGGCTGCTGTGATTACAGATAATTTTAAGATTTGGTACACAACGTAACGTTTGCCAGGCTTTCATGGAAGCCTCCCGCTTCCACAAAGACAGATTCACTACGAGTACTGTAATCTCAGCCTCTTCCATGCAGGCTTCTTCCACTGCAGCTCCATAATCGAAAATGAGTGTATCTTCCCCGCTGCCGATAGACTCACTTCCCCGGAAATTCCGGCAGATGACGATATCTTCTTCGCACTCTGCCTCACGGCTCCGCCCAATTTGTTCCACCACATTACTTATCTTTTCCCTCTTTTCGGACTGAATTTCCCGATACAGGGCATTTGCGCCCCCCGCATTAAAAAATGAAGTCAGTGCAATGGCTATATGGGTGGTTCCGACTCCGGATTCTGCCCCCACAACAGATATGCTTTTTAAGAGATGCTCTTTCCGATTCCCCTTCTGCTTTAACGCACGGGTCAGTGCCTGTTGTAATTCCCCGGCGCTTTTGTAACGCTTGTTTGGATTTTTTCTTGTGGCTTTTTGTGCGATATGCCGGAATGCCGGGCTGCTTTTGTGGGAATGCTTCTTAATATAAAGTAAAAAAATAGCCCCGATTGCATAAATATCGCTTGCCGTATGCAGTTCATATTCCCCGTACTGCTCCGGTGCCGCAAAACCTTTTGTTCCATAGTTCTGATAATTTTTTCCACGACTGGTAATATATGATGCAATTCCAAAATCGATTAATTTTACCTGATTCCCACATACTATAATGTGCGACGGTTTTAAATCCTGATGTAATACCGGAAATGGTTTCTGGCTGTGCAGGAATGAAACGATTCCGCAAAGCTGTATGCCAATCTGTATCATATACTCCTGGGAAACTGACGTATTCCAAAGCAACTTCTCTAACGATTCCCCTTCAACATATTCCTCAATGATATAATAAAAGGCTTCATCTTCCTCTATATCATATACAATTGGAATTCCGGGATGTCGTAACTTAGCGAGAATGTTCGCTTCAGAAAGAATTGAAGACGGCATAGAACGTGTCTTTGAAATACACTTTATTGCACGATATGTCTCCAACTTCAGATGTCTGGCAAGATACACCTTTCCTGCTGCGCCGCTTCCTAACTCTGACAACAGCTCGTATCTGTCAAACAAAATTTGTGTTTCTATATGTTCCGCCCCTTCCTTCTTTCAAAGGAACCGGAACGCATCTCTTGGAATAGTTTATAGCACAAAGCAATTATGCTTTGCAATAGAAAATCTGTTTTTTTAGACTTTTTAGAAAACTTTAATATTTTTTACCGGTTTACAAGTATTTTTCATTCCATTATAATATAGGCGTAAACTTCATACAATTTTCTATAGATAAGGAAGTGATTTTTATGAAAATTGAAAAAGTGAATGACAACCAGATTCGCTGCACACTTACCAGAGCAGACTTAGATGACCGCCATCTGAAGCTGAGTGAGTTAGCATATGGCACGGAGAAAGCAAAGTCCCTGTTTCGTGACATGATGCAGCAGGCGAATTATGAATTTGGATTTGAAGCCGAGGATATGCCGCTTATGATAGAAGCCGTTCCCCTGACACAAGATACAGTATTGCTTATTATTACCAAGGTAGAATACCCGGAAGAGTTAGACACCCGGTTTTCCAAATTTTCAGAGCCGGACGAAAATGAATATCCGGATTTTGCAGATGCAAAGAACACTCCTGCAGCCGGAGCCGATGATATTTTAGGCTTCTTCAAACAGCTTCAGGAGAAGCAGAAGAGCGAACTTGCCAAGTCAATGAAGGCTGCTGCCCCGGCAGAAGCTCCTGTCAAGAAGGCAGCCTCTCCTGCTCCGAAGCCTGTCGTAGAACCGGTGGTAGATATTACCCGGCTGTTCGTCTTCGACAGCTTAGAGAAAATCAGCAATCTTGCCCGTATTTTAAATGGCTTTTATAACGACCGGAATTTCCTTTACAAGAATCCGAATAAGAGTGCCTTTTATCTGGTACTGCACAAGGGACACCATTCTCCGGAAGATTTCAATAAGGTCTGCAACATCTTATCGGAATACGCTTCCACTGAGAAATACAGCCGTGCTTCGCAGGCTTACTTCGATGAGCATTTCCTGCCTCTGATTAAAGAGCAGGCACTGCAGGTACTGGCGGAAATTTAAAAAAGATAAAAAGACCAGAACACACGATATCTTCAAGCCTTAAGGCATTCGATTATCGGACTGTTCTGGTCTTTTATTTGTCTCTATTTCTTACTTGCCGTCTTTTGCAAGGAAATCATTGATTTCATCAACTAAAGACTGTGGCTCGATTCCATGAACCATTGCTGCCTGTTCAATTGTCTCCATCTGAGAGGATGGGCATCCTAAGCAGTGCATTCCAATATTTAAAAGAATCGGTGCAATGTTCTCGTCAATCTGAAGTAATTCACCAATCATGGTATCTCCGGTTACCTGTGCCATATTCTTTTCCTCCTTCTTGTTGTCAATGGTGTTATTATAATCCCTCCCGATAAAATATGCAATTAGTTTTCCCTTTTGTCCGTAATTATATACACGATTGCTTTTTCTTTAGTACATGCGGAAGAGGTATTGTAAATCATAATTTTTTGTATTAAAATAATTGCAAGCTAGAATTCTAGCCTATACATTGTTTATTATTTTTAAAGGAGGACGATAAAATGGCATATGTAATTTCTGATTCATGTGTAAGCTGCGGTACTTGCGAAGGTGAATGCCCAGTTGGAGCTATCTCTGCAGGAGATGGAAAATACGAAATCGCTGCTGATACTTGCATCGAGTGTGGAACTTGTGCAGGTGCTTGCCCTACAGGAGCTATCAGCCAGGAATAATTTTCGTACTTAATTCAAAAGAAGCTGTTGGTTTCGCCACACAGCTTCTTTTTTTTATGCGAGAAACTCGCAAAGCGTGTTTCTCGTAGTTATGCCCTCATTTGTGAGGCTATGCTTCATTCGGTTTCCATTCCTGTTTCTTATGAAACAGCTTCTTCTCTTTCTTTCCCTTTGCCTTCAGGCTCTGACGAATCAGCTCGTCCAGTTTCTTATAGCGTTCTTCCTCCGCTTCATCCTGTTCCCTCATCAGATAATTCATTTCTTTTAATACATAATCCCGCACCAGTTCGCTGACTTCTTTTCCCAGTGCATGATTGTTTTCGGCAATCGCGCCTTTTACAATCTGTGCCATCATATGCTGGAACTGCTCCATCCGCCTTGTGTTGTCCTCTACCTCCGTGGAAAGAGTCTGCTTTGCCGGCTCCGATGCTGCTGTTGCCGCTAATAGCTCCGGTGCATCTTCCCTGCCGCCATTATGTATTAAAAGCTTGATTGCCTTTAACTGATAACCCTGCTCTTTCCATTCTTTTATCTTCATGAATTGCTCAATGTTTTCTTTTGTATAATAACGGTGTCCCATTTCGTTGCGGGGTACCGTAAGTTCTAACTCTTCTTCCCAGTATCTAAGTACATGGGATTCTACATTTACAAGTGCTGCAGCATCTGAAATCATATACCGTTGCTTGTCCATAATTGCTCCTCCTTTGCCACTGCTTCTTCTTTAAAATTATAACGCTGCGGCTTTTGTCAGTGCAATTATTTTCCATCGTATTATTCCGACATATTGTGCATGGTTCGCACAATTATTGACATTTCAGGAAGACTCCTGCAACATGTTTTACCACAATCTGGCTGCCTGCTGTCAATGCATTTCCATCTTCGTTCGTGGCTCCTGTCAGCTCCAGCGCATATTGCTTTCCACGTATCATCTGCTGGTCTGCACTCACCATGGTTCCATTTTCGATGGTATAAAATTTCTTATTTTTGCCGGATGCCGGATTGATTCCATTGGAACCGACCTCTACCTCTCCTGCAAGATTCAGTAAAATGTAATCATCTTCCGGCTCTGCTATCGTATCAAAATCCAATGCATTTACCATTTCCCGTACGGCATCCCACGGCATAGCCTGCATGGTATCTGCTGATTCAGACTCTTTGATTTCCTTTATCTCAACGGATTTTTCCATGCCATCCAATGAAATCTGATATTTTTTATCATTTACTTTATCAAAAATAATGAATTCCGACTTTGCAGCATAACGTCCCAGAAGGTTTCCATCTTTCTCCAGATAAAATGCACCTTCCATTACCTGACAATCATCAGAAACCGAATAGCTGTCCTTTAATACTTTATCGCATTCTTTTAAGACTTCACCAATTCCCATTTGTTTTAAACGAATAGAATCTGATGAGCCTGTTATATTATCCACAGAACTATCTTCATCTTTACCAGCATTTTCTTCTTTCTCTATTTCTTCTGATTCTTCACCTTGTTCTTGCTGGGATTCTATTATTTGTCCAATCTGTTCCAGAAAAGAATTATTGTCTTCTATTAACCTTAGATTTGTTGTAGAAACCACTATCTTTTCTCCTAAATAGTTTTTTCCACCACAACCAGATAGAATTGAAATTAGAATAAATACTATTAAAATATTATAATTTTTCATGCACTCACCCCTTCTCTCTATATAGAAAACTAATCTATATTTTAGATATAATATTTTTTATGTATTTGTCAAGCCCTATGTGGAGATTTTTTAGGTAAATTTTTATTTCTTTCGGTGCAATTATTTTCGGTGTTCTTACCATCCGCTGTCCTATCTGCCACCGGCAGTTACATTTAAAAGATATTACGCCGGATGATTTTTGTCCATTCTGTGGGGAAAAGCTTCATATTCCGTCTGGTAATGGGATTTTGATAAAGGAAAATGGATTTGCAGGAATCCGGAAAATGCGTTATGGTATACAAAAGATGCAGGAAGGATGGTTTTGCTTTATGTTTTTTATTATGGGAATTTCAAATGGTGAGAAAAAGCTGGCTTTTGACCAGTTAGAAATATGTAATTGCTGCGGAAAATATGGACATCTGGAAGTGTATATGACTTACATGTTCTTTTCTTTCTTTTTTATTCCGCTGTTTAAATGGAACCGCCACTACTATGTGCGCATGAATTGCTGTAATGCCACCACCGAAATCAGTGCCGACTTAGGCAAGGCAATTGCCAGAGGAGAGGTTACGAAGATTCCGCTTGATACCCTGCATTTTGGTAGATATGAAAATCGTATGAAGCATTGCAGTTACTGTGGATTTACGACAGAAGAAGACTTTCAGTATTGTCCGAAATGCGGACGGGAATTGTAGCGGGGAACTGCGGCGTATAAGGTAGATGTCGCATGCGACCGCCGCAGGCGCGAGAATGTGCCGAGGCACATTCTTTGATCCAAATACCTGACAATTATAAGAAACTTGCTTTGCTTGTTTTCTCATATTATCAGCTTTTCACATATCTTTGATTTCTGCTGTTCGGTTTATCCGGTATCGTCATCTGAATCAAATTCATTTTAAGTGATGGATGAAGATAATTTCTTCGGAATCCCTCTTTCGAACTTAATCCAAGTTTTTCCATCAATGCTTTGCTTGTATAAGGAACATCATATTCCATAGCTTCAAGCAATTTTTGTACTGCTTCCGGAAGATATTCATTTTTCTCACTAATTTGAACAGAAATATCATCCAGAATTTTATCAATTTGAGCCAGCATAAATTCAATAAAAATTGTAGACTCTCCCGCAACGTGGCACCGGAAAATGGCATCGTAATATTCATCCTGAAACTTCTCAATCTGGCTTTCAATCGGAATATATTCAAACACCGGTTTCCAGTCAGAGAGAATAGCCGTGTGCCACAGTCTTGCCATTCTGCCATTGCCATCCGAAAAAGGGTGGATAAATACAAATTCATAATGAAATACACTACTTAAAATCAGTGGATGTACATTATCCTTCGCTTCTTTCATCCAGGTAAATAACTCATCCATAAGCTGTGGTACAAGTTGTGCCGGTGGAGCCATGAAAATACATTGATTTCCATTAAAGACACCTTCTTCACCGGAACGAAATTCACCGGATTCCTCCACAAGATACTTTGTCATAATTCCATGAAATTGTTTTAACTGTCGAATGTTATAAGGATTAATTTCTGAAAGACGCTCATAAGCAGCATAGGCATTCTTTACTTCCTGAATTTCTCTTTGTTCACCAAATACAGTCTTACCGTTAATTACATCCCGAACCTGTCCAAACGTCAATGAATTGGCTTCAATTTTCAAAGAGGAATGTATCGCTTTTATTCTGTTATTCTTTCTCAGGTGCGGTTTTGCTTCAAGATTACTGATTGCTGTTATACGTCCTATCTTTTCGGAAATAGATGCTACATGAGATAATATTTTATTTGTTATAGTAAAAGGCGGTTTATATTTCCCCATATGATACCTCCATTAACTTACGTATTATCTTGCGTATTTTCTTCCTCTATTATACGATTTTTACAAAAATATTCAACTTATTTCATCGGCAATTTTCCTTCTACCCATATATATAAAAACCCCGGATGTTGCTTTTTCAGGCAACACCCGGGAATGTTTATTTCTCCATATTGGCAAATCTCGTGTACTGAGGCAGCCATACCAGGTTGACGGTTCCGATAGGACCGTTTCTTTGCTTAGCCACGATGATTTCGGAGATTCCTTTCATTTCACTGTCTTTGTTGTAATAATCATCACGGTAAATGAACATTACAACGTCGGCATCCTGCTCGATAGCTCCGGACTCTCGAAGGTCGGATAACATTGGTCGATGGTCAGGACGCTGTTCTACGGCTCGGCTCAACTGGGACAGTGCCACTACCGGCACATTCAGCTCACGGGCCAGCGCTTTTAAGGAACGGGAAATATCTGAAATTTCCTGCTGACGGGATTCGGAATGTCTGCCGGAGCCGGACATCAACTGTAAGTAGTCGATGATGATTAATTTCAAATCGTGCTCTAATTTATATTTACGGCATTTACTTCTAAGCTCGGATATGGAAATACCCGGCGTGTCATCAATGATTAATTTGGAACGGCCCACGTTGCCTGCTCCTTCAATCAGCATTTCCCAGTCTGCATCTGTCAAATTACCGGAACGCAGCTTCTGGGCATCTACTCTTGATTCCAGAGAAAACATACGGTTTACCAACTGTTCCTTACTCATTTCCAGAGAGAATATTGCTGTTGTCTGCTGGGAATGAATGGCTACATACTGTGCGATATTTAATACAAACGCCGTTTTACCCATGGAAGGACGGGCTGCAATCAGAATCAAATCGGAAGGCTGCAGACCTGCCATCTGGTAATCCAGATCCACGAAGCCGGTAGCAATTCCGGTTACGGAGCCTTTTTGCTTGGATGCTTTTTCAATCTTATCCAGTGCATTGATTACGACCTGCTTAATCGGGACATAATCTCCGCCGCCACGATTCTGCACCAGATTAAAAATACTCTTCTCGGTATCTGCCAGAATGTCTTCAACACTTTCTTTTCCAAGATAACATTCATCTTCAATGGACTGGGTGGTCTTAATGAGCTTACGCAGAACTGCCTTCTCTTTGACGATATTGGCATAATATTTTACATTGGCGGATGTCGGTACGGATGTTACTAAGTCTCTTACAAATTCCAGGCTGCTGATTTCCGCCGGCACATCCTTTTCTTTTAACTTATTCTGCAATGTAATCAGGTCAACCGGTTCTCCCGCATTAAACAAATCCAGCATGGATTCAAACAGAATTCCATACTGCTTGTGATAGAAATCCTCTTCGATGAGAATCTCTCCGGCTGTCATAATTGCTTCTTTATCCATAATCATGGAACCGATAACTGACTGCTCGGCTTCCAGACTGTTTGGCATAATCCGCTTTACCAGTGCCTCTTCCATGGAGGTTCCTCCTAATCTACTCTTCCGTTACTTTTACACGTAATGTTGCAGTTACCTTTGGATGAACCTTAACCGGCACTTCATATACACCAAATGATTTGATGGCTTCTTTTAACTGCATTTTCTTCTTGTCTAACTCAAGACCCAGCTGATCATGCGTTGCCTGGGAAATCTCTTTGGTGGATACAGAACCAAAGGTTCTTCCGCCTTCTCCGGCTTTCATTTTCACTTCTACGGTCTTATCCTTTATCTCATCTGCCAGCTTTAATGCTGCCTGATAATTCTCTTCTGCAACCTTATCTGCATGTTTGTTCTGCAGCTTTAAGTCATTTAAGGTCCTGCTGTTTGCCTCAACTCCCAATTTCTTCGGAATTAACTGATTTCTTGCGTATGCATCGCTTACATTTACTACCTCACCTTTTTTTCCAAGGGATTTTACATCTGCTAATAAAATTACTTTCATTCTTCTATATCTCCTTCCTCAAGCATTTCGTCGATGGTGTCTTCTATGATGCGTTGTGCCTGGGACACGGTACAGTCACGAAGCTGGCAGCCTGCCATATTCAGATGTCCGCCGCCCCCAAGACGTTCCATGATTTTCTGCACATTGATTTCATCGATGGAACGGGAACTTACATATATTTTGCCCTGATATTCGGTTAATACAAAGGACGCTTTGATTCCGACAATATTTAACAGCTCATCTGCCGCCTGGGCTCCTACGATGGTAGGGCTTTCAATCTTATCTGCCGGACAGATGGAAATGGCAAATGCACCGCGGTATACTTCCGCATGGCGGACCACTTCTGCTCTGGCTTTGTAAGCATCCATATCATTTCGAAGCATTTTTCTTACACGGGTTACTTCCGCTCCGCAGCGTTTCAGATAAGCAGCTGCTTCAAAGGTACGGACACCGGTCTTGGTCATAAAGTTGCTGGTATCGATTAAGATTCCAGCATAAATACAGTCCGCTTCGTGGGGTGCCAGCTTGATATTTTCTGTAAAATACTGCAGCACCTCTGCTACCATTTCACAGGTAGAAGATGCATACGGCTCAATATAGGAAAGTACCGGATTGGAAATGACCTCACTGCTCTGGCGGTGATGGTCAAATACTACGATACTGTCGGTCCGCTTCAAAAGACCCGGACACTCCGTATGGCTCGGACGGTTTACATCCACCACCATAACCAGTGTGTTATAATCCGTCAGCTCCAGCGCACGTTCACTGGAAACAAACATATCCGGCGGATAACCCTTCTCTGTGGTAAAACCTTCCTTCAATGGACGAAGGGATGAAGTTACCTGGTCTAAAACAATCTGCGCTTTCTTTCCTAATACTCTTGCGGCGCAGTAAATTCCGATTGCCGCACCAAAAGCATCTGTATCGGAAATGGAATGTCCCATAATCATAACATGCTCACGGCTCTCGATAATCTCCCGCAGTGCATGGGCTTTGACTCTTGCTTTTACACGGGTGTTCTTCTCTACCTGCTTGCTGTTACCGCCATAGTAGACAACGTTTTCACCCTCTTTGACTACCACCTGGTCGCCGCCCCGGCCCAGCGCCAGGTCGATTGCCATACGGGAATATTCATAATTCTGATTATAAGTATCACCGCCGACACCGATTCCGATACTTAAAGTCACCGCCATCTCATTTCCGACTTTGACAGTCTTAACATCTTCAATCAGACTGAACCGGTCGCTCTGCAGCTCCGCAAGATATTTATGCTGGAATACCACAAAGTATTTGTCCTTCTCAATCTTACGCACCAGCGCATCCATTTTCGTAAAATACTGGTTTACCTTCCGGTCAATCAATGCCACTAAAAGAGAACGTTTTACGTCTTCAATACTGTCTAACGCCTCGTCATAGTTGTCTATGTATACAAGACCTGCCACCAGCTTCTGTTCTTCATTTTCACGGATGTAATTATAAAGCTCTGTCTCATCAAAAAGGTACAGCGCTGTCAGATACTGTTCATCCTCTTCAATAGATACAATGCTGCTGTTTTCCGCCATTTCCTCAAAATAAATCTTGCTCATTTCAATACGGAAATTATGCTCCTGCCAGACCATATTTACATCTTCCACGAACTGCTCCTGCTGAATCAGCTCTCTGGTAATGCCCGGGAAAATGCTGGTGATGGATTTATGGAAATTTTTGGTCTTTCCTGTAATCTCCGTAAATTTCTCATTGACCCAGAGAACCTTTCCGTTATAGTCCAAAAGTGCATACGGTATTTCGAATTCATTGAGCAGCTTCTTCTGCACCGTTCCGTACTGAGTGGCAAAATTAATCAGCTCATTCACCAGCACCGGTTTATTAACATTATAAGATATCACCACAACAATGAGATAAATCCCAAGGAAAATGGATACCAGTAACGCTGCCCCTTCATTTACAAAATACATCGGCACGTTCATGCATGCCAGCAAAATAGTAAGCATCAGCGGCCAGTACATATAATTTTTCAGATGACCCTTCAGCTTGATTTTTTTCTTCATAAATTTCTCCTATATAAATGCGGATATTTTTACACAATTGTTACGACCACATACATATACAGAGTGTATTATAGCATTGTTTTATCTGTTTTACAATTCGCTTCCGGCATGAATCTTCTTTTCGTAGGATAAAAGCAGGTTTTCTATCTGTAATCCGATGCTTTCCGGGAAAGTTCCGGCATATTTTTTTGGCACTTTTATCCAGAAATCCAAGTTCTTATAACGCTTTCTTCCACGCATATTTGCCCGGTTCTGCTTTGCCGCCACCTGAATCTTAACCATTGCCCGCTTCTGTTCTAAGAGCGGCACCAGAATATAATAAAGCCGGTCATCTTTCAGGGAAAGGTAGCCTGCCGCCTCCCCGGACTGCTTCTTTAGAAACAGCCGGTGCTGTTTCAGCGCTGCCGGAAAGAGTGGTGTGCCTGCCCGCATATCATTTACCGTATCCATGAGTTCAAGCATTGCCGCAAAGTAAAATATTTCATCTTCTGCTTCTTTCTTCCGCCCCGGCTCTGCAAAATGCCCTAACATTTCCGGTGCGTCAATAAACTGCTGCGCTAAGAGATAGGTAAGCTCCGCCTGTACCTTCAGGCGTTTCTCTTCCCTTACACTTTTCCCAAATTTTGCTTCTATCCCATGAAGCAGCTGGTTACTGCACTCAAAAATACTCTTTAAGAAAAGAGGGAAATCCTCTTCGATGGTCCAAAGATATTTTCCCTCTGTTATCACAAATTCTCCTATGACTGCTCCGTCTGCATCCTCGACATATTGATAAATATTTCGTATACAGTATGCATGAGGATTTTCCGGTGCATTCCAGTTCTTTTTCTGTCTGCGCTGTCTTTTTGCTTCCCATTCTGCCCTTGATGTGGTACTTTCCTTTGTTTTCCGGATAAAAGAATCCTTCGCTTCTTTGCCTTTTACCAGAATTCCATAGGCTTCGTTAACCTCTCTGGCAGAATAGGGATAATTTTCTTTTTCTTCTGACCGGCTGTCGGGATGCAGCTTATGCATCAACTGACGGTAACGGCTTTTGATTTCCGTCCGGTCAGCATCTGCTGCTAATCCCAGCACCCGGTACGCCTGCGTTCTTGTCATAATTTCCTATATCACTTGCTTCGTTTACTGCTTTTATCTGCTTACTTTTCTATTTTTTATCTCTATGCATCCTCTTTGCCTGCAAAATATTCTTTTCGGATGTTTCCCCTCTAAGTCTTCACTCCACCTGTAAAGTCAGTGTAATGCATGAATTATAGCATAATTGTTCTCAATTTACCATGAATTTCAAGGGAATGAATTCTTTGCAGTTCCCGCAGCATGGTCTTTACCGACTACGCCTGAGTATAAGCTGCTCTTATCTAACGGAAGAGTTCACCCGGATGCAGAAGAATGTTTTCTCCGTTACGGATAAGATAAATGTCCTGCCCGCTTCCGTTGAAAAGCAGCTTCTCATCTACGCTGGTGTGAACCTGTTTTACTGCCATGAGGTAATGACAGACTTCTGCATTGGTAGCATACCAGATGTCCTCTCTGCCGCCAATCATTTTGCAGAATTCTTCGATGACATACCAGTTGTTATCCCGGTCGAATTCATAGCTGTGTCCCCAGACATAGAATAAATACTGGAACTGTGGCAGATCAAAGGATAAGAATTCTTTTGCATGGTACATAAGCCGGTTGTTATGGTGGCACGTTGGATTCCATTCATAGAAGTCCTGCGGGTGTGTATACAATCCTGTGTCGGTTGCTGTTCTGGCATAATGAATCCCAAGGGATGGCAATAACGTCTTTATCTCCGGGCTGTAGGAGCCATTGGGATAAGCATGACCGCAGACGATTTCTCCGGTCAGTCCTTCCAATGCCTACCTGTCCTCTAAGATTTCTTTTACCACATCCGTCATGGGACAACGGGCAAGGGTCAGATGTTTAACCCCATGGGTTGCAATTTCATGACCTTTATAAAGAGCGGGAATTTTCTCTTTTCCAATACGCCTTTCTTCTGTCATGCAGCCGGAATTCAGGTTGAAGGTTCCCCGGATTCCATAGCGGTTCAATATTTCCAGTAAATGCACATCTGACCATAAGCCATCATCGTAGCTTATGGTCAGTGCCTTATTCCGGAAGCCCGGATATGTATAGTAAATCACAGTGCAATGTCCTTTAAATCAGCAAAAGCTGTAATCGGATAATCTGTTTTCTCACAGAAAGCGGCATCCCCGATTCCGGCAGCCTTCATTCCACCGCGCTTTGCTGCTTCAATTCCGGCAACTGCATCCTCTACCACCAGACAATCCTCCGGTGCAAGAGCAATGTATTCTGCCGCTTTTAAAAATACTTCAGGATCCGGCTTTGATTTTGTAATATTTGTTCCATCGGAAACTGCATCAAATACATCATCAAGCCCCACCCGTTTTAAGATAAATTTTGTATTTTTGCTGGAAGAGCCAATGGCAATTTTAATGCCTGCTGCCTTTAACGCCGCTAAGGTTTCACGGACTTCGACGGTTACATCATCCGGTGTCATGCTCTTTAATTCTTCTTTATAGTAATTATTTTTTTCTTCTGCCAGTGCTTCCTTTTCTTTCTGGGAAAGTGCCGGTCCATGGTAGTTTCTTAAAATAATTTCAAGGCTTTCCATTCTGCTTACACCCCGCAGCAGATTGTTAATCTCTTCATTAAAGAGAATGCCGCATTCATCAGCTATTTTCTTCCATGCACGATAATGGAGCTTATCGGTATGAACCAGTACTCCATCCAGGTCAAATAAAATTCCTTTAAATTTCATCTTATCCCTCCAAATCTGCCACCCATTTTCCAGCTAATGTTATCCAGTCCTGACAACGTTTCTGAATACCGAATCCGGTCTCCGTAATCTGCGTTTCTTCATTGGCAAGCGAAAGTCCATGCAGTCCTTCCGGGAAAATGTGAGCTTCCACGGAAACCTGATTCTTTACCAGTGTTTCCGTAAACATCAGTGTATTCTGGATTGGCACCGACTGGTCCGTTAAGGTATGCCAGATAAACACCGGCGGCACCTGCTTTCCTACCTGATGCTCCAGACTTAAAAGCTCTTCTAATTCTTTGCTCTTTTTCGTTCCCATCAGGTTTTCAATGCTGCCGTGATGTGCATATGTTCCAGATGTAATTACCGGATAAGAAAGCAGTAATCCATTTGGTCGCATCTGCTCTGCGGTAAGTCCTGTTTCTTTTGCAAGCCAGTCCTTATCCCAGAAGACCCCAAGACTTGCTGCCAGATGACCGCCGGCGGAAAATCCGGATACGATAATTTTATCCGGCTTAATGCCATATTCTTTTGCATGCTCTCTTAAATATGCCACACTCCATGCCAGTTCGCAGAGGGACTGGGGAAATTCTGCAGGAGCTACGCTGTAGCGCAGGACGCAGGCATGAAATCCTCTGGCAATATACTGTACTGCAACCGCTTCTGCCTCCCGGTCGGAGGTAAATTCATAGCCTCCGCCCGGACAGATAAGTACCAGCGGGCGGGTGCGGTTACTGTCGATTTCTTCAAAATTATCTAATATATAAGTATACAATCTTGCATCCGTTGCCTTCGGCGTCTGAACCGGAATAATATTGTATTTCATAGCTTCACCTTCTTTTTATTTTTCTCTTAATTTTCCTGATATGGTACTTCCACTTTCTGATTAGCTGCTTCTAACACATACTCTTTTCCATATAATTCCACGGTAATGGCTGTGCCTTCTAACTGTTCAATACTGCAGGTCTCTTTATTTACGCTGACCTCTAAGAGGCTTCCGTGATAACGGATACGGAAATGATAACCCTGCCAGTTTTCCGGCAAAGCCGGTGCTAAGAAAAGCTTGTCCTCTTCTGCCTGCACTCTGGCAAATCCATTGACAATTGCCATATAGCTTCCACCCATATTTGCTGCATGTATTCCATCCTTGCTGTTCTTGTGGGTATTCAAAAGGTCCATCTTGGCAGAGTCGCCAAAGTAATAGTATGCCTTATCCTTTAAGCCCAGTCGGGATGCCATGATACTGAATACACAGGTGGAAAGGGATGAATCATGGGTTGTAATTTTCTCATAATAGCGGAAAGAGTTCTCTTCTGTTTCTTTGTCCTGATAATCCGGAAAAAGATAATGTGCTAACACTGTATCTGCCTGTTTACATACCTGATAACGGTATAAATGTAACGGATGATAATGCAGTAACAGAGGGAATTCTTCCTGTGGTGTGTGCTCTAAATCCCAGATTGGTTTCTGCAAGAAGGAGTCATCCTGCGGATTGATGCCAAGGGTTTCATCATATGGAAGATACATCTTTTCTTCCGCTTCCTTCATTGCCTGAATTTCTTCCTCTGTCAGGTCATTTTCTTTTACAAACTGCTGGTAAGCATCCTTTTCCTCTGCCAGGCGTTGGATAAATTTCAGACACCACTGCATGCTGTATTTTGCACTGGCATTGGTATAGTAATTGTTATTTACAATGCAGGTATACTCATCCGGTCCGGTCACACAGTTAATGACAAAACGGTCTTTATAATAATTTCCCACATCCAGCCACAGACGGTTGGTCTCTAAGAGAATCTTTAAACCCATTTCCTTGATAAATTCCCAGTCTCCGCTGGTTTTGTAATAGAGAATTACGGCATATGCAATGTCTCCATCGATATGATACTGTGCCGTTCCGGATGGATAATAGCCGGAGCATTCTCTTCCGGTAATGGTACGCCACGGATACAGCGCACCCTTTTTATGTCCTAACAGAGCCGCATTTTCTTTGGCTTTTCCTAATGTCTTATAGCGGTATTCCAAAAGCTTTCTTGCGATTGCCGGATTGGTCATGGCAAAATACGGTACCATAAACATTTCCGTATCCCAGAAATAATGTCCTTCGTAGCCTTCACCACTTAAGCCTTTCGCTGCAATGCTGGAATATCCGTCGTAACCGGCTGACTGCAGAAGCTGATACATATTAAAACAGAGAGATTCATTTAAATCTCCGTCTCCCACGATTTCCATGGAAGAGTTGTTCCAGAACTCTTTTAAATATTCCTGCTGTTTTTTATAATAAGAAGCAATTCCCTGCCCCACTACTTTAGAAAGCTTCTCGTCTGCGACATTTCTGCAATCCTCTTCCCGGATAGAATCTGTAAAAATGCTGTATTTTATGATTCTTACTTCATCTCCCGGCCGTATATCAAAGCGGTAGCTTACGTCCATTGCATGTGCGGTCTCATCATAGGTTACTACTTCTGATGGCTGGCGCTTCTGGTTAACAGTGACTATGTTTGCCACTGCACTTGCCACCTTAAGATGGCTCTCTATGGTAGAACTTACGAGACATGCACCGGATTCGCATATGTGAACATCTTCTTTTTTCAAATGATTGTGGCTTTCCCCTGCCAGTCTTGGGTCATTTGGATTAAAATAATTTCTGACCAGTCCTAAATGTCTGGAATGTATTTCTACTGTTCCGGAAAAATCAATGGACTGGAAGCAATAATCAATGGTAAAAAGGGAACGTTCTTCAAAGGAAGCCATTCTTGTAATATTAAAATGAAGCTGCTTTCCTTCCTTGTTGCTCCAGTCTACTTCACGTCTGGTAATTCCTTTTTCCATATCCAGCGTTCTTACATAACGGCAGTCTGCATCATCCGCCATGGAAAATTTCTGCCCGTCAAAGGACACCTCTATGGTCTGGGTATCTGCCACATTTAACATACTCTCTTTGTCTTCCACAAGATTGCAAAGTTTTTCTGCCTGTTTCATAGGTGCAATATCATAAAAGCCGTTAATATACATGCCCCGCATGGTGTCGAAATCTGCCGGAACGCCTTCTTCCAGGGTGCCGCGTACTCCGATATAGCCATTGGCATTATGAAAAATGGTTTCCTGTAGCTGCAGGTTCTTCTCATTTAATCCAATTCCTGTTACCTGATAAATTTTACTCATATACGCTCCCTCTCTTTAACCCTTTACTGCACCGGCTGCTACACCTTTGATAATATGTTTCTGGCAAAGCAGATAGAAAATGATAACCGGAATAATGGTAAATGTCAGTGCCGCCATTGCCATATTCCACTCGATGGTATACTGTCCGAAGAACAGTGACATTGCCAGCGGAATGGTTTTATTTTTGATACTGGTCAGTGTCAGTGATGGTAATAAGTAGTCGTTCCAGATCCAGATAACATCCAGAATAATTACAGTTACGGTAATGGATTTTAAAATTGGGAATACAATTCTCCAGAATAGCTGCCAGGTATTACATCCATCAATAATTGCGGCTTCCTCTAAGGATACCGGAACGGAGGATTTGATAAATCCATGGAATAAGAACACTCCCATGCCGGCTCCAAAGCCTACATACATAAAGATTAATCCGCCAAGTGAATCTTTAAACGGAATACCGAAAAATTTGCCGAACTGATTCATTTCCTGCATCAATGGCATCATAATGGTCTGGAACGGAATCAGCATGGTAAGAATCAGAAGTCCGTATAAGAATTTACTTAATTTATTATTAGAGCGGACAAACATCCACGCTGTCATAGCACTCAGTAATACGATAATTCCTACTGCAATTACTGTTACGATGATGGAATTCTTAAATGCCATTAAAAAATCCATTTTCTTTAAAGCGCCCTGGAAATATTCCAGTGTAAAATGTTTTGGAAAGGCGAAGATATTTTCATATAATTCTGCACGGCTCTTGAAGGCATTTACGATTACCATATATACCGGAACCAACCATACGCAGCACAACAATATTACCAGAATATTTACGATTATTTTTCCAACTGGTTTTCTCTTCATTATGCTGACACCTCCTTATCGCCAGTAATCTTAACCTGAATTAATGTAATCAATGCAATGATGACAAAGAATACGATTGCTTTTGCCTGTCCATATCCGAAATGGCTCTTGGTAAAGATTTCATTAAAAATATTCATGGACACCATTTCTGTTGAGTTGTTTGGTCCACCGCCTGTCAGTGAAACGTTTACATCATAAATCTTGAAACAGTTGGATAATGTTAAGAACAGACATATTGTAATGGATGACATAATCAGCGGAAGCTTAATGTTGATTAAAGTTCTCCAGAAGCCTGCCCCGTCAACCTCTGCAGCTTCGATTACATCATCGGAAATTGCTTCTAATCCTGCGATATATACAATCATCATATATCCTGCCATCTGCCATGTAGATACTACAATCATGGCACAGAAAGCCATTTTCTTATTTACAAGCCAGTTAAAAAATATGTTTGTTAATCCGGTCATATCTCCGATTGTACTCATGGCGTCTCCAAGAACGTACTGCCAGATATAACCTAAAATCAATCCACCAATCAGGTATGGTAAGAATAACATGGTTCTTGCCACATTACGCACCTTCAGTTTGGTTGTTACCAATACTGCAAATGCCAGTGCCAGTACATTGACAATTACTACGGTAATTAATGTAAATAATGTTGTTCTTACTAATGATGTCAGAAATTGTTTATCCGAAAAAATCTTTGCATAGTTGGACAATCCTACAAATACCTTTTCACTTTTTGCCAGTCCATCCCAGGATACAAGGGAATAACCCATTCCCGTGAAAAACGGAATGATTACTATAATGCAAAACATAATCATCAATGGAGCGGTAAATAATGCATACCAGCCTTTTTTTATCTTCATCTTTGTCCCTCATTCCTTTTCTAAAGTGAACAGGTGCTGCCAGAGGCAGCACCTGCAATTAATGTTTACTCATTTGCTGCTGTTACGAATGAATCATTTAATGCTCTTAAGAATTCATCGGTTGTCATATCCGAGGAGAAGTATTCCTCTGCGTTCTGTACCAGGTAAGTTGTGATGATACCTGCAGGCCACTCCTCATTGAATGTCCAAGGAATGATGTTGCCTTCTGCGATTGCATCAGATACTGCCTGTGATAATGGGTCTAAGTTATCAGCTTCCATACCGTCTACTACCGGAATGAATCCAAATTTGTTGGTAAGGTAATCAGCTCCTGTTTCACTTGTATATAACCAGTTTAAGAAATCTTTTGCTAACTGTTTGTCACTATCACTTGCGTCTGTATTTACACACCATACAGATGGAACACCGACTGCGATGGATTTGTTGCCTGCGATTGGTAATGGAGCAATTCCCATATCAAAGTCTACATCATAGGATGAAAATAGGGAGTAGCACCAGTTACCCTGATGAATCATTTCTGTTTTACCGGTTGCAAAGTCACCACAGTTGTCATCATAAGATACTTCCAGTGGATTCTTCTGGTTCTCTTTGATTGCTTCGAAAATCTGTCCAAGTTCCTGGAACTCTTTTACGTCAGCGATGTTTACCTTTCCATCGTATACATCCTGACAGAACTGTGCCGGATCATCCTGTAATGCGAATGGAGTATTTAAAATCTGTCCGATTAAGAAGTACGCTTCCTGTGAAAGTCCAAGTCCTGTCTCCCCATCGGCTGCTGCATCTTTGATAGTCTGAACCAATGCATCGGTTGTATTAATCTGGTCTTCACTGATTAAGTTTTTGTTATAAACCAGTCCGAAGCCTTCTGCTGTCATCGGAACACCGACTGTCTTATCATCGCTCTTTGCAATAAGGTCATCATTAATCTTGTCTAAGAAACTCAAATCACTTAAATCCTCTAAGTAAGCGGACATCTCCGCAATCTCTGTGCTGGAAGAAAGTGAAAATACGGTAGGACCGGATTCACTTGACATATAAGTCTTTAAGTTCTGGTAATAATCATCTCCGGAAATCTGCCAGACTTCTACTTCTACACCGGTCTCTTTTTCATAGTCTTTAGCAAGTTCTTTCAACTGATCATAAATCTCTGTTTTCTGCTGGAAGATGGTAATCTTTCCTTTACTCTCTCCGCTTGCGCCCTCTGTATTGGAAGCATCAGATCCTCCCTTAGAACCGCATCCTCCTAATACCATGGAAGCACCTAAAACTGTTGCCAATACTAATGATACGATTTTTCTCTTCTTCATTTTGTACCCTCCTTGTGTTGCTTTGTTTTTGATAACTATACTTTACATAAATTTTACTAATTCGTCAATCCTCTTCGTTATCTTTCTACCTTTTTCACTGTTTTTACATGGTTTTATTGTGCAAAACAACCGTTTCAAGACTTATTTTTAGTAAATTTAGTAAATATTTACCTTTTCTTTAGTAAAACAAGTAATATTATTATAGTAAATTTTCGCTACTCTCACAAACTACACGAAACACGCTTTGCGAATTTCTCGCTACTCGCGAAAAAAAGAAGAACCCTCTGTACCAGAAGATTCTTCCATGTCCTATTTTTTATCTTATTTTCTATCGTGTGGTCTTTCTCCAGTGAACCTTTGCGGCAATCTTAAAGGTGTCAAAGCTGCAGCTTCCCGCAATATTCTGAAGCAGAAACTGGGCCGCCAGATAGCCTCTCTCATAATCCGGGATATCTACCGTGGTAAGTCCCATCAGTTCTGACATCTCGGTTCCATCGAATCCGGTTACTGCTATATCATCCGGAATCTTAAGGCCTTCCTGCCGCAGTGCCTTCATTGCTCCAATTGCCATATTGTCGTTCGCACAGACTAACACTTCCGGAATATTATCTGATAAAAGCATCAGTCTTGCTGACTGATAACCGCTCTTTTCATAATAATCTCCCAAGAAATAATTTTCCCGGCTGAATGTAATTCCATTTTTCTGCAATACATCTTTTAATGCCCGGTAACGTTCCTGGTTATCCAGCGTATCTATTCCTGCAATATATCCAAAGCGGCGATAGCCTTTATCCACCAGCCCCTGCACCAGCTCTGCCATTGGCGCATAGTTATTGACTACCACACTCTTGATATTCGGCACATCCATAATCCGGTCCAGTGCCACAATGGGATAACCTTCATTTGCCTTCTGGATTAAAGTGGAATTCTTACATTTCATATCCAGCATGATGGTTCCGCAAGTCAATGCCGGGTCCATAAATTTTTCACAGGATTTATTGGTACATATCATTAAATCATATCCTCTGGAATACACATAATCGCTGATTCCATGAATGATTTTCAGATAAAAGTTACGCTCATAATCACTGAAATTAAAAAGAATGGTATTGGTATCTTCTGCCGGCTTCTTATTTTTCCCCTTGTTAATATCATAGCCATTTTCCTTGCAAATCTCTAAGATCCGCTGTCTTGTCTCTTTTCCCACATTATTCCGGTGATTCAGTACATTGGATACGGTTGCCGGTGATACATTCGCCAGCTTTGCAATTTCTTTTACTGTCATACGCTTCCTCACTTTATTTTCTGCTCCCAAAGTAAATAATTACCTTTGTTTAACACCTCTTCAGTAAACGTATCACAGATTTTATATAAATTCAACTGAATGTTAGTTTTTCCTTCTATTGAAGTAACAATTCCAATGCTTTGCTATAAAAAGACCGGGATTCGCCGGATGGGGATACGAACGCCTCCACCTGTCTTCCATTACCAACATTTCTTTATAGATTCTGCGTCTGCAATTTCTGCTGTGCCGGATTTACCGACTGTGCCTGCCGCCCCTGCAAGCAAAAGGTCACAAAGCCCAGTACAAACAACGCTGCTATCATAACCACGCCTGCTTTGGAGGTGTGAAACAGCTGGGTGGAAATTCCCATCAGCATTGTGCCAAGGAAGGAAGCTCCTTTTCCAAAGATGTCAAACACGCCGAAGTATTCGCTTGCTTTTTCTTTTGGAATAATCTTCGCATAATAAGACCGGGAGAGTGCCTGGATGGCACCCTGGAAGACACCGACGCAGGTCGCTAAGAACCAGAATTTCCATGCGGTATCAAGCTGCAGTGCAAACAGTGCGATGAGAAAATACGCTCCGATGCAGACTAAAATCAATTTCTCAGATTCAAATCTGCGGGCAAGCTTTCCAAAAAGAATGGAGCAAGGGAATGCTACCACCTGTGTTAAAAGCAGTGCCAAGAGCATGCTGCTGTCACCGATTCCCACATCTTTGCCATATGCGGTGGACATTTCGATAATGGTATACACACCGTCTATATAGAAAAAGAACGAGATGAGGAACAGGAGAACCTTCTTATTAGCTTTTAACTCGGAAAAAATATTTCCCAGACGGACAACAGTTTCTTTTACGGACACTTTTGTCTCTGCATAATAATTCTGTTTATAATTTAACAACAACGGAATGGTCACTGCCACCCACCAGATGGCGGTAATGCCAAATGCCAGCATCATTGCCATGGCAGCAGAAATTCCGATTCTGTCTGACATCAGCACCAGAATCAGGCTTCCTACAAACGGAATACAGCTTCCGATATAGCCCCAGGCATATCCATGGGAAGAAACTTCATCCATCCGCTCGTCTGTGGTCACATCTACCAGCATGGAATCATAGAAAATCAGGCTGCCGGAAAATCCCACTTTTGCAATGACAAATACCACCAGAAATGCCAGCCAGGTTTTCGGAATTCCCATGGCTGCACAGGCGATTACGCCAATCATCATAAATGCGGTAAACAACGGCTTTTTAAAGCCTTTATTGTCCGCTGCCGCTCCACAGACTGGTCCTAACAGTGCCACCAGAATCGTGGAAATTGAAATGGCATAGCTTAAATATGCCGTTGAATTTGCGGCGGAAATACCACTTGCGGTTGCCATATTTTTAAAATAAATCGGAATAATGGTGGACACCAGCATGACAAATGCTGAATTTCCCACATCATAAAGTACCCATTGTTTTTCTAATTTTGTCATCTTTTCTTTTCCCATTTTCTTACTCCTATTCCACTCCAAAGGTATGCTGATATTCGCTGTCTTCCGCGCCGTTTTCCCGGTATTCACAGATGAGCCGCACCGCCAGTGAAATTGCATCATGATATAACTGGCTCAGCCGGATATTGCTGTCTGCGCATTTCGGGTTCGGCTTGTAATTGACGATTAGTCCATGCATTTCCTTATAGTTTCCGGTCATTGCCAGCAATGCATAAATGAACCCGCGTTTTAGGTGCCCCGGTGCAACCAGAAGATTGTTATAATGCTTCATGCTCTTGAGTGCCTGCTGCACTTCCTCTGCTGTAACCTCTGGGAAAAATTCCGCAATTGTTCCCGCACTGGTCATATCTGTTGGGATATGGCCTGCAAGCCTGTGGGTAAGCGGATTGTGTCCCCGCTTTGCTAAAAGCATCCGGTCAAATTCCACCTCGATTTCTGCATGGGTTACACCGCTTTCCTTTATCTTCTTTTCAATATATGGATGACAGCTATGGTCCAGTGCAAAATGGCAGATAAATCCATAGAGATATGCAAATCCACCTCTTCCTTCCGGCAGCTCCCTTGCCCGCATCCAGGCTTTTTTAAAAAATTCATCTGCCGGTCTGCCATGCATTCCATAACCTATCCGGTTGATGGCATTTGACTTTAAAGGCTTATAATAAAAGAGAATATCCGGTCCGTGTAATCCAGTCATATAGAGCGGGCTATATGCTTTTATCTCCTCCTGTATTTCCTGTGGTAACCGTCTATATACCGCTTTTCCAAAACAATAATGTGCATAAGTTGATGGCACTGTACTTCCTCCCTGCTATGTATGCAGTATTTTTCTGCTTTCTTCTGTTTTTCAGCATAGTATGTGTGAAAAAAGCTTTCTATCATATTTTGGAGTAACTTCTGTAAAAAAAATGTAAATTTATGGGATATAAAACTTGCGCAAATAAGAATTGAAATGTTTCTTTGAAATGAAGCCGCCTGCAGAATCTGGCAGTGGCAGTTAAGATGTCTGGCAGCCTGCAAAACCTGCATAACGAACTGCGAAAAAAACGGGAAGCCCGCTAAGCGTACTTCCCCCAATATGACTATTTATCTCAACGAGACCAGGCGGTTCTCTTTTGCTACCCGTACTGCCTGTCTTCTCGTCCTGACCCGGAGCTTCGCAAATATATTTTTTCCGTGAAACTTTACGGTATTGATGCTGATTCCCATGAAATCTGCAATTTCCTGATTAGAACGCTCATCTGCCATCAGCCGCAGGATCTCCTGTTCGCTTTTCGTCAATGACGGATAATCTTCCTTGGCTTTACGCAGATAATCCGGATAAAGAAGTGCCATTTTCTTTGCAAGCTGTATCAACCGGTTCAGATATTCGTCCTTTATCTGCCGCTCCTGCCGGTAAGCCCGCAAAAGCATATACACTTTTTCCCCTTCATCTGCTATCAGCCGGTCAAATCGTCTTTCTTTTACAATCGGAAGCAGCTCATCCAAAAGCTGAAATGCTTCCTCTTTCCGGTCACTTAAGAAATAGCTGACTGCACATAAAAGATTCATTTCACATAAATCCATGACGCGGTCACCCTTTCGCAGCGGCTCCCTCAAATACTCTGCCAGCGAAAGCATTGCCAGATATTTTTCTTCCAGAATATATGCCCGCATCTTTATCATATATTTATAGGTATCCAGCATGTTCAGTTCTCCAAATTCGCTGGGTGCCTCATTTTCCATCCATTCCGTTACTGTATCCACATCACCATCATACAACAGTCCCCAGGCTTTCATTGCTCCGAAATTCCCTAAAAGCCATCTGCTCTGTTCCTTATGAAGTCTCTGATATATCTCTTCCAGAATCGGATATACCACCGCTATCTGTCCGGTTGCTATCATAATCCGCATCTGAAGACTCAAAGCAATAAACAGAACAGCAATTTTGCCTTCTTTTTCTATAAATGGAATAATTCCAACTAATGTAGTAATTGCTTCAAAACATTCATCTCTCTGATAGCATACTTCTGCATAAGTTATTTCTGCAATTCCAAGGGAACTGTCTCCATAGAAGCTTTTTACCCAGCCCTTTAGCTGCTCCTTCCGGTCATGTACATAATTTCCATACATGGTCATATCCCGGAATCCGTTTATCATGGTAATTCTGCCTGCTGCCAGAGGAAGATTCGGCAAAATGCCATAATTATTATATATTTCAGCCAGCTTAAGAAATGCAGCCCTTGCCCTCTCCCGGTCAGTTCCCGGAATAATTACATCAAGATGCAGCTTCATCAGACGTTCATCCCCTACATATGAAGCATATTTCTCCGCCTTTTCCAGATTCCCGTAAATAGCCTGAATAACAGCTTCTGCTGCCGCAAGTGTTGGTGTTTTCCTGATTTCCTCTTTTGAAAAAACTTCGAGATATTTTCTACAATGCTTAAATCCATTCAGACAGCACGGACAGGCAAAAATCCTGCTCATCTTATCCCGAAGAGTTTCATAATCTCTCTTTTCTACCAGTTCATCCAGTTCTTCTTCTCTGAAAAATTCATTATCCCGGTTTTTCATGCATTCCCCTCCGACACAATTCGACACTTTTTATCTGTTTTTATAATAATTACGAATAACCTGCCTGTAAACTACCCGAAAGTGTAGGTTTTTCATTTACCCGGGAATTTTTTAAAACAGGGAATTTAAAACACTTGACCTGAAGATAAGTTCAAGTGCAAGAATTGCACTGCACAGTAAAACAGCAAGAGTCAGCTATTGCAGACTCTTGCTGTTCGAATATACCTTTAAAAAAGGGACTATTAATATTTCTATTTTCTCTGTAACCGTTTCTGCAGCACGCCCTTTGGATCTTTGATTAAAAACATTACCAGCCAGATGATTAATCCTAAGACCACTACAGATATCCCCAGGAAAAAATCATTCAGCATGTCCACCGGTTCCGGTGTAAAATACGCTGCCTTTAATTCTATATACTCAACTACCGCATCTACCAGCCACATCAGTGTGGCGCCCCAGTACATAAGACTTAAGGTTCCTATTCGCATCTCGTTGGTGCCGTCCTTAAAATACCATACCAAAGTTACAATCACTGCCGCAATGGCTGCTGTAAGTAAAGTCATTACTGTATCTCCTTACCTGTTCCGATAACCGGACGTTTCTCAATTACATTGGATATTGCTACCATACCAGCCCACACAGCCGTAACAAGTACTGCCATGGCAACACCGGTTGTTGCCATCTCATGGAGCATTGCCATCGCATCCTCCGGATTTCCTGCTGCTGTTAAAAATGGGAACCATGGTGTCACTTCGCCATGCCAGATATGTTCAAATGCCAGCAGTGCAGAACCGCCCCAAAGCATATGGTTTAACCATTTTAATTTATGAGAAAATGGTGTCTTGCTGTTCTCACTTAAGGTAAGTTCCTCTTTATTTGCGCGTTCCTCTTTCCCCTTTACCACATGCTCTGCAATTGTGGTAACTGCAGCTTCCGTTGCCGGAACTAAAAAACATGCCATATTTATATCCTCCTTATAAAACTGATACTTTTATTATATGAGGGAATTTTCTCAAAGTCAATTGTATTCGGCGGTTTCTGCGGGTTTCTTTCTGCTGCACTTCCATTCCAGAATATATACAATCACCGTAAGAATTGCGGAAGTTATCAACAAAAAGTAGAAATTTATTCCACGGGACACACACATGGATGCCGTAAGAAAAGTTCCCGGAAATACCCCGGCGAAAATGCTCTTATACATCAGCTCCGTAATTCCCTGTGCCCCCGGCAATGGCAGCATATCCACGGCGATATAGACGGATGCCTGGAGCATCATGACCGTAAGCGCATCTGTGCCCTTTAAATGAAAGCCAAGATATACAAGATAAGTCAGGAAAAATACACTGCATCTTTGCAGCACCGTAAATAATGTGACCGCCACGATTTTTCCCTTATGTCCGGCAAAAAACTGCACCGTCTCCCGGTATTTTTCCGCAAAGCCGGAGAGTTTTTCAATTCGTTCCTCCGAGTGTTTCAGCAGGTGAAACCGTACGCAGAACCGCTCTACTCCTGTCACAATATTGTGAAACAGCTTTGGCCCGAACATCACGATTAAAAGAAAAATCACCAGCACTGTATTTAACAGTAGTCCCAGATAAAAAAGCCACATATAGCTTCCAAGATAATTCTTTAGCGGATGATAGCCAAACAGCAGCATGAAAAGTCCAATCACCACCAGCACGAATTTGTAAAGCACTGCTACCGTCATTAAGACTACAGTACTTTCCGATATCTTTAACCCATCCTTTTTCATATGATAGAGCTGCATCGGCTGTCCGCCTGTGGCGGACGGTGTGATTCCCGAATAGAAAAATCCGATAAAGGAATATTTGATGCACCTGCCTGCTGCAATGGGATTTCCCAGTGCCCGCAGAAGATAGCAGATCATCAGCCCTTCTGCCGATACAAAGAAAATTCCAACCCCCATGGCTCCAAAGAGATACCACGCATCCATTTTTCTTACTGCCTTTGCCACCTCTGTCATATCATTTCCCTTACAGATAGCAGAGAAGGTCAGTGCCGCCAGTAAAAGAAACAGCAGGACACTGATGAGATTCTTTTTATTCTTATGCAATTTCTGTCCGATACTGCTCCATACGGATGAGCTGCTTAAGTTCTCCTTCATAGATGACCTCTTTCTGCTCTAATTCATAAAAATCTTTTGGCGTTACCAGTGAAAAATGCTTCGAAAAAAGCTTTAATCCATTCTCCTCAAGCACCCGGGCAATAAAGGAGGAACAGGTATAGCGTTTCTCCCGGAAGAATTCCTTCTGCAATAAAATAAAAGGCAGCCCCGCGATGCAGTAATGATATTTGTAACGGTTTTCATAGCATTTTTTCAACTGCTTTCTGATATTTTCCTTCTGCTCTTTTGTGCAGTCTATGGCAAATATCATGTAACGCGCCGTTGGAAATGCCCGTATGATTTTCTCCTTTTCTTCCCGCTCGAAACCCGCCAGAAGCGGTATCGAAGGAAATCTTCTTCCCACGCTGTAGCACTCATCCAGCATTTCGTCCATGCCAAGCACCACATGTATGTAATCCTGCCGGATGGCTTTGCGGATCATCCACGCAAACAGCCCCGGTGTATCTACTAATCCGATGTATAATTTTTCCATTTCCTTATCCTCTTATACGATTTCTGCTGTTTCTTATATTGCTTTCATGCTGCCTTACGTTGCAATTTCTCATTGTCTCTGTCCTGTTTCTTACTGGAACTGGTACATCTTCCGTGCCAGACGATAACCGGTCAGGGTTACAAAACCGCCTGCCGTACCCCCCGGCAGATAAGTAAATCCGCTTAATCTCCGGTATTTTAGAATGCTATAAAGCTTTGGATTCAACGCCTTTATATGCTCCCAGAGATTCTCCCGTTTCGCATAAGCTTCCTTATCTCCAATCAGCAGCAGATGGATGGAAGAAATTGCCATCATGATAGAGATATTTCTTGTCATATAGGCTGCCAGCTTCGGATAAGTTTTTGATACCTCACCAAGGTTCACGCAGTCTGACACCAGTTTGGTCACCTTAATCTGCTGGTCAATCCGCTTCATTAAGACCTTTTCATTCACGGACTGGTCATCTCTTCCCAGAAAATAATGATACAAATCCAGATTCAGATAACAGATATTTTTCACATAAGGCAATGGTTTATATGCAAATATGTTGTCCACATAAAAGGTGTGCTTCGGCAATTGCAGCCTGCAATCCCGTAATATCTGAGTGCGGTAAAGCAACGCATGCATCACAAGGTACTGGGACGGCTTGAAATTACCCATGTCATTCCATGTACAAATCTTCTTCTCCGGAAATACATTGGTATAGCGCATTGGCTTTGTCTTATTCTCATAAAGGTGGTCATAGACATAATTACAGACTACCAGATCCACTTCTTTTTCCTGCCACTCCCATTCCCGAAGTTCTGAAAGAAGCTCCTTTAAGCTTTCCTCATCCAGCCAGTCATCGGAATCCACCACTTTAAAATAAGTTCCTGTGGCTGCCTCAAGTCCTGCATTTACGCCGGAACCATGTCCACCGTTTTCTTTATGTATGACTTTCACAATATCCGGATATTCCTTTGCATACTCGTCGGCAATCTCTCCGGTTCTGTCGGTAGAGCCGTCATCCACAATGATAATTTCCCCTTCCTCTTTGCATACCAGAAGAGAATCTATGCAACGTTTCATATAATCCTGTGAATTATAACAAGGTACTGTAAATGTAATTTTCTTCATTTTCCTAACCTCCTGTATCTCTGTTTACTAAAACGAATGAACTTTCCTTTTGTCTTCAATTTTCTTTTTGTGTATTACTTCATTAATACAATTACACAATTAAAGCAATTTGTCAATTTACATTTCCTTAAGATTTGTTAAACAATAAATAACAAATTTTTAAATCCGGCTTTTAAAATCTTATGTTTGACAAATTTTAAGTTACCCCCTATAATGGGGATAATTAAGGCAGTTACAGGCTTTGATGGGAACGAGTAATAGCAAAGGAAACCTACAGAGAGTCACCGGTTGCTGAGAGGTACAGGGGCAGCTTGTTATGAATACATCCCGGAGCTTCGCACCAAATATTCAATATTTGTCAAATCAAATTTAAACTTTACAAATGAATGGTTTGCGCAACTTTGAATGAGTAGGCTGCGACGGATTAGCACACGTTATCGATGCGTAAGTTGCCAGATATCCTTAAGGCACTGCAGACGGCAGTCCTGTCGGTGACGGACACTTACTGAGGCAGGTTATGCGAATAATCTGTGAAAAAAGGTGGTAACACGAGACTTCGCCCTCGTCCTTTCATAGGACGGGGGCTTTTTTATGCGGGAAACAGGATAAAAACATTTCCCGGAATTTTAAAAAATATATTTTCAGAAAGGATTTTTATTATGACTTTATATGATGAATTAGTTGCCCGTGGCCTGATTGCCCAGGTAACTGATGAAGCCGAGATTAGAGAGCTCATCAACAATGGAAAAGCTACTTTTTATATTGGATTTGACCCAACCGCAGACAGCCTTCATGTTGGACATTTCATGGCACTTTGCTTAATGAAACGTCTCCAGATGGCTGGCAACAAGCCAATTGCCCTGATTGGTGGCGGAACCGCCATGGTCGGAGACCCATCCGGACGTACTGACATGCGTCAGATGATGACACCGGAAACCATTCAGCACAACTGTGACTGCTTTAAGAAACAGATGAGCCGCTTTATTGATTTCTCCGATAACAAAGCTCTTATGGTAAATAACGCTGACTGGCTCATGGACTTAAATTACATTGAAGTATTGCGTGAAGTTGGTGCTCATTTTTCTGTAAACCGTATGCTGACCGCAGAATGCTACAAACAGCGTATGGAAAAGGGCTTAAGCTTCTTAGAGTTTAACTACATGATTATGCAGAGCTACGACTTCTATACCTTATACCAGAAATATGGCTGTAATATGCAGTTTGGTGGCGATGACCAGTGGAGCAACATGTTAGGCGGAACCGAGCTGATTCGTCGTAAACTTGGAAAAGATGCTTACGCGATGACCATCAACCTTCTTCTGAATTCCGAAGGTAAGAAAATGGGTAAAACACAGTCCGGTGCTGTATGGCTTGACCCGAATAAGACTTCTCCATTTGACTTCTATCAGTACTGGAGAAATGTTTCCGATGCAGATGTATTAAAATGTCTGCGTATGTTAACCTTCCTGCCATTAGAGCAGATTGACGAAATGGATAAATGGGAAGGCAGCCAGTTGAACCAGGCAAAAGAAATCTTAGCTTACGAACTGACCAATCTGGTTCACGGCGAAGAGGAAGCCAAAAAAGCACAGGAGAGTGCAAGAGCATTATTCTCCGGCGGCAATCATGCAGATATGCCTGCTGCTGAAATTGCAGAGGCAGACCTTCGCGATGGCGTTATCGATATCATGGGACTTCTTGTTTCTGCCGGACTTTGTGCTTCCCGTTCTGAGGCACGTCGTGCCGTAGAGCAGGGTGGTGTTACCGTCAACGGCGAAAAAGTAACCGACATCAAGACCACATATACTCAGGATGATATCAAAAATGCAGAAGAATTTGTTCTGAAACGTGGAAAGAAGAAATTCTGTAAAATTGTAATGAAATAATCTATAAAAAAACCAAAAGAGTTGTACCGATTTGTCCTGATGGACGTTACGATACAACTCTTTTTTGTCCTATAACTCGCTATTTCTTTCTGAATCTTATCGCTTTATAAATCCAAAGTCTTTCCATACTTTTCTAATACCTGTTTTGCCTGCTCTTCCGTTATCTGTAATTCTTCCTGCAGCAATGCCAGGATTTCGGCATCTGATTTTCCAAATTTACTACCGAGCTTTATGATTTCTACTTCTTTTCCCTCCTGCAAGCCTTCTTCTAAACCAGCTTTCTTACCTTCTTCCAGTCCGGCTTTCTTACCTTCTTCCAGTCCGGCTTTTCTTCCTTCTGCTTCGCCTTGTTTTCGAATCCGCTCTTCTCTCTCAAAACTCTTCATATATGCAAGACCTACCTCTCCATCCCGCTTAACTGCCGTTACCATCCGATGTAACTTTTTCAAGTTTTCAGATGGAGCATTCTCTATGGATGAATGCTCCATGTAATGCAGTAGCTGTTTTAATTCCTCCGGCGGGTTTCCTTCCCTTCCCCTTGTATACAAGAATATCGTCTGTGCGCCATCCTCATATTCTAATTCCGGTACTTCGATACATCCATTTTTGATTGTATACACCATACGATTCAGTCCAAAGGGATCATAAGTTGTAATAAAGATTACGATGACATTCCGAAGACTCCCATAGGTATCCCCTGCTGTCAGATTTCCTGCGTCAATCTTCGCATGGTAAAACCGGACTCTTCGGGGCAGTGATACGATTTCTTCTTTCCCGTCATTCTGGTCTGGTTCTATATCAAAGATTTCTCCGTTCTCTTCATCCAGATATACATCCAGCCGAATGCCGTGAGTCTCTGTATTCTCTCCACAGAAGAAGCGCTGCGGCACTACCGTAAGCTTCCCTATCTGCCGGTGCAGAATGCATTCCAAAATGTACCTCGCCGACTGTTCCCCGTAAATTTTGTGGCTGGTCAGGCTATTTACCAGAAAGTCATCCACCAGATTCAGTTCTTCTAAAGTTTTCATGTTTCCTCCTTTTCCCATAGTGCAAGGAAAAGCAGGATTGCATATCTCATTTCCGATTCTGAAATTCCACCTATCCAATGCACTATGCGTTCGTAAATTGTAATTAGAATTTAAAAGCATAGAATTCATTGAATTGATACCAGAAATTTAGATTGGCTTCCGCCACTCGAAAATCAGAATATATGCTTTGTGTTGATTGTAACAAATGCCCTTGAAGAAAACAAGTAAAATATTTATAAAACCGGTACCGAAGGCTTCTACCCCCGGAACCGGTCTTTCACTTTCTCCACATATTGAACACACAGTTCTTTCCGTTCTTCTACAAAGCTGCTACAACGTTCTTTTTCCTCTTCCACAAAACTGCTGCAACGCTCCTTCTTCTCTTCGAAGTAAATTTTACAGTACTTCTTCTGCTCCCCTGCCATATAAAGATAACATTCTTTCCGGTCCCGCATCTGCCGTGCCAGCTTTTCCATTCTTGCACGGACGGTTTCCATATGTACGGTCGTATAAACCACATCAACTACAAAGAGAATATATAGGAAAAGTACCACTCTGGTGAGCACCAGCTCCGGAATTGCTGCGGTAAGCTGCATGATTACCGGATGAACGAAGCGGAGCAGTATCACGTTTCCGATTCCAAATATGATGCAGCCATAAAGACAGATTCTCCCGTTCAGATTATATCTGTATCTGGTATAATCCCACCAACGTTTGTGGAACATACGCTCCATCGCATAAGAAGTAATATACTCTACTACGCCGGAGGTAAACATGGCTGCCACAAAGATTGCCGGCACATTTCCAATCCAGCCGATGAGCCAGTAATTAAGCACTGCTCCCGCTCCATAAATCGGAATCCACGGACCTCTTAAGTAGCCACGGTTGATAAATTTATGATATTTTATCTGGGAGCAAATGGTAGATTCATAAAGCCATCCTGCTGCACTGTAAATCACAAACCAAAGGAAATAAATTCTGCCGGCTACCCAAAAATGCAGGAACACATTTCCGCATGTGCCCATAAATTCTCTTACCTGTACTAACATACTTCCTCCCTGCATCTGCGCTGTAAGGTCTCTCTGGTAGAACATTTCTTATCAATCCAGCAGACAATCCAGCTTTCCAAGTATTTCGGCGGCACCAGTGTCAGCGGAAACATATGCTTCTTGATAATGTCATGCTCTATCGGAGTTAATTCCACATCCATGCTGGCATTCCGCAATGCTATACCCGGATGGAAAAATCCATGCAGATGATGCGGCGTCAGCTGGTTATGCCAGTCATATAAGAAATAATCGTGAAGCAATGCACCCCGGATCAGCTGCTCCATTTCTACCTGAAGCTGATGTTCTTTTGCAAAAAGGTAACTTTCATATGCCACCTGAACACAATGCTCATATACCGTGGTGGTTCCATGCTGGATATGCTCCTTGGACTGCAAAATTCTGGTTTCTGCCTCAACCTGTTTTAATATATTCATGAAATAGGTATCTTTACTATAAGCTTCCATTTTCTTTAACTTCCTTACTTCTCATCTTATTCCATCTTAATTAATATCATGTATTACGTCAATGTCCGAATTCTTACGATTTCCTTAACCTGTAACCATGAGTGTTTTCTATAAATACCTGAAAGCTATAAAAACACCTTTTCACAGCTTATCATTGCCCGCTTTGGCTGCTTGGAATGCATGGAAAGCGCAACTGTTGCCATCTGGTCTGAATCATTTTTTTAATAAGATGGTTGCCTGCTCGTCTGAACCAGTTGGTGATACCTTTCTCTGGCTCACAACCTCTTCCGGCTTTCATAAATTCATAATGGGTATTATGAGGTGTTGTAATATAAATAATATCCACTTCATCATCCACAAAAACTTCATCTATGGAATCATAGACCTTTGCAATGCCATATTTTTCCGCAAACGCTACTGCTTTTCCATATTATCTCTTCCTTTTTTCTTAACTGATTTCTCATTTTTGCCATAATCTTATCATAAGAAAATGCCTTTTAAAAGAGGCTGCCACAGCCGGATTTTTAGGGAAAAATCTATCCGGTGCAACAACCTCTTTTTATGTCATATCTTTACTAAATTTACTTTATCAAATCGACGCAGTCCGGTTTTATCTGATACAATGCTTCTGTAAGACTTCCGTCTTCATTGCGGAAAACAACGGAAATCCGAAGTGTGGAAGCATCTTCTTTTCCATCGTTTCCTGACATGGTAATCGCATTGACGCTAAAATATTCATCCTCTGCAAGCCAATTGGAAACTTCGCCGCTTCCGCCATTTGCAACATAATCTTCTTTTTCAATATACTGTGTTCCAAAATCTACCCAGCCATTTTCGTCCGGTGTAGCAGAAAATACCGGATAATCCTTTACGATTTCAAAATAATCCGATAAATTATCTGCTGTAATTCCATCCACGAAATCTCTGACCTGCTGATTCATATAGCCTGCTGCAGTTTTACTTTCTGCTCCGGTAATTACGCTGACTTCTGCTCTGCCGGCAGTTCCTTCCGTATCTGCTGCCTCAGCTCCTGCCGCAGCTTCTTCAAGCTTCTTAAGGTACTCCTCCGCTGCCGCCGAGTCTGCCTTAGTGGTATCTAATGGCAGGGTGAAAAGTGCAATTGTGCCAGCATAGTCTTCCACTTTACGGTAAAAGCCACTTTCATTGTCCATTCGAAATGCAGCCGTTTCGCTCCCGAAGCTGTCCACAATTCCCAACTGTACACCGCGGTCTGCAAATATTTCCAAATCATCACATTCTATCAGCTCATAAAGAACTCCATCTTTACAGAACCAGGTAAGTGTCTCATCCATGGTTGCTGCATTGGCATCCAAAACAGACACGCCATTGATTAACGGTGCCACAAAAAAATTACGGTATTCCATATCGGTTCCATCACTTTTTGCAATTGCAACAGCTGCATAAGTATGTGATTTGCTGACATTTTCCCGAGTTTCCTGTGGTACACAAAGCTCTAATTTTTCTCCGGACACCAGTCCTAATAAGGTAATATCATAGCCATTGCTCTGCTGTGTCTCATTGACGCTTACCGCATCCTCTCCGGCAAATGCCCGGCTCAATGCTCCATTGTCCGCTACTTCATCCGCAATCTGTGACGGACTTAGGAAATGATACGCTGCATAGGCACTGCTGCCACCTAACAACAATATGGCGCAGGCACTTGCTGCGATTAATTTACGTGTTGGATGAAATTTTCTATTATGATTCATATTGACCTCCAAAGAAATATGTCCGGAGGCATGCAAAGAAGAAAAAGCCTGTTTATATCTTTCTTTATCTGTCATTTTCCCATTCCTCCTTTAATACATTTCTGAGCAGTCTGCGACCACGTGTCAACCTGACCTTCACGTTGCTTTCTGTCACATTCATAATCTTCGCGATTTCCCGGATGGTGTAATCCTCATAATAAAATAAATGTATGACGATTCGATACTTCTCTGGAAGCTTCATGACTTCTGTAAACAGTGTCTGGGCTTCTGGTGTCTCAAATGTCAGTGTCTCCATATATTCTTCTAACGGCACACCCTTCTGCCGCCAGAAAGAAAGATTGATATTCTTTGCTTTATTGATTGCCACCCGAATGAGCCATGCTCTGATATGCTGCTCATTTTCAAATTGTCTGTTGGTTGTATGATATTGAAGAAAAGTATCCTGCACCACATCATCGGCATCTGCTGCATTTTTACAGACATTGAAAGCCGCTGCAAATAAATGGTCTTTATACTTTTCCACTAATACCTCAGTTGCTATTCTCATGAGTGATCCCTCATATTTCTTTTCTGTTTAAAAGGCCTTTCACTATATATACAAGTGAGGATGGGAAAAGGTTACAAAAAAAAGAGCTGACCGACCCAACCTCTGACTGTGCCACAGCTCTTTTTATTGTCCAAATCTTTTTATAAATTATAACATATTCCTTTGAATAAGTTCTTCTATTTCACTCTTTTTTGGTATTGCACGGATAACACCTTTTCTGGTTGTCACTATAGCTGCCGCTGCATTTGCCAGCTTTAAAAGTTCCTCCAACTGCTTTTCTGTCAAATTATTAAAATCATGTTCCAGAAGATAATTCAGCACACTTCCCATAAACGTATCTCCTGCACCTGTTGTCTCGATTGTCTTTACAGAAAATCCACTACATTCCACACGCATTCCCTTATAATAAGCGCGGCTTCCTTCTTTTCCCATTGTTAAGAGAATGAGTGGTATCTGATATTTTTCCTGAAGGCATCTGATTCCCTCATCATAATCTTCTTTTCCAGTAACAAACTGAATCTCATTATCAGAGATTTTCAATATATCACATTGACTAAATCCATAATTCATCTGTTCTTTGGCTAATTCTAATGAACTCCACAAAGGTTCCCTTAAATTTGGATCAAATGAAATGAGTACTCCACTCTCCTTTGCCGCTTTAACCGCTTTCTTTGTTGCAGCTCTTACACTATCCTGTGTCATAGATAACGTTCCAAAATGGAAAATTTTTGCCTGGGAAATAAATGTTGTATTAATTTCATCTTCTGTCAGCATCATATCAGCACCCGGATTACGATAAAAAGAGAACTCACGGTCACCATCCGGAAATGTATGTACAAATGCAAGTGTTGTATTTACAGTACTGTCTGTAAAAAGATTGGAGGTATCAATTCCAATATCATTTAACGTATTTCGAAGCAATTTTCCAAACTGGTCTTTTCCAACTTTGCCAATAAATGCTGTTTTCTTTCCCATTTCATTTAACATTGCCAGAACATTACATGGCGCTCCACCAGGGCATGCTTCAAACAAATCATTCCCCTGTTCACTCTGTCCATTCATCGTAAAATCAATTAATAATTCTCCCAATGCAATAACATCAAAGCTCTTTTTCATATTACGATTCCTCCTATATTTCTTCCTTTTTTTTTATAGAAATGAAACCAGTTCTTTTCCGAACTGGTTTATCATTTCCTTTTCTTCTATATCATCATACCATGAAATGAAATTCATTTTTTCACGGTTCAATTCCATACACTTCTACATTTTCCAGCACAACACTGCCTTCTACTGCCTGAAAATATATTTTATTTTGTTCATTTCCCGCAAATACATTCATAGAATGATTATTTTGATAATTATCAGTAAATAATTCTAAGGAACTTTGATCAGATAAAATATGAACATCTAATACATCTTTTTCTTTTAAAAAGAGTATACTGTGTGATATCCCTTTACTCCATCCATCTGCCTTATTACGATTTACTTTTAATTCTCCGTTCTTCAAATCAAATATACAAACTGTTTGATTTATTTCATCGCATCTTAATTTTACAAGTAATTGCTGTGCATTGCTCGCTCGTAAATTTATATTAAATTTCAGCTCAAATGCTATTCCATCATCTGATTTTAACTCTTGTTGCGAATCACAAATCACCAACTTGTCCTGAACATATTTACCAGTTTTTTTTCTATATTTTTTTAACTCCCGTATCGGAACAAAACTCAATCTTCCACTTTTGGTCATATTAACTTCGCGCGGAAAATTAAAGAATCCGCACCAGTCTTCCCTATAAGTCGGTCCCCAGTCTTTAAAAAACGGCATCCATTCCCATTCATTTGCCCATGCAACCATAATTCTTCTTCCATCAGGTGCCTGAAATGATTGTGGTGCATAATAATCAAAACCCCAATCAATTTCTCCTGAAACATCATAATCAAACCTGCCGGTATCATAATCAAACGAACCGGTTAAATACACACAAGTCCTCTCTCCTGCACCAATAGGTGAAAAAGTTAAAACATACCGGGTTCCTATACGAAAGAAATCAGGACATTCCCACATGGTTCCCCATTCTCCCCTGCTTTCTGCTAATACATTTATAAATGTCCAATGTATCAAATCTTCTGAGCGATACAATAACGCCTGTCCTTTTTGATTTTTTGAAGCTCCGCATACCATATAATAGCTTTCTTCGTGTTTCCATACCTTGGGATCCCGGAAGGAATCTGACGAAATCCCTTCCGGTGCTGTTAAAACTGGATTTTTTTCATATTTTTCAAAATGAATACCATCTTCACTATAAGCAACACACTGTGTCTGGACAAATCCATTTCCATGATTCGTTGCTGCTGTGTATATTAAATATAGCTTTCCGTCAAATTCAATTGCACTTCCGGAAAAACATCCACCCTTCAAATGATCTTCATAAGGTTCACTTGGTGCTAATGCAACCGGAAGATACTCCCAATGAATCAAATCATCACTGACAGCATGTCCCCAGTGCATATTTTCCCAAAAACTCTGATATGGATTATACTGATAGAAAAAATGATACTTTCCTTTGAAATATATCAATCCATTTGGATCATTAATCCATCCCGTTTCTGCCATAAAGTGGTATTTCTGCCTCATTTTTCCCTGTGAAACTTTTTCTTTATTCTGATTAATTACTATTTGTGCCCGTTCAATTTCCTGAAGCATTTTTTCCTTTGACATCAATTGACCTTTCTGCTCCCTTTTCTATCTTGGCCATCTTTTTTCTTTCTCAGGAAGCTTTGAAAAAACATTATGTGGTTCCTTCTGATACCAGTATGCAACACTTGACAAATCATCCTGACGTTCAAATAAACCTTTATGTCCAACACCAATCTGTTGCACAGTAACCTTAAGCTCCTCATCAAAAAATACTGGATCCATGACATGCCAGCGATAAAAACCGCGCATTGGTGGACAATCATCATTATGGTATAAATTATTTACCAGATCATCATGCCTTGAATAATATGGATATCCAAGAAAAGGAGTTGTATATGTCTGTTCTATCGTTTTTCCGTTTTCATGTTTGGCAAAACTCCAGGAACCTCCAAAATAATCTTCCATTCCGGTTCCACAGATTGTTGGATATTGTTCATCTCCATCAATATAAAACTTTACTTCTCCTTCACCCCACCAATATCTTTGAAGTGTAGACAATGCTATATATGTACCGATATAATGACCACTACCTTTTATTCCATCTGCAATAACATAATCTTTTCCCAGCTCGGTAAGAGCTTCTCTCCTCCAGCTTGCGTGAAAATATTCCGTTTCTTCTGGCAGATAATTGTATAAATTATAATCAATCTGATAAAAAAAAGCCGGAATTGCATTTGCATGCTGATTTTCTAATGTAATAACTGCTCTCTTTTTAAATGGCATCTGAATATAAGAATTTAACCCTCTGGATGGGACAACTGTTATAAGACTGGAATTAATATAACACTCTTTTCCAAATCCACAACAGAAAAAATCCCCTAACGGTGCTTCTACGGATGGATTTTCCTCGCCATCCCAATACATTCTGAGAACCAGGTCCCTAAGAACAAAGCAATCTCCTTCTGACGTTTTATTATCCGTTGTTATCCATATATGATGAATAATTCCCGGACCATCTATTTCTCCTAAAACGACCGTCTCTCCCGGCTGGATATCATTCAAACAAGGACTGCCTTTTCTTGATTTTCCGAGACCGCTGGCTGCCATACCACCTTTTCCCTTTTCTCCCGTCCTGTTTTCAGCATTAATCGCCCTGCTTTTTCCATGTGTCAGATAGGGAAGCATTGCTGCTGTTCCTGGCAGCATAATCATATTTTTATCCATTTTATACCTTATCCTTTCGTTGCACCCATAGTCATTCCAGCTGTTACCCATTTATTTAATGCAAAATAGATTACCAGTGGAGGAAGAATTGAAATTGCTATTGCAGCAAATGTTGAACCCCAGTCCACATTTCCAAATGCTCCGACATAATCTTTTAATCCCATTGCCACTGTCTTGGCTGAAGTATCACTAATAAATGTATTTGCAAAAATAAAGTCATTCCAAATCAGAATACTATACATGGAAGCAATTGTAATAACGGTATTTCTTGCTAATGGGAACACAATCTGAATAAAAGTCCGAAGCGGTGAACACCCATCAACAACCGCTGCCTCTATCAATTCATTCGGAACAAATTCGTAAAAACTTACAAACATCATAACTGATAAAGGTAATGCAAATCCTACCTGTGGTAATATTAAAGAAAAACTTGTATTTAAAATACCTAGTTTACTATAAAAAATAAATAATGGTATTAATGTAATCTGTACTGGAACCATAATTCCAAATGTAAAGAAAGAATAAATTGTTTTTGTTCCTCTTACTTTAAATTTTGACAATGCATATCCTGCAGTAGAACTTAATACTACAATCAGAATCAGCGAAATAACGGTCACCTTTAAACTATTCCACATATACATACCGATTTTACCATCTGATAAAACCTTAGAAAAATTTTCCAGCGTAATACTCTTTGGAAATGCAAATGGAGCTGCTGACAACTCTACGGTTGGTTTCACACTTGCAACAAACAACCATATGACCGGATATATCTGAATGATTAAGAAGAGAATAATCAATACTGCAAATATTATTTTTATTATTTTTTTCTTCAATGATTTCCCCTCCTATTCCTTCTGATGCGTTCTTTTTCAATTCTTTTTTCTTCTTTTTGTTCCTTTGAAGTAAAAATTTTTCTTAAAATATAAACAACTAAAATACTTTCAATAATAATAAACACCGCTAAAGTACTGCCATAACCATACTGGTTACTTGAAAACGCCTTTTTATACATATATGTAGACATTAATTCGCTGGCATTTCCCGGTCCACCACTTGTCAATAAAAATGGAATATCAAATCCTCTTAATGCTCCTGTCAAACACATCGTCAAAGTCAGAAGTATAATATCTTTTATCAATGGCATTTTAATTTTAAATAATATCTGCATTTCAGAAGCGCCATCTATTTTGGCAGCCTCATATACAGAAGGATCTAATGAAACCAGTGCAGCATAAAATATAACCATATACATTCCAGTAAATCTCCATCCTTCCGGTATGGATACAGCTGGTAATACAGTACTTACTTTCGCAAGCCAGGACGTTACCATTCCACCTAAACCTACTTTTTGTAATATCTGATTCAATAATCCCATAGGCTCTGTTGAGTACATACTTCTAAAAAGCTGTGTGATAGCAACTGTTGTAATAATACATGGTACATAATACAACGTTTTAACCAGTGTCACATGCTTTGTCATATATGTCAGCAATATTGCAAAAAACAGTCCAATTAATAATTGCATGGAAACTACAATAACAAGGTAAATCAGATTGTTAAAAAATGCCTTATAAAAAACTTCGTCGTGAAACATAGTCACATAATTTTGCAATCCGACAAACTGCTTTTTTCCTATTCCTCCCCATTTCATAAAACTTAATCGAATAGACTCTTCTATTGGATAAAATACTGCCAAAATATAGAACAATAATCCTGGAAGTAAAAATGCCAGAAAGGCCTTTTTGTTTCTTATAACGCCCATTATAACTCCTTCCTTTTCATTTATATAAATCTGTTACGAGATATGTATTACCAATCATGATAATACATATCTCGATATGTCATTTACTTATTTTGTATATTCTGCAATAGAATCATCTACCAGTTTACAAAAATCGTCTACTGATAAATCACCGGATGCCAGCAATAATAAATTATCCTGCATAACGGTATTGGTATTGGAATCAAGGTATGTATCCCAAGGCTTCAGGAAGTTTTCACCTGTAGACTGCATATCTTCCTGAATTTTCAGATAAAGATCTGAGTATTCAACATCATCCGGTAAATCGGTTTTAATTGGAGACATCTGCTGTTTTCCAGCATATAATTTACCATAATTATCAATTACATATAAGATAAAATCTTTTGTTTTTTCATCAAATGTTTCTGCATTAAATGCCATACCAATTCCAGAATTTATACAAAATTCATTTGGCTGTGTTTTTGCACCTTCAATAGTAGGAAGATAAAAATAATCAATTTTACCCTGCTTATATGCATCCTGCATAGCGCCGATTTCCCAGTCACCAATATAATACATTGCAGATTTTCCATCTAAAAACATTGATTGTGCTGTTGCATAGTCTGTTGCAGCAAATCCATCATTAAAATACTGACCCATTTCTTTCATAAATTCTGCTGCTTCTCTTCCGGTTTCACTGTCCATTTTCTCTTTTCCATCTCTTAAATTAATGATAAAATCATTTCCGGTTTCTCTAAATGGAAGCATTGCTAAGTATCTCTGTACCGGCCATCTGTCAACACCATCTACCGAAATCGGTGTAATTCCATTATCTTTTAAGGTTTTACATACATTCAGCCACTCATCCATGGTAGTTGGTGGTGTCAGATTATACTGTTCAAAAATTTCTTTGTTATACCATGTCATTTCCACATGATATTCTAATGGTAAAGTATACATGGAACCATCTGTAAATTCCTGATATTTTAATGCAATCGGATAGAAATCATCATATCTGTCATTATCTTTTAAAAATTGTTTTACATCTACTAACATTCCTGCATCTACCAGCTCCTGACAATATGGATCGGCATCAATATCAATTATATCCGGCATATTGCCTCCGGCAATTAATGTCTTTAATTTCTGTAAATAGGAAGGTCTGTCCGCTGTTGTTTCAAATTCAATTTTCCACTTTCCGCCTTTTTCTTTACTGTACTGATCTGCAATTTCATGCATTACCTGATCTATTTCACCATCCACAGGTCTTGATGTCATCCACGTAACAGTTACCACATCATCATCATCATTTTTTGCTTCTTTTTTTGTAGAACCACAGCCTGCAATCAACCCTGTTACCATTGTTGCTAACAATAAAATACTCATCATTCTCTTTTTCATTTTAATCCCTCTCTTTTCTTGTTTTTATCACAAAATTGTTTAATTCCACTTCTCCCTGTACCACATAAACACCGGCATAGCCACCTTTGTGATCATACATTCTGGTAGATAATACAATTTCATCATTAATATACACAATACAGATATCATCTTCTCTTATTATCAGTAAATGATATTCATCTGCATCCGGAAGCCTTCTGGATGTTTCTATCTGGTATGGTATATCACCTTTTATCTGCCACTGATAGATTCCCTTTTCTGAACGTGGCCACATATCCCATGCTACTTCCTTTTTCCGTTGATTCATTCTTAAAAAATAACCCTTTTCCATTTCAGAATCAACATGTAACGCTATTCCGAATTCATGTCCCCGCTTCACACAGACATCCATTTCAATTGAAAAGCAATCTTCCGGAATTTCATAGACACCGGAGCCTAAGGTATCACTTATTACATGAATTCCTTTTTCTGTCTTTGTTATCCGGCTATTATAGCCTGCTGCTGGTTTCAAATCCTGTACTTCATCATAGAACTCTTTCACACCTGGAATAACACGGACTTTTAATGTTCCATCTTCCGGATTCTGAATCAATTCATGGAACACCATTGTTCCACCCCATTCCCATGGTCCAAAATCTTTATTTCCATATTTGCTTGCAATCCATCCAAATGCAAATCTTCGCTGTCCATCTGATGCGGTTTTGATTGCATAATCTGATCTGGTGTCAAAGACATCATCTTCAGGAATTTCCCATGGTCCGTTTGGACTTTTTGAAATTCTATAATGTGTAGTAAATTGATCCGAAAAAGTGGAGAAAACCAGATACCAGTAATTTCCCATCTTGAAAATTTCAGGACATTCCATGGTGATATACATGCCAGGGGCATAAAACGGTTTTTCATAGGTCCATTGTTTCAAATCCTTTGACTTACACAATGCAATACAGCCTCCCCTTAATTCACCTCCTCCTTTAATTCTTGAAGCCAGAAGCATGTCATAACATTCATCTTCTTCGTTCCAGTATACAAATGGATCCCGCCAGTCAAATTCTTCATATTGCTTTCCATCAGAAACAAACAAAAATTCTTCTACCGTATTAAGATGTTCTAAATCTGTTCCTACTGCCTGCATTACAGACTGTACACTTTTTCCATTAATTTTTATATCTTCATTATACGCAGTAAAAAATGCATGATAAAGATTTTCTTTGTCTTTTATTACGGAACCAGTGTAAGCATTCTTATTTGGCTTGTCATCTCCTCCTCTCTTGATTGCTTCCCCTTTGTATTCCACATTTACAAAGTCTTTTGTTGTTACAAGATGCCAGGTAGTTTCTTCTGCATACTCCTTGTCCCTGATTCTTGGATCATGCAGATAATAACCATAAAAAGTTCCATTTTCATAATATGGTATTAAATCTCCAACCCATGCATCTTTTGGTCTGTACAATAATTTTTTCATACGCACCTCTCTTTGCACTATTTGCACGTTTTTTTCGTTCTTTTTATGCTTAAATTGTAGCATATGCACTATTTATTTTCAACATAGCTTTCTCAATTTTATCATTTTCTATTTTTTTTACATAATAAAAACTGTTGTTTTATACATGTTATACATCTTTTCATTGTTATTTTGTGCATTTCGTGCATTTTTATTTTTCGCACATTTTCTTCTTCCTTTATTTTTAATAAAGTGTTACAATAAATCTGGAGGTAGAAGTATGAAATGCACGATTAAACAATTAGCCGAAGAATTAAACTTATCCAGAAATACTGTTGCTAAAGCTTTAAAAAACAGTAATGAAGTTTCTTCGAAAACAAAGCAGCGGGTTTTAAATAAAGCCAGAGAACTGAATTACAATAACATAAACAAAGAACTTTTTTCCGAATCGGGAGATGTTACTTCTCCATCTAATGTGAATAATGGTTCTATCCTGTTTCTTACCAAAACCTATGCACCAGACTCTGAATTCTGGACTGCGGTTTTAACAGGTATTGAATCCATCTTATCTAATGCACATTATCATCTTGTAATTGGAATCATGTCTGAAAGTGATTTGAAAAAAATGGATTTTCCTACTGCATTAAAAGATCCTTCCATTAAAGGTATTATTCTTGTGGAAATTTGTGATGGGGCTATCTGCAATGCATTGTTACAATATAATCTTCCAATTATTACTGTTGATTTACCAAAGGATTATAATCCTGTTTTAGATATGATAGATATTGTTACTATGGAGAACAAAAAAAATATTCACCGGATTGTAAATTATTTAATTTCCAAGGGTGCCGAGCGTTTTGCCTTTGTTGGAGATATTTATTCCGCAAATGTAGGACGAGGTTTTCAGGAACGTTTTGATGCATTACAAGAATGTCTTTCTGATAATCACCTGGAACTAGACCGGAAACATTGCTTATTAACAGAAACTTCTGATGAATTTCAGGACTTTCAAACAGTCGTTAAAAAATTACAAAAGATGGCTTCTGTTCCGGATGTATTTATTTGCGGGAATGACCATACAGCAATCCAATTAATATATGCTCTTCAATTTTTGGGTTATCAGATTCCAAAAGATGTAAGTGTAGTAGGATTTGATGATATTCCTGCTTCTGAAAGGATTACGCCTTCTCTCACTACAATACAGACTCCAAAAAAATACCTTGGTATTGCTGCAGCCCGCCAGATGTTAGAGCGGATACAATATCCAAACTCTCCTCATTCATATATGGAATATAAAACAAAACTTATTATCCGGGATTCCACAATATAGAATTAATTTTGAAAGGATATTATACTATGGAAAACTTCTTTTCACTTGATGGTAAATTTTTTCGATTTATCAACAAATTTACCAGTTTAATTGCTTTAAATTTTTTATTCATTATTACATCCCTTCCTATCATTACAATCGGGGTATCTTTTTACGCCCTTTATCAAACAAATTTAAAACTTTCACAAAATACAGAATCCTATATTGCAAGAACTTATTTTTTCTTTTGGAGAAAAAATTTAAAGCAGAATATTCTTCTTTGGCTACCTGTAATGATTTTATTTATATTTTGTCTGATTAACTTATACATTTTACCTTTTATGCCAGAAACCTTTTTCAGGTCTCTCACTCTCTGTATACAATTTCTTATTTTGTTGTTATTGCAGGGATTTCTTATTTATGCATTTTTTCTTCCGGATCAATACAGAACTACTTTAAAATATACCGTAAAAAATGCAGTTATATTGACTTTTAAATATCTTCCAGCTACTTTTTTATGTATTTGCATAAATGCACTACCAGTTTCTATTCCCATATTGTTACCAAAAATAACCGGATATGTGTTAGCAGCTTTTATTATAATAGGCTTTTCCGGGATTTCATTTCTGCATACTTTCATATTACAACTACTATTAAAAAAAGAGAACCTTTTCGGTTCTCTTTAAAAAGGCGTCTGCCGGATTTGAACCGGCGATAAGGGTGTTGCAGACCCGTGCCTTACCACTTGGCTAAGACGCCTCATATTTAATTATGTCAATTCACACTCATATAGTTTACCAAAGCTGTGCGTATCCGTCAAGAGAGAATTCACAGTTTTTTTCTCCTGCATTTTACCTCTTTTTTGCTTATTCTTTCCTGAATCCATTTGCTTTTTTCTCATAAGAACAGTATACTTATATATTGTAAAATATTAAACCATTTCAGGAGGAACAAATATAATGGAAAAAGGTAAATTAGGTATCAGATTATCATTTTATGCAGTAGCAGCTTTTATCCTTGCATTCTTAGGATACAGCACCGTTCTTGCATTACTGGCTGGCTTTGTTCTCATTGTTGAGAAAAATGAGTGGGCTTCCCGTCAGGTAATTCAGGCATTTTTCTTATGTATCTTTGCAGATATCGTAAATGGTATTTTAAACATTTTCGATTTCTTATACCAGATACCTCTTATGGGTTCTGTATGGGGAACAGCAATTTCTGTCATTGATGGTATTGTAAGCCTTGTAGTTCTGATTTTCTGTATCATGGCTCTTGTAAACACAGCCAAAGGAAACGAAGCAAACGTTCCTGGATTAAACGGACTTGCAAACTGGGCTTACGGCATTGTAGCTCCAAAGGTAAATCAGGCACAGCAGGCTTATTATGGACAGCAGCAGTTTAACGGACAGCAGCAGTTTAACGGACAGCAGCAGTTTAATGGACAGCAGCAGTTCAACGGACAGCCACAGTTCAATGGACAGTCACAGCAGTTCAATGGTCAGCAGCAGTATCAGCAGCCAGAACAGCAGAATCCAAATCAGCCACAGTAGAATTATTACATAGCTAAAAAGTTTAAGCGCAGAGCATTCATTGCCCTGCGCTTTTCTTATGCAGTTCTTCAAAAGATTATAAGGAAATCATCAGATAACGGATAACAAAGAGTGCGGATAATACCACGGTGATAATGTTTAACTCCTTGAACTTTCCGGTAAAGATTTTAATTAATGTATAAGCAATCAATCCAACGGCAATTCCGTTTGCGATGGAGTAGGTAAGCGGCATCATGATTAATGCCAAGTATGCCGGAATTGCTTCAGATACATCATCAAATTCCATATCTTTGATGGCACTTAACAAAAGACCACCTACAAAGATTAATGCCGGTGCTGTTGCACAGGATGGGATGATGCTTACAAACGGAGCAAAGATGATTGCCGCTAAGAACATGATTGCTGTAAATACAGAAGTCAGTCCGGTTCTTCCTCCTACGCTGATTCCGGAGATACATTCACCATAAGTGGTAACGGTGGAAGTACCAAATATAGAACCGCCTACCGTTGCGATTGCATCACAGAGAAGGCTCTTCTTTGCATTTGGGATATTTCCATCTTCATCTAACATATTTGCGGATTTTGCAGTTCCGATTAAGGTTCCGATCGTATCAAACATGTCAACCATGGAGAAGGTGATAATCAGCATGATTAAAGTTAAAATTGCCTGTCCTACCGAGCTTCCCATAAATAATTCCCGGAAACCGCGGAAGCATGCGAATAAGGAAACATCTGCGAAATCTTTTACCTGGGCACCGAAGTTAATCTGGAAACCATCAAATACCGTATTTCCGGTGAAAATTCCAAGAATAGTTACTACAAAAATACTGATTAAAATAGAACCGGTTACTTTTTTCTTATAAAGAACGGTGGTAAGTACGATTCCAAAGAAGGCTAAAATTGCGCCCCAGCAAGCCACCGGATTTTCAGAGAAAGTAGAGAAATCCACCAAAGATACCATGGTGCTTTCATTTCCTACAATAAGACCGGCATCCTGGAAGCCGATAAATGCAAGGAATAATCCGATACCCACTGATATGGCAACTTTTATATTTTTCGGAATTGCCATTACAATTTTTTCCCGGAAGGAACATAAAGTAATCAGAATAAATAATGCACCGGAAATGAATACCATTGCCAGTGATGCTTCATAGGAATAACCCATGCCAAGCATTACGGTGTAAGTAAAGAATGCGTTCATTCCCATACCAGGTGCCTGGGCAAACGGTAATTTGGCAAGAACTCCCATTAAGAAGGTTCCTAAAAATGCGGACAGACAGGTGGCAAAAAATACGCCGTTGAATACCTTATCATACATATCGGTTCCTTCAAAAGGTGTGGCAAGCATTGCCGGATTTACCATGATGATGTAAGCCATGGTAACAAATGTTGTGATACCTGCAATAAACTCGATTTTTACGCTGGTACCATTTTCTTTCAGTTTGAAAAACTTTTCCATAATAAACGTCCTTTCTTTTGTTTTATCTAAACCAGTTCACAAACTGGAATAAATCGATTATTTATAATATCCAATAATCCCCGGTTGGTAATTGCCATCTCCGGAATAACAGCAAGGGAAATCTGAAGACTCATAGTGAGGATTGGATTCTTAAGAATACAGCCATGTTCCCACAAATCAGCTAAAAGTCTATCTGTTTCCTTTACAAATACATCCATTGGCTTCTGACTTAAAATGCCAAGTACCGGAAGTCCCACAAATTGTTTCTCTTCTCCATCCCTTACATAAGAAAGACCACCCTGTTTTACAATGACCTGATTAAATGCCAGCGTCATATCTGAAAGAGAAGTTCCAAATGCAATCAGATTCTGGGTATCCTGTCCTACCGAACCGGCAAATGCTCCCTGCAGTGCTCCTGCCTGGCTGATGATGCCGATTCCGATGGAACCATCTTTCCGGTAACGGTCTACTACTGCACAATACATTAAGTCATCCTCTAAAATGAGTGCACCGTTCTTTACCGGAAGCTTTCTCTCTTCGTGAATTGTCTCTAAGGTTCCGTCCACGATTTTTACAATATTGACTTTTACTTCGCCATCTATGCAGCCTTCCGGCAATGGAATCGTAAGTTCTCCTTCTTTTAAATCATCCCGCTTTATGGAATGGATCACTTCTTTCGGATAATCCATTCGCGGATAAGAAGCCTTTGCAATTTCTCCGTTTACAATAACATCCTGCACCTTAAAGTCTGTTAAATTCTTCACAAGTATCATGTCTGCACGATATCCTTCTGCAATGACACCTCTGTCCTTTAATCCATAGGCTGCTGCCGGATAAACCGTAGCAAGCTTGATTGCCTGAAGCGGCTCCACACCTTCTTTCACAATCTGCGCCAGTGCATAGTTCATATGTCCATGCTCTGCCATATCTTTTGCTGTAATACAGCCATCAGTAGAAAGTAAAATATGGTCGCTGTCTCCTGCTTTATCTAAGAATTCTTTTGCACTTGCAGGCTCTTTTAAGGAGCCACGGCGGATAATGACATACATTCCTTTTCTGAATTTTTCTAACATTTCCTCCACCGTTACACTCTCATGATCGGAGCTTACGCCTGCTGCAATATAGGTATCTAAGTCAGCTCCCAATACACCCGGCGCATGTCCGTCTATTTTTAAACCTTTTTCTTTTCCATAATCCAAGATTTCTTTTAAAGAAGCTTCCTTTGCAATGACCCGGTTATAATCCATGGCTTCTGCAATTCCATACATGCCATATTCTTCCACCATCACTTTGACATCGGAAAGCATCACCTGTCCATAACAGTCTTCATATCCCGGTGCTGACGGAACACAGGGAGAAGCCATCCAGACCGGTGTAAGATCTGTCTCCTTCATCTCTTCCATCAGATATTTTGCACCTTTATGTCCTAAGACATTTACTGCATCATGAGGGTCTAAGACTGCTGCTGTGGTTCCGTTTTGTATCAGTGCCTCTGCAAAAGATGCACTGCTTAACATGCTAAGCTCCACATGGGTATGGGCGTCAATTAATCCCGGCAGGGCAGTAAGCCCTTCCCCATTGATTACCGTAAGATGCTCCTTTTCTTCTATTTCACTGGCATCAATATGCTCTGCAATTTTCTCAAAACGACCATTTCTGATATAAATATCCCCGGTTTTTATCTCATCTTCCAACACATCTGCAATCGCAACATTCTTAATCAACAGGTTCATAGGATTCTTTTCCTTTCTGAAACAATGGTAGTTTCTGTAAAAATGTGATATCTGTCCGCTCTGCCGCTTTTCCCTCTGCCAGAATTGCAAGCCTGCTACAAACCTCTCCTCCGGCTTTCTGCACCAGACGCTCTGCCGCAGCCAGGGATTCTCCCTTTGAAATCACATCATCTACGATGGCAACTTTCTTTCCCTTTAACTTCTCTGCATCCGTTTCATCCAGAAAAATGTCCTGATTTCCCTCTGTTGTAATGGAATGCACCGCATCCTGGATAAATGATTTCACATAGGACTTCACGCTTTTCCGGACTACCACAAATTCCTTCATATGAAGCTGCTTTGAAATCTCGTACGCCAGGGCAATTCCCTTTGCTTCAATGGTCAGGATAATTTCCGCTCCATTGGCAAATGCCGCCAGTTCCTTACCTGCTTTCTCAATCAGCTCTGTATCACTGATTACCACAAAACTTGCATACGCTGTTCCATCCGACAGTTTAACAAAAGGCAGTTCACGTTTCAGACCACATACTTCTAAATCATAATGTTCCATTTTATCTATATCCTCTTATCCATCATTATATATCCGCCGGAGAATGTTCTGTCCCCTTCGGATGTATTGTAACTATGAAAAACACGAAAGGTACAACACGTCCCCGTATTGCACCTTTGCTTTACATACATTTGCATTATAATAGAAATCGTTTTATAATAAAAATACTATTTTTACTTGGTTTCTATAATATTTTTATTATATTGTGTGGAGGAAGATTGAAAAGAAAAATATTTTATTTCAATATAATTAGCCGGTTATGCAGGAAGATCATTTTATCTGATATGAAATGTCTGCAGTTCTTAGTTACATGTTTTTCTTGATTATAAACTGTCTTTCCATTGCTTTGAGAGGATAACTGCTCTGTCCGCCGAGTACGGATGCTGAATAATGTCTGCAAGGGGCACTAAGAATTTCGACCTATAACTGAATAAGCCTGGCAACCGGCGCAAATTCACATCCATGTTCATATGCGCCTCGCTGGCACTTCCCTGTGCCAGCGTTGCCGGATGCCAGACGAAATTTCAAGTGCCCCTAACAGCCCTTAAAATGCATCCGTACTTCGGCGAACCGGGCAGCTATCATGTCAAACATTGGAAATCTTACATTTTTTACAATCCCCTCCACAAACCACATAAATTATATTTTCAAATGATTCCCACAAAACAAAAGAGGTATTTTATTATGACATTAGACTCCTACCGTAACTTTGTAACCATTGTAGATTGCGGCAGTATCGTAGCGGCTGCCAATAAGCTTCTGATTGCACAGCCTTCTTTGAGTAACCAGCTAAAAAATATTGAGAAAACCTATGGTGCGAAGCTTCTTCTCCGGGGAAACCGTTCCTTAGAGCTGACGGATGCAGGAAGAATCTTTTACAAACGTGCCAAAGAGATTTGCATGATGGAAGAGGGCTTACGAAATGAATTGCTGAATCAGAAAGCCGGCTTCTCTGAACTGTTGAAGATTTCAATTCCAGCCGGTAACTCTCCTTATTTTCTCCACAAATTTTTTGATGCCTTTATTGCAAAGCACCCGAAAGTAAATTATGACTTTTATGAGATTCCAAGCGAATTTGTTATTCCGAATGTCTTAAATGGAATTACGGAGATTGGGCTGATTCGCTCTGCCGCGCCCGGACATGGTGCGCTTACACTTTATCCTTATGAAAGGGAGGATATTGTTGCGCTGTTTCCAAAAGACCATCCCCTGGCTAAAATCAAAGGAAAGCTTTCTGTCCCGGACCTTGCCAACTACCCGCTGGCAATTCCTTTTGACTGTCTGGATATTGTTTATGCTTCTTTTGGACACTATCTTCTTTCTCCAAATGTTTCCATGATTACTTCTCCGAAAACCACTGCCATTGAGTGGGCACGATCTTTCGGAAGTGTAGCCTTAGTCTCCCTGACGAAAGAGGACATGCGTGAAATTAAGGATATGTGCATCAAATATATTTCCGATGAAAACCTCTATATTATGAGTGCTTTTATTATTAGCAAAGACCGGCACCTTTCGAAGATTGCGAAGGAATTTTTGCAGGTGCATGGAATTGAAGTTTCTTAAGCTGCTCGCCAACTACGAGAAACACGCTTTGCGAGTTTCTCGAGTTATCGCGGTGCTCGCCAAATCTGCATGCAAGCATGCGATTTTTCTCGCTACTCGCGTAAAAAAAAGAGAATCTATAAAAGATTCTCTTGAAAAAGGCGACAACCAGATTCGAACTGGTGATAAGGGTGTTGCAGACCCGTGCCTTACCACTTGGCTATGTCGCCATATTCTGTTGTAACACTTCCAGTATATGCAGTGGCACATTTTTTATGCCTCATATTCTGTTTGTATAGTGACTCCGACGGGAATCGAACCCGTGTTACCGCCGTGAAAGGGCGATGTCTTAACCGCTTGACCACGGAGCCAGATAAGTTCCAACGACCGTCAGAACGTGTTTTAGTATACCATAGAGTAGTGGTGATGTAAAGCGTTTTTTACGAATTATTTGTCATAATTTTGCCTCAAAATTATTCTCTTTAAGGGTACACTTCTTTTCTCTTTCTGTCTATCTTTTAAAATTTTCTTCTTGACATTACTGTCTTAGTGTATTATTGTAGTAACACAAATAAAGAAGGAGATATGTTTATGGAAACAATATTGCAAACAACGAATCTTTCCCGGCAATTCGGTAAGAAGATGGCTGTAAATAATGTAAATATGACCATTCACAAAGGTGATATTTACGGATTCATTGGAAAAAACGGTGCCGGAAAAACAACTTTCATGCGCCTTGTCTTAGGTACTGCTTTCCCTACCAAAGGAGAAATCAAATTATTTGGCGGCGAGCATTTCGATAAAGCCAGACGCAAAATCGGTTCTTTAATCGAAGCGCCTGGACTTTATAAAAACTGTACCGCCTATGAAAACTTAAAGCAGTTTTCCTTAATTTACGGTGGCACCGATGCAGAGATTAAGGAAATCCTTTCTCTGGTTGGGCTTGCTGATACCGGCAATAAGAAAGCCGGCAAATTTTCCCTCGGAATGCGCCAGCGTCTTGGTATTGCCATTGCACTTCTCGGCAATCCGGAGTTCTTAGTCTTAGATGAGCCGGTAAACGGTCTTGATCCTGCCGGAATGAAGGAAGTCCGTGATTTGATTTTAAAGCTGAATCATGAGAAAAATATTACAATTCTCATTTCCAGCCACTTATTAGATGAGCTGTCCAAAATCGTTACCAGATATGGAATCATCAACGACGGTATGCTGATTGAAGAAGTTACTGCTGCAGAATTGAATGAACGCTGCCAGCACAAACTGATATTTACCGTAGACGATGTGCAGAAAGCTGCTGCTATTTTTACAGAAACTATCCCGGCAGAACAGATTCGCATTGCCGGCAATCAGGTGATTCTCTCCTCACATCTTGAGGAAGCCGCTGAATTAAACAAACGTCTGGTTCAGCAGAATGTTGCGGTAAATAGTTTCTGGGTGCATGCAGAAAGACTTGAACAATACTTTATGAAACGGATAGGTGGTTAATATGGGACAATTATTTAGATTTGAATTTCGAAAATTATTCCGTCAGAAGAGCTTTTACATCTGTGGCTGTGTGTTAATCGGATTAATTCTTCTGACCGCAGTAACATTAAATATGATTTACAGTTTATCACAGGGAAATATGGAAGCTGGCGGCGTAACCGTAAGTGCTTCTGACGATGGATTTCTTTATACCGGCATTTTTATGCTGGTTCAGGCAATTTCTTCCAGCAACTTTACCATTGTACTGGCTGTATTTCTTTCCCTCTTTGTATGCAGCGACTACACCAATGGCACTTTAAAAAATATCATTGCAAGAGGCTACAGCCGCACCCGCATTTACGCTGTAAAATACATGGTATCCTTAGCTGCCACAACATTTTATACCATTGTCTGCTGGCTTACCGGATTCCTTGCCGGCACTGCATTCTGGGAAGTTGGAAGCCTTTCCGGTACCACAGGAGATCTGGTTATAACCCTGCTTTTACAGCTTCTTGGCAACTTTGCATACACCTCCCTTTTCTTCCTGATTGCAGTTCTATTTAAGAAAACAGGCGGTTCCATTGCAGTCGGTATCATCGGTCCACTGGTTTTATCCATGATAATCTCACTGGCAGACACCCTGACCCACAAGAAATCCTTTGATTTTGCTGACTACTGGCTGGATAACTGTATGCTTCAAACTGCAACAGACCTTATGGCTTCGAATATGATTATCCGCTGTCTCATTTGCTTCCTTATCTATGCGGTACTGTTCTATGTAATCAGTATCTTTGTAGGAAAACGCACTGAAGTGTAACTATAAGAAAAACACCCGCAGACATGTCACCCCTATATCATGAGCTAAGTCAGTTCATAATATTATGACGTTATCTGTGGGCGTTTTTTTGTGCTATTTTTTAACGCTATTCCTCAGTGATACTTATAGTGCTATTTCTTAACGTTACTTCTTAATGCTGCTTTTTAACGCTATTTCTTACACCTATGACAATTTCCATTTTTCATTTGCCCTGTAAGCTTGTTGCCTGTGTTCACCGTCATTATGTTTTCACTATCCCGGAAGAGCTTCGTGCTTATTTTCTCAAAGACAGATCTCTCTTAGATTGCTTATTCCTTTCTGTACGCGATGTTGTCCTTCGTATGTTTTCTAAAATGAACAAAACGGAAAACTGCACTATTTACCATTCGCTCTTTTGTCATGTCATTTTTTATTTCCAGTTTATTATGCACTATTTCTGACACTTTAAGGAATTTCTTGTAAAGTAAAAAACTCGATAGCAAAATCTGCTATCGAGCAATTAACTCCCCGAGTAGGACTCGAACCTACGACAGCGCGGTTAACAGCCGCGTGCTCTACCAACTGAGCTATCGAGGATTATTAAGTTAAAGAATGACGTTCGCCTGAAATCAGGTAACGTCATTGTTAAAAGGTACATACCTTCAAAACTTCATACAGATTGTTTCCGAGTCGCTTTGGTCAAGCCCTCGACCGATTAGTAACAGTCAGCTCCACACGTTACCGTGCTTCCACCTCTGCCCTATCTACCTGATACTCTTTCAGGGGTCTTACTGTCTTATAGACAGGGACATCTCATCT